>Ga0335077_10003587_pt1 | contig 18818 bp, 19 predicted proteins | sample Lox_Sample_31_FD_207151 | JGI IMG/M metagenome (GOLD analysis project Ga0335077, IMG submission 207151) | Soil microbial communities from Loxahatchee National Wildlife Refuge, Florida, United States - Lox_Sample_3.1 | ecosystem: Environmental > Terrestrial > Soil > Wetlands | place: USA... | reverse complement strand
CGTCCGGATATTCCTGCACACGGGAGTCTCCAGCGAAAGGCCCCCGACGATTCTATTGAGGTCTCAGCCGGCAAGCTCGTGCAGCCTGCGCTCGAGGTAGCGGCGCTCCAGCGGTTGCGTTGCGAGCGCGAGCGCGCGCCGGTAGGCGTCACGTGCCGCGTCGATGTCGCCCGCGCGACGCAGGAGATCGGCCCGCGCCGCGGGAAGCAGGTGGTATCCGGAGAGTTCGCCGCGCTGCTCCAGGCGCGCAATGCGGCGCAGTCCTTCCTGCGGGCCTGTCGCCATTGCGTGCGCCACCGCGCCATTCAGCTCGACCACGGGCGACGGCAGGATTGCGAGCAGTCCATCGTACAGCGCAGCGATCTGCGGCCAGTCGGTCTGCTCCGACGATCCGGCGCGCGCGTGCAACGCCGCGATGGCTGCCTGCAACAGGTAAGGGCGCGGCGGACCATGCAACGCGCGGTGACATGCAATGGCGTCATCGAGCCACGCGAGCCCGGCGCGCACGTCCCCGGCCTGCCACAGGCTGCGGTCCTGGTCCTCCATCGGCACCAGCTCGCCGTCGCGCACGCGAGCGGCGCGCCGTGCGTGCTGCAGCAGCATCAGCGCGACCAAAGCCTGCGCCTCGACGTGACGCCGCACCAGGTCGCAGGCGAGCTTTCCCAGGCGGATCGCCTGCTCGCAGAGATCCGTGCGCACCGGCGGTTCGGTCTCGTGCGCGAGGTAGCCCTCGTTGAAGAGCAGGTAGATCACCGCCAGGACCGTGTCGATCCGCTCGGGCAGCTGCGCGATGGCGGGTACCTCGAACGGAATCCTTGCTTCGCGAATCTTGCGCTTCGCGCGCACCAGGCGTTGAGCGGTGGCGCATTCGTCCTGCACGAACGCCCGTGCGATCTCGCGCGTGGTCAGGCCACACAGGGTGCGCAACGCCAGCGCCATCCGGCTTTCCTGGTTCAGGGACGGGTGGCAGCAGACGAACAGGAGGCGCAGCCGGTCGTCTTCAAGTGCGAAATCGGCATGTTCCGGCGGAGCATCTTCCTCGACCTGCTCCGCCTGCGCGGCTATGTCGTCGGTCCATTCGACTTCGAACGGACTCGTGCGCGCACGGTCGACGAGCAGGTTGCGGGCGACCGTGGTCAGCCATGCCGCAGGCTGGTCAGGTTCGCCTTCGCGCGGCCAGCGCTCCGCCGCGCGCGCGAGCGCCTCGGCGAGCACATCCTCGGCCAGGTCGAGGTCGCCGCAGCGCCGCGCGAGCACGGCAAGGACCTTGCCGTACTCCTCGCGCATCAGGCGGGCGAAGATCGCGCCTTGCACGGCGATGGCCGCCGAAACGCGGCTACATCGAATGTTTGATCAGCGGGCGCAGTTCGATCGTCCCGCCCTGGATCGAGGGGCAGCGGCCCGCCCACTTGAGCGCCTCGTCGAGGTTGGCGCACTCGATGAGGTAGTAGCCACCGAGCTGTTCCTTCGTCTCCGCGAATGGACCGTCGGTTGCCACCACCTTGCCGGCCGCCAGTCGCAGCGTCGTCGCGCTCGAAGTCGGCGCGAGCTGGGAGCCGCCGACCATCACCTTCTTCTCGGTCATTTCCTTGCCGTATTGCATGTGCGCCGCGTGCATCTGCTCGATCGCGGCTTTCGGGGCGGCGGCGTACGCCTTTTCGTCGCCATAGATCAGGATAATGTATTGCATCGAAGCCTCCTTCGGGGGAAGTGGCGGAACGCGAAGATTCGCCCGCCTGTCACCATGACGGACGCGGCGGCCGGAATCGACAGTGTAGGAAGAGTTTTTTCGCCGGATCCCGCATCGGCGTACCCTTGACCCGATACGCATCGGGAGACTGCCGTGCAAGCTGCAGACGCGAAGCCGGACTGGCGCCAGCAGGGTGTCCGGGTCATCAAGGCCGACCAGCTCGATCCCAATACGGCACAGACGCCCGGCATGAACCGGCAGGCCGCGATCAACTACGCGCGCGTCGGCGCCCAGAAAATCTGGGCCGGGACGGTCACGATCCACGCCAACGCCAAAACCGGCGCGCACCATCACGGGCCGCTCGAGAGCGTGATCTACGTCGTGCGCGGCAAGGCGCGCATGCGCTGGGGCGAGCACCTCGAGTTCACGGCCGAAGCCGAAGCGGGCGATTTCATCTACGTGCCCCCGTACGTGCCGCACCAGGAGATCAATGCCAGCCGGTCGGAGCAGCTGGAGTGCGTGCTGGTGCGCAGCGACAACGAAGCCGTGGTGGTCAATCTCGACATCACGCCCGTGGAGCAACCCGAAGCGGTCTACTGGGTGGATCCGATCCACAAGCATCCGCACGGATAGTGCGGGCGGAAGGTTCAGGTCACACGGCGCGCCGCTCTAGCGGCGCGTGTCGAACAGGTCGTTGACGTCTTTCTTGAGCGCGGCCGCGATCTGGCGGCGTGCGCGGATGAAGGGCGAGTTCTGCGCCTCCTCGGCCAGGTACGCGTCCAGGTCGCCCTTTTCGCGCTGCAACCGCGGAACCAGGGCGAGAAAGAGATCGGTGAGCTCTGGGTCGAAGTGCTTGCCGCGCAGCGACGCGATCTCGCGCAGCGAGTCTTCGACCGTCCACGCGTGCTTGTAAGGGCGCACGTGAGTGAGCGCGTCGAACACGTCGGCGAGCGCCGTGATGCGCGCGGCGAGCGGGATCATCGAACCCTTCAGCCGCGCCGGATAGCCGGTGCCGTCGAAGCGCTCGTGATGGTGGCGCGCGATCTCCTCGGCGACGTACATCTGCGGCACGTTCGACTTGGCGAGCAGCTCCGCCCCCGAGGTCGTGTGCGTCTCCATGATCGCGCGTTCCTGCGGGGTGAGCTTGCCGGGCTTGAGCAGGATCGCATCGGGCACTGCGAGCTTGCCGATGTCGTGCATGCGCGCCGCGAGGTCGATCAGGAAGCACGTATGGTCGTCGACGCCGTACTCGCGCGCGAGCAGCGACGACATGCGCCCGACCCGATAGCAATGTTCGCCGGTGGTGTCGTCGTGCAGTTCGGCGGCGACGGATTGCTGCTCAAGCATCGCCGTGCGCGAGCGCATCAGGTCGCGGTCGGAGAGCTGGCCGCGCAGGACGGATTGGTGCAGATCCAGTGTGAGCTTCGCATCGTTGTCGAGCGATGCATCGATGCGGCGTTGATACTGGCTGTGATGCATCAGGACCTGGGCCTCGCGACCGTCCTGATGCAGTCGCTTCATTTCGCGCAGGTAGACCAATGCCGCGTCGGGTTGGCCTGCCGCCTCGTAGCCTTTGATCAGAGCGGGCAAGGCATCGTGCAGCATTCCGGGCATGTCGCTACGTGCCCGTTCAAGGGCGCGCTTCAGCCTCGTGAGTCCGATATCGGTGTTGCCCGAATGGACCTCGGTCAACCCCTCGGCGATTGCTGCCAGCACCTCGGCACGCGCGGAACGCGAACGTTCCGCTACCTCCTTGGCGAGTTTCGCGCGCTCGCGAGCCTGGTCAACCAGGCCGACCTCGAGTAACAACCGCGTGTAGTGGTGCTCGTGAAACACCTGAACCAACATGTCTGCCGCGGTCTCTGGTGGACATGATTCCTTGATCACCTGCTGGATCGCGTTCAATCCACGGCCCGCGTCGCCGAGGAACAGTGCCGCCCCGGCAATGTTGCTCAACGCCGAACGCCGGGTAGCTTGCAGTTGCGCCGACGGTCCCGCAATTTCGATGACTCGTTCGTAGCACGCCACCGCGTCGGCGTAATGTGCCGAGTAGTAGTAGGCCACGCCTGTGTTGAGCCATAGAGCACACTCCTGAGTCACGTCTCCAAGGCGGCGCGCGATTTCAATCGCTTCGGCGTAGCACTCGATCGCGTTCGGTATGTCGCGCGTGTCCGCAAGCACACCGCCAAGACATTTCAGCGCTTTGCAGAGCCAGCTCGGATCGCCAAGGCGTCGGGCAATTTCAACCGCATCACGTGCAGGCGCCAGCCCGGCATCGGGTTGGGCAGCCCGGTAGTAGTGGGTCATGACTCCCAACAAACACGACACGCGACCGGCGCAGACGAGGGTTGAGGGAACTTGCTGCAGAGCGTTGTATGCCGCCTCGATTAAGAGGCCTGTGTCGCTTGATGGGGCGGCGAGCTCGGCGCGAAGCAGCTCTCCTAACCGGTCCAGTAACTCCGGCGAAGCGCCAGAGGGGATTCGGTCGAGGACGGTTTGCAAGGGAGTGTTGCTTAGATCCATCAATCAAGACCGAACCGCGGCCCCGGCGCTTGCCACGCCAGCCTAGTCCGAGGCTATATTCCGCCTAACCGAGTCAATCGGTCGATTTGGTAGGTTCTTTAGCACCACTTCAGAACTTACACACCAACCCGGGGAGGTCGGAATGCTTCAAAGCCAAGAGCAAGTCGCTGAAGTTGCCCAGGAAGAAGAGACGTCGGTCGTCGAGTTGTCCGAGGCCGATCTTCAGTGGATCGGCGGCGGCGCCGGGATCATTGACCTCGGCTACTGAGACAAGTAGCTCGATCCAAAAAGGGGCTGGATGGCCCCTTTTGCTTTGTCCGACAAATCTCGAGCGATCACTTTTCTGCTAGCGGCTACCTCCCCCAAACCGCGCCTCGATCGTCGTCCCCGCTCCCACCGTGCTTCGTACGCTCAACGTCGCGTCATGAAGCTCCGCCACACGTTTCACGATAGCGAGCCCTAACCCAGCCGACCCATCTCGCCCGGGCTGAGCCGCCCTGTAGAAGCGCTCGAATACGTGCGGCAGGTCCTCGGGTGCAATGCCGCAGCCGGTGTCGGCGACCGTGAGCGCCGCACCATCCGCGGTTCCCGTCGCCTTCAGGACGACCGAACCGCCGGCCGGCGTGAACTTCAGTGCGTTCTCGACCAGGTTTTCGATCAGTCGCTCGACCATCGCGATATCCGCCCAGACCATCGGCGCGGACGGATCGGTCGCCACTTCCAGCTTGACTCCCCGGCTGTCGGCCGACAAGCGGTACTTCTGGCCGATGTCGCTCACGAGCTCCGGGAGCGAAAACGCCTCCCGCCTGGGTTCGGTCTCGGGGGCATCGAGCTTGGCGAGTTCGAACATCTGTTCCACCAGCCGCGCCAAGCGTTCCGCATGTCTGTTTGCGATCTCGAGATAGTGGCGCTGCTGCGTTTCGGGCAGCACGTCGCCCTTCATCAACAGCGTCTGCAAGTACCCGCGCAAGGCCGCGAGCGGCGTACGCAGGTCGTGCGACGCGTTGAGCACCGCCGTGCGCCGCCCCTCGTCGATCGAGCGCAACTGCTTGAGCTGCGCGACCATGCGGTCGCCGATCTCGCCGAACACCATGGCCAGCCGCGCGATTTCATCCGGCGCACGCGGCGCCGGGGGCAGCAGCGGCGGCGCCGTAAAGCCGTTGGCCCGAAACGCCTCGACGGCCGCCGTCAGGCGGCGCAAGCGCCCGGTGAGGACACGAAACAGCACCAGCGCGGCAACCAGCGCGAACAGCAGGCTCGTGACCAGCGCTCCCAGGATCAGCGGCACGACGTAGCCGCGCGACGCCGCCATCGCCCGGTGTGCGGCGTCGGACTGGCCCAGGACCACATACACGTACCCCATCGGATTGGCCGGGCTGCCGATCGGCGCCGCCGAAAAGATCGTCGTGCGGCCGGCATCGCGCGGATCGGTGCCGTGCAGGGGCATCGAGCGTTCGCGGGCGATGAACTGGCGCACCGGCCCGAGATCCACCTGCGGCTGCGGGAGCTGACCCTGCGGATCGGAATGCGCCTGGACCGCGCCACGTTCGTCGAGCAGATAGACGTCGACATCCGGATTGAGGCGCTTCACGTACGAAAGCACGTCCGCGAACGCATGGGCGTCTAGGACGCCGCTGATCGTGTGATGTTCGCGCGCGAGCGTCTGCGCCAGCTCCGCGTTGGCGCGCTGCGTCATTTCCTCGCGGTACATCGATTCGAAGTTCGTCAGGATCAGCGCGAATGCGACCCCGAGCAACGCGAAGAGCGCCACCAGCGCGAGCGCCAGCCGCACGTACAACTGGTCGAACAGCGCCGGGCGCATCGGGGCGGGTCACCCGGCGCGGCGTGGTGGGTCATCGGCGAACTTGTATCCCACGCCCCACACCGTGCGCAGATAGTGCGGGTTGGCTGGATCGGTTTCGAGCTTGGCGCGCAGCCGGTTGATGTGCGAGTTCACGGTGTGCGCGTAGCCTGCGTGCGCGCCGCCCCAGACGGAATCGAGCAGTTGCTCCCGCGAGAACACGCGCCCGGGATGACGCGCGAAGTGCAGCAGCAGGTCGAACTCTTTCGCGGTGAGCTCGATCTCGCGGCCGCCGACGCTCACGCTGCGGCGCGCGGGGTCGATCGCGAGGTCGCCGAAGCTGATCGCGGCAGCCTGGGCGCCGGTCCGCGCCAGCCCTTCCATGCGGCGCACGATCGCCTTCGCGCGCGCGACCAGTTCGAGCACGTTGAAGGGCTTGACGAGGTAGTCGTCGGCGCCGGTTTCCAGCCCGAGGACCCGTTCAGCGTCGCTGCCGCGAGCGGTGAGCATCAGCACCGGGATGTAACGTGGCAGCGCGCGCAACCGGCGACACACCTCCAGGCCATCCAGTCCCGGCAGGCCGAGATCGAGCACGACCAGGTCCGGCGCGCGGCTCTGCACCTCGCGCAACGCGGAGGGACCGTCGCCGCACACCCTCACGTCACGGGCGATCTCGCCCAGGTGCAGGGCGGCCAGTTCGGCAAGATCGCGCTGGTCTTCGACGATGAGGATCGACTCGAGCATGACGGGCTTGGGCGCGCCGATGCACGCCCGTGCAGCGCCAACGGCATTGGTCGGCGCCGACCCCCGGGACCTTACAGCAACCCGGCGGCGGAGAGAGCGTGACGACATTTGGCGCCGAATTGAACAATTCTCCCGCCTCGCGTGAGACTTGCGTGATCTTTGGCATGAAGACTGGCGTCCATCGATCGCACGCCGGATTTCCCGGCGCGGCGACCACCAACGGAGCGCCCGATGTCCCTGCACAGTCTCGATTCCGAACGGATCGATCACCTACGCCGTCGCCTGGTTGCCTACGCGCGCCGCTGTCTGAACGACGGCCACGCCGCGGAGGACGCCGCCCAGGAAGCGTTGATCGCGATGCTCGCCGCGCCCGACCGTTTTCGCGGCGAATCGGCACTCGAGACCTACGCGATCGGAATCCTGCAGCACAAGATCACCGACATCCATCGCGCGCGCGGACGCGAGACGCCGTGCGACGAGGCCACCCTCGAGGGCGAGGCCGACCGCCAGGCGCCGGCGCCCGACGAGAGCCGGGAGATCGACACCGCGAAATTCTGGAAGATGCTGCGCGCGAGCCTGAAGCAGCTTCCGCACCGCGAGCGCACCGTGTTCTGGCTGCGCGACGTGACCGAGTGGCCGACGCAGGCCGTAAGCGACTATCTCGGCATCAACGACAACCACGTCCATGTTCTCCTGCACCGCGCACGCGGCAAGCTGCGCAAGGACCTGCCGCGGGAGTTCCCGCGCGCGCTTGTCGCGGCGCCGGTCCTGTAGGCCCTGCGGGCTGTCCTCCTGCGCCCGAACGAGGAGCGAGGCACAATCGTCTCTCTCACCGGGAGACAGCCTTGAACTACCGTCGCCTCGGCCGGTCCGGCCTGCTTGTCAGCGAGCTTTCGTTCGGGTCGTGGGTGACGTACGGCAACCAGCTGGACAACCGGGCGGCGCGCGAGTGCATGGCCGCCGCCTGGGATGCCGGCGTCAACTTCTTCGACAACGCCGAGATCTACGCGCGCGGCGAGTCGGAGCGGATCATGGGCGCGGTGCTGAAGGAACTCGGCTGGCCGCGTAGCCGGTTGGTGATCTCGACCAAGTTCTTCTGGGGCCTTGGCGACGGGCCGAACGAGAAGAACACGCTCAACCGCAAGTACCTCATGCAGGCGATCGATGGGTCGCTCTCGCGCTTGTCGCTCGATTACGTCGACCTGGTGTTCTGCCACCGCGCGGATCCGAACACGCCGATCGAGGAGACCGTGTGGGCGATGCACGACATCGTCACGTCGGGGCGCGCGACGTACTGGGGAACCAGCGAGTGGAGCGCGGACGAAGTGCGCGCCGCATGGGAGGTCTCCGAGCGCCATCACCTGCACAAGCCGGTGATGGAGCAGCCGCAGTACAACCTGTTCCATCGCCAGCGGGTGGAGCGCGAGTACGCGCGGCTGTACGCCGAGCTCGGCATCGGGCTTACGACCTGGAGTCCGCTGGCGAGCGGTCTCCTCACCGGCAAGTACCGCGACGGGATCCCGGCCGGCTCGCGCGGCACGCTGGAGAACTACGCGTTCCTGCGCGAGCGTCTGATCGATCCGACCCGCAACAACATCGTCGGCGAACTGGCTGCAGTCGCCGACGATCTCGGCTGCTCGCTCGCGCAGCTCGCGCTGGCCTGGTGCCTGAAGAATCCCCACGTGAGCACGGTCATCACCGGCGCGAGCCGCACCGCACAGGTACGCGAAAACATGGGCGCCACCGAGATCGCGGCGCAGATCGACACAGGCGTGCTCCAGCGTATCGACTCGATCATCGGTGGGGCGTACGACTAGGCAAAGCACGTCGGTCCTGCAAATGCGTGTGCTGATCATCGAGGACGACGGCCTGCTCGGCGACGGGCTCGCGAGCGGTTTGAGCGCGCTTGGTTTTGCCGTCGACTGGTTCAGGGAAACCAGGAGCGGCGCGCATGCGCTGGAAAATGCCCCGTACGACGCGATCATTCTCGACCTCGGACTGCCGAGCGAAGACGGCATGGAATTCCTCCAGCGCATGCGCGCTGGCGGCTCGACCACGCCGGTGCTCGTGCTCACCGCGCGCGATGCGGTATCGAGCCGGATCGCCGGCCTCGACGCGGGCGCCGACGACTACCTCGTGAAGCCCGTCGCGCTGCAGGAGCTCGGCGCGCGGCTGCGCGCGATCACGCGGCGCGCCCGCGGGCGCCCGGAGCCGACCTGGCGCCACGGTGGCCTCGAATACAACCCGGCCTCGAAGTCGGTGGTCTGGAACGGCGAAACCGTGGTCCTTACCAGCCGCGAGCTCGCGCTGCTCGAACTGCTGCTGGCGAACCCGGACCGCGTGATGTCGAAGACGCAGATCCTCGAGAAGATGTACGGCTGGGGCGACGAACTGGAAAGCAACGCGATCGAGGTGTTCGTCTACAACCTGCGCCGCAAGATCGCGCCCGAAATCGTTCGCACCGTGCGCGGCGTCGGTTATGCGCTCGGCCCGCCGGCGGTGAAGCCGAGCTCATGACGCTGCAACGGCGCCTGCTGATCCCGCTGTTGATCGGGGTGCCGCTGATGTGGCTGGCGGCGTTCGGGTACAGCGTGCTGCACGCGGGCTACGAGATCAACGAGCTGTTCGATACGCAGCAGGTGCGCCTGGCGCAGCAGGTTGCGTCGGTGCTGCCCTCCGCGAATCTGCTGCCAACCCGGTTGAAGGCCCCCGTCGAGGCCACCCGCGGCGCGGCCGACCTCGACGATCTTTCGATTGCAGTGTGGGATGCTTCCGGAACGAAGCTGTTGTTCGACCGCGAAGGCGCGCAGCTGCCCTTCGTGCCCGGCATGCACGGGTTCGTCGACGCCACGATCGGGGGCGAGGTCTGGCGCTTGTACTACCTTCCGTCGGACGACGGCACACGCGTCGTCGCCGTCGGCCAGGAGCTCAAGGAACGCGACGAGCTGCTCACCGACCTGCTGAAGAGCCAGCTGCTGCCATGGGCGGTCACGTTGCCGCTGCTGCTTGCGGTGATCGCCTTGTCGGTGCGGCACGCCGTGCGCCCGGTGCGCGAGCTGGCGCATGACCTGGAGTCGCGTGGCGCCGAGGACCTGCGCCCGATGCACGGGAACAAGCTTCCCGACGACCTGCAGCCGATGCTCGCCGCGCTGAATCGTCTGTTCCAGCGCATCGGCGTCGCGCTGGAGAACGAACGGCGCCTCACGGCGGACGCTGCCCACGAGCTGCGCACACCGCTGGCCGCGCTGCGCGCACAGTGGGAGGCCGCCCAGGTCGCGCCCAGCGACGAGGCGCGCAAGCACGCCTTGAACCAGGTCGGGGTCGGCATCGAACGCCTCAGCCACCTGGTCGTGCAACTGCTCGCGCTCGCCGGCGCCGAGAGCACGCAGACGACCGCGATGAAGCAGGCGGTGGTGTGGCCGAACGTCGTCGGCAACGCGTTGTCGGCCTGCCTTCCCATGATCGAGACGCGTGGCAGCGAAGTCGAAGTGCATTGGCCCGACGACTCCGCGGGCGCGGCCGCTCCGCTGCCGCTGCTCGGTGACGAAACCCTGCTTAGTACGTTACTGCGCAACCTGATCGACAACGCCCTGCGTTATTCGCCGATCGGCAGCCATGTGCACGTGTTCTTCGAGCCCGATCGCATCGTCGTCGAAGACCAGGGCGGCGGCGTGCCGGCCGAGCAGATCCTTCGGCTGGGCGACCGGTTTCATCGCGCGGCGGGGCAAAGTGAAAGCGGTAGCGGGCTGGGTCTTTCGATCGTGCGCCGGATCGCCGCGCTGCATGGACTGGAAGTCCGGTTCGGCAACCGAATGGGCGCGAAGGAAGCGCCGGCCGGGCTGCGTGTCGAGGTGCGCCGTCGCGCCGGGCTCGTGCCAGCCTGAGGTGCGGATCAGGTCGGTGCCGTCTTGCGCCGGCGGCGCGTGCCGGTGCTCCGGTCGAGCAGGTCGTTGAGCCACATCGGTGCCATGGCGTCCAGCCGGTCGAGCCATGCGCCGTTCGGATGGAGCAATCGCTCGCTGGAGCCGGCGAGCAACATGCGCAGCGCGACGCCCGCGACGTAGTCCGGCAACGCCGCTGATTCGCGTACGGCGGACGAGCGACCGAGGAACTGCACGCGCACCGTTGTGTCGGCGAGGTCGCGCCTGAGCGCGGTGCAGAAACTCCGCAGCCCGGCCTGGCTCGCCGTGAGGGCAGCCGTCCCCGGAGGCGCAATGCGACCGGGTGTCGCGCCGATGCTCAGGACGCGCGCTGCGCGCGCCTGCAGCAGGTGCGGAAGCAACGACCGCGTGAGCTGGATCGGCGCGACCAGGTTGGTCTGCAGCACCGCGTCGATGTGGCCGCCCTCCATCGCCTGCAGCGGGCCCGGTTCGCCGCAGCTCGCCGCGTTGATCAGCGCGTTCACGTTGCGCGCGATCGCGGCATCGCGGATCCCGCGACGCGCCGATGTGCTCGTCACGTCGGCGGCGAGCGCATCGACGCGATGACGGTTGTCGTCTTCCCGCGCCAGCGCGCGTGCCAGCGCGGCCAACGGTGCCGCGGTGCGCGCGACCAGCAGCACGCGCGCACCGCGCGCCACGAGCTGGCGCGCAAGCGCCGCGCCGACCCCGCCGGTCGCGCCGGTCAGCACGACGGACAATTCGTTCGGCTTCACTGTGCGGATTTCGCGGCTACCGGTGGTTCAAGCTAAGGTCGCGACATGAACCGCACCTGAACACCGCGGGCATGGGGCGGGGACCATGTCCGAAAACGGCCAGACACCACCGGCGCCGTGGCCTAAAGTAACGGCTGTCATGAGGCTCGATCCGCAGCACTGCTACGCGGCGCTCAAGGCGCGCGACAGCCGGTTCGACGGCGGCTTCTTCGTCGGCGTGTCGACTACGGGCATCTACTGTCGCCCGATCTGCACCGCACGCACGCCGAAGCGCGACCACTGCCGCTTCTTCGCGAACGCCGCGGCGGCGGAAAGCGCCGGGTTCCGGCCGTGCCTGCGCTGCCGGCCGGAGATCGCGCCAGGGGTCGCCCGCGGTGTGGCGCCGGTCGACGCGGTTCGCGGCGCGGCGCACTGGCTCGCGTCGCGCATCGAAGAAGGGGCAATGAACGACGGCGGCAGCGAGCGCCTCGCGTCCGAGTACGGCCTGAGTTCGCGCCAGTTGCGCCGCGCGCTGATCGCCGAATACGGGGTCACGCCGATCGAGCTGGCGCAGACGCGCCGCCTGCTGCTCGCGAAGCAGCTGTTGACCGAGACGTCGCTGCCTCTGGCGCGAGTCGCGTTCGCGAGCGGATTCTCGAGCGTGCGGCGCTTCAACGCATGTTTCCGGTCGCGCTACCGCCTGAATCCCGGTGCATTGCGCAAGCGACAGGCCCCGCGCGCCGACGCATCGGTCGTGCTGCAGCTCGCGTATCGGCCGCCGTTGGCCTGGGATGCCCTGCGCGAGTTCCTGGTGACGCGCGGCGCGGCAGGAGTCGAAGCGGCCGACGGCGCCCGTTACGTCCGCACCGTGGCGTTGCACGGCAAGCGCGGGTGGATCAGCGCAACGCCGCTGGAGCACAAGCCGGCATTGCAGGTGGAGGTCGCGGTCGACCTGCTGGCGGTGCTCACGCCGTTGCTTGCCCGTCTGCGCCGCATGTTCGACCTCGACGCGAATCCGGCGATCATCGAGGAGCGCTTGCGCGACGATGCGCGCATGCGGCGTCTGCTGCGGCGCCGGCCGGGATTGCGCGTGCCGGGTGCGTTCGACGGCTTCGAGCTCGCGTTGCGTGCCGTGCTGGGACAGCAGGTGTCGGTCAAGGCGGCCTCGACGCTGTTCAGCCGCTTTGCCGAGACGTTCGGCGCCGCGGCCGCCACCCCGTACCCACAACTGCGCCGCCACGCGCCGACCGCAGAGGCGGTCGCGCAGGCGCCCGTGCAGCGCCTGCGCGACCTCGGGCTCACGCGGCAGCGCGCGGCGAGCGCCAGCGCGCTCGCCCGTGCCGTCGCCGACGGCAAGCTCGTGCTCGAACCCGGCGGGGCGGTGGCGCCGACGCTCGAAAGGCTGCTCGAATTGCCCGGCATCGGCCCCTGGACGGCGCAATACATCGCGATGCGTGCGCTGCGCGATGCCGACGCGTTGCCGCCGGGCGACCTCGGCCTGCTCAAGGCGCTTCGCCTCGATCATCCGCGCAAGGTGATCGAGCACGCGCAGAAATGGCAGCCCTGGCGCGCCTACGCGGCGCTTCATCTGTGGACGGAAATGTCGGCCGGCGGCTGACGTGAGGATGGCGATGACGAGCATTTTCAGCGTGCTGGACAGCCCGATCGGCGAACTGCTGCTCGCGGGCGACGGCGAGGTCGTCACGGCGATCTGGATGCAGAGCCACCGCAGCGAACGGCACCGGGTGCGGGAATGGCAACGCGACGATCGTGCGTTCGCGGCTGCGCGCGCCCAGCTCGACGAATACTTCGCAGGCGAACGCTTCGAGTTCGACCTGCCCCTGGCCGCGAGCGGAACGGAGTTCCAGCGCAAGGTCTGGAGCGAGCTGCGCCGGATCCCCTACGGCGAGACGCTGAGCTACGGCCAGCTCGCGCGGCGGGTCGGCCAGCCGGGCGCCGCGCGGGCGGTCGGGCTCGCGAATGGCAGCAATCCGCTGCCGATCGTGGTGCCGTGTCACCGCGTGATCGGGGCGGACGGGTCGCTCACCGGGTTCGGCGGCGGGATCGAGCGCAAGCGATGGTTGCTCGCGCACGAAGCGAGGTTCACGGGCGCCGCGCGGGACCTGTTCAGCACCTGAGCCGCGCGCCGCGCGGGCTTATAACGGTCGCACGCCGAACAGCCAGCCGTGCAGCCAGAATCCGAACACGAACCAGGCCACGATCCCGGCCGCGACCGTCTTGATGTCGCTCGACACCGGTCCCACGGCATAAGTGGTGCCCGCGGCCCGATCGCGCCGCCGCGCGGCGGCGAACGCGAGGATGGACCAGACGAAGAACGCGCCGAACAGCAGCTCGTCGCCGAGGCTGCCGTTCGACAGGAGATGCGCGAACGCCCAGGTCTTCACGCCCGCCGCCATCGGGTGGCCGATCTTCGCCTTGATCCGATTGCCGCGGACGTAGGCCGCGGCGAAAAGCACGAACGCGACCAGCACCAATGCCGAGGTGATCGGGTGTGTCCACGCCGGCGGGTTCCATACCGCGACGGGCGCCTTGAGCGTCCGCCCATAGCCCCAACCCAGCGCCACGATTCCCACCGCGGAGGCGAGCGAATAGAGCCCTTTCCAGGCCCGCTCGCCGCGCGCGGCGATCTGCCGCGTGCGCCAGTCGTCGGCGACGATTCGCACGGAGTGAACACCGAAGAAAATCACGATGCCGGCGACGAGCAGTGTCATGGCGGCGCCTACTCGGAAGCGACCTTCAACACGAGCTTGCCCTGGTTCGCGCCGGAGAAAAGCATCTGCAACGTCTCGGGAAACGTGGCCAGCCCCTCGACGACGTGCTCGCGCGACTTCAGCTTGCCCGCCGCCATCCAGGCCGCCAGTTCACGCGTGGCCTCGGGATACCGCTTCGCGTAGTCGAACACCACCATGCCGGTCATCGAAGCACGGTTGACCAGCAACGAAAGGTAGTTGGCCGGCCCCCTGACCGGGGTCGTGTTGTTGTACTGGGAGATGGCGCCGCAGATCACGATGCGCGCGTGGCGGGCGAGGCGTGTCAGCGCGATGTCGAGGATGTCGCCGCCGACGTTGTCGAAATAGACGTCGATGCCATTCGGGCACGCATCGCGCAGCGCGGCCTTGACGTCGGCGCTCTTGTAGTCGATCGCGACGTCGAAGCCGAGCTCTTGCGTGAGGTAGCGGCACTTGTCCGCGCCGCCCGCGATGCCGATGGCGCGGCAGCCTTTGATCCGTGCGATCTGCCCGACCACCGCACCAACGGCCCCGGCAGCGCCCGAAACGACCACGGTTTGGCCGGCTTCCGGCTTGCCCACGTCGAGCAGGCCGAAGTAGGCGGTGAAGCCCGGCATGCCGAGCGTCGAGAGATACACGGGCAATGGCGCCAGCTTGGGGTCGACGCGCACCAGTTGTTTTGCCGTGGCGACCGCGTATTCCTGCACGCCGGTGACTCCGTTGACGAAGTCGCCCTGCCGGAACGCCGGGTCCTTCGATTCGATCACCTCGCCGATCGCGCCGGCGCGCATGACTTCGCCGATGCCGACTGGCGGAACGTAGGACTTGCCCTCGTTCATCCAGCCGCGCATGGCGGGGTCGAGCGACAGGTAGAGCGTCTTCACGAGCACCTGCCCATCGGCCGGCGCCGTGACCGGTTCCTCGGTGAAGCTCCAGTCGCTGCGCTTGACGGCGCCGGCCGGCCGCGCGGCGAGGCGCCACTGATGATTGACGAGCGTGGTCATGCTGGTCTCCTCGATGATACGGGCGGGCGCTGCGCGCCTCCGGACGCGCACTTTACGCGCGGGCGGGTGTAGCGTGCGCGTGGCAAAACGAGATCGGGGAGAGTCATGCAAGTTTTGCGAAAACTGCGAGCCGGCGCCGCGGCACTTGCAGCGCTGCTAGTTTTCATCTCCGGTTGTGCGACCGGGCCCGCACCCGACGCCGAGGCGCGCCGCGCCGAGGGGTTGAAGCAGATCGAATATATCGTCGTCATCTACGCCGAGAACCGCAGCTTCGACCACCTCTATGGACTATTCCCCGGCGCCGAGGGCATTGCCAAGGCGACCGCTGGGGAGAAGACGCAGCTCGACCACGATGGCACGCCGCTGCCGACGCTGCCGCCGGTGTTCGTCAATGGCAAGCCAAGCGATGCATTTCCGAAGGGTCTGCCCAACGGCCCCTTCCGCATCGACGCGCCGCCGGTGGACCGTCGCTGGGACGAGGTGCTGCCGAGTCCGATCCACAACTACTACCAGAACATAGAGCAGATCAACGGCGGCAACAACAACAAGTTCGTCGCGATGTCCACCGTCGGTGCCTGGGTCATGGGCTACTTCGACGGCTCGAAGATGAAGGTCTGGAAGTGGGCCCAGCAGTACACGCTCGCCGATCACTTCTTCATGGGTGCGTTCGGCGGCTCGTATCTCAATCACCAGTGGCTGATCTGCGCGTGCACGCCGGTGGATACGGCAGCCCCGTCCGGCACGCGGGCACAGCTCGACGAGCAGAACCGGTTGAAAAAGCGCCCCGACTCGCCGCCGTCCGTCATGAATGGCCCGGTAAGTGTGTTCGACGGTCGCGTCACGCCCGACGGCTACACCGTCAATACGTCGCAGCCTCCGTACCAGCCAAGCGGCGTACCTCCCGCCGAAGGAGGCGATCCGGCGTACGCCGATCCCAAGGGCGGAACGGTGCCACCGCAGACAGCGAAGACGATCGGCGACACGCTCAGCGCCAAGGGCATCAGCTGGGTCTGGTACGCGGGCGGCTACAACCAAGCGCTTGCCGATGGGCGCAAGCCGCCGAAGGAAGAGCGCACCGTGATCTACAGCATGAAGGCCGGTGCGATCGGATTCCAGCCGCACCATCAGCCGTTCAACTTCTACGCGCGCTTCGCGCCCGGCACCGCGGACCGGGCGGAGCACCTGAAGGACTACGACGACATGGTCGCCGCGATCGACGCCGGTACCTTGCCGCAGGTCACGTTCTACAAGCCGATGGGACGACTGAACCAGCATCCGAGTTACGCGGACGTCGCCGCCGGCGACGAACACATCGATCAACTGCTCGAACGGCTGCACAGGAGCCCGCTGTGGAGCAAGATGGTGGTGATCGTGACCTACGACGAAAACGGCGGGTTCTGGGACCACGTCCCGCCGCCGTCGGGTCCTGGCTGGGGCGATCGATGGGGCCCGGGCACGCGCATCCCCGCGCTCATCATCTCGCCGTTCGCCAAGCGCGGCTTCGTCGACAAGACCAGTTACGACACGACGTCGATCATCAAGTTCATCACGCGCCGGTTCGATCTGGAACTGCTGCCGGGAGCGAGGGCGAAGGCGGGAGACCTGACCAGCGCGTTCGTGTTCTGACGCTCGTGACGGTTGTTTCGCCCGAGGGAGCATTCCTGACGTCGAGACGGCCGCCCGAGGAATCTTCATCGGGGTGCGGCGTCTGAGTCATATCGCTGGCACCGCCAGATCGACCCATCGAGCCGCGCAATGCAGGACCAACCCGTCGCCGTTCCCAAGCCCTTTGCGCTGCGTTTCCCCCCGGAGGCGCTTGCCGATCTGCGTGCCCGCCTCATCCGCACGCGGTGGCCGGATGAACCGCCGGACGAGCCGTGGTCCAGCGGGACGAGCCCGGCGTATCTGCGGACCTTGCTCGACTACTGGCGCGTCGGATTCAGCTGGCAGGCGCAGGAGGCGCTGCTGAATCGCTTCCACCAGTTCACCGTGCCGCTGGCGGGAATCGACCTGCATTTCATCCACGAACCGGGCAGAGGGCCAAGCCCGATGCCGCTCCTGCTGTCGCACGGCTGGCCCGGCTCCGTCTTCGAGTTCACGAAGCTCATTCCCCTGCTCACCGACCCCGCCAATCACGGCGGATCGGCGCACGACGCATTCACCGTCATCGCCCCCTCGTTGCCCGGGTACACGCTGTCGTTCAAACCGGGCCAGCCGCGCTTCGGTGTCGAGGAGATCGCCGACACGTTCGCCGACCTGATGACGGGCGTGTTGGGCTACCGCCGGTTCGGCGCCCAGGGCGGCGACTGGGGCGCCTTCATCACTTCGCGCCTCGCTTACAAGCATCCGGAACGGCTCGCGGGCCTCCATCTCAATCTGCTCGCGGTGCGGCGGGATCCGAAGACGGTCGTTAATCCAACCGACGAGGAGCGCGTTTTTCTCCGCGACCTCGAACACTGGCTGAAGGAGGAGACCGGTTACCAGTGGATCCAGGGCACGAAACCGCAGACGCTCGCTTTCGCGTTGACCGATTCACCGGTAGGTCTTGCCGCATGGTTGGTGGAAAAGTTCCGCTCCTGGACCGACTGCAGCGGCAATCCTGAAAACGCGCTCACGCGCGACGAGATGCTCGCCGACATCACTCTTTACTGGCTGACGGGCGCGATCGGCTCGTCGTTCTGGCCGTATCAGGCGCGCATGCATCGGCCATGGCCGATTCCGGAGGGCGCGACCGTCGATGTGCCGACCGGCTATGCCGAGTTCCCTGCCGAGATCGTGCGTCCGCCGCGTTCGATCGCGCAACGCATGTACACGAACATCCAGCGCTGGACGCGGATGCCTAAGGGCGGGCACTTCGCGGCCCTGGAGCAGCCGGAGGCGCTGGCGCACGAGATTCGCGAATTCTTCCGGCCGCTCCGCACGGCCCACGCGACAGTCCAAGCGGGCTGACTCCGTCGCTCCTTTCGGAGACTCCGGTAAGGCCGACGTTGGTAGCGCATACCACGCGACCCGCGCACGACAGCCGCGGCGCACGGCTGCCGATGACCAGGTGGCACCTGTCCATCGACCGGCCCTCGATCACGTGCGCTCCACGTGCAATGGCTTGCCATGCGGCGGGAACCTCCCGTTAAGACGTGCATCACCTCTCGGTGCGGGAGGACGCGTTCAATCCCGGGCATCGCGGCACCGGACCTCCGGGTTGCCTTCGACGGCAAGCGGGCGACGTATTGGCAGGAACAAGGAAAATCGATGCAAGCGACTCTCGGGAACGGCACGCCGCCGTCCATCCGCGTGCTGGTCGTCGAAGACAACCCGCTCAACCAGGAGCTCGTGCTGGGGTACCTCGAGGGTTCCGAGTTCGAAGTGACGCTCGCGGGAGACGGGCGGCGGGGCGTCGAGGCATTTGCGCGCGAGCGCTTCGACGTCGTGCTGAGGGATTGGCAGATGCCGGAGATGGATGGGCTCGAGGCAGCGCGACGGATCCGCGAAATCGAGCACGGGCAGGGGTTGCGGCGGACGCCGATCATCGCCGTCACCGCACATGGGCGCGCGCGCGATCGCGCCGCGTGCTTCGCCGCCGGCATGGACGACTACATGCTCAAGCCCTGTTCGTTCGACGCGCTGATGTACGCCCTGCGTCACTGGACCCGGCGCGTGTGAATGCATGCGACGG
>Ga0335077_10003586_pt1 | contig 18826 bp, 16 predicted proteins | sample Lox_Sample_31_FD_207151 | JGI IMG/M metagenome (GOLD analysis project Ga0335077, IMG submission 207151) | Soil microbial communities from Loxahatchee National Wildlife Refuge, Florida, United States - Lox_Sample_3.1 | ecosystem: Environmental > Terrestrial > Soil > Wetlands | place: USA... | reverse complement strand
CCAGCAGATCGGCGCCGCACTCCAGCACGCCGAGCTGTACGCGGCGCTGGAGGAGCGGAGCCGCGAGCTGGCCCACGCCTCGGCGTCGCTGCTGCGCGCCGCCGAGATCGAGCGCGGCCGCATCGCGCGCGAGCTGCACGACGAGACCGGGCAGGTCCTGACCGCGATCAAGTTCGAGCTGGCCGAGCTCGAACGCATGCTCTCGGGCGCCGGCCTGGCGACCGACGCGGTGGACCGGGCGCGCGACCTGGTGGGCCGCGCACTTGAATCCATCCGCGCCACCGCGCGCGGGCTCAGGCCCGCCGTCCTGGACGACCTCGGCTTCGTCCCGGCGCTGCGGACCCTCGCCGAGGAGTTCGCCGGACGCACCGGGGTCGCGGTCAACCTGGCGGCGGCGCCGCTGCCCGCCGCGCCCGCACCCGAAGTCGAAGTCGCCGTGTACCGCGTCTTCCAGGAGGCCCTGACCAACGTGGCGCGGCACGCCGGGGCCTCGCGCGTGGACGCGACACTCGGAGCCGAGGGCCGCGAGCTGCGCCTCGTCGTCGAGGACGACGGCCGCGGCTTCCAGCCCGGGTCCGCCGCCGGTGCGGGGCACGCGGGCCTGGTGGGCATGCGGGAGCGCGTGGTGGGCGCGGGCGGGCGCTTCCAGGTCACGAGCGAGCCCGGTCACGGCGTGCGCCTCGACGCGCGCCTGCCTTTGGGGACGGACGATGTCTGACAAGATCACGGTCTTGCTCGCCGACGACCACACGCTGGTGCGCGACGGCGTCCGCCGCATCCTCAGCGCCGCCGGTGACATCACCGTCGTCGCCGAGGTCGGCGACGGCGAAGCCGCCGTCAAGGAGACGACCGCCCTGCGGCCCGACGTGGCGGTGCTCGACATCACGATGCCCAAGGGCGGCGGCCTCGAGGCGGCCCGGCAGATCCGGGCGCATGCGCCGGAGGTCCGCATCCTGATCCTCTCGATGCACCTGCAGCCCGAGTACCTGATGGAGAGCGTGCGCGCCGGCGCGCACGGCTACCTCGTCAAGGATGCGGCGGCGGGCGAGCTCGTGCAGGCGGTGCGCGAAGTCTGCGCCGGCAACTCGTACTACAGCCCGGCCGTCTCCCAGCAGCTCTCCGACCTGCTGCGGCGCAAACTCGAAGGCGAGGAGGTCCAGAACGCGCTCGAGCGGCTGTCGCCCCGCGAGCGCGAGGTGCTGCGTTACATCGCCGAGGGCGCGACCAACAAGGAGACCGCGAAGGCGCTGGGCATCAGCGTGCGCACGGTGGAGACCCACCGCGACAGCCTGATGAAGAAGCTCGGCATCAAGACCATCGCCGGCCTGACGCGCCTCGCGCTCCGGTCGGGCCTCATCAGCGACGACGCCTAGCCGTCCATGGAGCTGCGGATGCGCCTCGTTCGTCTCGCGCGGCGCGCCGGGAGCCTCGGCGCACTGCTCGCCTTCCCCGCGGTACTGCCGGCGCAGGCGACGCCCGCCGCCGTCAGTCCCGACAGCCTGCGCCACGACCTCTTCGCCGTTGCCGACGACTCGATGGGCGGCCGCGCCACGGGCAGCCGCGGCGACGCCGAAGCCTCCGCCTGGGTCGCCGCCGCCTTCGCCCGCTTCGGTCTCGCGCCCGCCGGCGACAGCGGCACCTACTACCAGGTCGTCCCGTTCGTCAGGATCTCCGTCGACACCGCCTCGGGCCTCGACGTGAACGGCACGCACCTCGCCGCCGGACGCGACGTGTTGCCCTTCGGTCTCCAGATGTCCTGGAAGGTTCAGGGTGCGCAGACGCTCTACGCCGGATCGCCGGACGACAGCACCACCTGGCCCGGTGCCGACCAGAGCGCCGGCAAGCTCCTCCTCTTCCGGCGGCCAGCGGGAGGCGACCTGCGCGCCGCCTTCCACGCCATGGTCGCGCTCCGCCGCAGGCCGCGCTTCGCGCACGCGGCCGGCTTCGCGTTCAGCGGCCTGGACGAGGTGTCCGCGGACGCCCTCGCCCAGGTGACCGAGAGCCGCATCACCACCGACACCATGATGTTCTCGCTCCTCCGCGCGTCGCTGCTGGTGACGGCGCGGGCCGCGTCCGCGCTGCTCGGCACGCCGTTTCCGTCGGCGATGCCCGGCACCGTCGGGCCGCCGGTCAGCGGCGGCGTCGCCTTCGCCCGCCGTCGCCTCGCCTACCCCGCGCGCAACGTGATCGGCATCCTGCGCGGCGCGGACCCCGCGCTCCAGGCGACGTACGTCGCGGTGTCGGCGCACCACGACCACCTCGGCATGGCCGTTCCGCCGCTGGACCACGACTCCGTCCGCGCCTTCGACCGCGTCCTGCGGCCCATGGGCGCGGACTCGCCGAGGCGGTCGGCCACGCCGGAAGAGGCGGCGCGCATCGCGGCGTTGCTCGACAGCCTCCGCGCGGCCGGTCCCGACCACGTGGACTCGGTGTTCAACGGGGCCGACGATGACGGCTCCGGCACCGTGGCGCTCGTCGAGCTGGCGCGCGTGCTCTCGGCGGGCCCGCGGCCGCGCCGCTCGATCCTGCTCATCTCGCACGCGGCGGAGGAGCTGGGTCTGCTGGGATCGGGCTGGTACTCCGACCACCCGACGGTGCCCCGCGATTCCATCGTGGCGGAGATCGACATGGACATGGTCGGCCGAGGCGGCGCGACCGACTTGCCGCACGGCGGCCCCGGGTACCTGGAAGTGGTCGGCAGCCGCCGGCTCTCGACGGAGTTCGGCGACCTGATCGAGGCCGTCGCCGCGAAGGAGCCGCAGGCCTTCCACTTCAACTACGAGTTCGACGCGCCGGGCCACCCGCTGCAGTACTACTGCCGCGCCGACCACTACAGCTACGCACGCTACGGGATCCCGTCCGTGTCGCTCTCGACGGGCGAGCACCTCGACTACCACCAGGTGACCGACGAGGCGCAGTACGTCGACTACGCGCAGCTGGCGCGCGTGACCGCCCTCGTGCGCGACGTCGCCCTCGCCGTCGCGAACCTCGACCACCGGCCCGTCGTGGACGGCCGCCGCCAGGATCCGCGCGCGCCGTGCAGCCAGTGAGCGCCGGCCGGCGGAAAAACGAAGCCCCCGGGGATCGCTCCCCGGGGGCCCGCCCATCACGACAGGCTGCCTAGGCTGCAGGCATCGCGATGTTCGGCGCGCGGCCGGGAACGTACTACGGAGGGAAACCCCGACTCGCCGCGTCAGCCCCGCGCGGTCCCTGATGGGACCGGGCGCACGCGCATCGGCTAGAGCGCGCACCGCACAGTACGGACGATCGACCATGCAGGCAATACCGGCGATGGCCTCCGCCGCGCTCAAGTTGGACCGCTTCGCTCGGGTATGCGGCGCTCGGCGCCCGCCGCGCGCGGCACCGACAGGGCCCATTTCACGTCGCCGGCGTTCCGGTGTTATAGGTCTCGAACCATGACGACCGCCCCGAGCTCAGCTCGCGCCGCGCACCGCATCGCCGTCCTGCTGACCAGGCACGGCGAGGAGTTGGCACGGCACGTCCGGCGCATGGTGCGCGACGACGACGTCGCGCAGGACATCTTGCAGGACACGATGATCCGCGCGCACGCCGCGCTCGCACGTCTGGCGCCGCAGTCCAACGAGCGGGCGTGGCTCTACCGCATCGCGACGAACGCCGCGCTCAACCACCTGCGCTCCAAAGCGAGAGAGCGCGCGGCGCTCGGCAGGCACGCCGCCGAGTCGAGCGCGGCGTTCGCGGCGGGGGGCGGCTGGACGGACGAGAGCGACGAACGCCGGGACGCGCTGTGGGCCGGCGTGGCGCAGCTGCCCGCGCGGCAGCGCACGGCACTCACGCTCCGAATCGTGGACGAGCTGGACTACGAGGAGATCGCGCGGCGCATCGGCGGCACGGCGGCCGGCGCCCGCGCCAACGTCTATCAGGCGACCAGGAAGCTGCGCCTGGGAGTGAGCACACCATGAGGACCGAGCAGGCCGCCGTCGAGCGCCAGGCCGTCGAGCGGATCGTGCTCGGCGCGTTCGGGGAGCTGACGGGCCGGCGGAGCGAGCCCCTGCGCTTCACCATCATGGACGACACGCCGGTCGGCGTGCTCGGCCTGGCGGCAGGCGTCAGGGGGCTGCGGCACGTCAACTACGTGCGGGGCGAGGACGAATTCGTCGAGCGCTTGTTGGCCGAGCACGGCGACGTGCCCGTGTTGCGGGACGCGCTCGACACCGTGCGGCGCGCGCTCGACCGGTACTTCGCCGGCCGCCGCCTCGCGTTCGATCTCGCGGTGGACCTCGGCGACCTGCCGCCGTTCAACCGGCTGGTGCTCGATGCGACCGCGCGCATCCCGGCGGGGCGCGTGGCGACGTACAGCGACGTGGCCTCGCGCGCCGGCTCGCCCCGGGCCCAGCGCGCGGCAGGCAACGCCCTGCACAACAACCCGGTCGCCATCGTCGTGCCCTGTCACCGCGTGCTGCGCTCGGACGGCTCGCTCGGCGGCTATGGGGGCGGAGTGACCCGGAAGGAGTGGCTGCTGGCTCACGAGGGCGCGCGGCCGGCCTCGCTGTAGGATCGTCTGCAAGTCGCGCGCGTGGTTGCGAGGCGGAAGTACTCGGGACTCACAACAGGCTCGGCAGCTGCGCCACCGAGTCCAGGATGCGGTCGGGTGCGATGCCGCTCGCCGCGACGACGTCCTCTCGGAACTTGCCGGTGCGCACCATCCACGCGGCGAGACCGGCCCGCTGCGCGCCCTGCACGTCGCCCCAGAGGTCGTCGCCCACCATCACGATCTCGCGCGGCGCGGCGGCGCGGCCCGGCGGCAGCGAGGCCACCGCGGCGGCGTAGAACGCGGCCGACGGCTTCCCGCACACCGCCGCCGTCTTGCCCGTCGCGTACTCGAGCGCGGCGATGAACGGCCCGGCGTCCAGCGCCAAGCCGTCGCCGCGCAGCCAGTAGCGATCCCGCTGCAGCGCGACCAACTCCGCGCCGTCCATCAACTGCAGGAAGGCCCGATTCAGCTTGGCGAAGTCCCACGCGTCGCCCAGGTCCCCGACGACCACCGCCTCGGGACTGGCGGCCGTCAGGTCGAAGGGAGCGAAATCCTCCAGCGTCTCGTCCGCGACGTAGGCCGCCACGCGGCGCACACCGCGCGAGCGCAACATCGTCACACAGGCCTGCGGGGCCGAGAGGATCTCGCCGGGCTCGGCCTCGAAACCGTAGCCCTGCAGCCGCTTCGCGAGGAGGCGCCGAGAGCGCCGGGTCGTGTTGGTGACGTAGCGGAACGGGACGCCACGGCGCCGCAGCTCGGCCAGCGCCTCCACGGCGCCCGGCACGGGCCCCGCGTCCGTGTACAGCGTGCCATCCAGGTCGAAGAGAAGCGCGCCGGGGCTAACGGCCACGTGCCGCGCCCCGGCGCCGGTGCGCCGCTCTCACCTGATCACCTCATCACCTCATCACTCCCTCACCTCACCGTCACGGTCAGTACTGCCCCAAATACTTGCCGATCTCCCAGTCGCTCACGCGGGAGATGTACTCCGCCCACTCCGTGCGCTTCGCCTCGATGTAGCGGCCGGAGATGTGCTCGCCCAGCGCGGCCAGGACGACCTCGTCCTTCTCGAGGCAGTCGAGCGCCTCGTGCAGGTCGCGCGGCAGGTCGTCGATCCGGTGGTGCCGCCGCTCCCGGTAGGTCATGGTGAAGATGTTCTTGTTCACCGGATCGGGCGGCGTGCGCTTGTGCTCGATCCCGTCCAGGCCCGCCGCGAGCTGCACGGCGAGCGCCAGGTACGGGTTCGCCGACGGGTCCGGCATCCGCAGCTCGCAGCGCGTGGCCGACTCGCGGCGATCGGGGATGCGGATCATCGGCGAGCGGTTCCGCATGCTCCACGCGATGTTGACCGGCGCCTCGTAGCCGGGCACCAGGCGCTTGAAGCTGTTCACCAGGGGGTTCGTGACGGCGCAGAAGCCGCGCGCGTGCCCCAGGAGGCCCGCGATGTACTGCAGCGCCACCTTCGACAGCTGCCACTCCGCCTTCCCGTCGTAGAACGCGTTCCGGTTGTCCTTGAACAGGCTCTGGTGCGTGTGCATGCCCGAGCCATTCTGGCCGAAGATCGGCTTCGGCATGAAGCTCGCCACCAGGTCGTAGCGCTCCGCCGCGCTGCGGACCACCACGCGGAACGTGGCCAGGTCGTCGGCGGTCTTCAGGGCGTCGGCGTAGCGGAAGTCGATCTCGTGCTGGCCCGGCGCCACTTCGTGGTGCGCCGCCTCGACCTCGTAGCCCATTTCCTCGAGATCGGCGACGATGGCCTGCCGCGCGCGCTCGCCCCGGTCCACCGGCCCGGTGTCGAAGTAGCCGGCCACGTCGTGCACCTCCGTGGTCGGATCGCCGTGCTGGTTCTTGTAGAACAGGAAGAACTCGGCCTCCACGCCCGCCATCATCGTGTAGCCCAGCTTGGCCGCCCGGGCCACCTGCCGCTTGAGGGCCAGCCGGGGGCAGCCGGCGAAGTCCGAGTCGTCGGTGTTGCGGATGTCGCAGATCAGCCGTGCGACCAGCCCCTCCTCGGCGCCCCAGGGAAAGATCCGGAACGTGTCGAGGTCCGGCGCCAGCAGCATGTCCGACTCCTCGATCCGCACGAAGCCCTCGATGGACGAGCCGTCGAACATGATCTGCGCGTCGAGCGCCTTCTCGAACTGGCTGCGCGGCACCTCGACGTTCTTCACGACGCCGAGAATGTCGGTGAACTGCAGCCGCAGGAAGCGGACGTCCAGGCGGTCGCAGATGTCGAGGATGTCGGCCTTGGTGGCCCCGTGCGACCGCACCATCGCGCGGTAGTCGGGGTCCATGGCCATGGGCAGCGGATGGGTCACGGCCCGAGACGAAACGGGCGCGACGACCGTCGCGCCCGCCTCACCCGACACCGTGCCGCGCACCCTGCGCGGACGAGGAGTCATGGATGCTCCGTGTTCGGCGTGGGCCAGCTCATACGTCGTAGTACAGGAAAAACTCGTACGGATGCGGCCGCAGCGCCACCGGCTCCAGCTCCTTCTTCGTCTTGTACTCGATCCAGGTTTCGATCAGGTCCTGGGTGAACACCTCGCCCCGCAGTAGGAATTCGTTGTCCTTCCGCAGCGCGTCCAGCACTTCGCCCAGCGAGCCCGGCGTGTTTTTCACCCGCTTGCGCTCGGCGGTCTCGAGATCGTAGAGGTCCTTGTCGATGGGCGCCGGCGGCTCGATGCGGTTCTTGATGCCGTCCAGACCCGCCATCAGCAGCGCCGCGAACGTGAGGTACGGGTTCGCCGCGGGATCCGGCGCCCGGAACTCGATGCGCTTCGTCTTCGGCGACTTCGAGTACATCGGGATCCGGCACACCGCCGAGCGGTTGCGCTGGGAGTAGATGAGGTTGATCGGCGCCTCGTAGCCCGGCACCAGCCGGCGGTACGAGTTGGTCGTCGGCGCCGCGAAGGCCAGGAGCGCCGGGGCGTGCTTGATGAGCCCGCCGATGTAGAAGCGCGCCATGTCCGACAGCCCTGCGTAGCCACGGGCGTTCCAGAAGAGGTTCTCGCCGTTCTTCCACAGGCTCTGGTGCACGTGCATCCCGGAGCCGTTGTCGCCAAACATCGGCTTGGGCATGAAGGTGGCCGTGTACCCGTGCTCGTCGCACACGTTCTTGACGATGTACTTGTACATCATGATCTGGTCGGCCATGCGCACCAGCGGGCCGTACTTCATGTCGATCTCGGTCTGCCCGGCGGTGCCCACCTCATGGTGGTGCACCTCGACGTTGATCCCCGACGCGATCATCGCGAGCACGATCCGGGACCGCAGGTCTTGGAGCTTGTCCACCGGCGGCACGGGGAAGTAGCCCTCCTTGTGCCGCGGCCGGTGCCCGGGGTTGGGGGTGCCGCCGTTCTGGCCGGAGTTCCAGATCCCCTCTTCCGAGTCGATGTGGTAGTAGCCCTCGTGCGCGTTCTGGTCGAACCGCGCGGAGTTGAAGATGTAGAACTCGGCCTCGGGGCCCCAGTACGAGGTCGTCGCGATGCCGCTCTTCACCAGGTACTGCTCGGCCTTCTGGGCCACGTAGCGCGGGTCGCGCGAATAGCGCTGGCCCGTGATCGGATCCTTGATGTCGCACGTAAGCACGAGCGTCGGGACCTTCAGGCACGGATCCACGAACGCCGAGGACGGGTCCGGCAACAGGAGCATGTCGCTCTCGTTGATCGCCTGGAACCCGCGGATGCTCGACCCGTCGAAGCCCAGCCCCTCCTCGAACACGTCCTCGGAGAACTCGCCCACCGGGATCGAGAAGTGCTGCCAGGTGCCGGGCAGATCGGTGAAGCGCACGTCCACCATCTGCGCGCCGCTCTCCCTGGCCTGGCGGATCACGTCCGCGGGCCTCGTGGCGGGGGCTTTGCTCGTGGTGGTGCGCTTGCTGGTCTTGGGCATCGTCGCGGTCATGGGCGGGTCCGGTTCAGGAGTCGAGACTCGTAGGGTACCCAGGCGTTTGCACGATGTCAAGCAAAAAGCGTGCAAACTGCACGGAAGCAGGCCCCAGGCGCGATCAGGCTACAATCTTGTACAAATTGTGCTGCGGAGGCGCGACAAATGTGGCGTCCCTACGGGCTCAGCCCCTCGAGAAAGGCCCACAGCTCGCTGGCCGACAGCTGCCGGGCCCGATCCAGGACTTCCTTGTCCGTCCACTCCAGGAAGATCCAGGTCGTCGCCCGGTGCCGGTCGTCGGCGAGGAAATGGAGCCTGGCGCGAACCGCGCCGATGTCCGGATGGGGCTCCGCCTGCAGATAGACTTCCCAGCGCGCGCCTCCTCGGGCCAACTGGCCGAGGTGCAGGGCAGCCTTGAGCCAGGGAAAGCGCGGCGATGGTTCCATGGCGGCCCCGCCGGCGGCTATTCCGGCGGCGGGTCGGTGGCAGGACGCTCGGCGGCGCGCTCCGAGGCTTCGACGTAGCCGCGCAAGCTCGCGCCGATGATCTCGTCGAGATACTGGTCGATCGCCAGCATGACCTCGAACGCGTCGCCGCGCCCCCAGTCCAGCTGCTGGCGCAGGAACCGCCAGATGGCATGCCGCAGGTGCCGGAATTCCCGGTACAGGTCGGCGGCATCGTAGCGGGCGAGGCCCCGCAGCTTGCCGAACCGGAGGCCGCGCCGGCGGCGGGCGATCGACCGGTCGGGCGACGCGCCGTCCTCCCCCTCTTTCAACGCCTGCGCGATGTCGGCCAGCAGGGCCGGCACCTGGTTGGTGAGGAGCAGGTCGGGGAGCCGCTCGTCGCCGGCAATAGCGGTGTCGGCCCGGACCAGGTCGCGCCAGTTCTGCGCAATCTCGTTGGTGTGGCGGAGGATCGCGTCACCGGCGTCCCGGTAGGCCTGGCTGACGAGGGACATGCTCTTGAAGCTAGTGGCCGGACGGCAAGTTGCCAGTTGGCGCACCGTCTTGGCACCGGCGCCCCTTCGGCGCTAAGCTTCGCCCGATGTCACCCGAACTCCAGAAGTGCCCGTCCTGCGGCGCGCAGACCGGCGGCAAGTTCTGCTCGGAGTGCGGCGCGCCCCTCGCGCCGTCCGCCTGTCGCTCCTGCGGCGCCAAGCTGTCGGCCCGCGCCAAGTTCTGTCCGGAGTGCGGCACCCCGGTGACCGGGGTTGCGGGCGGAGGCCAGCCCGCGGCGCGCGGCATGCCCAGGAACGACCGGATGGCGTGGTACGTGGCCGGCGTATGCGTGCTCGCGCTCCTGGTGGTGGTCGTCGTCGTGGTCGCGAAGAAGAGCGGCGCGCCACCGGCGGCCGCTGCGGAGAGTGCGGCCGGCGCCCCGGCGGCCGGCGAACGGGCGACCACCGACCTCTCGTCCATGACGCCGCGCGAGGCGGCCGACCGGCTCTACAACCGCATCATGACCGCGAACGAGGCCGGCGACACCGCACAGGTCAACTTCTTCGCGCCGATGGCGCTCCAGGCGTACGCCAACCTGGGCGGCGATCTGGACGCCGATGCTCGGCTCCACCTGGGGCTCGTCCAACTGGCGATCGGCGCCACCGTGGCCGCCGCGGCCGAGGGCGATAGCATCCTGCAGAAGACCCCCAACCACCTCTTCGGCTGGCTCCTCAAGGCGCGGGCCGCCGAAGCCCAGGGCGATGCGGCCCGCGCCAAGCGCGCCTACGAGGCGTTCATGAAGAACTACGACGCCGAGATGGCGAAGAAGCGCCCCGAGTACCAGGAGCACGCCCAGATGCTGCAGGACACGCGGAACCGGGCACAGCGGGCGGGCGCGGGCGGGGCCTGACCGTGCCGACCATCCGGGTCGCGCACAGCCCGGACTCGGACGACGCCTTCATGTTCTACGCCCTCGCCGGCGGGAAGGTGGCGACGGGCGACCGGCGCTACGCCCACGAGCTGGCCGACATCGAAACCCTGAACCGACGCGCCGTGGCGGGCGAGCTCGACGTCACGGCGGTGTCGTTCCACGCCTACGCCTACCTGGCCGACCGTTACGCCCTGCTCGCGCACGGCGCCTCCGTCGGGGACCGTTACGGACCTCGCCTGGTCGCGCGAGCGCCTCGCCCGGAGGACCCGCGCGCGGCGCTGGCCGGACGCCTGGTCGGGGTGCCGGGCGAGCTCACCACGGCCTACCTCGCGCTGCGCCTCTATCAGGCCGGCGCCCGCACCCGCGTGCTGCCGTTCGACGCCATCGAGGATGCGGTGCTCGCCGGCGACGTCGAGGTCGGGCTGTTGATCCACGAGGGCCAGCTCACGTACGCGGACCGGGGGCTCAGCCTCTGGGAGGACCTCGGGGAGTGGTGGGCTCGCGAGACCGGCCTGCCGCTTCCGCTCGGCGGCAACGTGGTGCGCCGGGACCTCGGCGCCGATCTGGTGCGCGCCGTCGCCGCGGACCTCAAGGCGTCCATCGTCTGGGGACTGGCGCACCGCGACGAGGCGCTGCGGCACGCGCAAGGTTACGCGCGGGGGATGGACACGCGACGCACCGACGAGTTCGTGGGCATGTACGTGAACGACTACACCGTGGACCTCGGGCCCACGGGGCGTCACGCCGTGCAGCGCCTGCTGGACGAGGGGCATCGCGCCGGCGTCCTGCCCACCGCCGTTCGGGCGGAGTTCGTGGGCGCGTGAGCGCGCCCGCCGCAGCCGCGCGTCCCGTCCCGCGGGTCCTCATCGTCGAGGACGATCCGGCGCAGGCCAAGCTGGTCGAGCTGCTCGTGGCCAACGCCGGCCTCGCCGTCGCGGGGGTCGCCGCCACGGCGGAGGCCGCCGTCCGCCTGGCCGGCGAGGTGGACGTCGTCCTGATGGACTTCCGGCTGGCCGGCGACCGCACCGGGCTCGACGCCCTCCGCGACATCCGCGCCGCCGGCCTCCTCGCCTCCGTGATCGTGATGACCGGCCACGGCAGCGAGCGCGTCGCGGCCGAGGCGCTGCACCTCGGCGCGAGCGACTACATCATCAAGGACGAGAGCTTCACCACGCTGCTGCCCGAGGTCGTCGCCCGCGTGGTGCGCGTGCGGGAGATCGAGCGCCAGCTCGCCGCCGCGCAGCAGGACCTGATCCGGGCCGAGCGCCGCGCGGCGATCGGCGAGATCGTCGTCGCGCTCTCGCACGAGATCAACAACCCGTTGATGGCGCTCACGGCCAATCTCGACCTGCTCCGGCTCGACGAGCGCGCGCTGCCTCCCGCCGGCCGCGACGCCTTGAAGGTGGCGCGCGAGCAGTTGACGCGGATCACGGACATCCTCAAGCGCGTGGGCGAGCTCGACCGCGAACGGGCGACGACCTACGTGGCCGGCACCCGCATGACGGACCTGAAGGCGTAAGCCGCAAACCAGACGCCGAGCCCCGAAGGCCCTTGCCCCTCGGAGCTCGGCGTCTCGCCACGGTCCTGGTTCTTCAGTCCGCCGCCGCGCCCTCCGGCTCGGGCGTGCCCGGGGCCTCCCGCGGCGCCTTCGCGCGGGCGGGCCTTCCCGCCGACACGAGCGCCAGCACCTTCGACCCGAAGTCGTCGAGATACGAGTACACCACCGGGACCACGATGAGCGTCAGGATCGTCGAGGTGATCAGGCCTCCGATCACCGCGCGCGCCATCGGCGCCCGGAACTCGCCGCCCTCGCCCAGCGCGAGCGCCGTCGGGAGCATGCCGAAGATCATCGAGAGGGTGGTCATCATGATCGGCCGGAACCGGATCTCGCCGGCGTCGATCAGCGCCTGGCGGCGGGTGCCCCCCTTCTCGCGCGCCTTGTTCGTGAAGTCCACGAGCAGGATCGCGTTCTTGGTCACCAGCCCCATCAGCATGATCACGCCGATCATGCTGAGGATGTTGAGCGTATCGCGGGTGAGAGCGAGCGCGACCAGCACGCCGACGATCGAGAGCGGCAGCGAGAGCATGATGGCCAGCGGCTGGAGGAACGACCCGAACTGCGAGGCCAGGATCAGGTAGACGAAGATGATGGCCAGTGTCAGGGACTCGAGCACGTAGCCGGTCGTCTCCGCGAAGTTCTTCTGCTCGCCCCCGTAGTCGATCCGGTATCCGGGAGGCAACGGCACCGTGGCGAGGCGCTTGCGGATGTCGCCCATGACGCCGGTCAGCGGCCGGTCCTGGTAGTTGCCCTCGATCCGGGCCGAGCGCTCGAGCGAGAGCCGCTTGATCTCGGCGGGCGCGCCCGAGGGCGCGATCTGGGCCACCTGGCCCAGCGGCACCATGACCGGCGAGAGCGTCCGCGGATTGAGCGTCGCCGTCGCGATCGGGATCCTGCCGAGGTCCGCGTACGAGGTGCGGAACTCCGGCGCCACCTGCACGATGACGTCGTGGCTGTACCCCGCCTCGTCCTCGAACGTGGTGGCCGTCTGGCCGGCGAGCACCGTGCGCAGCGTGCTGGAGATGGAGCCGACCGAGAGCCCGACGTTGGCCGCGAGATCGCGGTTCACCTGGATCACGTACTCGGGCTTCCGACCCTCCAGGCTCGACTTCAAATCCACGAGGCCGGGCACGTCGCCGATCGCCGCCATCATCCGGTCGTTCAGGTCCTGGAGGCGGGTCATGTCGGGCCCGAGGATGTTGACCTGGACGGGCAGCTGGCCGCCGCCCATGCCCGAGGCATCGAGGATCCCGGTCTTGACCCCCTTGAACGACGGCAGGGCCGCGCGCAGCGCGATCTGGAACTTGTCCTGCGAGAGGTGCCGTTCGCCCCTCCGCTTCAGCCGCACGTAGATCGTGCCGTCCGTGACGCTGGGGGTGTAGCCGCCCCCGATCGTGAAGTAGGTGTACGCCACCTCGGGCCGCGACCGCAGGAAGCGGTCGATCTCCTCGCCCTTCGCCCGGGTGTAGGCCATCGAGGAGCCCACCGGCGTCTGGATCGTGACGTTGAGCTCGCTCCGGTCCACGCTCGGGAAGAACCCTCCACCCACCGCGCCCACGGCCATCAGCAGGATCGCCGCCGCGAGCGCGCCGCCCGCGAGGCCCAGCACCGCGCCACGGTGATCCAGCGCCCACGCGATCACCCCGCGGTAGCGCTGCCCGTAGCCGCGGACGGCGTCGTTGAACCGCTCGAGCCGCTTGCCGATCGGGCCGCGCTCCTTGTGGCCGGCCGCCTGCGGGTCGTACCACAGCGACGACAGCATCGGATCGAGCGTGAACGACACGAACAGCGACACCGCCACCGCGAACGCGACCGTGATGCCGAACTGGTAGAAGAACCGGCCGACGATGCCGCCCATGAAGCCCACCGGGACGAACACGGCCAGGATGGACATCGTGGTCGCGAACACCGCGAACCCGATCTCGCTCGTGGCGGCGCCGGCCGCCGTGTGGTGGTCCTCGCCCCGCTCCACGTGGCGCACGATGTTCTCCCGCACCACGATCGCGTCGTCGATCAGGATGCCCACGGCCAGGGACAGGGCCATCAACGTCATGGTGTTGATGGTGAAGCCCATGGCGTAGATGACCAGGAACGCGGACACGATCGACACGGGCAGCGTGAGGCCCGTGATCACGGTGGAGCGCCAGGAGTTCAGGAACAGGAAGACGATCAGCACGGTGAGCAGCGCGCCCAGCACCAGGGCCAGTTGCACGTCGCCGAGGGAGTCCTTGATCCACTTCGAGTTGTCGCGGATCACCTCGAGCCGGACGCCCTGCGGCAGCTCCGCGTTCAACTGCGCGATGACGGCGCGGATGCCCTTCGCCACGTCGACCGTGTTCGCGCCCGAGACCTTCCGGATGTCGATGCCGATCGCCCGTCGTCCCGAGTACTCCGCGAGGCTCCGCTCCTCCTCCTGCGCGTCCTCGACGCGCGCCACCTCGCCCAGGCGCACGGGTACGCCGTTCCGGGTGGTCACCACCACCGAGGCGAAGTCCGCCGGGTCCACGATCTTGCCCTTCACCCGCACGAGCTGCTCGGCGTTGCCCCGCTCCACGCGGCCCGCCGGCATGTCCAGGTTCTCGCGGCGGAGCGCCGCCATGACCATATCCGGACTCACGCCGAGGGCGTCCATCCGCGCGGGGATCACGAGCGCGTGGATCTCGCGCTCGAGCCCGCCGACGACGGTCACGCTGCCCACCCCGTCCACCGTCTCGAGCCGCCGGGAGATGGTCTCCTTCGCCAGGGTGGTCAGATCGCGCAGCGCCCAGTCCCGACCCGACAGCGACAGGCTCATGATCGGGTTCTGGCGGAAGTCGAAACGCGAGATGATGGGCGGGTCGATGTCCGTCGGCAGGTCGGCCCGGATCCGGTCCACGGCCGACCGCACGTCGGACTGCGCCGTGACGATCTTCGTCTGGAGCGTGAACTGCACGAAGATCGTGCAGTAGCCTTCCACCGACGACGACTCGATGCGGTCCACGCCCTCGATCGGATTGATCGCCTCCTCGATCTTCTTCGTGACGTCCCGCTCGACCGCCTCGGTGCTGGCGCCCGGGTAGTTGACCTGGATCATCAGGAAGGGCAGCTCGACGTCGGGCATGTCGTCGAGCTTGAGCCGCCGCAGCGAGAACAAGCCCAGCACCATGAGGGCCAGCATCATCATGGTGGCGAACACCGGCCGCTTGATGGACAGTTCGGACAGGAACATCGCGCCGCCCCGCTAGCGCTTCGCCGGCGTCGCAACCGTCGCGGCGCCGATCGCCACCGGCGTGCCGTCGGCGAGCCCCTCGATCGGGCCGATCACCACGGTGTCACCCGCCGCCACGGCCCGCGTGATCTGCACCAGTCCCGCGTCGCCGTCACTGATCCCCACACCCACCTGGCGGTGGGCAATCCGGCCCCGGCTCACCGCGTAGACGTACGGCGTCCGGCCCTCGCCCTCGTAGCGGACGGCGGCGGCCGGCACCGCGACCGTGCGCGCCACCTCCTGCGTCACGACCCGGCCCGAGACGAACAGCCCGCCGACGAGCGTTTCCCGCGCGTTCGGCACGTCCACGTAGATCTGGATCTGGCGCGTCGCCGGATCGGCCGTCGGATTGATGCGGCTGATGCGCCCGGAGACCGGCGCGGAGTCCATCTGCGCCACCGTGAGGCTCACCAGGCGGCCGATCTTCAGCTCGGGCAGCCACTCGGTCGGCACCGACGCCGTCAGCTGCAGCACCCGCGTATCGACCACCTCGAAGACCGGCTTGCCGTTGTCGATGCGGTCGCCCGCCTGCGCGAACCTCTTGCTGACCACGCCCGCCACCGGCGCCGTCAGCACCGCGCTGTGGAGCCGGTCCTCCGCGTTGGCCGCCTGCGATTGCGCCAGCGAGAGACGCGACCGCGCACCCTCCAGGGCCGCGAGCGCGTTGTCCCGATCGCGCTGCGCGATGGCGCCCTCGGCGAACAGCGCGACGGCGCGCGCCGACTCCGCTTCCGCGACCCGCACGTTCACCCGCTGCGTGCCCACGTCGCTGTTGGCGTACGCCGCGGCCGCCTGGAGCACCTGGTCCTTGAACTTCGCGAGCGGCTGCCCCGCCCGGACCCGGTCGCCCTCGTTGACGTAGACCTCGATCAGCTGCTCCGCCATCGGCGCGCCCACCGTCACGCGCACCTTGGGCTCGAGCGCGCCGCTCAGCGGAATGCCGGTGCGCAGGGTCGCCCGCTGGGCCAGCGCCACGTCCGCGGCATTCAGCGTCGCGAGGCTCCGCTCCGCGGCCGGCGTCTCCGCCGCCTGCGCGCCGTCACCCGTGCGCTTCGCCCCGCAGCCGGCCAGGACCGCCGCCGCGACGAGGACCAACCCCGCGCTCCACCGCACCGACGTCGTCCCGCGCATATGCCTTCCTGTTCTCTCACGCCTCTCGTCCGGGAACCGCTCGCAACTCGCCGTCTCGCAACTCTACTGCTCTTCCGCCACTCTGTTCGCCGACGTCTGCATCGGCACCGGGTGTCCCAGCGCGCGCTCGAGCGCCGCGATCGCGAGGAGGTAGTCGCGGGTCGCCTGCGCTTCGTTGACGCTCGCCTGCTCCAACGCCAGCCGCGCGTCCGAGACCTCCAGCGCCGTCGCGATGCCGTTCGCGTAGCGCACCGACGCCAGGTGGTGCGCCCGCTCCGCCTGGCCCACCGTCTCGTGCCGGGCCACCACCAGGGCCTGCGCCCGCACGATCTCCTCGCGGGCCTGCTCGATCTCGATCGCGACGCCCTGCCGGGTCTGCGCGAGCTGCGCCTCCGCCCGATCGAGGTCCGCCTGCGCCTGCAGGACCGCGCCGTGCGTGCGCAGCCCGTCGAACAGGGGCACGGAGAACACCAGCGACGCGGTCCAGTCCTCGTGGAAGTCGCCGAGCCGGGAAGGGAAGCCGTTGGCGGGATACGCCTGCCCGCCGAAGGCGCTCACCAGCTTGACCGACGGGTAGTAGTCGCCGTGGTAGACGCGGACGGCTTCGCGGCGGAAGTCCACCGTGGCCTGCGCCGCGGCGATCGCCGCGCGCCGGTCGGCGCCGAGGTCGAGCGCGGCGAAATCCACCCGCGGCAGCGAATCCGCCGGCGTCTGGAGCATCCCGCTCACCAGCTCCAGCGGCTGGTCCGCCGGGACGTTCACCAGCCGGCGCAGCTCGAGCAGCGCGATGTCCCGGCTGTTGCGCGCGGCGATCACCAGCGGCTCCTGGTTCGCCGCCTCGACCTGGGCCCGCAGCAGGTCGTAGTCCGCCGCCGAGCCGACCTCGTGGTTGAGTGACACGCGGTGCAGCTGGTCGTTGACCTGCACCTGCGACGCTTCGGAGATGTCCACGATGCGGGCGGCGTAGACGGCGTTGAGGTAGGCCTGCGTCACGCGGAAGGTCACGTCGCGGCGCGTCTCGTCCAGCTGCGCCTGCGCCGCCTCCTCGTAGGCACGCGCACCGCGAATGCCCGCGCCCACCTTCCCGCCCTGGAACAGCGTCTGGGTCAGCGTCAGGCTGGCCACGTAGGTGTTCGGGCTCCCGAACCCCGTGCTGGAGAACATGCCCGCGAGGCCCTGGATGGCCGCGTACTGGGCGTTGTTCTCCAGGTAGCTCACGCGCGAAGAGAGCGAGGCCGTCGAGTCGGGCTTGAACCCCGGGATGCCGGTCCCCAGAGCCTGAAAGACCGAGGCGAAGGTCCGCTGGTAGGTGACGTTGGCCCGGATTTCCGGCAGCGCCGACGACCACGCCTGCGTGACCTGTCCCACGGCCTCGCGCACGCCCGCCTCGGCGATCCGGACGTCGTTGCCCGACTGCAGCGCGCGCTGGATCGCGCCGTCGAGGGTCAGACGGACGGGCGCGCTCGCCGGTGCCTGCGCCGGCAGCGACGCCGGCACGAGCAGGAGGAGCGCCAGCACCACGCCGCGCATGGCCTACGCCGCCTTCCCGCCGGCCGCCGGGCGCCGGATCCCGGCGAGCGCGATTTCGAGCTGGCTCTCCACCGCGTCGTGGAGGCTCACGGTGCTGCGCGCCACGACCATCTGGTGCGGCCCGCCGCCCACCCACCAGATCAGCGTGCCCATGAAGACCGAGGCGACCACGCCGAACACGGCGTCCACGCCCAGGTCGTTCCGGAACTCCCCGCGCTGTTGCCCGTCGAGAATCGCCGCCGCCACGCGGGAGTAGAGTCCCGTGCGCCTGGCGTCGGGCTCCGTGCGCACCATCCGCTCCATGCCGACCCGCACCAGCATCCGCGCCAGCCCGCGGTCCTGCCCGTAGGCCTCCGCCACGCCGCCGAAGATCGCCTTGACCCGCTCGGACGCCGTCGTGCCGTGGAACACCGCGTGCTCCTCGGCGCGCTCCATCCACTCTTCGCTCAGCGCCTCGAGCACCGACTCCTTCCGCGGGAAGTAGTTGAAGAACGTCCCCTTGGCGACGTCAGCCCGCTCGGTGATCTCGTCCACGGTGGTCGCATCGAACCCCTTCTCGTGGAAGAGGTCCAGCGACGCCGCCGTAATGCGCCGCCGTGTCTCCTCCTTCTTCCGTTCGCGCCTGCCCTGCGTTGCCTCCGTCACTGGCCACCGACCTCTCTGGCTGCAGCAGTTGGTGACATACAGTCAATTACGACTTTAGTCTAATAATAGGCCGTAATAGTGTCAACTTGCCTGAACTACGGTCAGTTATTTGTTCGAGTTTCAATCCCGCGGGGCATAGCGCATCTTCACGCCATGCGTCTCGCCATCACGGGGGCGACGGGCTACGTGGGGCAGTCCGTCGTCCAGAAGCTGCTCCGGCGCGATCACGAGATCCGCGCCCTGGTGCGCGACCCGACTCGCGCAGGGACGCTCCGGGACCTCGGTGTGGACCTGGTGACCGGCTCGGTGAACGAGGCGGCCGCCGTGCGCGCGCTCGTCGAGGGCACGGAGGCGGTGGTGCACCTGGTGGGCATCATCGCGGAGGCGGGCCGCCAGACGTTCGCCGCCGTCCACGTCGGCGGGACCGAGGCCGTGGTGGAGGCCGCCG
>Ga0335077_10003584_pt1 | contig 18828 bp, 15 predicted proteins | sample Lox_Sample_31_FD_207151 | JGI IMG/M metagenome (GOLD analysis project Ga0335077, IMG submission 207151) | Soil microbial communities from Loxahatchee National Wildlife Refuge, Florida, United States - Lox_Sample_3.1 | ecosystem: Environmental > Terrestrial > Soil > Wetlands | place: USA... | reverse complement strand
GACGTGCTGACGCAACGCGGCGCCGCGCTCAAGAAGGTCGCCGACGCGGCGGGTCCGCTGTACAAGAGCCTGGACGAGGCGCAGAAGCACCGCTTCATGCTGCTGGCGCGGCTCGAACGGCCGCATTTCCGCGGTCGCGGCATGGCTGGGCATCGCGGCTGGATGCATCGCGGCCAGGACGGCTTCGGGCGCGGCCTGATGGGACCAGATGGCGGCCCGCGGCCGCAGTAGGCTGCCGGGAGAAGCAGGCGCGGCGGCCGCGCGTTATCCCCGAAGCGCTGCGACCGCCGTCACCTGAAGCCGCCGGACGCCCGGCGGCTTTTCCTTTGTTTGCTTCGATTTCGGCAAGCCTTGCGCGGCTGGACACCCCGTCCCACCTTTGCTAAGCGAAAACGCCGCGGCGGGATCTCCGCAAGCGGCAATCCGGGCGCATAGCTCAGTTGGTAGAGCAGCTGACTCTTAATCAGCGGGTCCCAGGTTCGAGCCCTGGTGCGCCCACCAATCATTTCAAATACTTAATTGGAATCCCAGTTTCCATTCCGACAAGTTCTAACGCTCTCATTCCGACAAATTGGCTGATTTGTTCTCGATGCAGGCCCAATTTGTGCGTCTTCTGTCTTGAGCAAATTGCCGACTTTTCAGACCGGTCGAATGCGATTGAACGTTCGACCGATTTTGGCCTCACACCAGGACCTGAATAGCGCGAAATCTGACCTGTATGCCCGCCTAGTGGCTTCTGCCTTCTCGGCGCGGGCGTAACTTGCCGCTTCCTCGAGCTCGGGGCCAAGGGTGGCCGGCAGGCCACGAGCGTTCGCCTTCACTAGCCTCCGAGAAGGGGAGTTATTGGTGGTTACTGTCCTGCCCTTCATGATCCAATGTGTGAGCTTTATGTGGTATAGCGATCCATCGCAATAAGTGTTAAACAAAAAATATGAGGCAGTCAATATCTGTTAAACAAAAAAAGAGGGGGCGCCCCCCAACCGGCGTGCGTCCGATTATTGGTCTTCGCTTGTCTCAAACTGAAATAACGCGTGTAGATCGATGGGCGGCCGAGCACGAGGTAAGTCGATCAGAGGCAGTGCGATTGCTGATTGAGCGCGGCCTTAAGAAATAGAGCAGTCAAAATATCGCTGATCTGATTACGCAGCAGTGAATGTGTTCTGTGCTGTGTGCGAGGGAAGGTGCGAAATTGCCAAAGTTCCGGACGGCTATATTGAAGGTGTAGAGGAGCGCACTGACGCATTTTTTCAAATGCTGGACGGCGAGGATGACTTGGGATTGGTAATCCGCGCGCACATTCATATTGAGCACGAATTGCGAGAGTTCATTCTAGCCGTTGCGCCTAAACCAGGAGAAATAAAGTTTTCGGACTATGATTATGCGAAGACACTTCAACTAGCATTGGCATTGGGACTGAACCCAATTCTCAAACCCGGCCTTTCGGCATTAGGCACACTTCGAAACGAGTTCGCTCACCGGTTAGAAATGAAGCTCACCGATCAGGAAGCCAAGCAGTTATATTCAACACTTAGTGCAGGGGGAAAAGCCGACGCACGTAAGGCATATTCTAAGACGCTGCTCAAGCATCCTGGCACTGGTCGTCCAAAAGACATGCTCAAAAGTACACCAAAGGATTTGATCGCCATGTGTATTGTTAAGTTGCGCGGCGGTTTGGTCTTTGAACACTTAAGACTGAGGCATAAGGGGATTTTAGGCCATAACGATTGACGCTGACACTTACGGCCCCTTGCGGACTTCACGTTCACGGCGCCTATCTCCGCCCTTAAATCTTGAGCTAATAAGGGACGGTTTCCGAGAACGGCATTTATCGGAAGTAATTAGGGGTCGGCGATGGAATGACGTAGTCCAAGGGATCATTGATTTAATGCAGGCGCAGCCCAAGGTCGTACCCTCCGATCCTCGGCTCTGAATGCAAGTACTTTGTCGCGATAACTCTCAGTCAAATCGACGTCGTCCCAACCGTTTATGAGCTGGTTACGGCTGACTGGATCGATCGCAAAGCTGTAGCTTCGATCGCCGCAGATCATCGTTTGCCGATCGAGATCGACAGTAACGAGTCGCTCAGGCTCACTCTTTACGGCATAAGCGAGCTCGGCAACTTCGGCATCGCCGAGGATTGCGGTGAGCAGCCCGTTCTTGACTGCGTTCTGCGAGAATATGTCGCCGAAAGATGGCGCGACGACGCAGCGGACGCCGGAATCGTAGATCGCATAGACGGCCGCCTCGCGCGACGAGCCCCCGCCGAAGTTGCGGCCACCGATAATGATTTTGGCATCGCGCCAGGCCGGCTGATTGAGCGGAAAGTCGGCGCGCGGCTTGCCTTCGGCATCGCGGCGCAAATCCTGGAACAGCACCTGGCCGAGCCCGCGCGAGCGCGGCCATTTGAGGTACCGCGCCGGCAAGATCTGATCGGTGTTGATATTCGGCTGCATGAGCGGGCACGCTTTGGCAGTGAGGCGGACGAATTTTTCCATGGCGTTAGTTCGGCTTTGCACCCGACGCTTTCACGATCGGCGCCCAGCGCTTGATGTCTTCTCGCACGAAGGCGGCGAATTCTTCAGGTGAGTCGCCCACCGGCGTTGCGCCTTCGGTCTTCAATCGTTTTTGCATCTCGGCACCGCTGATCGCGGCGACGATGATCGCATTTAGCTTTTTCGTGACCGCCGGCGGCAGTTTCGCCGGCCCGAACACGCCGAACCAAGCGCTCGACTCGAAGCCCGGCACGATTTCGGCGATCGTCGGCACGTCCGGGAGCGCTGGCTGCCGTTGCGCGCTGGTCACGCCGTAGGCGCGCAGCTTGCCGGCATGGACCTGCTGGGCGCCGGTGACCAAGCTTATGAACATCAGATCGATTTGGCCACCGAGCAGGTCGGTGAGTGCCGGCGCAGTGCCTTTGTATGGCACGTTGACCAGCCGAATCCCGGTCATCAGCTTCAGCTTCTCGCCGGCGAGATGCAGCGACGAGCCGATGCCGCCGATGCCGATGGTAAGTTTGTTCGGCTGCGCCTTAGCCAGCTCGAGCAGCGACTTGAGATCGTGTGCCGGCAGTTTCGGATTGCCGACCAGCAGGCTCGGTACGGTCGCAACTTTGGTGATCGCCGTGAAATCGGCCGTCGGATCGTATGGCAATTTGGGATAGAGCGAGGCGTTGATCGTGTGGCTGCTGAAGCTCACCAGGAGCGTGTAGCCGTCGGGCGCCGACTTGGCGACAGTTTCGGCGGCGATATTGCCGCCGGCGCCGGGCTTGTTCTCGACGATCACGCTCTGCTTGAGCGCGGCCGACATCGGTCCGGCGATCGAGCGCGCGATGGTGTCGGTGGTGCCGCCGGGCGGTGCGCCGACCAGAAGCTTGATCGTCCGTGCGGGGTACTCGTCCGCGCGCGTTTGCGACATCGGAAGAGTGACGTGGACAAGCGCCAGTGCGGCAACAACGATGGTGAATTTCCTCATGGTAAGTTTCCTCACTCTTTTTGCAGATTTCGCCCAGCGAGCAGCGGCCGCACATCGGCGAGATGGCCGTTGACGGCGGCGGCGGCGACCATGGCCGGCGACATCAGATGGGTGCGGGCGCCCGGCCCCTGCCGGCCGCGGAAGTTGCGGTTTGTGGTGGACGCGCAGCGCTCTCCGGCGGGCACCAGGTCGCCATTGATGCCGACGCACATCGAGCATCCAGAGTCCGCCCATTCGAGACCGGCGTCGTGAAAGATTCGGTCGAGCCCTTCCTCCTCGGCCTGCCGCTTCACTGTGGACGAGCCTGGCGAAACGAGGCCCGGCACCTTGCTTTTACGGCCGGCCAGGACAGCAGCGGCGGCGCGCAGATCCTCGATACGCGCGTTAGTGCAAGAACCGATGAAGACGCGGTCGATCGCGACATCGGTCAGCTTGGCGCCGGACGCTATACCCATGTAATCGAGCGCCTCGCGAACGTATCTTTGCCGCGCCTCATCGGGTTCGCGCGCCGGGTCGGGCACGCGAGCGTCGATCGGTAATGCATCGTCCGGCGTGGTGCCCCAGGTGACGATCGGCGCGATGTCGTCGGCGTCGAGCGTGATGTCGCGGTCGAACTCCGCATCCGTGTCGGAAACCAGCTCCGACCAATTCTCGATGGCCCTGTCGAAGGCCTCACCCTTCGGCGCAAAGGGCCGCCCCTCGAGATAGGCGAAGGTGGTTGTATCCGGCGCCACCATGCCGCAGCGGCCGCCCGCCTCGATCGACATGTTGCACAGGGTCATGCGCCCTTCCATCGTTAGAGCACGGATGGCGGGACCGGCGAACTCGACGGCGTGGCCTTGCGCCCCGTCGGCACGGATACGAGCGATAATGGCGAGCGCGATATCTTTGGCAGCGATGCCGGGTGCTGCCGTGCCATCGACCGTGATGCGCATGCGCTTCGGCTTCTTCTGCCACAGCGTCTGCGTCATCAGCACATGCGCGACTTCGGAGGCGCCAATGCCAAAGGCGTAAGCGCCGAAGGCCCCGTGCGTTGACGTGTGACTGTCGCCGCAGACGATGAGCAGGCCGGGTAGCGTCAGCCCCTGTTCTGGGCCGACAACATGCACAATGCCCTGCCGCGGATCGCGTAGACCAAACAACGTCACGTGACTTTCAGCCGCATTCGTCTCGAGATTGCGTACCATGAAGGCGATCTCGGGGTCGGCGATGCCTGTGGCGCGTCCGCGCGTCGGTACGTAGTGATCGGCGACAGCAAAGGTGAGCCCTGGCTCGGCGACGGTGCGTCCGCGGGCCTTCATCTGGCTGAAGGCATGAAACGAGCCCTCATGCACATAATGGCGGTCGACCCAAAGCAGCGTGGCACCGTCCTCGCGGCAGGCGATCTCATGCGCCGACCATAATTTGTCGACCAAGGTCCGAGGTTCGCTCATCTCAGTCCGCTCCGCCGCAACCGTCGCGGGCTTGTCGAGGGTGGACAATATTGTATGCTAAAGAATACAAAGTAAAGCGGCGCGCCGCCGAAGGCGCTTTCATGGGTGAGGGGGAACGTTGCGCGACTGGCTCGGCGAAGCGAAAGCGAAGCAGGTCTACCTCGTCCTGCGCGACCGCATCTTGAGCGGCGCGATCGGCTTTGGCGTAAAGCTGCCCACCGAGAATGAGCTCGCCGGCCATCACCGCGTTTCGCGTGTCACTGTGCGCCGCGCGCTGGGCGAGCTTGCGCGCGAGCGGCTGATCGAGCGGCGGCGCAGCGCCGGTACTCGCGTCATCTATCGTCCCTCACCGGCGCCAATTACCGCCGATATTTCCGGCGTGCTCGCCAACATTGCCGATATGGGCCGCCGTACCGTGGTCAAGCTGCTCTCGTTCGATTACGTCCCCGCCGAAGGCGCGGTAGCGCGGGCGCTTGAGGTCGCGTCCGACCAGTTGCTGCAGCGCTCGGTGCGGGTGCGTTCAATCGACGGCTTGCCGTTCTCTTATTTGATCACCCACGTGCCCGAGAGCGTGTCGATCACCTTCTCGCGACAGGAGTTGGCCGCGCGGCCGCTCCTCGAATTGCTCGAGCGCGCAGGCGTCAAGGTCGAGCACGCGCGCCAGCGCATCAGTGCGGGGCTCGCCACGCCCGACGTCGCTGCGGCGCTCGGCGTGCGCCCCGGCTCGCCGCTGATTGAGTTGGTGCGCGTCGTCTACGACCAGTCCGGCCGCGGGGTCGAGCACCTGCACGCACTCTATCGGCCCGACCGCTATGCGTTCGAGATCGATCTTGTGCGCTCCGGCGCCGCCGATACCAAGGCGTGGGCGCCGGTCATGCGACGCTCGACAAAGCCGAATTCGCGAAGCATCGACAGCAAGACCAAGGGTCTCGCGTCGCCACGTTGAAGCATAGGGAGAATGATCATGTCGACCTGTAAGTTCCAATTGAGCCGCCGCCGTTTTCTTACCACGACCGCTGCCATCGCCGCGGCAAGCGGCAGCCTCGCCATGCCGTCGGTGCTGCGCGCAGCCGGCGCGCCGGTGAAGCTCGGCGTCTTGCATCCGGTCAGCGGCGCGCTGTCCTATTCGGGCACGCAAGGCCGCCTCGGCGCCACTATGGCGATCGAGGAGATCAACGCCGCCGGCGGCATCAAGTCGCTGGGCGGCGCCAAGATCGATGCCGTGCTCGGTGATGCGCGCTCGACCCCGGAAGGAGGCACCGCCGAAGTGGAGAAGATGAATTCCGACGGTGTCGCGTGCATCGTCGGCGGCTACGCCAGCAACATCTGCCTTGCCACCACGCAGGCCGCCGCGCGCTATGACCTGCCTTACGTGGTGGACGTCGGCGTTGCCGATGGCATCGTCACCCGCGGGCTGAAAAATACGTTCCGCTTTGGCCCCGGTTTCGGCGTCATCGCCAAGACCGCACTCGACAACTTGGTCAAGATCAACGACGCCGCCGGCAAGGTGGCAAAGACCGTGATGATCGTGCACGAGGATTCGCTGTTCGGCTCCGGCCTCGCCAAGCTGCTCAACGCACAGCTGCCGAGCAAGGGCTTCCAGGTGCTGGAGACTGTTTCGCACCCGACTCCGAACCGCGACTTCAATACCATCGTGCTCAAGATCAAGGCGCAGAACCCTGACATTGTCATTCCAGCCGACTACTACAACGAATACGTCCTGCTCGCCCGCACCATGCTGCAGCAGCACGTCCGCCCGAAGGCGATCTACTCGGTGCTCGGCGGTGCGGCCTCCTCGTACAAATTCGTCAAGGAGTTCCCGGACGCGGCCAAGGGCATCATGGACTGCAATCATTGGTTCAACCCGCATAGCGACAAGGCGCTGGCGCTCAAGAAGAAGGTTGAGGCCAAGGGTCAGTTCTTCACTTACGAGGTCTATCTGAACTATAGCTGTGTCGGTCTTGTTGCCGACGCGCTCGAGCGTGCGGCTTCCGCCGATCGGGCCAAGATCACGGCAGCGCTGGCGAGTTCGACCTGGTCTGGCCACATCATGCCTTACGGCCCGACCAAGTTCGTCAACGGTCAGAATGAAGGCGCAGCGCCGTGCAACACTCAGGTGCAGGACAATGACATCAAGGTGATCTTGCCGGCGGAATTCGCCAACGGGAAGGCGATCTTCCCGATGAAGGCCTGAGCATCAATGGCGGGTGGCGCGCGTTGTGCCACCCGCCGCTGCCTGCAAGCATTTTGGTCGTGTTGTCGCCTGCGATCATCATTCCGGCAATCCTCAACGGTCTGTTGACCGGTGCGGTCTATGCGCTCGTCGCACTCGGGCTGACGCTGGTCTACGGCGTTCTGCACATCATCAATTTCGCCCACGGCGCGCTACTCACCGCCGCGATGTTCGCCGCCTTCTTCGCCTATCAATTCGGGATCGATCCCTACGTCGCCATCTTCTTGCTGGCGCCGGCCTTCTTCGCTGTCGGCTATGCGTTGCAGCGCCTCGTCATCGGTCCAGCGGCGCACGGCGATGACCGTAATATGCTGCTAGTCACGCTGGGTATCGCCGTCATCATCGAGAACGCGCTGCTTTACGCCTTCCGCGCCGATACGCGCACCATCGACGTGCCTTACGCCTTCCAGAGTATCGATTTCGGCTTCACCTTCGTCGCCGTGCCGCGATTAGTCGGCTTCGCCGCCGTGTTCGCCGTGGCGCTGGTGCTCTGGCTGATAATGACCTTCACCGACACCGGCAAGGCGATCCGCGCCGTCGCCAAGGAGAAGGTAGGCGCCGAACTCGCCGGCATCGATGTCGCCCACGTCTATGCCGTCACCTTCGGGCTGGGCACCGCCTGCGTCGCCATCGCCGCCTGCCTGTTGGTCCCGACTTATTACGTCAATCCGAGCGCCGGCAACGCCTTCGTGCTGGTTGCCTTCACTATCGTCGTGCTCGGCGGCATGGGCTCGGTGCCCGGCGCTTTGATCGGGGGCCTCGTCATCGGCGTCGTGGAAAGCCTGTCCAGCCTGTTCTTCGGCGACTCGCTTGGCCAGGTCGGCATTTTTTTGATCTTTATCGCCGTGCTGCTGGTGCGGCCGAGCGGCCTGTTCGGAGCGCGTGCATGAAAGCGTTCACGCCCATCGCTGTTGTCGTTGCGCTGTTTGCAACGGTGCCGCTGGTCGTGCATTCCAACGTGGTGCTCAACTTTCTCGTTGTCGCTCTAATGATCGCGCTCGCCGGCCAGGGCTGGAACATCCTCGGCGGTTATGGCGGCCAATATTCATTCGGCCACGCCGCATTCTTCGGCACCGGCGCCTATGTCACTGCCATTCTGCAGGTGCGTTACGGTGTCAACGCTTGGGTCGGCTTCGCCATCGGCATCGCTGCCGGCGCACTGGTCGGCGCCATCATCGGCGCGCTGACTTTCCGCTCCGGCCTGCGCGGCTCGTATTTCGCGCTGGTCACGCTCGCCTTCGCCGAGGTGCTGCGTATCTCGGCAAGCGTCGCGCCGATCACCGGCGCCGGCGTCGGTACGCTGATCAAGCTCGATCTGCGCGCGCAGGCGTTCCAGTTCCAGAGCCGCGCGGTGTTCTACTGGATTATCCTTGCGCTGGTCGCGCTCTCGCTGGCGATCGCCAAACTAATTGAGCGCTCGCGCTTCGGCGTGTGGTTGGTCGCTGTACGCGAGAACGAGGACGCCGCGCAGGCGCTGGGCATCGACGTCGCCACCGTGAAATCGGCCGCCATGGTTATCTCAGGCGCCATCACCGCCGCCGCCGGCTGCTTCTACGCGCAGTATTTTCTCTTCGTCGATTCAGGTATTGCCTACGGCACCTGGATTTCGATCGAGGTGCTGCTCACGCCGATCATCGGTGGCGTGGGCACCGTGTTCGGCCCGCTTTTCGGCGCTATGGTTGTCAAGGCGCTGGGCGAAGGCGCGCGACTGGTCACCGGCGACGCCCCGGGGCTAGATCTCGTCGTCTATGGCGCGGTGCTGATCCTGGTGATTGCCTTCACGCCGCGCGGGCTGATCGGCGGTCTCGCACAAGCGCGGCAATGGCTCATGCGCCGTCGGGGGGCGGAAGCGCACCATGGCTGAGCCTCTGCTCATAGTCGAGCGCGTCTCGCGCCGTTTCGGCGGCCTGTTGGCGGTGAATGCGGCGTCGCTGATTGCGCCGGAAAGTCGTATCACCGCGCTGATTGGACCCAATGGCGCCGGCAAGACCACGCTGTTTGCCATCATCTCCGGTTTTCTCAAGCCGAGCGACGGCAAGGTCCGCTATGCCGGCGAGGACGTTACCGGGCAGCCGCCGCACCGGCTGGCGCGGCGCGGCATTGCTCGCACCTTCCAGATCGCGCAGCCCTTCGCCGGCCTGTCCGTGCGCGAGAACATCCTGGTCGGCGCGCATCTGCATCATCGCACGCGCGAGGCGGCACTCGCCGTCGCCGAGCGCGTTGCCGGCGAGGTCGGCCTCGACGGGATGCTCGACCGTCCCGCGGATACGCTCACTGTCGCCGCCCGTAAGCGGCTCGAGCTTGCCCGCGCGCTGGCGACCGAGCCGAAACTGCTGCTGCTCGATGAAGTCCTGGCTGGCCTTAATCCATCCGAGATCCGCGGCATCGTGCCGGTGATCCGCGGCCTCTGCATGCGTGGCATCACCATCGTCATGATCGAGCATGTGATGCAAGCGGTGATGAGCCTCGCCGAAAATGTCTTCGCGCTGGCGGAAGGCCGCATCATCGCCGAGGGTACGCCGGCTCAGGTGGCGGCCGATCGTGGGGTTGTCGAGGCCTATCTCGGCCACGGAGCTGCGGTGAAGCTCGGAGGCGTGCATGCCCACTGACGCGCTACTATCCGTGCACAATTTGCACGCCGGTTATGGCGAGACCGAAATCTTGCGCGGCGTCGATCTTACTGTCGAATCCGGCGAGATCGTCGCGGTTCTCGGTTCAAATGGCGTCGGCAAGTCGACGCTCAACCGCACTCTCTCCGGCCTCGTGCGGCCGCGTGCCGGTGTAATCCGCTTCGACGGCGCCGAGGTCGGCAACGAGAAGCCGCCGGCCATCGTGGCGCGCGGCCTGATCCATGTGCCGGAAGGTCGTCGCATCTTCTCCAATCTGTCGGTTGCGGAGAACCTGGACCTCGGCAGCTACCGACGCGGGCGCAAACACCGTGCGCAAAACCGTGAGCGTGTCTTCACCGTTTTCCCGCGCCTCTACGAGCGCCGCAGCCAGCACGCCGGAACGCTTTCCGGCGGCGAACAACAGATGCTCGCTATCGGCCGCGGGCTCATGGCTGAGCCCAGGCTGATCATCCTCGATGAACCCTCGCTCGGCCTTTCGCCGCTGCTGGTCGAGGAACTGTTCGCGCTGATCAAGCGCATCAACGGCAACGGCGTCTCCATCCTGCTCGTCGAGCAAAATGTGGTGCAAAGCCTCGAAGTCGCCAGCCGCGCTTACATCCTCGCCGAAGGCAAATTCGTTATGTCCGGCCCGGCCTCCGACGTCGCCGCAGATCCCGCACTCAAACGTGCCTACCTTGGAATGTGACGCATGACCGACACCTTGCGCCAACGCCTGTCACGCCGCCCCATCCTGATCGCACCCGGCGTTTACGATCCGCTCACCGCGCTGATCGCCGAGCAGGCTAGCTTCGAAGCGCTTTACGTCTCCGGCGCGGCGATTGCTTATACGCGGCTTGGACGGCCCGACATCGGCTTGGTCAGCCTGAGCGAAGTGGTCGATACTGTCGCACTGATCCGCGACCGCGTGCGCGCCCATCTCGTTGTCGACGCCGATACCGGCTACGGCAACGCGCTCAATGTTGCGCGCACCGTGCGGCTGCTCGAGCGCGCTGGCGCCAATGCCATCCAGATCGAGGACCAGGATTTCCCCAAGCGTTGCGGCCATCTCGACGACAAGGCGCTCATTTCGGCGCAGGAGATGGTGGGCAAGATCAAGGCAGCAGCCGACGTGCGTGCCTCGCGCGAGACGTTGATCATTGCGCGTACCGACGCGGTCGCAGTCGAAGGCTTCGACAGCGCCGTCGCTCGCGCCGAACTCTATCGCGAGGCAGGCGCAGACATGCTGTTCGTCGAAGCCCCGCGCAAGCGCGAGGAACTCGCGCGCATCGGCGCGTCATTGAGCAAGGGCACACCGCTGATGGCTAACATGGTCGAGGGCGGCAAGACGCCGCTGATGCCGGCGTCCGAATTGCAGACGCTAGGCTTCTCCTTCGTTATTTTCCCTGGCGCCATCGTGCGTGCATTGGCCAAGGCGGCGGAGGAGTTCTACGGCTCGCTGAAAGCCAACGGCAGCACCGAGCCGTTCCGTGCGCGCATGTTTGATTTTGACGCGCTCAACAGACTGATCGGCACGCCGGAGATGCTTGCGCGCGGCAAGCGCTACGAAGTCGCGGCGGCAACAGATGACAAAAAAAACTAGAAGGACGTCTCGCATGGACAAACTGTTCGACCTTGTGATCAAGAATGCTCGCGTGGTTCGCCCGAATAAAACGTCAGTTGAGTGTCTGGATCTCGGTGTCAAAAACGGAAAAATCGCCCTCCTGGCGCCGGAACTTCGCGCCGAGGACGCCAGAGGCGTTTTCGACGCCAAGAACCGGCTAGCATTCCCGGGATGCGTCGACTCTCACATGCACATCGGCATCTACGCACCGCTCGCGCAGGACGCGGTCTCCGAGAGCAAGGCCGCCGCCATGGGCGGCGTCACCTCGAGCCTGAACTACCTGCGCACCGGCCACTATTATCTCAACCGTGGCGGCTCGTATCGCGATTTCATGCCGGAAGTGCACAAGCAGTCGGAAGGAAAGTTCTGGGTCGACTACGGCTTCCATTTGGCGCCGATCGAATCCCGCCATATCGACGAAATGGATTATCTCGTCAGCGAGCACGGCATTCCATCGTTCAAGATCTTCATGTTCTACGGCGGCTACGGTCTGCACGGTGCCTCATCGCATCAGAACGAATTTTTGATGATCGGTCCCGATGACCGCTACGACATCGCGCACTTCGAGTTCATCATGCGCGGCGCGCAGCGGCTGATGGAAAAGTATCCCGACAAGGCTGCTTACATCAGCGTCAGCCTGCATTGTGAGCTCGCGGAGATTCTAAATGCGTACACAAAGATTGTGGAGCGCGAAGGCAAGCTGACCGGGTTGAAGGCCTACAGCGCGGCGCGTCCGCCGCATTCCGAGGGTCTCGCGATCTGGATTGCATCCTATCTCGCCAACGAGACCAACTGCCTGAACATCAATCTGTTGCACTTGAGCTCACGCAAAGCCATCGACGCAGCCTGGACCATGCAACAGGTATTTCCGCATATCGCTTTCCGCCGTGAGGTGAAGGTCGGCCATCTCCTGCTCGACACCGATTGCGAATGCGCGGTGCACGCCAAGGTCAATCCGCCGATCCGGCCGCGCGAAGACGTAGAGGCGCTGTGGCAAGCCGTGCTCGACCGCAAGGTGGACTGGATTGTCAGCGATCATGCCTGCTGCTCGGCCGAGCAGAAATGGTCAAAGGACGATCCAGACAATATCTGGCTGGCGAAATCGGGCTTCGGTGGCACTGAATATCTGCTGTCGGGCATCCTCAGCGAAGGCAGCAGGCGTGGTATGTCGTACAACCATATGGCCGAGCTGCTGAGCTGGAAGCCGGCGCAACGCTTCGGTCTGGCGAGCAAGGGCGACATTGCGCCGGGCTACGATGCCGATATCGTCATCGTCGACCCGCACGAAAGTTTCGTCGTGCGCGCGGCCGAATCCGAATCAGGACAGGGCTACACCCCCTTTGAGGGAGCTGAACTCAGTGGCCGCGTGAAAAGCACTTTCCTGCGCGGCGCGCTTGTCTATGACAACGGCAATGTCGTTGGGTCGGCGCGCGGCCAATATCTGCACAGGCCCGAAGTCGCTCGAAAGCAGTGAATGTCGACGGTCATCACCGCGCGAGCCGAGCGTTTCGGCGCTGAGGTGCCGCTCCTCATTATTGGCGCCGGGGCGGCCGGCCTCTGCGCTGCACTCGCAGCGAAGGAGGCGGGCATTGATCCCGTGGTCGTCGAACGCGATGCCGTGCCATCAGGCTCGACGGCGCTTTCGGCCGGGCTTATTCCCGCGGCTGGCACGCGTTTCCAGCGCGCCAAAGGCATTAAAGACGATCCGCAGGTTTTTACAGCTGACATTCAGCGCAAAGCGCATGGCAAAAACGATCCCGTTTTAGTCGACGCCATTGCACGTGGTTCTGCACCGCTTATTGAGTGGCTGGCTGATCGCCACGGTTTCCCGTTCGAGGTCATCGACAACTTTACTTATCCTGGCCACTCAGCGATGCGCATGCATGGCTTGCCTAGCCGCACTGGCTTGGAGCTGATCAACCGACTGCGTGCTGCTGCCGAAGCAAACGACATTGTAATCATGACCGGCAGCAAGGCTGAAAAGCTATTTGCCGATTCCGATGGCCGTATACACGGCGTCGGGCTGCTGCACGGTGACAGCACATACGAAAAGACTGGTTGTGGCGCGCTCGTCCTCGCCTGCAACGGATATGGAGGTAATCTGTCGCTGGTCCGCGAGTTGGTTCCCGAGATGGCTGACGCTTTGTATTTCGGCCACCCTGGCAATCAAGGCGATGCCGTGATCTGGGGCAGGGCGCTCGGTGCGGAGTTGTCGCATCTCGGCGCCTATCAAGGACATGGCTCAGTTGCCACGCCGCATAACATCCTGATTACCTGGGCTGTGATCATGCAGGGCGGCATCCAAGTCAATGCGGATGGACGCCGCTTTTGCGACGAGTCGCGCGGCTACTCGGAACAGGCCGCCGAGGTACTGCGCCAGCCGGGCAGAATAGCTTGGAATGTGTTCGATGAGCATATCGCGATGGTGGCGCGGCAATTCGAAGATTTTCGCAATGCTGAGCGGGCAGGAGCCCTGTTAACCGCGGACAACCTGAATCAACTCGCAGTGCTGATGCAGGTGCCCCTAGCTGCGCTTGTCGGGGAAATGACGGAAGTGGAAGAGCTCAAGAGCAGAGTGGCGCAAGATCGTTTCGGACGGAAGTTCGTGCCGGAACAGCTCTGTAAAGCGCCGTTTTATGCAATCAAGGTAACCGGCGCACTCTTTCACACACAAGGCGGCCTCGCAATCGACCCAAATGGTCGAGTAAAACATGCAAATGGCTCGGCTTTCCCCAATTTGTTCGCGGCAGGCGGCGCTGCGTCCGGAATCTCAGGTGAAACCGCTGCGGGCTATCTATCGGGCAACGGATTACTAACGGCCACGGTTGTCGGTCGCGCAGCAGGAAACTCAGCTGCGCGCCTTCTAGAATGCGCGACCACGGCACGCATCCCCTAAGTGCCCCGAGCCTGCTTTAGCTTTTTGCTCTCAATCCACAAAAGATGCACGGTCTCACATTCGCGATGTGAGCAACTGTAGGTGCGTAGCATCCGATAACGACGTTTATCGGAGCCAACAGGCCGGTGTCCGCCATCAGGCGATCCGGTTGCGTGGGTAGGCCACTCGAACGACATCCTATGCTCTACATATTGGCGTCAAAGTCCTTCCTTTGAAAAGAAACGCCGGGCAGACAAGCGCGCATCAACCCATTCCGACAAACGGAAATTTCCATTACTAATCAACGCGGGCAGAAACTCAGATTTGTCGGAATGAGCCTTGAAATCATTACATTATCAACTGACCCTTAATCAGCGGGTCCCAGGTTCGAGCCCTGGTGCGCCCACCACTTTCCCGATCAGCATCGCGAAAGTTTTGGCGACGGCGTGCCGTCATGCCGGAATAATGACGATCCATGCCCCGATCATTGCTGTGAAGATCGCCAGCGCGACAGCGTCAAGACCTGATCCAGAATAGAGTTGGTCCCCGGCGCCTTGCCGCATCCATCCGTGCCCGCCGCCGGGCGGACAAAACCTTTGGGCTCGAAATAGGCGCTGCTTCCGGCCAACAATTATTTCAAGGACAAATGCTCCTCGGCCAGCAACCGGTTCACCGTCTCGCGCGTCGCGGCATCGATGTCCGTGTTCAGCAGATGCTTGTAGCGGCCGATATTGAGCTCGCAGACAATGCGGCTTAGGCGTGCGTCGTGAGGAGACGGTTCGGGCAAATTGTCCTGAAAGCGAACGCCTCGTCGCATGGCTTTCGATGACCCGCTTCGTCAGCGGCAGAGCTTCATCCGCTGCCTTTCGCCGTTATCCCCGAAGCGCTGCGGCGACGCCTTTCATGGTTTGTGGTGCACGGCGGGCATGGAGATGACCGCGATCTCGGGAGGCGCGCGGAACGGAACCACGTTGTTCGCTTCCATCCAGTCGCCGTCGTCTTCGCAAGGCACAGCGTCCGCCAGGCAACGGCTGACCGCGGCAAACAAGTCCGCCGGTGCGAAGGGCTTCTGCAGCGCGCCATTGGCGCCGAGCCGGACCGCCATACCGAGAAAGTCCGGCTTTCCGGGCGTCGGGCTTGTGAAGCAGCGGCCCGACATCGCGATGATGGGAAGATCGGGCTTGAGCTTGCGGATTTCCCGAATCGTCGCAAACCCATCCATGCCCGGCATAAAGATGTCGACAAGGACGACGGCGAATTGTCCGACCGCGAGCAGGTTCAATCCGCTTTCCGCATCGGCGGCTGCAAAGGCGCCCAATCGGAGCGACCGCAGCATCATGCTCAATGTCTTGCGCACTTTTTCGTCGTCATCAACGACCAACACGGTAGCCATATCGTTCACCCCCCAAAAACGCGGTTGCATGCAGTTACGCAGCGCAACAGTCGAAACCAATGGGAAGTCACAACGACGCAAACTCGAACGCAAAATCAAAGCTACGAAATTTCAACGCGCGACGATTCAAACTATTCTGAACAACGAATATATCCGCGCGCAAAAACAGTCGCTACCCTATTATTTTACTAACATGTTAATCTGGATTGCCTTTTGGCCGCGTGGCGTTTCTCTCGCACGCGCGATCGGCGACGCGCAACGCGGCGCTCGCGCGTTTGATCACCGAGACCTCGGTATGGACGTAGATGGTAACCGCGCCGTGCACCGCAAACACAACCAATCAAATGAAGTCCGGACGGGCGACCGTTCGGCGCGATCGCATGATGATGCTGAACTGCATCCCCCACGGCTGATGCGCTTCCGGAGATAAATAAAATGTCCGTTAGGCCACGACGGGGTCTTCGCGCCGGGGCGCAAAACTCATTGAAAACGCAAGAGAATATCGAGCGAAACCGGCGTCATACGCCATTCGTGATCGGAGCGCATGGGGGCTTGCGCGGCGACGGTCGAAACGCGAGCTTGTGCCTGGAATAGGCTAGAGTCTCGTCCACGGCAGTCGCTTGCATTTCCAGCAGAGTCATTGCTGATTTAGCGGTGGGGTCGACACATGAATTGGTTCACTCGGCGCGCAATCATGATGAACACCAGAATGTCGCGTTCAATCATGCCAAGCTACTTGCAGAGGTTGGCGCAAATCATGCCGAAGTTCGTTTTCATCGTGGCGCTTCTCGTCGTTTGTTCCGGCGCCGTTTTTGCGCAACGCGCGGGCGGGCCCTTCGCTCGCCTCGCCGGCCACTGGACCGGATCCGGCACGATCGATCTGGCGAACGGCACACACGAGCCGCTCCGCTGCCGCGCGTCGTACGACCTGCTCTCCGAGTTGCACAGCCTTGAGCTCAACATTCGCTGCGCCAGCGACAGCTACAATTTCGATTTGTACGGGCGGGCAGTTTTGTCCGGCCACGCCGTCAGCGGCTCGTGGAGTGAATCCACGCACGCGGCGTCCGGCACCATCAGCGGTACGGCCGAAGGCGACCGTATTCAGGTGCGCGCCGAGGCGCCGGGCTTCACGGCCAATTTGAGCTTGATCACGCGCGGCGACCGGCAATCGGTTTCTATCCGAACGCCGGACCAGAGCTCAGGCATCAAAGGTGCGACAATCAGTTTGCGCCGCCGCGGCTGAGATCGATAGATGTCGTCTGGCTGATTCTATTCAGCCGCCGAGCGGCTGGATGAGCGCATGGTGAAACGACGCGCGGCCTTGCTGAGGAAGGTCGCGACTGGCCGCAGGATGAGCAGGTCGGCGACCAGCGCCGAGATCATCGCAAAGGCGCTCAGCCAGCCGAAAAGGCGCAGCGACGGCAGGCTGGAAAACACCGTCATCGCCAGGCCGCAGGCCAGCACGGCCGAGGTGAGGATCAAGGGCGGCCCGACCAGAATGGTTGCGCGCTCGACGCCGATAGCCGGATCGGGACCTGTGTCCTCGATCTGCAGGCGGTTGAGGAAATGGATGGTGGCGCTCAATCCCAAGCCGAACGATACCGTCAGCGCGATGACGCTGGCGAACTGTAAGCCGAGCCCGGTCACCAGCAACAGGCAGCCGGCGAGCACGATGGGAAACAGGCCGGGCAAGATGCTGGTCAACATCACGATGATCGAGCGGAACGCGAGGCCGATAAAGGCCGCGACAAAGACAATCTCGATCGTCAGCCCGTCGCTGAGCTTGTCGATCATGATGGCGCTGTTGCGTGCGGCGATCACCGACAGGCCGGTGACGGCGATGGTATAGCCGGGGTACTTGGTTTTGAGGGCGTCGATTTTCTTGTCGAGTTCGTCGACGATGGGCAGCAGTTTGTTGGCGTCGGCGTCGGGAACGCGACCGTTGACGATGACCGCGTCCTGTTTGGCCGAAATGAACCGCCGCGTCAGGTAGGGCGGCAGCATATCGACATATTGCTTGAGCGTGGCGACGTCGGTCTTGCCCATCTTTTCCGCGAGCCACCGCCGCAGCGTATCGACCGACCACACGTTACCGACCCCTTCCTGGTGCTCCAGCATCGTGTGCACGTCGTCGATGACGGCAAGCGTCTCGGGGTCGTAAAGCGACTTTCCTTGCGGAAACTCGATCAGCACGTCGATCGGATTGGCGCCGGTCAGCTTCGCGTCGAGCCGCCGGCTGGCGGCGACAGCCTGCTGCCGGTCGGGCACCTGGTCGGCGAGGCGATAATGCGGCTGCAGCTGCGAATAGCCGGTCGATAGGCCGATGACCACAAGCAGGCCAGCCAGCGTGTAGAGGCCCGGGCGGGTGACCATGCGCACCGCGATCCAGCTGCAGAACCGGCGCAGCACATCGAGCGCCTTGTCCATGCCGCGCACCTTCGCGGCAAAGCCCGCCTCGTTGCGGATGAGCAGGACGCCGAGCAACGGCAGGAGCATGATCACCGCCACCAAGGCAATCAGCGTAGCAATGAGGCCGGCTTCGCCAAAAGTGCGGATGAGGTCGGAGGACGAGAACTGCAAGGCGATGAACGAAATCCCAGCGGTTGCGTGGGTGAGCACGCAGGCGGGTCCCGCGATCAGCAGCGCATTGCGGAAGGCGGTGTACTTGTCGTCGCCCATGATGAGGCGGTCGCGCGCCGCAAAGGTGAGCTGCATGCTATCGGAGAAACTGATCACCATGATGAGCGGGGTCATCACGTTCAAGAAGATGTTCAGGCTGAAATCGAGCCAACCGAGCGCGCCGAGTGCGAGCAAAATGGCGGCAAGCGGCGGCGCGGCGGCGATGACCATGAAGGCGATGCGGCGGAAGAACAAAGCCGCGATCAGACAGCCGGCGAGAAAGCCAAGCGCGTTGTAGTACAGCCGGTCGCGCTCGATCGCGGTGCGGGTCTCGAGCTGCATCACCGGGACGCCGGACAACTCGCCGCTCAACCCGGTGCCGGCCAGATGTTCATTGAGCGTCTGGCGCACCTCGCCGATGACCGTGGATAAGTTATGTTGCGTGGCCGCCGGATCGAGTGCCAGCACGATCAAGGCAAGATGGCCGTCGAGCGACAGCAATTTGCCGCGGATGATCTCGTTCGTCTTCACCTTGGCGATCAGATCCTGGTATGCCTCTCCGGTCGGCAGCGGA
>Ga0335077_10003582_pt1 | contig 18833 bp, 20 predicted proteins | sample Lox_Sample_31_FD_207151 | JGI IMG/M metagenome (GOLD analysis project Ga0335077, IMG submission 207151) | Soil microbial communities from Loxahatchee National Wildlife Refuge, Florida, United States - Lox_Sample_3.1 | ecosystem: Environmental > Terrestrial > Soil > Wetlands | place: USA... | reverse complement strand
GCCGAAGATCACGAGTTGTTGCAGCAGGCGACTGCCAAGCCCGCGATTGCAGTGGAGAACAAGGCGGACTTATCGAGTTGCCAGTTGCCAGCTCTCCGTTCCCAGTTGCCGCGGGTGCGGACCTCAGCGATAACAGGCGAGGGGATTGCCGAGCTCCGCGCCGAGATTTTGCGGCAGGCCGGAGGCGGGGCTGAGCGCGAGTCAGGCTTTCTTACCAATCTGCGGCATCAGTCGCTGGTAAAGGCCTCGCTCGCCGCGTCGCAAGCGGCGCAGGAGGCGGTTTGCAATAAAGTTCCCCACGAGATGCTTCTGCTCGATCTTTACAATAGCTTGCGCCCGCTCGATGAAATTACCGGCGCTACGACCACCGATGACATCCTTAACCTGATCTTCAGTACCTTCTGCATTGGAAAATAAGGGCGGTATTGGTACATTCGTTCTCGGCAGGTCGGCGGAGGCGGGCATGTCTCTGGTGGTGAAGCTGGAAGACGATCTCGGCGAGCATAGCGACTGGGTGATGCTGCATGGGGTATTGCCCGGGCGCGAAGAGCGCGAATTTCCCGTGCTGCGCTGTGTTGACCCCTACGGCAAGACCGTCTTCAACCATCTGCAGATGGAAGCTTTTCTTGAAGAATGGGAGCGGGTGCGCGACCGGGCCAGCGATGAATCGCAGAAAGAAGCCTGGCAGAAGGTGAAAGAGATGGCGCAGAGCTGCCAGTCGGACCGGGATATGTGTCTGCGATTTGTGGGCAATTGAGATTATCTTGAGAGGGCAGCCAGCGCCTGGCGGAATATTCCCTCGAACGAGCCATTCTTGTTGGTCAGAGAGGCCAGAGCTTTCTCTGCCGCGGCCCGCTGATAGCCAAGATTCATTAACGCCGAAAGCACATCGTCTTCCAGCGCGCTTAAGGCTGGGGCGGCAGCCGGCTGCGCTCCTGGCAGCTTGTCGCGCAGCTCGAGCACCATGCGTTCGGCGGTCTTTTTGCCAATGCCGGGAATGCGGGTCAGGCGGGCAAGGTCGTTCGCTCGGATGGCGGCAGCCATTTCCTCCGCCGGCATGCCGCTCAGAATCGTGATCGCCAGCTTTGGCCCGATGCCGCTGACGGTGATCAGGCGCTCAAACAGCTCCTTCTCCGCGGAGAGTAGAAAGCCGTAAAGCGCGATGAGGTCTTCGCGAACCTGGGTGTAAATGTGCAGGGAAACGTCGGCTCCCGCGGCGGGCAGGCCGGCATAGGTGGGCACGCTGACGCTCACTTCATAGCCCACACCACCAGTCTCGACAATAATCTGACCCGGGCGCTTGGAAAGCAACTTTCCGCGGAGATGGGCAATCATGCTGCCGCCATTTTAGCTGCAAACGCGTGCGAGCGGACCCCGGCTAGAAGCGGAACAAATAAGACGCCTTGACGAAGAACTGCCGGCTGTCATTGATGTATCCGCTGCGCGTGCGGGCGATGAGGCCGTAATTCGGATCCAGGGCCAGAGCAGGGTCCAGGTTCTGCAAGTCGCTGTTGTAGCCCACATAAATGGCGGTTCCGGGATGTACGAAATACGTGATCAGAAAATCAGCGTTGAACTGCCTGGCGGTCTGCAGCGAGGTGAAGGCCGGGTTAGCCAGGGTGGAGACGTATTGTGCGATCACGCGCAGAGAAAGCTCGCGGCTGAACTGCCAGTTCCACTCGCTGCGCATGGTGTGATTATTGAACGCGGCATCGCCGCTGCGGCGGTCGCGCAGCCGGCTGAACAGGTAGGTGTTGTCAATCTTGAGCGCCTTCATGGGACGAAAGGAAAGCTTTACGCTGGCGAGGTCCTGGCTGGCAAGAAAGGGCGTTTGGCCGGAAGGCGGCACGAAGTTCACGCCGTCGCCCCACTGGTAGTAACTCTGCAGCGCCATCTTCGACCAATAGCTGGTGCCGAGGGAAATCACGCTGTTGTGCTCGTGGTAGTCCTGGTTGCCGGTGAGCGTGGGAAAGTCGGAGGGCCGCAGGCGTTCGCGAAATTCATCATAGGGAGAAATGCTGAGGTAGGTCTGACCCTTGAACCAGGCGGTCAGGCTGGGGTTGTAGTAGGTATCGAGCCGGGTGCCGTCGTGGGCCCAGACATTATCGGTGTAGATGCCCGGGCCCCAATAGAGCAGGGCTCCATGCTTGGGGCGAAACCAGTAGTTCAGGGTGTTCTTGACGTCGCGGATATCCACGCGGTTTACGAATCCGGCCAGGGTGGTGAAGCCGGGGCTGATGTCGTTGTAGGTCAAGTCGTAGTTCAGGTGGTAGGAGGTGTAGGTGCCTTCCGCCTTGGAAGCGGGGCCCGCCTGGTAGGTTCCGAACACGGTGCGGGTAGAGCTCGCCACAGTTTGAAACATCGCCGTCCAGTTGGGATTGAATTTGAGCCGGGTATCCACGCCGCCCACGCGGTTGAACGCGCCGGCGCCGGGAAGCTCCCAATCGGTGTAGATCAACCCGATGCTGGACTGGCCGAACAGATCGCGATTCACGCGCGCGATGGTGAACGTGGCGCGGTCGCCGGCCAGGGGATCGCTGCTGGGGACGCTTTCTCCGGGCGCGCGATCATCCGTGGCGAGAATCCCCACCGAGTAAGGCCCTCCCTTGCCGGTAAGCCGGGCCCCGAACTGCGGGTCGCCGATCTGCCGGGTGAAAACCAGATCAATCGGCGTTTTGAAGAAGTCGGGGTTCTCCAGAAAGAACGGGCGCTTCTCTGGAAAGAAGACGGCGTAGCGCTGGTTGACCGTAATTTGCGGCTGGTCAGATTCCACCTGGCTGAAATCAGGGTTGGCGGTCAGGTCGAGCACGAACTTGTCATGCAGGACGAACTTGGAATCGAGGCCGCCGCGGAATTCGGCAGTGCGGCTGTCGAAGACCGGGTTCGAGGGATCGCGGGTATCAAGGGCGCGGAAGGAGCGCAGCACGCCGTAAGGGATGAACTCCATGTTGTGGCCGGGGGCGATGCCTTCGAGGCCGGTGGCCGTGGCGGCCTGTCCCAGGCGCCCTTCCATGCGTTGGGAGATCGCCGGCCAGAAATCATCTTCGTTATCGCGCACAATGCCGCGGTAAAGAATGATCCCCCAATCTTGTTCCTTGACCGGGGAAAAACGCAGGCTCTTGAAAGGGATTGCCATCCAGACGACATAACCGCGGGGGGTGAGCTTTCCGCGCGAGTTCCAGACGGTATCAAAGGAAGAATCGAAGTTGGTGGTGTTGCCGCTGCTGTCCTCGATAGGGACTTCGGTCCAGATGGCATCCCACTGCACACCCAGAGGTGTGGTCTGAAAGGCGTAGGCGCGGCGCCGGTCGTGAAACGTGTCGAGAATGATCTCGACCGTGTCGTCATCGAAGATATCTTCGCGGCGCGACATGCGGGCGCGCACTTTGGCCGGATCGTCGAAGCAAACAAAAACGGCATAGAGGTTCCTGGCATCGTAACCGAGGTAGGCATCGGTGGGTTGCGAGGCAGGCTGACCATCGTGCGGGTTGCGCTGAACGAAGCCGCTGACCTTCAGCATGCGCGAAGCGGCTTCGCCCTGAGGGCGCATGCCGAGAAATTCTTCGAGCGTAGGGGCCTGCGCCAGCCTGGGGATGGTGATGACGGGTGTGGGCATGGCGCCCGCGGTGGGGGCGTGTTGCGGCGCAGTCCTGGCCGGGCATGGACAGACCGGGAGGCCAAGCACGCTCAAGAGCTGAAGAAAACCGAAGAACCGGCGCACCGTCGGGTCGAACTTCCCCTGTCGAACTTCCCTGATTGCGTGCCCTGTCCCCTCCGCAAGGCCGCTCGCACCATACATCAGCATCCGCTGCCCTGCAACGCGTTCGTGAAGTTTTTGCGTTTCACGAACAGCGGGGGCTAAAAAAGGGAACTCTGGCGGCGGTTGGGCACGATGCCAAAATGCTCGTAAGCCAGTTGCGTGGCTACCCGCCCGCGAGGCGTACGGTTGAGAAAGCCGATCTGGATGAGGAAGGGCTCGTAGATTTCCTCAATCGCGTCCGGCTCTTCCGCCAAAGCCGCGGCCAGCGTGTTCACACCCACCGGGCCGCCCTGGTATTTCTCAATGATGGCCAGCAGCAGCTTGCGGTCAATTTCGTCAAAGCCGTGGCGGTCTACCTCGAGCATGCGCAAAGCTGCCTGGGCCGTGGGCAGGTCAATCATGCCCGAGCCACGCACCTGTGCGTAGTCGCGCACCCGGCGCAGGAGCCGGTTAGCGATTCGCGGGGTTCCGCGGGAGCGGCTGGCGATTTCCAGCGCGCCATCACGGTCAATTTTCACCGCGAGAATCTCAGCCGAGCGCTCCACGATGATGCGCAAGTCCTCGTGACTGTAGAACTCGAGGCGCAGCACGATGCCAAACCTGGAACGCAGCGGCGAAGAAAGCAGCCCGGCGCGGGTGGTGGCGCCAATGAAAGTGAACGGCTTCACATCCATCGTGTGGGTGCGGGCGGCGGGACCCTGGCCGATCAGAATGTCTAACTTGTAATCTTCCAGCGCGGAATAGAGAATTTCTTCGAGCGCCGGTTGCAGGCGATGCACTTCATCAATGAAAAGAACCTGCTTATCGCGAAGATTAGTGAGAATCGCAGTCAGGTCGCCTTTGATCTGTAGAGTGGGTCCCGAGGTTTGCTGAAAGGGAACGCCCAGTTCGTTGGCGATGATCGTGGCCAGCGTGGTCTTTCCCAAGCCGGGCGGGCCATAGAGAAGGACGTGGTCGAGGGCCTCACCGCGCGAGCGCGCCGCCTCAATGGCCACGGCCAGATTTTCTTTCACTTTAGGCTGGCCGATGAACTCGGCAAGCCGTTGCGGCCGCAGCTTCAGTTCGAATGAAGAATCATCTTCTACAGGAGCAGCTGAGACCAGCCGGTCCTTTAAGCTTTCCTTTTGCAAGTTCGGGTTTTGCCGCGCGAGGGCCACTGGCCGGATAGTAAGCTGAAATTGCGAATCGCGCAATTGGCAGAATCGGCTGGAAGATTGCAAGCTGATTCGAAAATTTCGCACCGTTCGGATTTTCCTCGCTGATTCACAACCCGTTCTATATCTCCACAAAATCTACACAGCAGGAGTGATGTTTTCTCTTGCTCCCACGTCTCCGCTCATGCAAAAGTTTCTTCCCAGCGTCGGGCCCATGGTTCCTTCCCCTGCAAATATTCGCCATCCGCAATGCCTGGAATGGTTCCCCTTTTACGTGTACCGGGTGACCAGCGACGCGCGCTATCGTGCACTGAGCGATTATCAGCAGGCCTGGTACCTGAATCTTCTATTTGCCTCGTGGGTCTCTGAGCGTCCGGGATATTTGCCAGACGACGGGCAGTTGTGGCGCCTCGCGAATGCACGCACCCGCCAATTCTTCGAAAAAGAATGTGGGCCGGTGCTGGGCATGTTCGAGCGTGAGGGCACGGCGACTGACGGTGCTGTCTGGATCTACAACCGGAGCTTGCTGCAGATCTACGAAGAGCAGGTACTTAAATTCCACAGAAAGAAGAAGAAATCCATCAAATCCACAAAGGATGAATTCACTTCTTATCTGGATTTTGAAGGTACACTGAAGAAAGAAAATGGACGAGAAAAGTGTACGCTCCATCCGGAGTCTGGCCTCACCCAGTGGGGAAGTTGCTGGGCGTGCTACTCTGCCAAATATAGCGAGCAGCAGGCAAGTTGAGTTGCAGTGCCCGGTTTGTGGAGGCTCGGGTTGGAAAACTGTTGGCGCTGAGGGGCGTGTGGTGCGGTGTGAGTGCATGGGCCGCCTGCGGGCAGAGCGCTTGCTGGCACAGGCAAACATTCCGCCGCGTTATGTGATGTGCGACCTAGCCAGCTACAAAGTGGATGGGCCTCAGCAGGCATTGGCTTCGGCCAAGATCTCAGCGAAGAAATTCATCGAGCACTATCCCCTGGATAAAACGGGGTTGCTGCTGGTGGGGCCGAGCGGAGTCGGCAAGACCCATCTTTCTGTTGCGATTCTCAGGGAACTAATTGATAGCAAGCGGGTGCCGTGCCTGTTTTGCGATTATCGGGAACTACTAAAGCAAATTCAGAACTCGTACAACCCATCCGTGCAGGTGACCGAACTCGATCTGCTGCGGCCGGTTTTCCAGACCGAGGTTTTGGTGCTCGATGACCTCGGGGCGGTGAAGCCCACCGAGTGGGTCTGGGATACAGTCAGCGTGATCCTCAACACCCGCTACAACGAGAACCGTACAACCATCATTACTTCCAATTTTCTTGATGGGCCAGCGGCGGCAGTTTCCGGCACACGCGGGCCGAACCGCGAAGAAACACTTGGCGACCGCATCGGCGAGCGCATGCGCTCACGGCTATGCGAGATGTGCCGGGTGCTGGTCCTGAACGCGCCCGACTACCGGCAGAAGTTGCGCGCCAGCGCTGTGCGGTAGGTTCTCTTCACCCCAAGCCATTTCCTGCCAATTAGAATACCTTCGTGCTTTCCGAGCGGCTCGAATTCATCGCCGAGCGAGACGCGGAGATATTTGCCTCCGCGCCGGCGGCGCCAGCCGTCTTCCTGCTGCAGGGAGAAGACGCACATTCTGAGCCATACATCAGCAAGACGGCGAACCTGCGCCGCCGGCTGCAGCGCCTGCTCGGCCCTCCAACTGAGCGAAGCAAAAAGCTCAACCTGCGCGACCGCATTCACTGGATTGAATACACCCCGGTCGGGTCTGATTTCGAATCGGGTTTTCTTCTATATAAGCTCTTGCGCTCGGTTTTTCCGAAGAGCTACGCTGCGCGGCTCCGCCTGCGCTTTGCTCCATTCCTCAAGCTGCATCTGGAAAACGAGTACCCGCGCGCCTCCATCACCACGCGGTTGGGCCGGCTGAACGGACGCTCTTTCTACTACGGGCCCTTTCCCTCCCGTACGGCAGCCGAGAAGTTCGCCAACGACTCGCTCGACTTTTTCAAAATGCGGCGCTGCGTGGACGATTTACGCCCCGACCCTGCCTTCCCCGGCTGTATCTATTCAGAGATGAAGATGTGCCTGGCGCCCTGCTTCAAGGGCTGCACGGACGGGGAATACGCAGCCGAGGTCGGCCGCGTGCAGACATACTTCGAGAGCGGCGGGCAATCACTGGTGCGCCAGATTGCGGTGGAACGCGAGAAGGCTTCGAGCCAACTGGAGTTTGAAAATGCGGCCGCGCAGCACGCGCGCCTGGAGAAGCTGAAGCCTGTGCTCAGCCAGCTTCCGGAGATGGTTCACCGGCTCGACCAGCTGTCTGCAGTCATAATCCAGCCAAGCGCCGCGCCCGAATCGGTGAATCTTTTTCGCGTGGATGGGGGCCTGATCTCCAGCCCGCTGGCCTTTGCCATTCCGCCGCCAAAACACACCCGGTCGCAGTCTATGGAGTCGCGGATTCAGGAGGCGCTGGCGGCGATTCCTACCGTGGCGCCGCGCTCGGCGCTTGAAACCATGGAGCACCTGGCCCTGCTCAGGCGCTGGTACTATCGCGGTAGCCGAAAGGGCGAAATTTTCTTTGCCGATTTCCTGGGCAATGAGAAGGGCGCATTGCCCGTGCGGCGCATCGTACGTGGGGTGGCACGCGTGTACCGCGGAGAAGGCCCCGAGCCGGCGGTGGAAAGGAGTGCGATGTGAATAAGAAAGGCGGCAACGACAAGTCGCTGCGCGAGCACCTTCTCTATCTGCTTGAAGGCGGGGGCGCGCACACCAGCTTTGACGAGGCGCTCGGCGGCATGCCGCCCGAGCTGGGGGGAAGGAAACCGGCAAACTTTCCCCATACTGCATGGATGCTGCTCGAACACATGCGCCTCGCTCAGTGGGATATTCTCGAGTTCAGCCGCAATCCCAGGCACGTTTCTCCAGGCTGGCCGGAGGGTTACTGGCCGAAAGCGGAGGCGCCGCCCAGCACGGCCGCCTGGAGTGCCAGCCTCAAGAAGTTTCGCACCGACCTAAAAACGATGTGCGGGCTGGTAAAGAATCCCAAGACAGACCTGTTCGCCCGCATCCCCTGGGGTGAGGGCCAAACCATCCTGCGCGAAGCCCTGCTGGTGGCCGATCACAACGCCTATCACCTGGCGCAGATCGTGGATGTGCGCCGGCTCTTGGGAGCCTGGAAGTGAGCCGAAGCGGTCACGCAGCGAACTGTACATCCCAGGAAAATTCAGTTCGCGGTTCTCAGATGTCAGTGCTCAGCGCGAGGGGAAGGCGACGTGGCTAAGCCGGCCGTGGTCAACTTTGCACAAGCGCTGGCCGCCGTGCTGCTGGGAAACCTTGCCTATTTCCTGCTCTTTCCTTATTTGCCTGCCTGGGCCCGCCATGATGCCCGCCGCATTGATCTCGGCCTGCTGCTGGACTTTTGCCTCTGCGCCCTGCTGTTTGCAGTGATCAAGAGCGTTACCGGGCGAAGCCGCGCCCGATCTTGAGTTTGTCTCTTTTTGGGGCAATCCGGTTACTTTGGGAACTTCGGTAACTCCCCTGGAAAAGTTAGAATCGGCCAGCCATATGCAGAAAGTCGCCATCCTTTACGATGCCGGCCAGGCCGTACTCTCGACCTTCGACCTGGACGAAGTGCTGCAGCGCATTCTGGCTATCGCGCGCGATTACTTTCACTTGCAGACGGTGGCGGTTCTACTGCTGGATGAGACCAAGCAAGAACTCTATCCCCGCTGCCAGATCGGGTGGGATAAGGGCGTGGAAGGCCTGCGTTTGCCTCTGGGCAAGGGCGTAACCGGGACGGCAGCCAAGGAAAAGCGCCCGATCTATGCGGCCGACGTGGCTCTGGATCAGCGCTATGTCGCCTCGTCCAAGAACACGCGCTCGGAGTTGGCCATTCCGCTCATGGTGCAGGATGAGATTGTAGGCGTGCTCGATTTTCAGAGCGAAACGGTGGATTATTTCGACTCTGAAACCATTGACCTGCTGACGCTATTTTCAACCCAGGCCTCGATGGCCTTGCAGAATGCGCGCCTCTATTCGCTGGAGCGCCGCCGCGCGCTGCAACTGGAGGCGATCAATGCGATTGCCAAGCAGACCACGGCGGTGCTGGACCTGAAGGAGCTGCTGGCCAAGGTCTGCGTGCTGATTCAGCACGCGTTTCCGATCTCACACGTTTCGGTGATGCTGAAGGAAGAAGATGACCTGGTTCTGCGGGCTCACTATGGCAGCCTGACGCCGCGGATGGCCGAGGGCAGCCGCCTTGCCTCGAATGGCGGCCTCTGGGGGCGGGCCCTGGCCAGCGGCAAGACCCTGATCGAGGGAGATGTGAAAACCGCGCCCGACTATGTGCCTCTCTACCAGGAGACCAGCTCGCGAATCTGCATCCCGCTGGCTTCGTTCGGCCAGACTCTGGGAACCCTGGTGCTCGACAGCGCTCAGGCCGGCGCCTTCAATGCCGGCGACGTGCAGTCGCTGGAATCGGTGGCGGATATCTGCTCCAACGCGATCCAGAATGCCCACTACGTGGATAAGGTGAAGCAGCTGGCCTATCTCGACGGCCTGACCGGCATCTTCAACCGCCGCTTCTTCGAATTGCGTATTTCGGAGGAAATCGAGCGGGCACGCCGCTTCGGCGCCGGCATGGCTGTGATCATGGTGGATATTGACCAGTTCAAGCGGCTGAACGATGAGTTCGGGCACCTGCTGGGCGACGAAGTGCTGCGCCAGGTTTCCTCGATTTTTCATCAGCAGCTGCGCAAGATTGATGTGGTTTGCCGCTATGGCGGCGAGGAATTTGCCATCCTGCTTTCGCAAACCAGCCCGCAACATGCGCTGGGAGTAGCGGAAAAGCTGCGCCGCCTGGTGGAAACCTGGCAGTTTCCCGGCGTGCCCCAGCCGGTGACCATCAGCGCGGGAGCGGCCACCTATCCCGAACACGGCACGACCCGCGATGAACTGGTGAAAGCAGCGGATGCGGGGCTCTACGCCGCCAAGCAGGCGGGAAGAAACCGGACGCTGCTGGCGCCAATCTGCCAGGGCGCGGCCCAGGGATGAATGAGCATCCGGTCAGATATCCGCCAGCCCCTGCCTCAGCTTTAAACGCAACTCCTGCCGCAGCCTTTCCTGTTGCCGGCGCAGTTCCCGGCTCTGCTCGCGCTTCTGCTGCTCCAGGCACTGCATTTTCTGCTGCAGCTGGCGCATGCTGCGTTCAAGCTCAGGCTGAATCCGGCGCATTTCCTGGGTGTAGGCCTCAATTTCCGGCTTCACCCGGGCCAACTCGGATTGCATCCTGGTGAGGTCCATCTGGGCGGTGATTCTTGGCAGTTCCAGGCTTTCCTCCTGCATCCCCGATTGGCTGCGGTCGGGCAGGGTGAGGGTCAGGGTCTGCTCTTTCCGGTCGCGGATGACCACCACGCTGACGCTGTTGTCTTTCCTTCCACGCAGGGCATGGCTGAAATCTCCGGAATCGTTGACCGGCTGGTCGTTGACCCGGACGATCACATCGCCCGCGTGAAAACCCGCCTTCTCGGCGCGGCTGCCTCTTTCCACCGAGCGCACCAGCACTCCTTTGCCATTCTTTACGCCAAAGAAGTCTCCTAGCTGGGGCGTAAGGTTTTCGACCATCAGGCCGCTGCGCAGGGAAGAATGCACAATCACCACCGAGACTGGAAGGTCCAGGTCAACGTCGGGAATCGCCGGCATAGAGGGCATTTCGAACTTGAATTCTTTGGGTCCGGATTCGAAGTGAAACAGCTTATTCCGGTCGCCAAGCTCGGCTTTCAATGTGAGCGGTTTGCCGTCGCGGAAAATGCCGATACTGATTACGCGGCCGGCGGGGATCTCATGGATCAGGCGGCGAAGCTGCTCTACGCTCTCCACTTTCTCGTCGTTGATGCTCATGATGACGTCGTGCTCTTTGATTCCCGCCTTGCCGGCGGGGGCATCCTGGTCGACCAGGGTGACCTCGACGCCGGTTTCCTCTTTCAAGTGCAGAGGCTCCATGCGGTCTGGAGTAATGTCGCGGGTATCTACGCCGAGATAGGATTCGCCTTCAAAAAAACCTTCGCTCGAATCGCCAAAGGAACCATTCGAACCCGGCAGGAAGCCGGCGGCCGAGGCGGCAACGGCAAGGCACATCAGCAATACGCTGGTGAGAATTGCTCTGGGCATGTTCTGCCTCCGAAATCGCGATCTTCGCGCTACTGACCGCGGCGGATATTGATATCGCCGGTGGCGGTGCGAATCTTCAGCATGGGGCCGCCGCCGGCCAGCGATCCTTCGGCCGTAACGGTTTTTGGCCCCCACTCGCCACCTTCGGTTGTGACATGAATCTCGGGAAAATCCGATTGAATCGTATGCCCGTTGGCCAGTTCGATGGCGGCGCGCACCGTGATAGGCAGATTGGGCGCCAGAAAGACCGTAATATCTCCCGCCGAGGTCTCGAGAGAAGAATCACGGGGTTCGCCGCCGCCCGGGGCGAAACGGGCGATAATGCCCCCGGCGCCGCTTTCCACCTGGGCCGAAGAGACCGTTCCCAGATCAATGCGCCCGGCGCCGGTCTCGGCCCGGACCGGGCCTTTGGCAGAACCCAGATGAATGCTGCCGCCCCCGGTCTCGATTTCCACCGGCCCGCCCACGTCTCCGATTTCAATGTTGCCGCCGCCGGTTGAAACCTTCAGCCGTCCGCCGCATTGCTTCACCTGGATATTTCCGCCCCCCGCCTCGAGCACCGCTCCCTGCTGGCCGGAGACGAGAACGATGTCGCCGCCGCCAGTGGAAGCGTTGAGCTTACCCTTGACCGAGCCGACATAGACCCTGCCGCCGCCGGTTTCGAGGCTGAGGTCGCCGCCGACGGATCCGATTTCAATGTTGTCTCCGCCGGTCTGGGCGTTCACCGAGCCGCCAATGCCATCCATGTGGATCTTGCCGCCGCCGGTCTCCGCGTCCACGCTGCCGGTAATGCCCTCGGCCGAAACCGCGCCGCCTTCGCTCTCGACTTTCACCGACTCCAGATCATGCGGGACCGTGATATGGAACTCACCGGAGAAGCGCCGGACGTTGCCGCCCTCCCACTCGCCAACAATCCACGCCGTATCACCGCGCATATACGAGTTGACCTTGTAATCGCCGAGCTGGCGCCGCGCCTTGTCTTCGGAGGCGCTATAGGCGCGAGTGTGTACCTGGTAGGTGATCTCCGGCTGGGAACTGCCTTCAATGCGGACCGAGCCGGCATCCACTTTCACGCGCAGGTTCTTCGCCGGACCAAGCGAGCCGGTGATCTGGTGCACCCACCTGTCACCCTCGCGATGAACGCTAGTCCCCTGGGGGTTGGCCTGGGCTGCGGCCTGGGCGCCGGCCGCCGGCGTAGCTTGGCCTGCGGCGAAAGGCCCGGTCAGCACAACCGCCACTGCGAGTTTGAAAAGTGTTTTCACAGATGTCCTTTAGTCAAATCAATCAATTTCGGGCAGCTGCGCCAGCTCGGTGCGCGCCTGCGAGCGGATATATTCGTTCTTGTCGCCTTGCGCCAGCCGCTGCAGAACCGAGCGCACGCTGCTATCGGCGCGGACCGCCTCCAGGGCATTCAGCGCCTGCGTGCGCACCCCGGAGTTGGAATCATTCAACAGCGCCTCCAGCATGGCATCGCGCACGCGGACGTCGGACTTCACGAAGGGGCTGAGAGCAGCCACCGCCTTCAGCCGCACTCCGGGGTTGGAGTCATAGCGCAGGGCGTAGACCAGAGCTTCGCGCACCTGGAGATCCGCGGGGCGCTGGGTGAGCAAGTCTACGGAATCCATGCGCACGCCGGAGTTGTAGTTGTTACGCGCCGCAAACAGCAATAGCTGCTGGATGCGCTGGTCGTTCAGCGAGCCATGCGCCTCTTCCGTGGAAACCGTGTCGTACCTGATGTTGATCTGGTTTGTGCCGGGTTCCTGTGTGACTGAGCGGATGCCGCTGATGGTGGCCTCTGCCGGCTGCAAAGTTGCGGAGGGGCTCTCGATAGGCCCTTTGCCCACCTGATAGGTCGTCCCGATGCCGGCGGCAAAGCCCACAATAAAAATGGCTGCGGCCAGAGCGGGAGAGAATCGCATTTGGCGCAGCCATGCGGCCGGGTCAAAAACCAGGCGCCGCCAGAAGCCATGTGGTTCCGCGCTTTCCAGGGCCTCCTGCAGGCGCATGCGCGAAGCCGCCAGCAGGTTGGGCGCGGGCTCCTCCACTGCCAACTCGGCCATATGCGCGTGCAGATCGCGCACCCCCTTCAGTTCGGCCGCGCAGGCGGCGCACCGCCCCAGGTGCTGCTCCAGTTCGTAGCGAGCGTCATCCGCCAGTTCGTTGTAAAGGTAGAGCAGCAGGTTTTGTTGCACCCATTCACATTTCATCGTCGCACCCCCTCGTAGGGGAGAATCCTCTCAACTCCCGCTTTGCCCGGTGGACGAGCATCGTACCCGTCCCCCCGCAAGCCTTGTCAAATTCCTCAGCGCATATCCGCCAACGCCCCGCGCAGCTTTTGCGTAGCCCGGAACAAGGTATTCTTCGCGGTCTCTTCGGTGGTATGCAAAATCTCGCCCACGGTTCGCAGCTTCAGGCCGTGATAATGCTTCAACTCAAACACCAGGCGCTCCTTGGCCGAGAGCTGCTCCAGCGCGCTCTGAATACGCTGGCCGACTTCGCGGCTCATCAGCTGATGCTCGGGGTTGGATCCGGCCCGGGCATCCGGCACCTGGTCGAGCACATCGTAGGTCTGGCCTTCCCCATCCACCGCCACCGGCGCGTCTTCTTTCCGCACCTGGCGTTTGCGCAGGTGGTCGAGGCACAGGTTGGAAACGATGCGGTAAATCCAGGTATAAAAAGAGCACTCGAAGCGGAAGCTGCCAAGATTCCGGTAGGCCTTCAGGAAGGCTTCCTGGTAAATGTCCTGGGCCTCGTGGGCGGAACCGGTGAGGTGCAGGGCCAGGCGAAGCACGGCCTGGTCGTACTGGCGCACCAGTTCCTCGAAGGCGGCGCGGTTGCCGCGTTGCGCCTCGCGTACCAGCTGGGTGTCGTCTATCCGGCTCAGACCTTGTCCCGCCATCTGGCCCCGCACTGTCGGGTCCTGGGTTCTGACGCCCCGTTCCCCCGGATGCCGCGCTTCCGGGATGGAACACTCGCCAACCGTTAAGGATACTGCCCAAGCATCGGCCGGCATGACTCTGGTTTGTCCCTCGTTGGCAGCGGGATAGCGTCCTTTTCGCCGCCATAGTATGGACGTGGCACGCGGGCAACCGTGAGCAGGGATAGGCCAGAAGTCCTGCCCCTAAGGCCCGCGAAAAAAAGGAGGTTACCACCGGTTGCCGGAAGGGGAGCGGAAAATCGCCGGCCGCCAGAGAAGGCGGCGCCCTCGCCACAGCGCCGCCCCTACTCGGTGGCCTCTTTTTCGATGACGACCTTGAGATGGGTGGTCACATCCTTGTGCAGTTTGACGGGAACCGCGAACTCGCCCAGGGTCTTGAGCGGTTCATGCAGCTGGATTTTTCGGCGGTCCAGGTTGAAGCCCTTTTTCTCCAGGGCCTCGGCCAGATCGCCGGAGGTGACCGAGCCGAAAAGCTGATCATGCTCGCCCGAGCGCCGCTGGAAGGTGATGGCCAGACCATCAAATTGCTTGGCCAGTTCCTCCGCCTGCGATTTTTCTTTGGCCGAGCGGCGCAGGGCCGCCGCCTTCATCTGCTCGATCACGGCCTTATTGCCGGCAGTGGCTTCAATCGCCAGCTTGCGCGGCAGCAGATAGTTGCGGCCGAAACCTTCGGCCACCTTAATTAAGTCGCCCCGCGAGCCCAGCTTGGCAACATCTTCCTTCAATATGACTTCCATGGAACTCTCCTATGCATGCCTGGCCACTGATCTACACGGATCTTGACGGGCAAAAAGAACAGAAAAATCTGTGCCAATCCGCGGAAATCGCCGGCGTTTTTACGAAGCCCGGCCGGCGAAGGGCAGCAGCGCAATGTTGCGCGCCTGCTTGATGGCCACCGAAAGCCGCCGCTGATGCGGCGTGCACACGCCGGTCAAGCGTCGCGGCACAATCTTGCCATTCTCGGCCACGAACTGGCCGAGCAGCCGGTAGTCCTTGTAATCAATGGCGTCAATTTTCTCGACGCAGAACTTGCAGACCTTCTTGCGCCGGAAAAATTTGCGCCCGCCTTCTCGCCCCCCGGGCCCGCCGGGGCGAGGCCCGCGGCGCTCGCCGCGATCACCGCTGGGGCGATCTCCACTGGGGCGATCACCGCTGGGGCGGTCACCACTCGGACGATCTGTGCTCGGACGATCTCCACTAGGGCGATCTCCGCTCGGGCGTTCTCCACTGGCGGCGGGCTCGGCCGCCGGCGCCGTGGTTGCTTTGGTTTCTTCTGCCATGGTGCTCCTTAAAGAGATTTCTTATGCCGTGACCGCGGCGGTCTCGCCCCCGCCCTCGGCCGGCGCCGCAGCGGGCGGCGCCTTGCGGCGCGCCTCGCGAATCTTTTTGACCTTGTCCAGCCGCTTCTGTTCTTCATCAATGCGCACGGTAAGAAACTTGATCACCGGCTCGGTCACGCGCAGCCGGCGCTCCAGTTCGTGCACCAGGTCGCCCTGCCCTTCGACAATCAGCAGCAGGTAGATGCCTTCGTGGAACTTGCGCACGGTGTAGGCCAGGCGGCGCTTGCCCATGCGTTCCACTTTCTTCATGGTCCCGCCCGAGGAGGTCACCGCCGTCTCCAGCGTGGAAATCAGCTTGTCCTGGTCCTCCTCCGGCATGTCCGGCCGGACGATAAACATCAACTCATAAGTACGATTCATCCCAACGCTCCATCTGCCGCCGATTCCCGCGGATCAACACAGATCAGGAATTAAATCGGTGTCGTCCGCGTCAATCCGTGGCTAATCTTCTTCCGGCTCCTCCGGTTTTTCCTTCCGGTTGAATCGGTTCATGGCCGCTTCCGGGCCTTCGCTCAAAATCACTCGCACCGCCTCGGCCGCAACCTCGAGCACCTCGTCCACCTTCTTGAGCTGCGCCTTGCGAAAGGGCTTGAGAATTCTCTTCTCCGGCGCAATGCCCAGCCGGATGCGCAAAAACTCCTGCGTGCCCAGCGCTCCGATGATGGACTTCATGCCGTTGTGCCCCGCCGAACTGCCTCTCTGGCGGATGCGAATCTTACCCAGCGGCAAATCCAACTCGTCGTAAATCACGATCAGGTCTTCTTCCGGCCTGATCGCCTGCTCGGCCGCCAGGTCGCGCACCGCCAGCCCGCTCAAGTTCATGTAAGTCTCAGGCTTGGCCAGCAAGACCTCTTTTCCTTCGATACTCGCCCGCGCCGTGAGCGCATGGCACTGGCGATTTCTTACTTCCACGCCGCATTCATCGGCCATGCGGTCAATCGCCAGAAAACCCAGATTGTGGGGCGTGAACTGATACTCAATGCCCGGATTGCCCAAGCCCACAATCAGTTTCATTAGCTCTCAGCTGTCAGCTCTCAGCTTTTAGCTGTTGGCCCACAACCCGGAGCCTTCATCCGTAAGAAACCAGCCAACCTGAAGGTTATTTCTTCTCTTTCTTCTCGGCCTTTTCTGGTTTCTCCGGCGCAGCCTCGGCTTCCTCGCCTTCAACCTCCTGCTTGCCCTTCTTGATAACTTCCGGCTCGGCCGGGGCCGCTGCAGCCTCAGCCGCCACCGCTTCCGGCGTCGCCACCACTTCTTCTTTCACCGCTGTAATGTGCGCCACCGGCTGATTGGCATCGCTCAGAAACTTCAGCTTCTCGCCGTGCGGCAGATCGCTTACCCGCAGCACTTTGCCGAAGACCAGCTCAGTGACGTCGGCTTCGATGGAGCTGGGGATATCACCCGGCAAACACTCGATTTCGACCTCGCGCAGAATCTGCTCGAGAATTCCGCCCTGCTGCTTCACCCCCGCGGCCTCGCCCTTGAGCACGATGGGTACGTTGACCCGCAGCTTCTGGTCCATGGCGATGCGCTTCAAGTCAATGTGCAGCAGCGCCCCCTTTACCGGCTCGTATTGCCAGTCCACGATCATGGCGCGCGTGCGCTCGCCGTTCAGCGCCAGCTCGAAGATGGTGTTGTGCCCGGTCTGGGAGTGCAGAATGCGCGCCACCTGGCGCGGATCAAGAGCCACGGGAACCGTTTCCTTGCCCGCGCCGTAAAGAACGCCGGGGAGCTTGCCTTCGCGCCGCACCCGCCGGGCATCGTTCTTGGTGCCGGGGGTGCGCGCCTGTGCTTCCAAAAGGTTGTTTTCTGTCGCTGTTGCTGTCGCCATAAGAATGATTCCTTACAAGAACAATTTGCTGACCGAGGTTTCCTCGTGAATGGACTGAATAGCGCGCCCGATCAGGCCGGCAATACTCAACACCCGGATTTTCGGCTCGCGCCTGGCGTCTTCACTCAGCGGAATCGTATTGGTCACCACCACTTCGGTGATGCAGGACTTCGAAATGTTTTCCACCGCTGGCCCGGAGAGCACGGGGTGCGAGCAGCAGGCGTACACCGCGGCGGCGCCATTCTCCATCAAGGCGCTTGCCGTCTTCACCAGCGTGCCAGCGGTATCAATCAGGTCGTCAATGATGAGACAAGTGCGGCCCCTGACGTCACCGATCACGTGCATGATCTCGGCCACGTTCATTTCCACCCGCCGCTTATCCATGATGGCCAGGGCTGAATCCATCTTCTTGGCGAAGAAGCGGGCCCGCTCCACGCCGCCTGCATCGGGCGAGACCACGGTCAGGTCGGGCAGGGCCAGCTTCTTGAAATAATCCACCAGCACCGGCGAAGCGAACAAATGGTCCACCGGGATGTTGAAGAAGCCCTGCAACTGGGGCGCGTGCAAATCCACGATCAGGGCGCGATCCGCCCCGGCCGTGGTGAGCAGATCGGCCACCAGCTTGGAGGAAATCGGTACGCGTGGCTTATCCTTGCGGTCCTGCCGGGCATACCCGAAATAGGGAATCACCCCGGTGATGCGCCGTGCCGAGGCCCGCTTAAGAGCGTCAATCATCAGCAGCAGCTCCATCAGGTGCTCATCCACCGGCCGGCAGGTGGGCTGGATGACGAATACATCGGCCCCGCGCACGTTCTCCTGGATCTGCACATAGGCCTCGCCATCCTTGAAGCGCGTCACCTGGGCGAGGCCGCGCGTCATAGCCAGAAAGGCGCAAACCTCCTCGCACAGCGCCTCGTTGGCGGTGCCGCAGAAGATCTTGAACTTGTCGTCCACACGGGCGCGTTGCGGCTTGCGCTCCGGCTTCTCCTCGGCGTGGGCTTTCTTCTCCGTGGTGGTGACAAGAGTTGCCATAGAAGCTGCTGGCTCCTGGCTTCCAGCCGTCCCGCCATCAGCCGGGAGCTGGAAGCTGGTTTTCTGGCTGGGCCGCTAGGATTCGAACCTAGACAAAGTGCTCCAAAGGCACTTGACCTACCATTAGTCGACGGCCCAGTGAAAGCGTTGTTGATGGAAGAATCTGTTGATAACCCCGCACCGCAATTGTCAATCAACAGTCCAGAATCAACAATCAAAAATTCTCTTCCAGTATTGCCGCCGCGTCAGCGTTGTGGTGGCGGTCGCCGGAAATCCCGACTTGCGCAACGTCATTGCCGCGCGGCGGGCCGCCGCCAATGAAGCAAAAAGCCCATACAGCGCCGATCCGGAGCCCGAAAGCGAGGCATATTCCGCCCCGGCGCGTTCGAGCACACGCTTGGACTCGCATAACTCGGGATACTGAGGAAACACGACCCGTTCAAAGTCGTTTTCGATCCCGGTACGGACGAGGTCGAGAAGCGGGGTCTCGGCCCGGCCCCTGCCGCCTTTCGCAGGGACACCGGATAAGGTCTTGCCAGCCTTAAACTTAACCTGGCCTGAGCCGCTCAGCCACCCGGAAACCGTGCGGCCAAGCTCAAACATTCTATCGGAGGGCGA
>Ga0335077_10003581_pt1 | contig 18833 bp, 16 predicted proteins | sample Lox_Sample_31_FD_207151 | JGI IMG/M metagenome (GOLD analysis project Ga0335077, IMG submission 207151) | Soil microbial communities from Loxahatchee National Wildlife Refuge, Florida, United States - Lox_Sample_3.1 | ecosystem: Environmental > Terrestrial > Soil > Wetlands | place: USA... | reverse complement strand
GACTGCACTGGCGACCCGGATCCCCCGGCCTGGCGGGTCCTCTTTCTCGATATACAGGACCTCGGGCCCATCGAGGATCGCGAAGTGAGCGGTGACCTTGAGCTCATGGCTGAGATCCACCAGTTCTGCGTGCACGGCCCGGGTCGGGGACATGTGCCGCGAATAGGCCGATCCGACCTCGAACGCCCGGATCCCGAGCCGGTAGCAGCCCTCATCGGTCGGCTCCAGGAACCGCTGAGCCACCAGCGACCGCAAAATGCTGTGCACGCTGCTCTTCGGCGCGCCGATCGCCGCCGCCAGCGCCGACAGCCGCATCGGCGCGCCGTCATTATCGGCGATCAGCCCCAATAGGCGCAGCGCACGCGTGACGGAGTTGTTCACCAGCTGCATTCCAGTATAAGAAATGTGTTCACATGTACGTACGCAGGGTAAAATCGCTCCCTGGCGCTGTCAAGAAATCACCCGGCCACTCCGTCCCCCGCCGCGCCTTCCTGCACGTCAGCCTCTTGTCGCCCGGGCCACAGGACTGTTGACACGCGCGCGCGGCGAGGTTACCTTCTGGCTGCTGACATGCGAACTCTGTTCCTATATACGAACAGGTGCGGAGGTGGTGGCGCCTTGATCGCCACGGGAAGCACGTGCGGGTCGTCGCGATCTCCACCGGTATCCGCGCCAGCGTCTCTGCGATCCGAGCTGCCGAGGGCGGTCTTCACGATCACCGCAGTGATCGCCTCCGGCGGGCCGGTGAGGGCGGAGTCGGGCTCTTTCTCATCATCTTCCCCGGGGGGCATCCCAGAAACTCGGCGCCTGCACGGCCCCTCCTGTTCGATAGCGAAAGGGCTCTGCGCAGCGCATGATCGGCCATCTTCTCATAAGGAGTCCTAAATGGCTAAAACGGCTGACACAGACCAGCCTGTCGGGACTATCGGGACGGTCGAGCAGCGCAGCTACGACTTCGTCCCGCTTAGCGAGCGGCATGGCAAGCCGAGGCACTTGTTCTCGGTCTGGTTCGGCGAGAACATCCAGATTCTCGCCGTGGTTACTGGCTCGCTCGGTGTGGTGCTCGGCCTGGGGCTGATGTGGACGCTTGTCGCGATCGTGGTGGGCAACCTGGTCGGCGCCCTGTTCATGGCGTTCCATTCCGCGCAGGGCCCGAAGCTCGGCCTGCCGCAGATGATCCAGAGCCGGGCCCAGTTCGGCTATCACGGCGGCTTGCTTCCCACGGTGATCGCGCTGTTTATGTACCTGGTATACGGCGCGGCCGGGATCGTGCCGTGCGGCCAAGCCCTGCAGGCCGTATTCGGAGGGAGCCTCGATCTGTGGATCGTGGTGTGCACTATCCCAATGGTTGGCCTGGCGATCTTCGGATATAACCAGGTGCACAGGGCGATGCGGATCCAGACGGTGATCTTCGTGGTGCTCTTCGCGGTTCTGGGCATCTGGCTCCTTGTGCACGGCATCCCGGCCCCGCGCCTGCACGCTGGACACTTCGTCTGGGGCGCTTTCCTCGGCGCTGTCTCGGCCTATGCGGTGTGGCAGATCTCCTACGCGCCATATGTCTCTGATTACTCGCGCTACCTGCCGCCCGACCGGACAAAGCACGCCTTTGGCTACACGTACTCCGGCACCATCGTTGGAACCATAATCCCTATGGCGATTGGCGCGGGACTTGCGGCGCTGTACCCCTCACTCGGCACAATCGGCGCCATCCATCAGCTCACCGGTGGCCTCCTGACCTTCCTCATCGGGATCAGTATCGTGATGCCGAACTCTTTCAACATCTACGGCGGCATCATCACCACCCTGACCATCGGCACGAACTTCAAGGAGTTCACCTCGACCGCCCGGCTGCGAATCGTGGTAGGGCTCGTTATCGGTGCGCTGATGCTGGTGGCAGCGATCGTCGGTGCCGGCAACTTCGTCAACAACCTGTACAACTACCTGCTGATACTGCTGTACTTCCTCATCCCGTGGACCGCGATCAACCTCACAGACTTCTATCTGGTGCGCCGCGGGCAGTACCGCACCGAGGACTTCTTCGAGAAGAACGGACCCTACGGTCTGTGGAACTGGACCGGACTCGGTGTCTACATCATCACGTTCTTGATCGAAATCCCGTTCATGTCAACGCCGCACTTCACCGGGTTCATCGCCAAAGCACTCGACGGCGGGGACATCACCTGGATCGTTGGCACTGTGGTGGCGGTCCCGCTCTACTACTTCCTCGACCGGGCGCGGCTGCGCCGGGAGCGGGTCCTGACGTGACCGGGCTGCTCGAGGGCCGCCATGTGGTGGTGACCGGTGCCGGTTCGGGCATCGGGCGGGCGACCGCGAGGTTCGCCGCCGAATCCGGTGCGACCGTCGCCGCCTGGGACATCGTGCCCGAGGCCGCGCGGCAGACCGCGAAGGACACGGGCGGCATCGACTGCATCTGCGATGTCACCGACCCGGAGCAGGTCGAGGTGGCGGCGGCCCGCACCTTTGAAGCGTTCGGCACCGTCGGGGGACTGGTGAACGCGGCGGGCATATTCGAGATTGACGGCGGGGTGGAGCGCGGCGATCTGGACCGTTGGAACCGTACGATCGCCACGAATCTGACGTCGGTGTTTCTCATCAGTCAAGCGCTGGTAAGCAGGCTGCCCGACCGGTCGGACACGGCGATCGTCAACATCGCCTCGATGGCGGGGCTGCGCGGCTTCCCCGAGGAGGCCGCGTACGACGCGTCGAAGGGAGGCGTGGTCAACCTGACCCGGCAAATGGCGGTCGATCTCGCCCGGCGCGGGATCCGGGTCAACGCGATCGCGCCAGGCGAGATCGAGACACCGATGATGCTCGTGCAGCAGCAGGCCGGCGAGAGCTACGAGGCGCTCCGCAACCGGCTCGGGGCCGGGGCGCCGCTCGGCCGGGTGGGCCAGCCGGAGGAGATCGGCCAGGTGGCGACCTTCCTGCTCTCGCCGCTCGCGTCCTACATCACCGGCGCGATCATCTCGGTGGACGGCGGCCAGACGGCCCGCTAGGCATCCGGGACCGAGCCCGGCGCGGCCGTTGGCAGCAGTGGAGGCAGTCTTGTGCTGATCTACATCTACCATCCGGGACTGCACGCCCCGGAGCGCGCGGTAGAGATAGCCGGGCGGCTCGAAGGGCTCGGGTACGACGGCATCGCGATGCCAGACCACCTGTTCATCCCTAATTTCATCACCGGCGCGCCGCAGTGCTACGCGCACGGACCCACGGTGCTCACCACGTGCGCTGCGGTCACCTCGCGGATCCGGCTGGTGACGCTGATGGCGAACTTGCTGGTCCGCCCGGCTTGCCCCGTTCCTCCCCGAGTTGCACGCAATGGAATGCTCGCCGGGCCCCGATCCCGCGGGGAGATGAGCCAGTACACGAGCACGCGGCCCGGCTGGCGCGCTCGATCAGACGGTAGCAACAGCGATCGGCAAGGGAGATGGCGATGACAGCGGATGGCCCGATTCGGATCATCGGTTCCTGGGGCGCGCTGAGCGAGGAAGAGCGGCGGCATATCACCACACGCGGCCTCGACAAGATCTTCGATCCTGGGCTCCGCGACGAGATCGCACTCCTGATCGAGGATGTACGGGTCAACGGCGACGCCGCGCTCGTGCGGGCGCTGAAGGACTTCGACCGTTGCGACGTCGAGGCATCGCGCCTGCGTGTCAGCGACGCCGAGTTCGCAGCCGCCCGCGCCTCGGTCAGCCCTGCCCTGCTGGCCGCGATCCGTGACGGCATCGATCATGTGCGCCGCTTCAACGAGCAGGTCATGACCAGAGGGGACTGGAGTTTCGAGTCAGAGCCTGGTCTGCGCGTCGGCGAGAAGGTGACCCCCATCGTCAGCGCGGGATTGTTCGTGCCCAGCGGCAAGGCCTCCTACCCCTCCGTCATGATCCAGCTGGGAACACCCGCGATCGTCGCCGGCGTGCCGGAGATCGCCGTCATCGTCCCCCCGGTACCCGGCTCGGGCGGTGAGGTCGACAGCGCTCTGCTCGTCGCGGCGGCCGAGCTTGGCATCACCGACGTCTTCCGGTCGAACGGGCCGGCCGGCATCGCGGCCCTCGCCTTCGGCACCGAGACCGTCCCTCGGGTCCGCAAGGTCGTCGGCCCAGGAAGCCCCGCGGTGACATGCGCGCAGGTCGAGGTGCAGCGGTACGGGACGGTCACGAACATGCTGATTGGCCCGAGCGAGTGCCTCATCATCGCCGACGACAGCGCGAACCCCCGCCTGCTCGCGGCCGATCTGCTGAACGAGGCGGAGCACGGCCCGGACTCGGCGAGCATCCTGGTCACCGACAGCGAAGGCCTGCTGGCCGACGCGCAGGATGAGGTACGGCGGCAGCTCGCCGATCTCCCAGAGCCACGCCGGGCCTACGCGGCGGCCGCGCTCGGGGTGAACGGCGGCGCGATCCTCGTCCGCGACATGTCCGAGGCCGCCGAGGTGGCCAACGCGTACGCGGCCGAGCACCTGCAGATCGCGGTACGCGACGTGGACGGGCTGCTGGCCCAGCTCAGTAACGCCGGCGAGATCCTCGTCGGGCAGTGGACGCCGGTATCCGCTGCCAACTTCATCATTGGGTGCCCGGCCGCGTTGCCGACGAGCGGCTTCGCCGTCGTCAGCAGCGGTATCACCGCGGATGCGTTCCGGAAGCGGACCGCGGTCGCCCGCGCCGACCAGCGCGCGCTCACCCGGATGAGCGAATCGATCATCGCGTTCACCCAGCATGAGGGCTTCCCGGCGCATGAGGCCGCGGTGCGCATCCGGCTCCAGAATCAAGACTGAGGCCGCCACGCCTAGCATGAGCGCCGAGCTGCAGGGATCGCCGAGTGCCCGGATCAGGGCGCTGATCCGATCCGGTCAGACAGGGCGGGCAGCGGCCGCCGCGGCAGATCTCATTGCGGAGACGTTCGGGCTGCCGGTTGCCTCGGCAGAGCTGACACTCGACGAGTACAGCCTGAACTCGGTGAGCGGCCGCGTGCACTTCACTGACGGCCACACCGAGTTTTTCAAGTTCCATCAAGAAGAAGGCGAGGAAGCGACTGTTACCGAGTACTACCGCGCGCAGCTGCTTGAGGACGCGGGACTTCCCGTTGAAATGCCGTTGCGCGTCGCGGGTGAGCCCGGCAGGCAGATCGCGCTGTATGAGCTGCGCACCGAGCCGCGGATGGCCGACGTCTGCCTCGCGCTCGAGCGCACCAGTGACCGCCTTCCGCCGGAGCTCGCGGCCGCCCGCCGGGCGCTCGACCGCTCAATTGGAGCTGCCGCGCTGAACACGCTTCGGTCCGCCCCGGCCGCCTCCCTGGAGTCGGCTGTCCATCGGCTTTTCTACTGGCGCCTCGCCGACGCGGCGGGACGCTTCCCGGGGGGCCGCTACCGGGCCTGGTACCTGACCGACCCGCTCTATACCAGCGTTGCCGATCATCGTTTTGTCGTGAACGGGATTGAGTACTCCACCAGCCTGCGGGAACTTGCCCTCACCGCGGCGCGCTTGCTCCGCCCGGGTGTCCTCGCCGCCATTCCCGTCGTCACAGCGCACGGCGACGACCATCAAGGCAACATTTGGGTTCTCGCCCGCGGCGGAGAAGTGGAACTGCGGCTCTTCGACCCGGCGTTCGCCGGCCGCGACATTCCCGCGCTGCTCGCACCGGTGAAGGCGACCTACCACAACGTGTTCGCCCATCCGTTCTGGCTGTACCACCCCGAGGAGGCGGCCAATCGGGCCACCGTTCATGTGCAGCGGCAAGGTGGGGTGGTATCGATCCGCGACGACGTCCCCCCGGCCCCGCTCCGGCTGGAGATCCTCGGCTCTGTCGCCGAGCTGGTATGGGCACCGCTGCTCGCCGAACTCGCACGCCGCGGCGAACTGCCGCCGGACTGGCGGTCAACCGTGCGCGCGGCGCTGTTCTGCTGCCCGCTGCTCGTCACCAATCTCGTAGCGGCCAGCCGCAGCGAGACGATCCGCTACCTCGGCCTCGCGAGGGCAGTCATGGTCGGCAGCGAGCCACAAGCCGGCTCCGACGTTGTCTCGCGATTCCTGGACTCGGTCACACCGACATGAAGATGCGGGAGATTCGCGAGCTCATGCGCACCCCCGGCGCGAGCCGGACCGTGTGGAGCGCAAGCTCTCGCGCTGCCACGAGGTCGACGACCTCCGGCCTACTGATCGCCGGCGCATCAGCGGGGATGGTCGATGGACGCGAAAGGTGGCGCCATGAGCAAGAGTCAACCTGCCCGCCGGATCCTCGTCTCCGGTGGTACGAGCGGAATAGGACGAGCCTGCGCGGAGCGGTTGTCGGCGGCCGGCGACCGGGTCTGGATACTCGGGCAGAGCGAGGCTTCGGTCGCCAGGGTGCGCAGCGAACTGGGCCTCGCGGGCGGGACCGCATGCGATGTGTCGGAGTCCCGCGCGGTCTACGCGGCTGTCGCTGAGGCGGCAGGCGAGATGGAAGCGCTGGACGGCATCTTCGTCAACGCCGGGATCGACGGCCAAGGGCTACCAGCGGTTGACCTCGACCACGCCGTGTTCCGGCGGGTCCTGGACGTCAACGTGATAGGCGCATTCCTCGTTGCCCAGGCGGGCCTGCGTCATCTCGCCCGGCCGGGAGCGATTGTCTTCAACGCATCGATGAACGGTCTGCGTCCCGAGGCCCACTTCCTTGACTACAACGCGAGCAAGGCAGCGGTTGTGAGCATGGCGAAGTCCTTCGCCCTGGAGCTCAGCGGCAGTGGTGTCGCCGTCACCGCCCTATGCCCGGGGTACTTCCCGACGAGGATGACCGCGCAGTACCTCAGTGACGAGACCACGCGAGAGGAGATCCTCAGCCGCATCCCGGCCGGGAGGCTGGGCGAGCTACGGGAGCTGGCGGCTGTCGTGGACTTCCTTCTCAGTCGCGATGCGGCCTATATGACTGGCAGCGTGATCTCCGTCGACGGCGGGGCATGCATTTGACAGCCGTAGACCTCGCGCCGGATACGCACGCCGGCCGAGGTAGGGCCGCAGCGTGGGCCGACGATTCGGACATCGCGGTCAGCGACCGCGGATGCATCCCTGCCAGCATCGCTGAGCAATACGAAGCCGCCACCAAGGTTTCTAATGCAGACTCATCCGCGCGGCTGCCCAACCCGGACCGCCAGATGATTCCCGTGTCGCTTAGCCTTGTTGCCGCTCGCGCACGGATGCCACTTTCGCACACCATGGAAGATTCATGCCAGGCCTCGCGCGCTCCGTGATGATGCGGTAGCGTTACGCTATCTCGGCACAGAATGTGCGCGAGGTACTTGCTTGTGGGCAACAAGCAATATGGGGGGTCAGATGTCCACGTCGGACGACGTTGTAGAGGCTATCGGGCCTCTATCCGCGGATCGGTCCCAGGTTGATCCCCAGGCATCGGTATCTCTGCTGGTCCTTGCATCTGGCGCAGCGGTGGCGGATGGTCTTGCTGGTACAAGTGCAAAGGTCACAGCGGCGGGCCTGACTACCTTAGGCGTCGCTCTGTCGGGATTTCTGCCTGCCATGTTTCTGAGCACATATGGGATGCTCTTCTTCTCCAGCAGGAACCGTGTTGTACACGACTGATGGCTGGTCTGTGGTCATTCATATCAGCCTGCAACTGAGGAGGCCACGATGCCTGGGATTGTCACACTGTCCCCCTCCGGGGACACCTCGGGGGCCACTGACGCAGCGGTTATCAACGCTGCGTTTTCTTTCACCGATACCGACATCAGTGTGCAGCTGGGCCCCGGCGACTGGTACACCAATGCCCCCCTGTCCCCCGGACCGGGCAACGAGCTGGCCGGGGTCAAGGGCGGCATGAATGGTTTCTCCTCCACTCACCCGGCGGGCACGGTGATCCATCCGGTTGCCGCGTTTTCCGGCGGTGCTGTCATCGACATGGCTGACGGCAGCAGGGGCAACCGTATCCGCGACCTGGCGATCCTGAACGACCTGCACACCCGTGCCGGGCTGGACGGGATCACCTGCCACCGTGACGTCAACAGCCTGTGGGTGCAGCGGATCTCCATCTGCCTGGTCACCGGGCATGGCATCGCGTACTACCAGGGCAGTGACGGGACCGATGGGGACGCGCTGTGGATGGAGCGGGTCATGATCCAGCGGCCCGGCCTGAATGCCGTGCACCGGCCGCCGAACGACTCCAACATCACCGACTGCCACATCCAGTACGCGGGCCAGGCGGGCGACTCCACCAACAGGCACGGTTTCTACTCCACCCCCAACAGCTCGGGGAACATGTGCTACACCGCCTGCCGGGTGGATCTGTGCGTTGGCTCGGCCTGGGTGATCGACCACAAGGGCACCTATGGGGACGCGACCAAGCTGACCGGCTGCTCGACTGAGCGCAATGGCCAGTCCGGGGTGCTGATCATCAACTCCTCCTCTACCGGCACCGACTGGCGGGCCCCGGTCATCATCAGCGGGTGCTGCTTCGAAGGAGACGGCACCGGCACCGGGCCGGGCGACGCGAACCACGGCCAGGGCGGGGAGTTCGCTGGGATCGAGGTGCGGGGCCAGAACCGGGTGTTCATCAGCGGCACCATCACCGCGGTCAGCACCACCGATGACCCGTCCGGCGCGCCCAAGTACAGCCTGGCACTGCGGCAGTCCGGCTCGGCCCCCGGCCAGCCGGAGACGGTCGAGTGGGCGAGCGGGCGGATGAACTACTCCACCGGCCAGTCCGGCCAGGCGATCCTCAACCACTCGCTGTGCGACAACCTGATGCTGGGTGAAACCGTCACCCAGACCGGGGGATATGAGTCCACCAAGGCTGTGCAGCGGTTCGGCAAGGTCACCCTGAAATCCGGGTCGGCCAAGGTCAGCACGCCATGGGCGTTCCCCACCTCGCTGGTCCAGCTCACCCCGCTGTCAAACCCCGCTGGCCGGCTCTATGTCAGCTCCCGCACGACCGGCTCGTTCACGATCACCTCGACCGCGTCCACCGATACGTGCACCGTCGCCTGGGCGCTGTCACCGGAGTCCTGACCTGCACCTGAACCCCGGCAACGTCTTTGCCGCCATCGGCATGGCCACATTGCTGCCCCCAGGCCATAAAATCCATCACCGCCGTGCGCGGAGGCCATCCGCTGCCGCTCCGCGCGCGTGTTGGGCATCAGCCAGCGGCCAGGGGCAGTTCGGCTACTGTTTGCCAGCTGCGCGGCGCCGCGTGGCCGGTCATCAGCCACACCCGGCCGATGCGCGCCCGGATGGGCAGCCAGCGCAGCACGTCGGCTTCTGCTGCCCGCAGCTCCATCACGCCGCCAGCAGGCCTGTCCCCGATGGTCAGATGCGGAACGACGTCGTCATGGGCGCCGCCATAGGGCAGGTATCCCGGAAAGGCAGCCGATACCGCCTGGGTCAACGCCCGGAACGGTTCATCGGGCCGCGGCGCGAGCCAGACCACCTCCTCGCCGAACCACGCAGTCGCGGCGAACTCACAGCTGAAAGCCTTGACCGATCCCACCGCATCGGCAAGGCCTGCGATCACCGCGGCCGTGATCGCAGGCGGCGGCACGAACGGGTAAAGGACAGTCACGTGCGCGGGAACCCCCCAGACGGCGGCACGGTCGAGCCGGTCGCGATGACCGCTGACAGCCCGCTCGGCTTCTGGTACCGGAACCAGGACAGCACTTTCCGCGGCCATGGCCGGAATCAGCGCCGGGTCCATAGCCCATCATCGCCTGGCACCGCGACACGCTCTAGCCTCGGCCCGGTGACCTGAGCCCGCGGCATCAGCGCCGCGAGGCCAGCGCATCGCAGGATAACTCTCGCCACCGCCGCCGCGAAGGAGGCCACGTAGCCGGGCGCACGCTCGGGGACTGTGACGGCGCTGTGGAAAGATCCCGGCCTCTTGTTTTCCACCAAGATAGAGACGCAGCCGGACACCGGGAACGTCAGGCGGCAATTCAAGCCATCGGCAAGGCCGCGGGAATCAGAGAGGACTGGACACCGCGGGACTACGGATAACCTTCTTCAGCCTGCTGTCGGCCTCCAGCGTGCCGGTGTAAGAGATCGCACGCCTGGCGGGCAGTCAAGCTCGCGGGCCACCGGGGCCTACCGTTGAGAATCCAGCCGGTGCTGGTCAAGGGTGCTGAGGTAATGGACCAGCTCTTCGGATAATCGTCCTCTACAACGATCATTTGGTCCGCCCGGGCGCCGATGGATGCGGATCCTCGATGCCAAGGAACCGGACCGTTCGGCGCCCGTGCAAAACTCGCACACGGTTCCAGGTGCGGCGATTTACCAGACTAAGGTCATATTTGTAGTGAATTGATAATGATTAGGTGGATGGCGCTATAGGCCGGGGTGGGACTCGGGTTTCGTAGATGAGATAGTTGCTTGCAATAAACCAACAAAACAGGGCAGTGCGGTTGATGTGCTGCTGGCCACAAACCCGGATCACTCGCGACATCGAGATCACCCAGGTCAGCTAGTGAATGGCGGCTGCCGTACTAGAGACTGTTCGCTAACCGCGCGCGAGCATGTATCTCGCGCGCTACTTGGGAACTCTGACATCTTGACACGTCTGAATGCTCGGCGTGTAGTGACTGTATCCGGGTGTACGGGGCCGGTCACTGCCTGGAGCGACGGCGGTGAAGTATGGGGGGTACCGTGCCTTTCGAGGCGAGAGCGCTGGTGCCATTGGGAGGGCATCCGCAGGCGGCGTACCCGACTTTCGATGACGCCGCCGAGCCGGAGTTGACCCTCTTTGATGTAGCTGCGGACAGCCTGCCGACCGAGGGCCTGGCCGCTGCCCTCGTGCGCAAGAGTCGGCGTCCGATCTGGCTGCGGCTCGGCCCGCAAGATCGCGACCCCGGCACGTTTCTCGTTTCGCTCGCGACCTCGGCGGCGCGTTTCGGTGCGGCGAACGTGACGTTGGAGTTGATGCGGGCGAAGCCAGGTCCCGTATACGGCTGGCCATCCCTGTTCGCCAGGCTTGGCGCCGAGATGGGTGGGCGACTGAGCCAAGGCGGCGCCCTCGTGCTTGAGAACGTCCAGCATGCGTGGGACCGCACGACCACCTTCACCCTGCTGAGCACCGAACTGCTCCCGGCTCTGGCTCATACTGTCCCGTGCGTGCTCGTCGCCTGTGGCAGCCCACCGCCCGGCGTGTCCGGCGCATGGGTTCGGCGGTCACGCGACGACCTAAGCCTGCCACTTACCGCGGCGCGGCGGGCTCTCGATGAAATCGGTCTGCCCTTGTCACGCCGCGCGCCCGAACGGGTGACGGCGCTCGCGGCGCGGCCTACTGTGCTCGCCGCGATCCGCGCCGCACGGTGCTCTGCCGGTCCCCGCGCCCTCGCGAACCTGCTCGAACGGGCACATGACGAAAAGGAGCTGCTCACACAGCTTGCCGGGGTGCTGCTCGCTGGTACCAGCGAGGACCGCCGTCACGCACTCGGGCTCGCGCTGCGGATCGAATACACCCACCCGGCGATGACATCGGCCGTAACCGGCGAGAGCCGTCTACCGCAAGGCCCCTGGATCCAGTCGCTCGAGGATGGCTGGTCGCGCGTCAGAAACACCTGGCGCGATCCCCTGCGCGCCGCACTGGGGCAGCGGTCCATGCCAAGCCGCGAGACGCTGCACCAGGCAGCGGGCTGGCTGCTCCAGGCGGGCGAGGGCGACGAGGCGATCTCTGTTTACTTCACGCTCGGTGATCATGACTGTGCCGCGCGAGCGATCTCCAGCCGCGCGGAAGGCCTCATCGATATCGGCCGATGGCAAGCCCTAGAGGACTGGCTCGACCGACTGCCTCCCGGCGTGTCTGCCGTTTACCCGAACTTCGATTACGTGCGCGCCGAGATAACGGCGGCCCGCGGCGACCCGGTCACCGCGGGCCGCTTGTACGACCAGGCCGCCGCGCGGTATGCCGATCGCAAGGACACGGGCGGCGCCTCTCGCAGCATGCTTGCCGCGAGCGCCGCCGCGGCGAACGCCGGCGATCTTGTGACAGCACGAGCGCGCGCCCGCGCGGCCTGCTCACTCGTGGAGACGGCCGGTGAGGCCAACGACGCCAACGCTGCCATGGTCCGGATGTGGGCGACCTGGCAGGAAGGCCGGGTGGCGCTCGTCACCGGCGATACCGACCACGCCCTCGCCTCGTTCGGCCGGGCTGCCGCGGCCGCCTCAGGCGGCGCCGCTGCCGAGCCGATACGGACGGCGGGTCATTTCGCCATGCGGGTGGCTGAGTTGCGCCGAGAACAGGAATCGCACCGCGAGGCCGAGGCCGCGCTCAGCCGCGCCGAGCATCAGGTGCTTGGTGAACTGCTTGCATGCGTCCGGGCGGCCGGCGGCCGTGACGGCGGCGTGCCAGGAGGGGAGGGCTGGTCGGACGCGCCCGCCGTGCTAAAGATGCCTGGGCTGGCCGAATCTGGCGCAACGGGGCCCGTGGGGCGGTGGTCGTGGCGGTGGCTGCGCGGCAGGCGTGCCGGCGGGGCGCACGTCAATGGCTCCAACGGAGCCGCGTTGCCGCCGAACGCCGACGAATCACCAGTTTTCCCTGCCGTCCAGTTCGCCGCGATGGCCGTGCCATCAACCGGCTCACGAGCGTGGCGCGCGCGCTCTGCGGGGCCCGTGGGACAAGCGCACACTGTGCCCGAGCGAGCGGTGCCGGAAGCTGCCTCACCGCGTCACGCGGCGCCGCGTCGTACGGTGCTGGGTCGCGTCTCGCACGGAGTTCATGCCCAGGCAGAGGTCTCCGTCCACCTGCTCGGCCCCATAAGCGTCGTCATCGACGACGTTCCCGTTGAAGAGTGGTCAAGCGCGCGCACCCGTTCGCTGTTCGGCTATCTGCTGACCCACCGCCAGCCATGGCCTGCTCGTGAAGTGCTGATGGAGGTGTTCTGGCCAGAGAAGTCGCCAAAGGCCTCGAGGAACAGCCTTAACGTCGCCGTCCATGGCTTGCGGCGCGTGTTGAGCAAGGCCAAAGACGTCCCGATCATCGTCTATTCCGGTGGCACCTACCGTCTTCACCCTGACGTGCGCCTATGGCTCGATGTCGAGGAGTTCGACAAGCTGGTCGAACGGGGCCGGCTCCATGAGGACGTGGGCGAGACCGACCAGGCGACGGCCGCGTACGAATTCGCCACCGGCCTTTACCGCGGCGAATTCCTTGCGGACGACCCTTATGACGACTGGGCGGCGCTGATCCGTGAACGTCTGCGCCTCGCATACCTCGACACCCTTGGGCGGCTCAGCAACCTTCACTTCAACACCGGGCGGTACGCGGCCTCCGCAAACCTGTGCCAGCGCGTCATCGAACAAGATCCTTGCCGGGAGGACGCATACCGGCGGCTGATGCGCTGCTACAGCAGGCAAGGTCAGCCACACCTGGCGCTGATCCAGTACCGGGCATGCCTCCGTACGCTCGAGAGTGAACTAGGTGTCGAACCTGATTTGGCGACGGTCAAATTGCACAACCAAATCCGGTGCCATGAGCCGGTGTGAACCGGGGGAGCGGGCCACCCTGCAGCCTTGCGTGCGCGGGGCAACCCGGCGCGTGCACGCTTAATCTCGATATCTGCCGGATTAAGCGCACGCCCATGCGCCGATTAAGCGCGGCTCACCAGAGTGAGCTCCATGGATCCCTCCAGCATCGGACACGGTCGGCGGGAAGACGCCGCAGGACCGTGCGGGAGCGGATTCAGTCCAGACCCATTCCCGAAGTAGGAAGGTGACCAGTATGTCTGTACCCGGGTCCAGCCAAATCCAGTTCCCGTCCACCCTAAGTGCCGACTTCTCTGTCGACGCGGTGACCGACCCCGGCGGCGCCCCGGCGAATGTCCTCGACCTCGACCTGGGCTTCGCGGTCAACGGCCATATCGATTTCCCGAACTGGCTGGGGGGTACGGGAAACGTCTCCGTCTACGCCGACCAGCACGGCGGCGGATATAACCAAAAGATTCTCACGACCGATATCACTCTCACGGCGAGCCCGACCGATCCACCGGCCCTCAAGACCTACCCGTGGACGCTGAACTATCCCGTCAACCTGCCAGCCGGATCGACGCCGCTTACTGATCCTTCGCCTCCGCCGAGTTCGATGGTGTACAGCCTCACCGCCGTCTTCCTCTTCAATGGTGCGCCCTCGGACATCGCAGCGTTCGTGGACATGGGGGATTACATGATCAACTGAGCTCGTCGATCTTCTTCATCGCGAGTTCCGGCAGAAAGAGTCTGACGGAGGTGCGGGGCTCGGGCGTGGCTGCCGCGGCCAGCCCGGGCCCCGGACCGAAAGTACAGATGGGAGATGGAGCGTGTCCGGGGAGACAGCTGGGACCGCCAACGGCTCTGAGCGTGACGATCTGACTCGCATCGCCGGGCTCGGACAGGACATCGCACGCCGGCTCGATGAGGCGGGCATCAGGACATACGCGGAGCTGGCCGGCTGTTCCGCCGACGAGATCGCGAAGGTGCTACCCGACGCCTCACCGCTGCTTTGGGAATGTATCGACGGCTGGCGCCACCGGGCTCAGGAACTTGCGGGGGGAACCGCGATACGACCGGAACGCGGCGGTCCTGGGGCAGGGAACGGGCAGCACTACGAAAGCTTCATCGTCCGCGTTCTGCTCAACGACGATGGCTCGATCCGCGACACCAGGATGGAGCACATCGGGACCGGCCGGGTGAAGCGATGGGCCGACTGGGATCACGACGCGATGCTGGGCTTTCTTAAGGAGGCTGCTGCTCCCACTGCCCCTCCCGCGCTGCTCGCGGCGCCGGTCGGGCCACTCGACGCGGAGCCGCGTCCAGAACCCGTGCCGGAGCCAGTCGCCGAACCAAGCGCGAGCAGCCAGGTCCGCCCCATCAGCCAGCCACCCGTCACCGCAAGGGCGCCAACGACACCTTCGCCGTCGGCCCAGCCCGAAGCGTCTCAAGCGGCGGCGGGCCCCGCGGCCGCGGACGCCCCGCCGCCCGCGCTCCTCGCACCGATCGTCAGGTTGCGGCCGGATCGCACGCTGCTCCGCGCGGCGCAGCCTTTCGCGGTGACCCTGAGCCTGGACCTGACCAAAGTGGCACCGCAAAGCGGCCGGCTCATCTATAGCGCGGTGATCGTAGCCAGGCAACTCGGGGGAAGATCCGGCAGAACCCTCGCCAGTCCGCGCGGATTCCTGAAAGTAGCCGACGCCACAGCCGTCACGATTGACGCCGGAGGTCTTCCACCCGGCGTCTACCTCTTGGAGGCGGCGGTAAGCCTGCGGGCAGCAGGCGCCAGCCGTGTGGGCGCTGCCGCGATGGCTGAGGGGATCATGCTGCAGGTCCTGCCCCCCTGAGGTGGCGGCCCGATGCGTGCTGTGACGCGATCAGGCGGGTGTTCCATCCCAGTCAATGCCGTTGTTGCTGAGCCACTGCCGCGCCTCGCTGGACAGGCCGGGGGCAGGCGACGGATTGACATCGACGCCGGTCATCCGCACGCCGCCCTTCGCCCCGACGTGGGCGGCTCTGTCGTCACCATGCTCGAGGATGAGGCGTTCGAAATCCGGGGGCCATCTCAGCAGGACGCGCCGCCCACAGTCTGGGCAGACCCATTCCTCCGTGCCAGACTCCGCGCAGCCGTTAAGAATCATCTCGTGTGTCTCTCGCACTGATGTCACCCATCCAGGCATCCCGAGGCAATCTCAGGCGTGTTACCCCAGCGAACGCCAGTCCGTCACCAACTCAGCAACGTACCCCGCTGCCAGGCCGCAAACGTTACACCGCGCCGTAACCTGTCGCCGTGACTGTGCCAGAGACCGATATTCGAAATCTTGAGCCCGCAGTTTAAGGGCCTGGTACAGCAGCGCAGCAGCGCGATGTCCTTCCACGACGCCTGGTACCCGGCCCCGCCACTGGGCGGACCTGCTGGCATGTTCTGCTGAAGCCGCATACCAATGCAGACCTGGCTGATGGCCAGGCATGATCGAAATGCCGGTCTCCGGGCAGAATGTGGGCGTGCAGATCACGTCTGTGACCGGCCCGGTCCAGCCATGTGATCTTGGAGTCGTGCTTCCTCACGAGCACGTGTTTGCCGATCTTGTGCGCGAGTACCGGGGTACCGGGCTGCTCAATGACGAGTACCTGGCCTGCCGTGAGCTGGAGGCGTTCGCCGCCGCCGGGGGCACGACGCTGGTCGATCTCACCGTCGACGAGATCGGCCGCAACCCGCCCGCGCTGCGCCGGGTCGCCGAAGCCACCGGCGTCACAATAATCATGGGCTGCGGTCATTACCGCGATCCCTACCTGGATCGTGCCTGGTTCGACCGGCACACCGTGGCGGCGATCGCCGACGAGATGGTCCGTGATGTCGAGGAAGGCGTTCGCGACACCGGCATCAGGGCGGGGATTATCGGTGAGATCGGCGCCGACAGGTGGTACATCTCAGCAGCCGAGGAGCGGTCATTCCGCGCCGCCGCCCGGGCTCATCTGCGGACCGGCCTCACCATCAGCACGCACGCCGCCCGATGGCCGGTCGGGCTCGAGCAGCTGCAGCTGCTCACCGAGGAGGGGGCCGACCCACGCGGGGTCATCATCGGGCACGCCGACTCCGTTCCGCTCCCCGACTACCATCTGGCGCTGGCCAAGCAGGGCTGCTACGTCTCCTTCGACGCGATCGGCAACGGAACCGCTTACGACCTGCGCAGGACGGTCGACTACGTCGTCGCGCTGGTCCGGGCCGGGTTCGGCTCACAGATCCTGCTGTCACACGACACCTTCATGCGCGGCCAGCTGCGCGCGGACGGCGGGCCGGGCTACACCTACCTGCTGACCGACTTCCTGCCGCTGCTGATCGCCGCGGGCCTTGAGGAGGCGGAGGTGCGCAGGTTCGTCACCGCGAATCCTCGCGCGGCACTCACCGGTGAACCCTTGACGTAGGCCACGCTCATGCAACACTCCGGCCAAAGGGGTGTTATTGACACCCCCGTCTGCCAGGTGTAGACAAAGTCATCCTGCCAGGTCAGCGGGGGGAGTGGCCGCTGAGTGGAGAGCAACGGAGGCAATGATGGCCACCGAGCACCATCAGTCCGGCCGACGGATCGACCGGCGGCAATTCCTTTCTGCCAGTGCCGCGATTCTGGGCGGCGCCGTGGTACTGGACGCGTGCGGGTCGTCCGGCACGCCGTCTTCCGGCGGCGCGACGAGCCATCCACCGCTCAGCAAGGAACCAGGCAACCTCTCGATTCTTGAATGGGGCGGCTACGAGGCGGCCGGGACCAAAGCACAGACCAACGGGCTGGAAGCCGGGAAGACCTACACGGCCAAGTTCGGCGCGAATTCGATCACCTACACCTACATCACCAACGATGACCAGGCACTGGAGAAGGCGACGGCCGCCGGGCCGTTCGACCTCATGCACCCATGCCATGAGAACCTGCCCGACTACGTGTCGCGCGGCCTCGTGCAGCCCTGGGACACCTCATTGATCCCGAGCTTCAAACAGCTCAACCCGTACCTGGTCAGCAAGGGCCAGATGAACGGCAAGCAGTACATGATCCCGTGGGACTGGGGCTACGGGAGCCTGAGCTACCGGACGGACAAGGTCGCCGCGGCCGACGCCACCGGCTGGGAACTGGCCTGGAATCCCAAATACTCCGGGCGGATCTCGCTCTGGGCGGGGGCCTCGACCGCGTTCGAGGTCGCCGCGCTGAAGCTGGGGTACCCGCACATGGACCAGCTGACCTCCAGCCAGGTGCAATCGGCGAAAGCGTCGCTGCTCACGCAGAAGCCGCTGAACAAGTTCTACTGGGAAAGCGAGTACAGCCAGATGCAGCCGGCGATCAAGTCGGGCACGATCTGGATCGCCTATTCCTGGCAGGACACGCAGGTGGCGATGAAGAAGGCCGGCATTCCGGTCGCATTCATGAACCCGAGCCAGGGCCGGCTGTCGTGGCTGTGCGGGTTCATGCTGGGCGCAAAGACCAAGAACTACTACCACGCACACGACTACGTGGAGTCGTTCATCAATCACAACTCGTGCGCGCAGATGACCAACCTCTACTATTACGGGACGGCCAACGACACGGTGAAGCCGTCCGAGATCCAGGACAAGACGCTCGTCGCGGCGCTGAAGCTCGGTGACCCGCGCGCGATCGCCGCGTCGGACGTCCACCTCCAGAGCTGGTCGCCGAACCGGGCCGCGCTCGAGCTGGCCTGGCAGGAGGTGCAAGCTTCCTGAACAGCGGCACCGGTGCGTGTGATGACTGCTGACGGACGCGCCGCCCGCGGCGGCCGAAATCCGGGAAGAACGTGGCCCCGCCCGGGCAAGGGTGCGCTGGTGCTGCCCCCGCTGCTCTTCGTGGTGGTGCTGCTCGTCCTGCCCGTGGCCTTCGTGGGTCTCTACAGCGTGGGGCTGCGGACGAACATCCCCGGAACGCCCACGGCGTTCTCCCTGCTGGACTGGAAGGACTTCCTGACCGGCGGCGGGAGTGCCTTCCGCAGCCGTTTCGTGTACTCCATGGAGATCACGGTGTTTGTCTCCGTGATCACGACGGCCGCCGCCTATCCGCTCGCCTACTACCTGTCGTTCGTGGCCCGGCGGCGCCGCTACGCCCTGCTGCTTGTCCTGCTGGCGCCGTTCTTCACCAGCTATCTGCTGCGGGTCATCGCGTGGCAGATCATCCTCAGCGACAACGGCGTCGTCAATTCACTGCTGTGGACGCTGCGCCTCCGCCCCCACGGCGACGCGATCTCCTGGCTCATCTACTCGAACTTCTCCATCGCGCTCGTCCTGTTCTACACCTGGATCCCGTTCGTCGCCCTGCCGATCTTCGTCGTGCTCGAGAACATGGACCACCGGCTGCCCGAGGCGGCCGCGGACCTCGGCGCCAG
>Ga0335077_10003580_pt1 | contig 18834 bp, 20 predicted proteins | sample Lox_Sample_31_FD_207151 | JGI IMG/M metagenome (GOLD analysis project Ga0335077, IMG submission 207151) | Soil microbial communities from Loxahatchee National Wildlife Refuge, Florida, United States - Lox_Sample_3.1 | ecosystem: Environmental > Terrestrial > Soil > Wetlands | place: USA... | reverse complement strand
GCCCCATGAACATGCTGCCGTGCAGGATGCAGCTGGGATAGCCGTATATCTCCCTGCGGTATATCTCCCTGCGGTCGGCACTGGGGGCCAGGGCGGCGAGTTCGTCGAAACGGGCCGCGAGCTCGGGTGGTGCTTCGCCGGACGTTGGCATGGTGGCTCTCCCCCCTTGCGCCCGGGCCGCCGGTCAGGCAGAACCCGGCGGCTCCTCCGGTACATATCTCACCTTTGGCGACGGCTCAAGCCGATTGCGTGATCGCGCCGGTTATCCGGTGCAGCCGGCGCATCCTGCGGCGGGGCGGACCGCCAGGCCGGCCAGCAGCCCGGCGAGCAGATCCGGGCGGGACAAGAACGGCGCATGGCCGGTCGGCCACTCCACCGCGGTGACGCAGCGGCGGGCGAGGATGCGCTGCAGGACGGGATGGATCGCCTGGTCGTTGGCACAGACGACGTACGTGGACGGCTTGGTGCGCCAGGCCACGGCCCACGGCTGCTGCCGGAGGCTGACCAGGGGCTGGGGCCCGAGGCGGGCGATGGCCCAGTCCGCGGTGGCGGGGTCGCAGTCGTGGTAGAAGCAGGCGCGGGCCACGTCCGGATCGAGGGTGACCGTGTCGCCGGGGCCGGCCACGAAGCCCGCGGCCAGTTCGGTGCGGCCCGCGTGCGAGATGCCCGCCGCCACCGCCTCCTCGCTGGCCGCGTCGCTGCACGACTCGCCATCGTCCAGCGCGAGGCCGCTCAGATAGACCAGGTGGGCGACGGCCGGGTGGCTGCCGGCCTCGGTGATCACCGCGCCGCCATAGGCGTGACCGGCCAGCACGACGGGGCCGTCGAGCGTGTCGAGCATGCTGCTGACCCGGGCGGCGTCGCCGTGCAGGTCGCCCAGGGGGCCGGGGTCATCGCCATGGCCCGGCAGATCAACGGCCAGCGCCGTGACACCGGCGGCGGCCAGGGCGGTGATGGCCGGCTCCCAGCACCACGCCCCGTGCCAGGCGGCGTGGACCAGGACGACGGCGGGCGGCCCGCCGGGCAGTGCGGAACTCTTCCCGGTCATGCCAGCCACGGCGGCCTCCTCGGGCGGTGACGGACGCCTGTGTCCGTCAGAGGAGTCCCCCGCCTCACCCATCTGCGCAGTCTTGGCCAGCGAGCTGAGAGCAATCTGAGGCCAGCCTGAAACATTAGTAAGGGGCAGGCAATGACGGCTGGTCAGCCCACGGACGATCGCCACGAGGGCAGCAGCTCGTCGATCAGCGCCTCGGTCTCCGGGGCCATCCGCGGCAGCACCTCATCCAGCGCGGTCCTCGCGCACAGCTCGGCCACGACCGCCCGCAGCAGGTGCTCCTGCCCGGTCGCATGGGCCGCGGTCAGCAGGTCCCGCCAGAGCAGCTCGTCGTCGAAGGCAAGCCTCAGCCCGGCCCGGGCGGCGTCCATGGCGCCGTCGGGATCGCCCCGGGCCAGCCGCAGCTGGCCCAGCCGGTGGGCGGCATCGGCGACCCGGGCCGTCGCCTCGTATTCGAGCCCCTCGCCGGCCAGCCAGGCGTAGCGCCCCGGCTCGCGGCCGTCCATAAACGGGCCGCTCACCAGGCTCAGCGCCTGCTCCAGCGCCGCTTCGCCGTCGTGCCCGCCCCCGGCCGCCGCCCGGGCCAGCAGGGCGCAGAAAACCTGCCAGTCCACCCGGACCTGGGAGCCGAGGCGGAGCCGGCCGGTGGCGTCGGTGGCCAGGTGGGGCCGGCCAATATCGTCGGCGCCGAGCCAGTCCTGTGCGCGGGCCAGCGCCGCGTCCCGCACCTCGCGGGTGACCCCGCGTGGCCAGAGGGCCGCCGCGAGGACGTTCGGGTGCACGCCCCCGGGATGGGTGGCCAGGAACACGACCAGCTCGGTGGCCAGGCCCAGCCGCTCCGGCTCGATCGTTCCCGGGGCGTTCACTCCGGTCCTGCCCAGCAGCGTGATGTCGACCTGCGCGGCTGAGCCCGGGATCAGATGCCCGGCGGGCGCCGCATCTGGGGGCGGGGCGCTGAGCGCCGTCCCCTCGAACCGCGTGGCCATCTGGAACAGGTCCACCACCGCCGCGCGCTGCTCGGGCGGCAGCAGCTGCGCCTGCACGTCCAGCCCGAGCAGGCCGGCCTGCAGCCGCCCCTGCCCGGTGACCTCCCAGGTCCAGGCCGCCCCCGCGACGTCGCCGGCGATTACGTACCCCGCGGCAGGCCCGGCCCGGGCCAGCGCGAGCAACTGCTCCCGCTCGGCGGTGGACGGGGGTACCGCCGAGATCAGGTAGTGCGGGACCCAGGGCCGCGAGGCCTCCGGTTCGCCCGCCGGCCCGGCGCGGGCCATCAGCGCCGGCACCGCCTCGGCGAGCGTGCCAACCGCGGTGACCTGCCCGGGCGCGAGCGCGATCAGGTCGGCGCCGAAGCCCACCAGCGTGATGCCGACGGGACCGGACCAGTGGTTGGTCACCAGTTCCACCGCGATCGCCGCCAGGAGCGCCTGCACCAGCCGCGGCTCGCCGGTGACCGCGATCAGGCCCTGCGCGGACTCCAGGTCGACCAGCACCCGCCCGGTGGCGTCGGTTCCGATCGAGACCAGCCCCGGATACGGGGCCGGGCCCCCGGTCACCTGGTCGGGATCGAGCCCGGGCACCACGGCGAGCGGCAGCCGCCACACCTGCCCATCGTCCACGGCCACCCACGGAGCGGGCGCCTCCCAGTCCGCCGGGTCCACCCACAGATCCAGGTTGTGGCCGCCGGCATGCGCGGCGAAGACCGTCGGCAGCGCCCGGCCCTGCGTGGCCAGCGCCTGGGACAGGTGGCGCAGGGCGGTGTCGAGCAGCCGGGCGGCCGGCTCGTCCGCACCCAGCCGCAGGGCCACCTCGGCCGCGGCGGCGGGCGCGGGCCGCACCGGCACGGCCACCTGCCTGCCGAAGGCCCGGTGCCACAGCTGCTCGCGACGGCGGCGCCCGAGCGCCGAGAGCACCCCGGCCGCCAGCAGGGCGGCGGCGGCGAGCTCATAGGGATACACCGCCGTCTCGGCGGGGGCGGCGGCCCCCCGCGCGGACGGGGCGGCCGCATGCGGCGTGGCGGCAGCGGGCTCCCCCTGGCCGGCGGCTCCCGGCTGTGCCGGGGCAGGTCGCCCTGACCCGGCCGGCCCCGGTTTGGCCGAGGCTGACCCGGTCCCGGCCCCGGGCGAGCCGGTACCGCCGGCCGGGCCGTGAGCATCGGCCGCACGGTCACCGCCGGCCGTGCCGTGACCGGCGCGCACGTCACCGCCGGGCCCGGGCGCGTGCTCTTGCCGTGTGACGACCCTGATGCCGGGACCGTGGGCGTCACGCGGCATGCGCAGGACCCAGCCGGGGCGGATCAGGCTCGCAATGGTGAGCCTGGAGCCGTCCGGCTGCAGCCGCCCGGCGTTCAGCTCGAAGATCTCCCGGTAACGCCGGCCGTCGCCGAGGTGGTTCTGCGCGATCTCCCACAGGCTTTCGTGGTACCTGCCCTCCGGCGGCTGGACCACGTAGATCTTCTCGGTCCGCCGCACCCGGTGGGGAGCGGCCTGCAGCGCCTGCCCGTGGCCGCTGGTGGGCCCGTCCGGGACGCCCGGCCCGGTGCCCGGGGTGGCCGCCGGAGTGGCTGGCGGAGTGGCTGGCGGAGCGGCCGCCGGGGGCGCGCCGCCGGTCCCGCCGGCGGGGGCGGAGGTGACCGCCGGCGGCTGGTGCGTGAACGCGGGCGAGAGCGCGGTGGCGGCGCCGGACAGCAGCAGGGCAGCGGTCACCAGCCGGTGCACGGCTGGCTGGATACCACCGGCGAGCGGCACGCGGGGGGGCATACCGGCGTTCCGCACCGCCGCCCTCACCTCGGTGATCAGGCACACGACCAGCAGCAGCCAGGCGAGCCACACAACCACCGAGAGGATCTTGAGCGTGGCCAGGACGTCCAGCCGGTGCGTGAGCAGCGACATGCCGGGCATGGTGGGCGGGACCGGCGGGCCCGCCGTGGCCAGCAGCGCGGCCGGCACGCCGATCAGCAGGGCCAGCAGGATGAGCACGGCGCCGACGCCGGCCAGGACGTCGCCGGCCGGCCGCCGGCGGCGGACCCGGCGGCTCGCGGGACGGGCCGGCCGGGCCATCAGCACCCCACTCCCCGGGTGATGCCGAATTCGGCGCAGGCCGTCTCGTGCGCCCTCATGGTGAAGCTGCCGAAGAACGCGCTGATGAGCGGGGTGGTGGTGACCGAGACGTAGACGGTGACCTGTCTTGGGCCCGGGTAGGCGCACGGGGCGGTCATGGCGGCATCGACCCGGCTGGCCGCCGCGTAGGCCCGGATGAGGCTCACCGCGTCCGCGCAGGCTGTGGCCTGGTCGATGGTCACCGTCCCGCTGCGCAGATCGGCGACGTCGATGGCGTTCGCCGCCGCCCTGGCCGCCTGCTCGGCCAGGTCCGCCGCGCGTTCCTGCGCGTTCACGGCATTGCCCACGTCCACCAGCAGGCTGGCCAGGGCGAGCGCCACCAGCGTGAAGAACACGGCGAACACGGTGACGGAACCCCGCTGGGCACCGGCCCCCGCCCTCCCCGGCCCACTGCCGGGGAGGATCCATGCCGACCGTGTCATGAGGCGCTCCTATCCGTATGTCCGGCCGACGTACTGGTCCAGCGGCGCGACCGCGTACCCGGTGACATGCATGGCGCCGAAGCTGATGAAGCTCAGGTCGAGGGTGCAGCTCAGCCGGACGGCCACCGCCTGGCTGCCCGGCGCGAAGCCCAGGACGACGGGCGGCGAGCACCAGCCGTTCACATCCGCGCTGACCGCCTGGTCGGCCGCGGCCTGCGCCGCGCCGGGCGAACGGGCGATGGAGGCCGCCCGGGCCGCGTCCCGGGCGGCGCCGTCGACCTGGCCGTGTGCCTCCACCACCCGCCCCGCCAGGACGAGGAACAGCATGAGCACGAGGAGCAGCGGCGCGACGAGGACGAACTCGGCCGTCATCGACCCGCGCTGGCCAGGAAGCCGCCGGCCAGGAAGCCGCCGGCCGGGAAACCGGTAGCCGGGAAACCGATGGCCAGGAGGCCGTCGCGCCAGGCAGGTCAGCACTGCTGGCCGCCATTCAGATCGGGCCGGAAGCACTCGACGGGGCCGCCGGCGGTCTCGTGGATGGTCAGCGTGAGCCCGAACATGATCGAGGCGGCCCGGCCCGTGACCGTGACCTTGACCCCGCTCGCCCCCACGGGGGCGGCTACCGCGGTCACGGTGCCGCCCAGTACCTTGGTGCCGAGGCCGGCGTAGTAGCTCTCGGCGCTGTGCTCGGCGATCGCCCGCCAGCCTGGCACCGTGTTGGCGTCCTGCCGGGCGACGCGGGCACCTATCTGGGCGGCCGCGAGTGCCACCTGCCGCCCCTGGTAATACACCGCGTACTGGATGATCAGCCAGATGAGGGCGAGCAGCACCGGCGTGAGGACGACCAGTTCCACCGCGCTGGACCCACGGCCGGCGCCGGGCCCACCCGGCCTGCGGGCCATGCCGGGCCCACCCGGCCTGCGGGCCACGCCGGGCCCACGGGCAGGCCGGCCAGCCCTCCGGCGGCGTAACGGCACCCGCGGCGCCCACGGCCAGCCCGCTGCCATCAGGGAATTCTGCCGTTGTTTGAGTTGATCTGGTTCGCGCGACTGGTGACGATGTTGTAGATAATCACGAGAACGGTGGCGGCGAGGCCAACGAGAATGGCGGTAATGATCGCTAGCTCGATGGCGGACGCGCCCATATCCCGGCGTTTCCTTGCCTCGCTGAAGCGGGCGGCCCTGGTGCCAGCGAAGGCGCGCACATAAGTGAATTCTTGGTAACCGGGGAGATTGATTCTCATTGCTTTTCTCCTTAAACCAGCCGCGTTCACATCGCCGCCCTCCAGTCAGAATCCGAGCATGACCCGGACCGCGGGGTAGATGAGGAAGATGAGAAAGGCGCCGGCGAGAAGCATCTGCGCCACGAGCATCGACTGGGACCGCTCCCCGGCCTGCCCCTGCAGCTCGGCCAGTTCCCTGCGCCGCAGGCTCGCGGCCCGGGTGGCCAGGGACTCACGCACCTTGGCGCCGTCCTCGGCGACCAGGCTCAGCGCGGCGGAAAGATCCCGCAGCTCGCCGATCCGCACCTCCTCGCCCAGGGCGCCGAGCGCCTGCCATGGCGTCTGCCCGATGATCCGCGCGCTGGCCAGCGCGTCCCTGATCCGCCACATCGCCCAGCCGGTGCCGATCTCGCTGGCCGACATGAGCGCCTCGGGGACGCCGCGGCCGCCCGCGAGGTTCATGGCGACCAGGTCGAGGAAGGCGCCGATCGCGTGCCGGAAGTCCCGGCGCCGCCGGTCCACCTTCTGCTTCAGCTCCAGATCGGGCAGGAAGAAGAAGGCCATGGCCAGCAGCAGGCCCGCCCAGACCGGAACGGCAACCGGCAGACGGACCCCGCCCAGGGTGAGCGCGGCCAGCAGCAACGGCCCGAGCAGGAGCCCGAAGACGGCCAGCAGGAGCTTGCTGGCCAGGTAGCTCTCGAACGACTTGCCCACCAGCGCGAGGTTGGCACGCAGTGACGGGAACTCCCAGCCCTGTTCGGCGCAGAACCGCGCGAGCATGGTCCCCAGCCGGCGGGCGACGCGGCTCTCCCCGCCGCCGGCGGGCGGCCGGCGGGCCCCGGCGGCGGGCAGGGAGACGGCATCGAAGGCGGCGAGCTGCCTGGCCAGGCCCGGCCGGCCGGGGATCAGCGCCAGGACCAGCAGGAACATCCCCAGGCCGAGGGCGGCTCCCGCGATCAGCGCCGGCATCATGGCCCGCTCCCGTGACCGCCGGACGGGCCGAGGCCGCCGGGCCGGCCAGCACCGGCCAGCTGACCGTCGCCGGCGGGCCCGCCGGTCATGGCGGGAACGGCCTCGCCCGGCCCACGCGGGCCGGCGGTGACGAGCAGCCGCTGGGGCACCTCGAACCTCGCCAGCCGCCGCAGCCAGAAGATGCCCAGGGCGTAGATGCCGGCCACCGCCGCGAGCACCACCTGGCCGAAAACCCCGTCGTAGGGGGCCAGGAAGGCATGGTCGAGGAGGGCCAGGGCCAGCGCCATGCCGACCGACACGCCCACCACGATCTGGACGCTGCGCCGGATGGACCTGCGCTCGGCGGTGACCTTCCGGCGCATGTCCAGCTCCTCGCGCACCGAGGCCGACAGCGAGCCGAGCAGGTCACGCAGGCCCGGGCCGCGCAGCCGGGCGTTGATGACCAGCGCCGCGATGATCAGGTCGGCGCCCGGGTCGTCCAGGTCGCCGGCGAAACGCAGCAGTGCGTCAGGCATCGGGACCCGGATGTGCAGCCGCTCCACCAGCCGGGTCAGCGGCTCCTTGATCACCGGGGCCGCCACCCGCAGGGAAGCCGGGATCGCCTGTTCCAGGCCCACCGCCCCGGCAATGGTGTCGCGCAGCGACTCGGTCCAGGTGGCCAGCGCCTCCAGCCGGGCCAGCGCCTTGCGCTCCCCGGCCGCGCCGGACAGCCCCCGCCAGGCGAACACCAGCAGCGCCACCCCGACGCCGGCCACCAGCCAGCGGGTAACGGCCAGCGCGACGGCGCCGGCGGCGAGGGCGGCGGCCCCGCGCAGCCCGGCCAGCTCGCGCAGCCGCCGCGGGGCCGCCGTTTTCGGGCCGGGCCGGGCCGGCCACCCGCGGATGGCCACGGCCAGCAGCAGCACCCCGGCGCCGCAGGCCGCGCCGGCCAGCACCGCCAGCAGCCCCCACGGGGAAGGGCCGGTCACCATGCCGCCCGGGCCGGGTCGTAGCCGTGCTCGGCCAGCAGCGCGGCGCAGGCCACCGGGGCGTGCGGCACCGCGCTCCCGTCGGTCCCGGGCGTGAACACCTCGCTGGACAGGACCCGCCCGTCAACCCCGGTGACCTCACGGATGCTGCTCACATACCGGCGGAGCCGGCCGCCGTGCGCATAGTCGTTGCGCTTCTCGATGAAGATCACGAAGTCGACGGCCCCGGCGATGAGCATGTGGGTCGCCTCGACCGGCAGCCGTTCTGCTGACTGGATCGCGTAGGTGGCGATCCGGTTGAACACCTCCAGCGAGGAGTTGGCGTGGATGGTGGACAGCGTGGTGACGATCTCGTCGCCGAGCACCTCCCCCACGATCACCCGGCTCGGGTTCATCCGCAGCGAGCGGCGGACCAGCTCGGCCATGGAGATCCCGCCGTGGCCCTCGGAGTTGGGCAGCCGCTCCTCGAACGCGAGGGCGTTGGGATGCAGGTCCGGGAAATGGTCGATGCCGAGCTCAAGCGCCCGCTCCACCGTGATCAGCCGCTCACCGGGCGGGATCTCGTTCACGATGGCCCGCAGCAGCGTGGTCTTCCCCGCGTTCGTGGCCCCGGCGATCATGAGATTCTTGCGCGCGGCGGCCGCCGCGGCCAGGAAGGACGCCACCTCGGGACTCATCGTCCCGTTGCCGGCCAGGTCGCTCAGGAACACCTTGCCGAGCCGTGCCCGGCGGATGGACACCGCCGGCCGCAGCGTCACATCCATCACCGCCGACAGCCGCGAGCCATCCGGGAGGCGGACGTCGAGCTGCGGGTTGGCGGTGTCGAACGGCCGGCTGGACAGGCCCGAATAGGCGGCCAGCGCCTGGATCAGCTCCACCAGTTCCTCATCGCTGTCCGCGACCGGGCCGGCCATCACCTCGCGGCCGTCGGCACAGGAGAGGAACACCCGGTCGCACCCGTTGATGTCAATGTTCTCGATCTGCGGGTCGTCCAGCAGCGGCTGGAGCCTGCCCACGCCGAAGAGCGCCGCATGGATGGCCCCGGCGAGTTCCTCCTCCTCCTGGGCGCCCGCCGGGGCCCGGCCCGCGGTGATCTCGGTGCGCGCGTGCTCCTCCAGCACGCCGGCGATGAGGGCGCGGGCGAACTGCCGCTCGTCCTCACCGGACATCGGCGGCACCCCGGACGCGGCGTCACGCCGCCGCTGCTCGGCGAGCCGGTCGCCCACCTCGGCCCGCATCCGCTTGACCAGGACGTGATCCACGCCGCTCATCCCTCTCCGCCCGGTGCCGCCGCCGGGACGCGGGGCCGCCCGGCGTGCCGGCCCCGGCCGGGCTGGGTAACGGGGCCCCGCGCGGCGCCAGACAAGGGCATGCTTAACGCCGGCAGCGGGCCGGCCAGGTGCCCGGCCACATCGCGTGCGGTGCGGACCAGCAGGGACCTGTCGAGCCGGCCGCCCCACTCGCCGCGCAGCTGGCGGGCGGCCCGGGGGTCGTAGGCCAGGCCCCCGGCCACGCTGAGCGGGCCCCTGCCGTGCCCGAGAGCCTCGCCGACCTCGGCGAGCGCGGCATGGAACCGCTTGTGGCCGGCGACCACCACCACGCCGATGGTGCTGCTCACCCGGTCGCGCCGGTCCAGCGCAGCCGCCAGCGCGGGGACGCGCTCCCGCAGACGCACGACCTCACCCAGGTCGTCCCTGGTCAGCAGGACGATCGCCGCCGCGTGGGCGAGCAGGTCATACGGGGGGGCGTCCACGCCGATCCGCCCGCAGTCGGCGATCACGTCTCCCTGCGGCAGCTGGGCCAGCACGGCCCCGACCGGCCCCCACAGCGGGTCGAGCCCGGCGCCCTGCTCGGCGGTACTCACGCCGGTGAGCACCGCCAGCCCGCCGCGCAGCGCCTGGGTGTGCTCCCAGACCTGGTCCGGCCGCAGCCCCCGGCGGGCGGCGACCGCGAGGCTCAGCAGCCCGCGGCCCGGGTCGAGCCGGCCGCCACCGGCGGCCGGGAAACGGTAGACAAGATCGCCGCCGGCGGGGTCGCATTCCGCCAGCAGCACCGGCCGCGCCCAGACGGCGGCGAGGACGACCGACGCTGTCGTGACTCCCGGTGCCCCCTTGCCGGAAGCGACGGCGATCAGGGCCATCGCTATCCGGCCCCGGCCGGCGGGAGCACCGCCACGGCCACGTTCCCGGCGGCGGCGTCACAGGCCACCGCCCCCGCATCGGCGGGGCTGACCGCCACGGTCACGTCGGTGGTCCCGCCCGATGAGCCGGCCAGCGAGCCGTTGCCGGGCGTGAGCACGCTGAGGACGATCGCGTCGCCGGTCAGCGCGGCGCCAGCGGTGCCGGGACAGCCCGCGCTCCCGCCGGCCTGGCTGCTGACCGCGTAGACCCTCACCTGGTCGCCGGCCCTGAGCTGGGCGGGCAGCTGCCCGCCGGAGAGCGCGAGGCCCAGGACTTCCCGGCCCGCGGCGACGGCGCTGGCCCGCGCGACCATGGCGCCGGTCAACAGGGTGCCCGGGGGGATGGTGGTGGCGGCGTAGTAGCGCGTCACCTGGCTGGCCTCGGCCCACGGGACGTAGTCAAGCCCCGTCCCGGAGGCGACCTGGACCTGCTGCATCGCGCCCAGCGGGATCCGCTGGCCCGCCCCCACCTGCTGGATGATCTCGATCGCGGTTGCCCGCTTGCCGCTCTGGACGACCAGCAGCCCGGCGGCCAGGGCTCCCCCGATGATCAGTAACAGGGCGAACGCGGCCAGGGCCGGCTTGCGCTCGCGGCGAGCGGTGGGGAGCCGCCGGCCGGACGGGGCAGCGGCCTCCGGCCAGGTTCCCTGGCCCTGGGTTGCGGACGCCAGCCCTCGCTGGATCGTCCCCCGCTCAGTCGGCATGACTCCCACGATCTCCCTGTCGCCCGGCATCTCCTCCTGGCGCTGGTACCAGCGCTGGCCCACGGACAGCGCGGAACTCTACCCAACGGCGGCCCGCGGTTTGCCGGGCCAGCGGGGCCGACCGGGCCGGCGGGGGAAGTTACCTGGCCGGCGGGAGAACCCGTCACACCAGCGGGACAACTTCTGGCCCGCCAGCGGGGACATCTGGCCCGCCAGCGCGAGAACCTACCCGGCCATGCGCGGCCGGCCGGGAGCACGCGGATAGCGTGGACGGCCGTCCCGTGCCCGAATGCCCGCTGACCGCAGAAGGGATCCCGGAACGCCATGCACATGCCGGTGCCGGCGCCCTCCTGGGCGCTGGCCGTGATCGCGGCGGTGGCAGGGGTGGCAGTGGGCTCGTACCTGACGGTGCTGGCCGACCGGGCGCTGGGCGACAGGGTCATGGGCGACCCGGCGCCGGGTGACCGGGTGGTGGGCGGCGCCGGTACGGCGCCTTGGCCCGGCCCGCCGGCCCTGGCCGGGCGGGGACCGTCCTGCGGGGCGGCGCCGGGGGCGGCCGCGGCGGTCCCGGCCGCCGGCTGGCTGTTCCGGCGCGCTGGCTGCCGCGCCTTCGCCGCCCCGATCGGCGGCTGGGATCTGCTGATGGAACTGGGCACGGGGGCCGGCTTCGCGCTGATGGTGCTGCGCTTCGGGCTCAGCCCGGTCCTCCCGGCGTTCCTGCTGCTGGCCGCGCTCGCCCCGGTCCTCACCGTCACCGATCTTCGATGGCGGCTGCTGCCCGACCCGCTGACCCTGCCCGCGTACCCGGCCGCCGCGCTGTTGCTGGCGGCGGGCGCGCCGGCCATCCCGGGCGGCACCCGGCACCTCCTGTCCGCCCTGGCCGGGCTGGCCGCGGCCTGGCTGTTCTTCGTGCTGCTCGCCCTCGTCCACCCGGGCGGCCTCGGCTGGGGCGATGTGAAGCTCTCCGGCGTGCTCGGCCTGTACCTCGGCTGGCTCGGGCCGGCGGCCGTGGCGGCCGGGCTGCTCGGCGCCTTCGTGCTGGCGGCGCTGGCTGGCCTGGGGCTGATCGCCGCGGGCAGGGCGACGAGGAAATCGCAGCTCCCGTTCGGCCCGTTCATGCTCGCCTCGGCGATCGCTGTGATCGCCCTGACCGGCCTGGCCGGTTCTCATCTCCCGTGACACATGCTGGGCCGCCGTGCCCACTGGCCCGGCCGGTTCCCGCGGCCGGCGCCCAGAAGCCCTCCCGACGGCGGCAGAAGTCCCGCCCACTGGCCGGCCAGAAGTTCTCCCGCTGGCGTGGCGAACTCCCGGCTGGCGACCCCCAGAAGCCCTCCGGCCGACGGGCAGAGGTTCCGCCTACTGGCCGGCCAGAAGTTCTCCCGCTGGCGTGGCGACCCCTTCGCCGGCGCCCAGAAGTTCTCCTGCCGGCGTGACGGGCTCCCCGTCGGCGGCCCAGAAGTTCTCCCGCTGGCGTGACGGGCTCCCCGTCGGCGGCCCAGAAGTTCTCCCGCTGGCGTGACGGGCTCCCCCGGCGGCCGGGTAAGTTCCCCCGCCGGCCCGGTCGGCCCCGCTGGCCCGGCAAACCGCGAGGTCAGCGTTGGTAGAGTTCCCCGCTGTCCGTGGCAGCCGACGGCGGGAGGATGACTATGCGGCGAGCCTTACTGGCCGGCGTGGGCGCGCTCGTGGTCGCGTGCGGCTCCGCCCCGCCGGCCACCTTCCATCCCGGGGGCGCGAACCCGGCCGGGGCCGACGGCGCGGCCGGGCCCTCCGCCTCGCGCTTGGCCCGGACCGCCTCGCAGCGGGTGACGTGGCCCCCGTTCGGGCGCAACGTCCGCGTCATCATGCCCGCCTGGGTTCCCGCTGACCGCACCGAGGTCCCGGCGGTGATCACGGCCAAGAACTTCCTGCTCGCCTTCCTGTATGCCGAATACCGGGGCAACCAGGACCATCGCTGGGCCGTTTATGTCACCGGCCCGGTGTCGGGCGCGCTCGCCTCGGACCTGTCGCAGCCGGACGTGACCACCGAGTCCTTTACCGGGACCATCCGCTTCTCACAGATGAGGGCCTTCCCTGACCCTTCCCTGGCCGACGCGGTGGACGTCTCGGAATGCTTCAGCAACGCCCGGTCGGCCAATGTCGGCCTGCACACCGGCCGGGTCATTCCCGATGCCACACCACCCGATCAGCACCATTACCGAAATACCGATGTGCTCACCGCGGACCGCGGCGGTCACTGGCACGTCGTCTCGGTCTATCCCGTCATTTACTATCCGCAGGCGAAGGAGTGCACGGCATGATCCGGCGCGCCGCCATCGCGGGCATGATCGCCACTGGGCTCCTCGCCCCGCTGCTGGCGGCGGGGCCGGCCGACGCGGGCTCCAACCTCGGCTGCGCCGGCAACGACTGCTCCATCCTGCTGAGCAGGATGATCACACTGAACGGCGACGTCGGCACCGGCGCGGGCCTCGTCCCGCTCTCCCTGCCCCCGCCGCCCTGCCTGTGGGAGCCGATCGGCAACGCGGTCAGCGGGAGCACCTACGTTCTCCAGCAATTTCCCAACCCGACTCCCGGCACCCCGTTCGGCGTGCCCGCGTCGGTCAGGCAGGCGAAGAAGCTGCTGGCGGCCACGCCGCCGCCGGCGGGCACGTGGTACATGCTGCCGATCAACCCGGCGGCCGGGCCGGCCGGCGAGCGGGCGTGCCTGCAGCTGCCCCTGTTCTTCTTCGCCGTTCCCGGGCAGGCGCTGCCGGCGGTGCCCGTCCCGCCCCGGACGCTCGCCGAGTTCGCCTACAACCACATGCTGATCCCCCGGCCGGCCCTCGCCCTCAACCCCGCCGCCAGGGGCTATGTCAACCTGGGCACCTACGTCTGGGGTGACTGGGCGGCCAGCCCGACGACCGGGCGGATGAACGCGTACAAGATCACCGCGACGCTCGGCGGCCAGACCGTGACCGTCTGGGCGCAGGCGAGCGGCTTCAACGTGAACGTGACCGGGCCGGGGACGGCCTACTCGGCGGGCTGCGGCCCGGCCGGGTCCCACTACCCCCGGGGCCAGGCGCCGGCCGGCGCCGGGCCGGGCGTCGCGCCCGACTGCGGGGTGCTCTGGCGGGCGCCCACCACCGGCGCCGCGCTGACCGCCACCGTCCGCTGGGCCGTCACCTGGGGGGTGGGCGATCTGGACGGCCCGGGGAACAACGCGCTGCCGCCGATCCTGATGACGGGGCCCGCCCCGCCCGTGAACGTCCCGGTGGGGGAGATCCAGAGCGTGAACGGCGGCTGATCCGGGGACGGGCATCCCGGGAGCGGCTCAGAGCCCGACGCCGACCAGCACCGGCTCGCTGGCCAGCACCACCCCGAACGCCGCCCGGACGCCCTCCCTGATCTCCCTGGCCAGTGCCAGCAGCCCGGCGGTGGTCGCCCCGCCCGGGTTGACCAGGGCCAGCGTGTGCTTGGCGGAGATCCGGGCCCCAGCCGGGCCGGCCGGGGCCCCAGCGGCCGGATAGCCCTTGCCGAAGCCGGCCTGCTCGATGAGCCAGGCGGCCGGCACCTTCACCTGGCCGTCGCCGGCCGGGTAGCGCGGGACGCGTGCGCCGGGCCCCGCCGCGCGTTCGACGGCGGCGAACTGCCCCGGGCCGAGCACGGGGTTGAGGAAGAACGAGCCGACGCTCCGGGTGTCCGGGTCGCCCGGGTCAAGGACCATCCCCTTGCCCCGGCGCAGGCCCAGCACGGCGGAACGGACGGCGGCCAGCGGCGCCCGGCCGCCCTCCGGGACCCCGAGCGCGCGGGCCAGCTCGGGGTAGCGCACGGGGGCCGACAGATGATCGCGGTCGAGCAGGAACCGGACGCTCAGTACCACGAACCGGCCGGTCACGGCGTCTGGCATCGTCTGGAGGCTGCGCTTGAAGGCGCTGGTCCGGTACCCGAAACCGCAGTCGGCGGCGGCCAGGTCGATCACGGCGCGGCGCGCACGGTCATACCCCCGCACCGAGATGATCCGCTCGGCGACCTCCTGGCCGTAGGCACCGACGTTCTGGATGGGGGTCGCCCCGGCCCGGCCGGGGATCCCCGACAGGCATTCCAGGCCGGCCAGCCCCTCCCCGGTGCAGCGGGCCACCACCGCGTCCCAGTCCTCACCGGCCGCCACCGTCAGCTCGACCGGGCCGGCCCCGGGCCCGGCGGTGCGGTGGCTGACGCCGCTCGTGGCCACGTGCACCACCGTGCCGGGAAAGCCCTCGTCGGCCACGACCAGGTTGCTGCCGCCGCCCAGCACGAGCAGCGGCTCGCCGCGCTCATCGGCCGCCCGGACCTCGGCCACGAGCTCCGCCTCGGTGGCCACCTCGACCAGCCGGCGCGCCGGACCGCCCAGACGCAGCGTGGTGTAACCCGCCAGGGCGGCCTGCTCACGGACCGGGGCCCCCGTCCGCGCCGTGTCAGCCATGATCGGGGTCAGCCATGATCGGGGCCGGTCATGATCAGGGCAGGCGCACGACCGCGCGGGCGCGGGTCAGCACCTTGGCCTCGCCGCAGCGCGCGGTCAGGCTGAGGACGACGCGGTTGCCATCGAGCTTTTCCTCGACCGTCCCGCTCACCTGGATCGCGGCGCCCACGTCGTCGTCGGGCACGACCACGGGGGCGGAGAACCGGACCCCGAACTCGGTCAGCGCCCCGGCATCGCCCGCCCAGTCGGTGACGTACCTGCCCGCCTGCGCCATCGTGAACATGCCGTGCGCGATGACGTCCGGCAGGCCGACCGACCGGGCGACCCGCTCGTTCCAGTGAATGACGTTGAAATCGCCGGACGCGCCGCAGTACTTGACCAGGCTGAGCCTGGTCACCGGGTAGGTGACCGCGGGCAGCTTGGTGCCGGGCACCACGTCCGCGTAGCTGACCCGGCTGGCCACCCCGCTCACGCCTCCCCCCGTTCCACCAGCGTCGAGATGCCGGTGCACACGTGCTCCCCCTCCACCGTACGGATCTCCGTCTCGGTGGTGAGCATCGTGATGGAGCCGACCTCGCGGATCCCCGAGATGGTGGACTGCGCCGTCACGACGTCCCCGGCGTGCAGCGGCCGGGAGTACTCGAACCGCTGCTCCCCGTGCACGACCATGGCGTAGTTGAGCCCCAGCCCCGGGTCGGCCACCGCCTGGCCGCTGGCGGCCATGGCGATGACGACGCCGAACGTGGGCGGTGCGATGACGTCCGGATACCCGGCCGCCTGGGCGGCGGCCCGGTCCCGGTACACGGGATTCGGGTCGCCGATCGCCGCGGCGAACTCCGCGATCTTGACCCGGCTGACCTCGTACGGGTCGGTCACCGGGAAAGTGCGGCCGAGGTAGTCCTTGTTGACGCCCACCGGGATTCTCCCCGCGTGCGGCGTTAGCGGGTCTCGCGGTGGGGCTGGTGCTTGCGGCAGTTCGGGCAGTACTTCTTCAGTTCCATCCGGTCCGGGTCGTTACGCCGGTTCTTGCGCGTGATGTAGTTGCGGTGCTTGCACTCCTGGCAGGCCAGGGTGATCTTGGGCCTCACGTCAGTGGCAGCCACGAGGGAGTGCCTTTCTCTCGAGCGGACCCGCGGGCAGGGCCCGCAGGACGGGCGAGCACCCGTCGTCCCTGCGTAATGCCGGAGACGGGACCAGTATTCCGGCCGCCGTCGCCGGAGCCCGTCGTGGGGGCCGACGGGACGGCTGGGGTGCTCGTAGCGGAGGCCGGACTTGAACCGGCGACACAGCGATTATGAGCCGCTTGCTCTGCCTGACTGAGCTACTCCGCCGCCTGGCCCGGCCGGGAGCGCGCCGCCTCGCCGGCGGCCCGCCGGAGCGCCGGGAGCGAACATAGCTTACAGGTACCGGGGGCACCCGCTCGCATATGCGCCCTGACCTGGGGTTTGACTGGACCGGGGCCACCATACCGCATCATATTGAGACTGCGCCGGGGGCCGGTCCGCGAGTCGCATGTGCCCGAAATTTGCATTGCTGGGGTAGTGTCGTTCTTCGTGCTCTGAGTCAGTTGTACGGACCGGCCACGCTGACATCACGTGGCGGGCGAACATCAAGGGGAGCAGAGATCTCACTATGACTCAGGTTTCGCGGCAGGCACGCCTGTAGCGGATCCGTTCGGCGCGGCGGCGCCCCCTGTCCATGGGCCTGCTTCTTCCCCGCGCCGCGACTGTGGTCGCGTTTACCTTCACCTAGCGGCCAGCTGACCCATGTCCAAAGGAGAGAGCCCGGTGATATCCCGCTACACCCTCACCCAGCGGGGGCAGGAGGTGGGCGTCTCGCACGTCTACTGCTAGTAGAGGCGGTCCCGGCCAGGTGTTGCAGCACGCGGCCGGGACCTTTGTCGGACAACCCTTAGGAGGAACCCCGACATGTTCAGTATTCCAGTTGCCGGCCTGGCCAAGGCCGCGATCGTGGCGACGATTTCGCTGCATCCCGCGGCGGCGCACCAGGCGCACCAGGCTCCGGATCACTACACCGTCAAGAGCGGTGACACCTTGTCCAGCATCGCCCGTCACGAGTACGGCAGCGGGACCGCGTGGCCCGCGCTGTGGTGGGTCAACCGGCACAAGGTGCACAACCCGGAGATGATTCAGGTGGGTCAGCGGCTCACGCTGAGCTCATGGCACCCGCACAAGGCCTGGCTGAACCGGGTCGCGCTGGCCGCCATCCCGGCGCCGGCCCCGGCCCCGCCGGTGAGCGCCGCCGCCCCCGTGGCCGCCGCGGCCCCGGTGACGCAGCCCGCCAGCACGGCAACGTACGGCGGTGCGTCGGGCAGCTACGAGGCGTGCGTCATCGCCGCCGAGTCGGGTGGGAACCCGTCGGCCGTCAACCCGTCCTCGGGCGCGGGCGGCCTGTACCAGTTCCTGCCCAGCACCTGGGCGGCTCTGGGCCACTCCGGGCTGCCGCAGAATGCCTCCGTGGCGGAGCAGAACCAGGCGTTCCAGCAGGAGTACGCGCAGTCGGGCGGCGCCGCATGGTCGCCCTACGACGGCTGCTGACCGCCTAGGGCATGCCCTGAAGGCGAGAGCCCCGGTCCCATCCCCCCGGGCCGGGGCTCTCTCCTGCGCGGGACGTGCCGTCTCAGGCCGGATCCAGGCCGACCCCGCGCTGCGCCTCGTAGAGCAGCAGCCCGGCCGCCACCGCGAGGTTGAGCGACTCGGCGGTGCCTACCATCGGAATGCGCACCTGGAGGTCACCCCGGGCCAGCACCTCCCCGGGCAGCCCGGTCCCTTCGGCGCCCAGCAGCAGGGCCAGCGGCCGGGGGTAGCTGGCATCCCAGAAGCTCACCGTCGCCCGCGCCGACGTGGTGATCACCGTGACACCACGGTCGCCGGCCCAGGCGAAGAACTCCCCCGCCCCGGGCGCCTGCGCCACCGGCAGGCCGAACAGGGCCCCCATGGACGCCTTCACCGCCGCTGGGTCGAACGGGTCGGTGGCCCGGCCGATCAGCACCACCCCGCCCGCGCCGGCCGCGTTCGCGGTCCGGATGATCGTCCCGAGGTTGCCGGGGTTGCCGATCTCGTGCAGGGCAACGAACACCGAGCGCGGCCCGGCCGGCAGCTCGCCGAGGGCCAGCACCCGCCCGCGCACGATCGCGGCGAGCCCGGGTGGCCCCTCGCGATCGGACAGCCGCCCGAACAGCTCGTCGCTCACCCTGGCCACCGGGACGCCCGCCGCCTCCTGCCCGGCGGCCATCTCCGCCGCCCGGCGCGCGGCCGGTGACCGGCCGAGCAGGCCCGGCGCGATGATCAGGGTCTCGATGACGGCGCCCGCCTCCACCGCCTGCCACACCGGCTGGATCCCCTGCACGACGAACGCGCCCTCTCGCCGCCTGTGCCTGCGGTCGGCGAGCAGCCGCACGCGCTTGACCACGGGGTTCGCGCTGCTGGTGATGAGATCGGCCACGACGCCTCGTTCGGCTCCTTGGTTCCCGGGGTTGCCGGCTGGGTTCAGTGCGGTCTCGCGTCAGGTCACGTCCAGCATCACCTTGAGCTGCCCGGGCCCGGCGCACGCGGCCAGGGCGCGCCCGGCTTGCGCGAGCGGGAACCGGGCGGTGACCAGCGGCGCCAGTTCCAGCCGGTGGCCCGCGGCGAGCCGGATCGCTGCGTCGCAGTCACGCGGGCGGGCCGCCCGCGGGTTGAGGATCGTCAGCTCCTTGAAATACCACTGGTAGGTCGGCAGCCCGTCCGCGGCGGGCGC
>Ga0335077_10003579_pt1 | contig 18834 bp, 18 predicted proteins | sample Lox_Sample_31_FD_207151 | JGI IMG/M metagenome (GOLD analysis project Ga0335077, IMG submission 207151) | Soil microbial communities from Loxahatchee National Wildlife Refuge, Florida, United States - Lox_Sample_3.1 | ecosystem: Environmental > Terrestrial > Soil > Wetlands | place: USA... | reverse complement strand
GGCTGCCGTCGTATTAACCGTGAACACACGTCTTTCGGCAATCCATTTTTCAATTTTGATTTGAGCGCTTCCCGCTCCCTCATACCGCAGCAGGGGCGCTTTCTGATCGATGTCATAAGGGTCGGCTTTGGCGGGAACGTATTCATCGACGCCCTCGTTTCCAATTCCATCCTGCTGATTGTCGAGCATCTCCTGAATGTCGCCGCCGTTGTCCCACCAGGGAACTTGGACCCGGTGCCACACTCCGATTACAACGCCAAGCGCGATAGTATAGACCAGAACGCGAATGAACCATCGGCGGGTGGCGAATGTGATCGCCAGCGCGAATGGAACATTCAGGCAAAGCAGCCATCGCCAGGGAAATTGCACGAATCGCAGTTCCGGAAGATATTTCCAAAACACGAATGTGGGCTTCAGCATCAGGAGCACGCACAACGTGCTCCACACGATCATTAGCGGCGCTAATTTGCGTTCGCGTCGCCTCGCTTGCCAGATCGCGATCACGAGGATCGCGAATTGTGCCACGGCAACGATCGAGATCAGCAGATTGAAGCGGTTATGGTCGGCGTCTTCCGTGCTGGTGAAAAGAAAGTTGTCGAGCGGCCGAAGGCCCGGTGCCAGCACTTGCCCTATATTCACCCAGCTTTGCTCATGGTAGGCGGGAAACAGAAAAAATGCCGCGAGCATTGCGCCGAGAACCACTGCCACCGCGGCATATCGCAGAACCCTCCACGACTTGCGCGAGAATGCAATCGTGACGGCCAAGGCCGCCAGCGAGTAGTTCATCATGACTGCGCTCGGCAGGTTGGTAAGCCATCCGGCGGCCATGAGGAAACTCAGGGGAATGATTATCCGCCTGCCACTTTCTTCCGCACGCAAAATGAGGAGTAGCAAAAGAGGGATATAAATGGCCGCCATTAGCTCGGCAAAAGCGCTTCGCCAGTAAACGATGACCAGGTTATAAGGATTGACTGCGTACAGTGCTGCAGCGAGAATCGCGTCGGCGCGTGAAAGATAATTTCTGGCCAGCACGAACATTGACCAGCCGGCTAGAGTAAGCACAATCCAGATGAAAGCGGCGGGGACCAGTTTCCATGGAAGGGTGAGCCCGAGTAGGCCTCCGAATATCCACGAGAGCGGCGGATAAAAGATGAATCGCGCCTCGCCATACTCGTAGTGAGCAGATGAGTCCCAGTGTGGATAGAGGTTGCCCTGTTTCCAGTGGTCGACGACTTCGATCCAGGAATTGACGTGAACTTCGAAATCGTGGCCGGAGGGAATTCCGAAGTGAACGAATGGGAGAACAACGCAGAGAGCGGCGGCAGAAACGAGAACAAGGGCGAGCGCATTGCTGCGAGCAGGGTGGATCATTATTCAGATTGGTTTGAGGATACAGGATGTGCAAAGCTGTTGTTAGGGTCGGCCACGCGGGGGCAGGCCGCGCCTCCAAACCACTGATCGGCAGTCATGAAGCCTTTTGTGTCCAGAGTGAATCGAATGTAGCTTGAACCTGTACTCCTTCCGATGAGTTCCCAGCCGCAAGCCCATCCTGAGATCAATCCCTGGTTGATCGCTATCGCCGTCATGTCGAGCACGTTCATGGAGGTGCTCGATACGACGGTGGTGAACGTATCGCTGCCGCACATCGCGGGCAGCTTGTCGGCGACTGTGGACGAGGCAACGTGGACGCTGACCTCGTATCTGGTCGCCAACGCGATCGTCCTTCCGATGACGGGATGGCTGGCCGGTCGGTTCGGCCGCAAACGCCTGCTGATGATGGCGGTCACTGGTTTCACCGCCGCATCTTTTGCCTGCGGCCTGGCGCCATCTCTCGGCATGCTAATTGCTTTCCGCATCATTCAAGGTGCCTGTGGAGGCGGACTGCAGCCGCTCTCACAAGCCATTCTGCTTGAATCCTTCCCGCCACAGAAGCGCGGCCAGGCCATGGCGTTCTGGGCTCTTGGAATCGTGGTCGCGCCCATGCTCGGTCCGGTTCTCGGAGGCTGGCTTACAGATAACTACAGCTGGCGTTGGGTGTTCTACATCAACGTGCCGATCGGCGTGATTGCCATCCTGCTGACGCAGGCATTTATCTTCGACCCTCCTTATTTGCGGCGCGAGCGAACGGGAATTGATTATTGGGGAATCGGGCTGCTGGTGCTTGGAATCGGCTGCCTGCAGATTATGTTGGACAAGGGCCAGGAGGACGACTGGTTCGGCTCCCATTTCATCCTGACGTTGGCGGTGCTTGCGGTCATAGGATTGGGCGGACTGATCATACGCGAATTGAAGGCGCGGCATCCGGTAATTGATTTGGGAGTCTTCACCTATCGGTCCTACGCCGTAGGTACATTCCTGATGACGATTGTGGGATTCGTGCTCTACGGGAGCACGGTGCTGCTGCCGCTCCTGATGCAGGAACTGCTCGGATACACCGCGACACATGCCGGAGTCACAAACCTGCCGCGCGGTCTGGCTTCCTTCCTGTTTATGCCCGTGGTTGGCATCCTCACCGGGAGAGTCGATCCACGTAAGTTGCTGGCCATCGGACTGACCGCAACCGCAGGGGCGATGTTTGCAGTTTCCTTCTTCAGCCTGGACGTTGGCTTCTGGAACTTCTGGTGGCCGCTGATGCTGCAGGGCGCCGGGCTGGGGCTGATTTTCGTGCCCCTGACAACGGTCACGAACGATCCCATCCCGCTCGAACGAATGGGAAATGCCACCAGCGTGTTCAATCTGATGCGCAACATTGGGTCGAGCGTAGGAATTTCGGTTGTGGAGACGCTGCAGTTTCGCCACATGCAGGCGCACATTCTCTACCTTGGGCAGCACGTAAACAGCACGAACCTGAAGACGCAGCAAACATTGAATGGCCTGCAACAAATGTTCATGCTGAAGGGTGCCGACCCGGTAACCGCCGAGCATCAGGCGATGGCGGCAATTTGGGGAATGGTGCAGCAGCAGGCCTCAATGCTTTCATATAACGATGTGTTTCGCTTCCTCGGCTGGATGTTTCTGATTATGTTGCCGCTATTGTTCCTGATGAAGAAGCCTCGCGGCAAAGGGCCCGCAATGGCACACTGAGGTAACCGGCGGATTTTGCGATTGATGGCATTTGAATTTTGAATGTCAAAACGTGGTCAGTAACGTTGACAGGCAGATTGAAGGTTCATACCATATTTGAGTCGATGAACGTTTCCCGACAACTAAGCAGCCAGTGTTGTTCTTGTTGTTGTATGTGTGCCTACACTGGCGCGGGGAGACTGCTGACCTAAAAGTTCGTAGTACCGGTACAGAGGCCCATCGCCAGTTCAAATGGCGATGGGCTTTTTGTTTTTGCATTGCGAAGGGGTTTTTGACAGGCGCGAAAGAGGACTAATGATGTTCCCAATTTTTCTGAAACTCGAAGGACGACGATGCCTTGTAGTGGGGGCCGGAACGGTGGCCGAAGGCAAGATTCGTGGACTCCTCGAAGCTGGCGCATCGGTGCTGGTGGTTGCTCCGCAGGCGGTATTCCAAATTCGAAGGTGGCAGTCGCAAGGAGCCATTGCTTGGAAGCCACGAAAATTTGATCCCAGTGATCTGGACCGTGTTTCGCTTGTTGTGGCGGCTACTTCTTTACGCGACTTGAACTCTCAGGTTTTTCGCGAAGCGCGGCTGCGAAACGTTCTGTGCAACGCCGTCGATGATCCCGAGAATTGCGACTTCTATTATGGCGCGGTCGTTAAACGCGGCGACCTGCAGATTGCGATTTCCACCAATGGGCGAAGTCCGGCGCTTGCGCAACGGCTGAGACAAGAGCTCGAAGAGCAGTTCGGTCCGGAATACGAAAGCTGGCTCGAGGAACTCGGCGAAGCGCGCAACCAGGCGATTGCAGCACATTTGGACGCAGAAGCGCGTAAGAGATTTCTGCATCAACTGGCGAGCCGTGAGGCATTCAACACACGCGCCGAGCGCGGGAGGACGAATTGACTCCGCACGGGAAAGTTTTTCTGGTCGGTGCAGGGCCAGGTGATCCCGATCTGCTCACGCTCAAAGCTGCGAAAGTTCTACGCTCTGCAGATGTCGTGCTGCACGATGAGTTGGTCAGCGAAGAAATTCTTCGTCTCATTCCGCCAACGGCTGAGCTCGTGAACGTGGGAAAGCGCTGCGGAAAGAAGAGCACGCCGCAGGAAGAGATCAACCGATTGCTGGTGCACTACGCGCTTCTCGGTTTGCACGTGGTGCGGCTCAAAGGCGGCGATCCGTTCATCTTCGGACGTGGCGGCGAAGAGATGGAATTGCTTCGGAGAGCAGGGATCGAAGTTGAAATTGTCCCTGGAATCACCGCGGCTTTAGGCGCCGCGGCGTCGGCTCAAATTCCTCTGACGCATCGTGAGCTTTCATCCACGCTGATTTTGGTTACGGGGAGCAGCAAACATTCCGATCACATTGCGAACTGGCCCGACCGTCTGCCTGCAAATGCGACGGTCGTGGTCTACATGCCAGGACACGATCTCAGTGGCCTACAAACTCGCCTGCTCGCTTCCGGAGTGGCCGGCGAAGTGCCATGCGCAATCGTTTCGAGTGCGACCAACGACTCCGAACAAGTTCATGTGACCACCGTTGCCCGTCTTGGCAATGCACCGCATCTCGCGGCGCCACGGCTGGTGGTCATCGGCGAAGTGGTTCGTTTGGCTGACGCAAGAAGAATCACGCAACAGATCAGCAGTCTGGTGTTGTCGGATTTCTCCAATTCAACTACAGGTCTCACGGAGAGCGCAGAATGAAAGTCGATTTTGAGTCAGTGAAACTTGTAGCTGAGAGCTGGGGTCCGGAAGAAATATTGGCCTGGGCGTTCTCGACTTTTGGCGAGGATGTGGCGCTCGCTACTGGAATGGGCGTCGAAGGCATGGCGCTGCTCGACATCGCATGGCGACTGAATCCGAGTGTCAAAGTGTTCACGGGGGACACGGAATTCTTGTTTGCTGAAACCTACGATCTGATGGACCGTGTTGAAGAGCGATACGGGATTCGCATCGAGCGGCTCTACTCCGAGCTCACGCCCGAGGAGCAGGAGCGCGCATACGGCAACGGGCTCTGGGCGCAGGATCCCGACCAGTGCTGTAATTTGCGCAAAGTCGAGCCGCTGCGACGAAAGCTTGCGACATTGGACGCCTGGGCAACCGCAATCCGCCGCGATCAGACTGCCGCGCGAGCGGGAATTCGCAAAGTGGGCTGGGACGAAAAGTTCAATTTAGTGAAGATCAGCCCTATCGCCGACTGGACGCGCGAGATGGTCTGGCGTTACGTAGTGAAGCACAACGTTCCGTACAATCCCTTGCATGATCGAAATTATCCGAGCATCGGCTGCACTCATTGCACCCGTGCGGTTCTCCCGGGAGAAGATCAGCGCGCCGGACGGTGGTCAGGATTCGGCAAGACCGAGTGCGGCTTGCATGCGCCGACGCAGACTGCTGAATTGGTGCAGCTTGCAGGAGTGGAGAAGTAGTGCTTCGTGGTTCGTGACTCGTAGCTGGTACTAGGCGGGGCAGGTTTGCATCTGATCAGAAAAATAGAAAGCATGAAGCACTAGTCCGAACAACGATCCACGAATCACGAAGCACGAGTTACTAACGACTGACCACTAGCCACTGACCACTGCTTGTATAATTCCCGCAACCATGGACTTTGACCAACTTGTCACCTTCATGGAAGTGGCCAAACTCGGCAGCTTTTCCCGCGCCGGGCAGAAGATATTTCGTTCACAATCTGCGGTGAGTGCGCAAATCCGTCAACTGGAGCAGGAGTACGGCGACCGACTGCTCGATCGGGCCGGTAAAGACGTGACCCTCACTCCCGCCGGCCGCGTGCTTTTTGCCTATGCCGAACGCATGCTGCAGATGAAAGACGAGTCGCTGCTGGCAGTGGCCGACCAGGGCGCAATGCCGCGCGGCACCATCACCGTGGGCGCCAATGAGGCGACATGCCTCTACGTGCTACCTGATGTTTTTGCCAAATATTGCAGCCTCTATCCCAATGTACAGATCAGCATCTATCGCAATTTCAGCTACAAAATTGTCGAGAAGCTGGAGAACGGCTCGATCGATGTCGGCATTGTCACCATGCCGGTGAAGAGCTCGAGCCTGAAGGCGCACCCGATTTTTCGCGATCAACTGATGCTGATGGTGAACCCGCAAAATCCGCTTGCCAAGCTCGACGTGGTTCCGGTAAGCGAAATTGCGAAGCAGCCCATGCTGCTGCCGAAGACAGGGTTCAGCCGCCGCGTGATGGACAAGCTATTTCGTCCTTACGCCGACAAATTACAAATCCGCATGGAGCTGCCAAGCGTCGGCATGATCAAGAGCTTCGTGGCCGCCGGACTCGGGGTTTCGCTGATCAGCGCCAGTTTTGCCCGCGATCAGGTCCTTGCCGGCCGCGTGAAACTGATCCCGGTTAAAGGCGAGGAACTCTGGCGCGAGCTGGGTGTCGCTTACCGCCGGGATCGCACCCTGACCCGCGCAACCGATACGTTCATTAACACCGTCAGACAATTGGCGCCCGCATCGAAATAGCCGCTAGTGGACACCCCGGAGGAGATCATGGCGAAAGGATATTGGGTAACTGTTTATCATTCCGTATCGAATCCAACCGCATTTGCCGAATATGGCAAACTCGCCACTACTGCCATTCAGGCTCGGGGCGGGCGCTTTCTGGTGCGCGGCATGCCGTCAAAGGTTTATGAGGAAGGCGCGAAGGAGCGGGTTGTAATCATTGAATTCGCGAGCGTCGCCGACGCGGTTTCGACCATGGAAAGCCCAGAGTATCAGGCGGCAAAAAAAGTCCTGGGCAACTCAGTCAAGCGTGACATCCGCATCGTCGAGGGCGCCTGAACGGATTGTGTGGAGACGGCGTCCACGGGCGACCGGCAAAGCCCGCGCAGCCGTGCCATTCATTTTCCTAATCGCCGCCATCACAATTTCCAATATCTCCTGATCGGAAAAACTTGTTAACGTAGAAGTAGCAAACTAGGTTCTCCTGAGCTTGAAAGGCGCGGGTGTGAGCCATAGGGCTAAGTACAAAGCGCGGAGGTTCTTATGACAGATCTCGAGAACAAATTGAACAACATCTTGGAAGAACATCAGCACGAGAGCGGGCTGCACATGATTGGCGGCCGGCGGCGGCTGATTGAGCGCCTGGCGCAGTTCTTCGAAGAAGACCTCAAAAAGACTAAGCAATCCGCGCAGCCCAGCTCGCGCGAACACTAGCCACTCGCTCCTCCTGAGAAAAAGCCCGCTGCGCAAGCAGCGGGCTTTGGTGTTTCTGAGAGTCAGTCCAGTTTTCGCCCAGTGTAGATAGTGATCAGCCACGCCACAACGGCCCACGCACCTGGCAGCGCAGTCAGCACGATCGAAAAAATTAGCCCAGCCTTAAAGAGTCCTTTTCGCGGAATGCCGCGATACGCTGTGACATCCACGATCCAACCGAGCGTGTAGCACAGGTTTGCCGCAATGCAATAGAAAGCAGGACCGATAATCATTGCGATAGGTTCTTCAAAGTCAACGCCGGGTTGGACTGCTGCGCTGCCGGCGATCCATACAAGAAACCAGGTCGCGATTCCAACCAAGCCGACGAGAATGTTGAATCGTAGCCGCTTGCCCTCCCACCATCGAATAATGTCACGCCGCGAGAGCAATTTCTCTTCCGACATAGAATCCATTCTGATTGAAAGCCAGCCTTGCCAGTTAGTTCCGCTAGTCACCTGAAAACAATCGTTCTTCCCGCAATTTATTCTTGACACCTCGGCACCGATCTCTATAATAAGTGAATAATTATTCAGAGAAGTGAATATTTATCCATGAGCAAATTGGCCCGACAACAAGCGATCCTGAATCTTTTGGATGAAGACTCCGTCTTCAGCCAGGAGGAGTTGCAGAAGCTCCTGCACAAGCGCGGCTTCGAGGCTGGCCAGGCCACCCTTTCGCGGGACATTCGGGAACTCGGCCTCGTGAAATCGTCAAACGGATATTCGGTGCCGGGCAGGGAAGTGGCGGCTTTCGAGTCGGATTTGCCGTCGGTCTCGCGACTCGTGCGTGAGTTCGTGACCAGTGTGCGCGCCGCTGAGAACTTGCTCGTCACCAAAACCAGCACCGGGAGCGCGCAGCCGGTTGCCGCCGCCCTTGATGAAGAAAACTGGCCGGAAGCGATCGGCACCATCGCGGGCGACGACACCATTCTCATTGTTTGCCAGGACCGGCGTGCGGCCGGCAGGCTTGCCGACCGCATTCAGGGAATGCTTGCCTGATGCCGGCCAAACTCAAAGTCGCTGTCCTTGGCGCCACGGGCTATTCCGGGCTGGAGCTGACGCGGATATTGTTGCGCCATCCGCGGGTGGAAAAACCGGTACTCCTGAGAAGACCAGAGAGTCAAAATCCCCACCCTGTCCAAAAAGCGGGCAAGGATGGGGCACCCCACGATTCGGTAAATCTTGCGGATCTCTTTCCCGTGCTCTCGGGCAACGGAAGCTATCCACTTGAGCCGCTGTCGTGGCCTGCTCTAAAGCACAAGGGAGTCGACCTTCTTTTTCTCGCGACCCCGCATGAGGTTTCGCGAACCCTCGTGCCCGAAGCGGTCAAGAACGGAATTCGTGTCGTCGATCTGAGCGGGGCGTGGCGGCTGAAGCAGGCGCAGCATCGCGCGATTTACGGCTTCAAAAATGAAGATTCGCTCACCGCCGCAGAGCTGACCCAAAAAGCGGTTTACGGATTGCCGGAGTTGAACGGTGACCAAATTCCGGGCGCGAGCGTAGTCGCGAATCCAGGGTGTTATGCAACAACTGTGATCCTTGCGCTTGCGCCACTGCTCAACGCCGGTCTCGTAGATCGCCAGAAGGGGATCATTGCCGATTCGAAGTCCGGGGTTTCAGGCGCGGGCAAGGAGCCGACCTCGCGCACGCACTTTGTTTCCGTCGCTGACAATCTTTCTGCCTACGGAGTTTTCACGCACCGGCATCTCGGAGAAATTGCAGAGCAGTTGCAGATAGACACAAATGAGATCACGTTTACGCCCCACTTGCTGCCGATTCCGCGGGGGATTCTTTCGACAATTTATGTGCATTTAAAGAAACCATCGCGAGCGGCGGACATCGAACAGTGCTACTGCGATTTCTACAAGGGCAAAAAATTTGTTCGCGTGTTTCAGACACCGAAGTTGCCGGAGATCCAGTTCTCGTTGAACACGAATTTTTGCGACTTGGGCTTTTGCCTTGCGCCGGATGGCAAGCGGCTAGTGCTCGTCTCTTGCGAAGACAACTTAATCAAGGGCGCAGCGGGACAGGCCGTGCAGAACATGAACTTGATGTATGGGTACAACGAAGAAGAAGGGCTTCTTTAGGAGTAGAAGAAAAGCTCTTCGCGAAGTTCGAGAAGAAAGCGGGGCAGCTATGAAAATCGTGATCAAAATCGGGGGAGCGGCGCTCGAAGACGAAGCCACGCTACACAAGTGCGCGCGCGCGGTGGTCGAAATGGCGCAGGACGGACATCGAGTGGCAGTGGTGCATGGCGGCGGAACCGCGTTGACCCGCACTTTGAAGCTTCTGGGAAAGCAAAGCGACTTTATCAATGGCCTGCGGATAACCGATGCTGAGACTCGCGATGTGGCACTGATGGTGCTTGCCGGCATGGTGAACAAGAAAGTTGTAGCCGCCATCGTGAAGGCTGGCCTGCCCGCAGTCGGTTTTTGCGGCGGCGATGGAATGACGTTCCGCGCCCGCAAGAAAGAAACAAAGGGCTACGACCTGGGATTTGTAGGCGAGATTTGCGCCGTGGAGCCGCGTTGGTTTGAAGCTATCTGGCATGAGGGCGGCATTCCGGTGCTGTCATCGCTCGCACTGGGCTCGGATGGCGAGTATTACAACGTGAATGCTGATCAGATGGCCTCGGCATGTGCCGTGGCCTGCAAAGCCGACACGCTGATTTTCCTGACCGATGTGCCGGGAGTAACGGGCGCCGATGGCAGCGTGATCCCGTGGCTAAACACGAAGCAGGTTCCGGCGCTGATCGCTGGCTCGGTGGTTGGTGGCGGGATGTTGCCGAAGCTGGAAGCGTGCGGTAACGCGCTAAAGCGCGGTGTCGGGCGCGTGCGCATTCTTCCCGCAGCGCAGGCGGAAGTCCTGCCGCAATTTTATTTTCAGAAGCTTGAATACGGTACCGAGGTGATCGGCGCATGAGCCTCGCTTCTGTAATGCAGGCTGAGCAGAAGTTGCTGCTCCCGACCTACGACCGGCAGAAGGTGCTCTTCGCGCGCGGCCGTGGTGTTTATCTGTGGGATTCGAACGGAAAGCGCTATCTCGATTTCCTGAGTGGGATCGGTGTGAATGCGCTCGGCCATTCGCATCCTGCAATTCAGCGTGTGTTGAAGCAGCAGGCGGGAAAGCTGATTCACACCTCGAATCTTTTCTATCACCCCTATCAGGCGGAGTTGGCGAAGCGCCTGACGAAAATGTCCGGGCTGGACCGCGCATTTTTCTGCAACAGCGGGACCGAGGCGTGGGAAGGCGCGCTGAAGTTGGCTCGAGCCTACGCTCGGGCAAACAACAACAACGGTCACAAAGCGAAATGGAGATTGCTGGCGCTTGAAAATTCTTTCCACGGACGCACATTCGGGTCGCTCGCGACCACGGGGCAGGAGAAGTATCGTCATCCGTTTACACCGCTTGTGCCCGGAGTGAATTTCGTCACCTTCAACGATCTCGAGGATTTGAAGCGGCAATTCGATGGCAGCGTATGCGCTGTCTGCCTCGAGACCATCCAGGGCGAAGGCGGAATCAATTTCGTCAGTCGCGAGTTTTTGCAATTGGCGCGTGAGCTAACGGAGAAGTCGGGCGCACTCCTGATTCTGGATGAAATTCAGTGTGGCTTGGGCCGCACTGGGCAGTATTTTGCGTACCAGCACTATGGAATCAAGCCAGATATGGTTACGGTTGCCAAGCCGCTTGCAGCGGGTTTGCCGCTGGGTGCACTGCTCACGACTGAGCGTGTGGCGAGTGGGATGCACCCTGGGCTCCATGGGACAACGTTTGGTGGAGGGCCATTGGCGTGCGCGGTTGCGGTTGAGTGCCTGAAGCAGATGGATCGTCTGCTTCCGCATGTTGCGAAATTAGGGAAATATTTTCTGGCTGAACTGCGCAAGCTTCAGTCAAAGCACAATTCGGTTAAAGACGTGCGCGGATTAGGACTGATGCTGGCACTACAGCTGGAGTCGGCAGAGCTCGCGAAGTCAGTGTTGGCGCAATTGCTCGCAAATGGAATCTTGATCAACCGCACGCACGAGACGGTGCTGCGATTTTTGCCGCCGTACATCATCGAGAAGAAACATGTAGATGAAGTAATTCGTGCTCTCGACGCCTCACTGCAACAACACAAAAGCATTAACCACAGAGGGCACAGAGTCGCACACAGGAAAACCACAGAGGAGGTAGTCACTCAGTGAGCAGCCAAACACTAACCGCACCGGCGAGACCGCAGCCGGCAATACATACGATTCCGGGCCGAGACCTGGTTTCGATCCGCGATCTGTCGCCGATCGAAGTCGAATCGCTGTTCGAACTCACGGGCTTGATGAAGGCGCGCCCGCATGACTTCCGCACGGCGCTTGCGGGAAAACACGTCGCGATGTTTTTCGAGAAACCATCCCTGCGAACGCGAATCACGTTTGAAGCGGGAATTTGCGGGCTCGGCGGATCGGTCTCGTTTATCGATCAGCGCCACGAGCGACTGGATGCGCGTGAGTCACTGAGTGACATTGCGCATAATCTCGAGCGCTGGGTGAGCGCGATTGTGCTGCGCACATTCGCCCATGAAACGGTCGAGGGCATGGCCGAGTTCGCCTGTGTGCCGGTGGTCAACGCGTTGAGCGAGGTCGAGCACCCATGCCAGGCGCTGGCCGACTACTTCACGCTCCATGAGAAGTTCGGAAATCTGCGCAAGATAACGCTTGCCTACGTCGGCGACGGAAACAACGTAATGCACTCGCTCTTGTTAACGGCAGCGTTGCTTGGCTCGAAGATTCGCATTGGCACACCGAACGGCTACGGCGCGGACGCGAAGATCATGGCTGACGCGCTTGCGATCGCGAAAAAGACCGGCGCGAAGATTGAAGTCGTGACCGATCCGCAGGAAGCGGTGCGCGGAGTCGATGCGGTTTATACGGATGCGTGGACGAGCATGGGTCACGAGCACGAGACCGAGCAGCGCGCAGAAATTTTTCCGCCGTATCAAGTTAACGACGCGCTGATGGCGAAAGCCGCGCCGCATGCGGTGTTCATGCATTGCCTGCCTGCTCACAGAAACGAAGAAGTCACAGACGCCGTGATCGATTCCGTCCAGTCGGTGGTATTTGATCAGGCGGAAAATCGGATGCACGTGCAGAAAGCGATATTAATGATGCTGGCCGGCGGCAAGACGGGCCGGCCGATAAGGAGCGCTCATGCCTGAGAAAGTTGTTCTTGCATATTCCGGTGGTCTTGATACCTCGATCATCATTCCTTGGCTGAAGGAGAACTACGACTGCGAAGTGATCGCCATGGTGGCTGATGTGGGCCAGGGGGACGACATCGAAGCGGTCGTTGAAAAGGCATACAAAACTGGAGCGAGCAAAGTTGTCGTAGAAGATTTGCGCGAAGAATTTCTCGCCGGCTACGTCTTTCCGGCGCTGAAAGCAGGTGCGGTGTACGAACACAAGTATCTGCTCGGGACTTCGATGGCCCGGCCGGTGATTGCCAAGCATCAGGTCGAGGTCGCATTGCGCGAAGGCGCAACCGCGGTCGCGCACGGATGTACCGGCAAAGGAAACGATCAGGTACGTTTTGAGCTTACGTATCAAGCGCTGGCTCCCGAGTTGAAAGTGATCGCGCCCTGGCGCGAGTGGACCTTGAAGTCGCGGGAAGATTGCCTCGACTATGCCGAGGCCCACGGAATTCCGGTCGCTGCGAGCCGCGAGAAGATTCACAGCCGCGATCGAAATTTGTGGCACATAAGCCATGAGGGCGGGGAACTGGAAGATGCCGCGAACGCACCATTTCCAAGCACCTGGCAGATTTCGAAGTCGCCGCAAGAAGCGCCGGATCGTGAAGAGCAGGTGCAGATTGAATTTGAAAAAGGCGTTCCGGTCGGTGTAAATGGAATGCGGCTTGATCCGGTGTCGCTGGTCGAACTGCTGAACGAAATTGGTGGCCGAAACGCGATTGGCCGCGTGGACATCGTTGAAAACCGATTTGTCGGAATCAAGTCGCGCGGGTGCTACGAAACTCCCGGCGGGACGCTGCTGATTGCGGCGCATCGCGAACTCGAAGCTCTTTGCTGCGAGCGTGATGTGATGCACTTCAAGCAACACATCGGGCTGAAGTATGCGGAGCTGGTCTACTACGGGCTGTGGTTCACGCCTCTGCGTGAGGCGCTCGATGCGTTCGTCGAGAGCACGCAGAAAGATGTGACCGGAACGGTGACGCTTGCTCTTTACAAAGGAAACGTTTCGGTCGTGAGCCGGAAATCGGAGTACTCGCTGTACCGCACGGATCTTTCGTCGTTCACGATGGGCGAGAGTTATGACCAGAAGGATGCAGCGGGTTTCATCCAGATCCTTGGCCTGCCTTCCCGGTCGAGGGCGCAAATGCAAAAACAAAAGCATTTATCCGCAGAGAACGCCGAGGACTCGCAGAGTTCGCCGAGTAAGCCAGAAGAGGTTGCGCGATGAAGATGTGGTCGGGGCGGTTTCGGCAACCGCTTGATCCCGCATTTGAAAAGTGGCAGCGTTCGTTTGATTTCGATTGCCGTTTGCTCGAATGCGAACTCGAGGCCAGCGCCGCGCACGCACGCGCGCTCAAGCAAGCTGGCGTGCTTGAGCAGGGCGAACTTGAATCCATGCTCGATGGGCTAGAGCAAATCGGCGTGAAGGCTGAGGAATCAGCGGAGTTCCTTGACGACGCCGAAGCAGAAGACATCCACCATTTCGTCGAAAAGCAACTCGTGAAGCTGATCGGTGATGCTGGCTTCAAACTGCACAGCGGGCGCAGCCGCAACGAGCAGATCGCTACGGACCTGCGTTTGTACGTACGCTCTGGGTGCGACGAGATCAGCGAGGCCATTTCGAATCTGGTTTCTGTATTCCTCGACCGTGCCGAGCATGCGGGTGACGCGGTAATGCCTGCTTACACGCATATGCAGCGTGCCGAACCGGTGCTGGTCGCGCACTGGCTGCTTGCCTATGTCGAAATGCTTTTGCGTGATCGCGACCGGATTGCCGACTGCCGCAAACGCACGAATCTTTGCCCGCTCGGTTCCGGCGCGGTGACGGGCTCGACGCTGCCTCTGGATCGCGAGCTGATGGCGCAGGAACTCGGTTTTGACTCGCCAACTACGAATAGTGTCGACGCGACCAGTGACCGTGACTTCGTGCTGGAATTTGTAAATGTCCTCTCTTTGCTAGCTGTGCATTTGAGTCGCTGGGCGGAGGAGATGCTGCTGTTTTCGTCACAGGAGTATGGATTCCTGCAGCTGCCGGAAGCCTATTCAACCGGCAGCAGCGCCATGCCGCAGAAGATCAACGGCGATCTACTGGAACTGACGCGCGGGAAAGCGGGACGCGTAGTCGGAGATGCTACTTCATTGCTGATCACTTCTAAGGGTCTGCCCCTCGCCTACAACAAAGACCTGCAGGAAACTCAGGAGCCACTCTTCCACGCGACCGAAACCGTGCTCTCATTGTTGCCGTTGGTTGCCGGATGGATGCAATCGGTTGAGTTCAATTTTGCGCGCATGCAAGCAGCTGCGGAGACCGGTTACATGAATGCCTTTGCCGCTGCCACATATCTGGTGCGCAAGGGCATACCGTTCCGCATTGCGCATGAGCAGGTTGGGAAAGCCGTGCGGCTCGCGCTCGACAAATCTTGCGAACTTGAGGGGCTTTTGCTCGAAGAGTTGCGCAACATCGATTCGCATTTCGACGAGGATTTCTACAACTTCGTGAAGATCGAAAACGTGCTGGCGATCCATGACGTGCCCGGCGGGACTGCTCCCGCACGCGTCCGTGAAGCGCTCGCCGCTGCACGCAAAAAAGTCGCCATCCAGGAGGAAGCGCATGCACACGCGTGACGCCTTGCTTCCTGACGCCGAACGCATCCACGAACTGATTTGTGCCTACTCGCCGGATGGCACGCTTCTGCCTCGGACTCTCGCGGAGATTTGTGAAAATGTCCGCGATTTCACGGTGCTCGAAGAAGCCGGGCAAGTGATCGGCTGCGGCGCGCTGCACTTGTACGGAACTCATCTCGCCGAAATCCGTTCCATCACCGTTCACAGGGATTATCAGAAGCGCGGCGGCGGCGAACTGCTTGTGCAGTCGCTTATGTCCGAAGCCCGAAAGCACCAGGTGAGCTGCATTTGCCTCTTTACGCGCAGTCCGCAGTTTTTTGCCAAGCTTGGCTTTGACTTCGCCCAGCGGGAAGATCTGCCCGATAAGATCAACAAAGATTGCTGTGTGTGTCCGCGCTACCACTGCTGCGATGAAGTCGCGATGGTAAAGGGCGAACTTCCTCGCTTTGCGATTCTTCCTGAACCAGCCAATGCCCTGGTGCGTCTGCAGATATGATCGCGTCCGGCCCGATTTTCCTTCCCAAAGGATTCAAGTTTTCTGCGGCGACAGCGGGCATAAAGTCGAGCGGCAAGCCGGATATTGGATTGATTATTTCCGATCCCATAGCCAGTGCGTCTGCCGTCTTTACCAAAAACCTGGTGGTTGCCGCGCCCGTGCAGGTGGGCCGCGCTTCACTCGCGAAGTCCAACGGACGGGTCGGAGCGGTGATCGTTAATTCCGGTAACGCGAACTGTGCGACTGGCGCAGCCGGAATCCGGAACTGCAAGACAGTTTGCGCCGAAACAGCGCGGCTGCTGAAGCTGCGGACAGAGGAAGTATTTCCCTCCTCGACGGGGATAATCGGAGTTCAGTTGCCGGTTGAGCCTCTTCTTCTGCAGTTGAAATTTCTAATTTCAACTGCCGGGGCGTCGGTCGATCACCTTCGCCGTTTCTCCGAGGCCATCCTCACCACCGATTCGAAGCCTAAGCTTGCAAGTGTTCCTCTGCGTTCGGGACGCGGCGCAATCACCGGTGTAGCCAAAGGCGCGGGCATGATTCACCCGCAGCTGGCGACCATGCTGGTCTATTTGCTGACTGATGTTGCAGCAACGCCGGCCGCACTGAGGAGTTCACTAAGAAATGCATGCAATGAAAGCTTCAACGCAATCTCGATTGATGGAGACACTTCCACTAACGACACGGTGTTGCTGCTGGCCTCGGGCGCGAGCGGGGTCCGTTATGCATCAGTCGGCAAAGAGTTTGATCAGGCGCTGCTTGAAATCTGCCGATCGCTCGCGGAGCAGATCGTTGCAGATGGAGAGGGCGTGCAGCATTTGATTCGTCTGCGTATCGAGCAGGCTAAAACACGCGGCGAAGCTTTGCAGGTCGCCCGCGCGATTTCTCATTCGCTCCTCGTCAAAACCGCATGGGCTGGGGCTGACCCGAATTGGGGCAGGATTCTCGCCGCGGCCGGGCGAAGTGGAGTTGCACTGGATCCGAAAAGAGTGAGCGTGCTGATTGGGAGTCAAATGGTGTGCCGGAATGGAGTCGCATCCGTGTTCAGTGAGAAAGCCGCGCATGAGGAGCTTTCGAAGGCGGAGTGCAAGGTTGAGGTGAGGCTTGGTAGGGGGAAAGCATCACTGGAGTTCTTGACGACAGACCTGACGACGGAATATGTGCGAATTAACGCCGATTACCCTACCTAGAACAACCATGCCGAAAATGGCGTGGCCCGGACTGACATCGTTCGGCTTCATCCGGGCCTTATGCGGGGAAACGATAAAAACCCGCTCCACCACTAACGCCAGTTTAGATGCCGCACGGTGAGGCGCTGGTTCGGCAGGTTGGAAGATTCATATTGTTTTCGCGTTGATCGGATCAGCGCGGGAAACTCCCCGCTGCATTACCTGAGGTGATAAAGGGACCCGATTATCGCGCCGAAAGCGGCGTGGGCCACGAACACAGAAAGCGGCGTCTGGTAACCGTAGTTCAGAGCCATAAATCCTGGTGGCTCCAGTTGACGCTGGGCGCTGGGCCCGTGGCGTTCAGAGGCCATGCGCGGATGCAAGCTCGGCAAAAGTGACATGACCACGGTCAGCATAAACAGGGCGTGCGCCAGTCCAAGCAGCAGACCGAACCACCAGTTCGCCATGTGCTCAGCCTCAAAGATGTAAACGTAGAAGAAGGAGAAGAACCAGCCGTTGAGAAAATGGGCAAGAAATCCGTAGAGCCGGGCCTTCTCGCGTTCGGGAGTCACGATTGTGCCGAGAAGGTACGGAACATTCATCCGCGTTAGACCGACGCCCTGGCTTGTAACGAGGAGCGTCGAAAGTGCCAGGGTAGCGATGAATCCCGAGAGTATCCAGCTTTCCCAATTCATGCGGCCTGCTTTTGATGCGGCTGTTGCGCGGTCGCGCTTTCCGGACGATGGGCGAGCTGTTGCTCGCCCTTTTCACGCTGGAGAAGCGAAAGAGCAGCACCAATGAAACCGACGTGCGTGAACGCCTGCGGAAAATTTCCCAGAGCCTGACCGGTTTTAGCATCGATCTCTTCGCCGTAAAGGCCGATGTCGTTGCGGTAGCAGATCAGTGTTTGTATAAGATTGCGGGTTTCCCGCATGGTCCCGCCCCCCAGGGCCAAGTATTCCGCCTCCCAGAAGCTGCAAATGGCAAAAGTGCCTTCGGGCGGAAGTTGTTCGGATCGATAAAGCAATCCTTCAGGGCTGCCGAGTCGTTTTCGTAGCATGCGATAGGTCGATTGCATTCGCTGCCCGTCGGCTTTTTCAAATCCGTACCAGGAGAGCAGGAGCAGGCTGGCATCCAGTTCGTGGCCGTCGAGTTCGCATACGTAGCTCTGCAGCTGTTCGTTCCAGGCGCGAACTTGAATCTGTTTGCGGATCGCTTCGGCTTGTCTTTTAAATTCGTCGACCGGAGCCCCCTTCAATTTTCCTTGCTCAGTTAACGAAACAAGACGGTCGAGGGCTGTCCAGCAGAGCAGCCGGGAGTGGGTGTGATTGCGCGGCCCGGTGCGTGGTTCCCAGATGCCCTGGTCGGGAGAATCCCAGTGTTTGGCAACATAATTCCCAAAACCGACCAGCACCTTCTGCATTTCGCGGTCGAGATACCCGCCGTGAAAAGCATATTGGGCTGCGGCATCGACAACTTCGCCGTAAACGTCGAGTTGGATCTGATCGCGGGCAGCGTTGCCGATGCGAACTGGACTTGACTCTCGATACCCGCGGAGGATTTTCGATTCGCGCTCTTTCGGCGGAGAGTTCCCGTAAACGGTGTAAAGGATTCGAAGCTCCGGCTGGGTGAGGCGGGTAGCGTGCAACATCCAATCGAGAAAGCTCGATGCTTCGCGCCAGAACCCAAGCTCGAGCAGGGCGCGGATAGTGAGCGATGCGTCGCGCAGCCAACAAAAGCGGTAGTCCCAGTTGAGATTGCCACCTGTGCGCTCAGGAAGAGAGCTGGTGGGCGCGGCGATGATTGCGCCGGAAGGCGCGAAGATCATCAGTTTTAGCGCGAGCGCGCTGCGAATGACTTCGTCGCGATAGTCGCCATCGTATTGTGTCTGCGCGGCCCACTTTTGCCACCAATCGGTGCAAATCTCAATTCGTCGCGGAATTTGCTCGAGCGGCGGCAGCACGGCTGGTGAGCTGAGTGAGTAGCTGAAAGAAAAAAGGAGGGTCTCGCCAGCCCGAATGGTTGTGCTTGCGAAAGCGCC
>Ga0335077_10003578_pt1 | contig 18835 bp, 23 predicted proteins | sample Lox_Sample_31_FD_207151 | JGI IMG/M metagenome (GOLD analysis project Ga0335077, IMG submission 207151) | Soil microbial communities from Loxahatchee National Wildlife Refuge, Florida, United States - Lox_Sample_3.1 | ecosystem: Environmental > Terrestrial > Soil > Wetlands | place: USA... | reverse complement strand
AACCAGGATCGCTCCAAGTTGCGCGTCCGTGATGTACAGCTGGTCTTGCCCATCGATGGCGAGGCCGGCAGGAGATTGCAAGCGTTGGCCTTGGCCGCCCGGAATACGCGTGTGTTTGCGCTTTACGAAATCGAAAATGTGTATTGATGGGTATGTGGAGTACCTGCCACGATCGGCGACCATAACGCGGCCTTTGGAGTCGGAGGTTATCTTATAGGGCTGGAAAAGCCTTTCGTCGGGGCTAAATTCGCGGCTGCCAGCAACCGCATCAATGACAAGATCGCAACGAGAAGGAGAAGTAGATGACCTCCGGATGACCTCGGGAAGCGGGACCGGTTGCCCTCCCACCAAGCCAAAGGCGCCGCAAATGCCGCTGGGGGTCGGGAGATCCTGTGCCGAGGAGAAGCTTCCCAGGTAGTAAAGGGCGCCAAGATCATTGACCGGCAAAGCACCGGCCTCCGGAGTCTGTACCGCGCTTCCACTCTGCGCTAGGGCAGGGCTCATGGGCCGGAGGGCGAGAAGAAGAACAACAGGAATAAACCGGACGAGCCGTAGCACAACACCTCTCATGAACGGGGGGCTATTGCTCATTCCCCCGCCCGCTTGTAGCTGAGGATCCCATACGGATTCTAACCGGATCACCAGATCACATTGCCTGTCATCGATCACGCACCACCGTGATGACGGTCACAGCCTTCTGAGTTGCCGAGGCGAATATTGATGCGGTTCATTTTCTTCCAGAGGCGCGAAATGGACCGGACACCCGTCTCGCGCTGATGGTCTGGTATGTCGCTACCTTCTCAGATCTTTCCGGATGGGGACTTACAAAGCAGGTCTCGCGGGCCAATCGGAGATTCAGAGTCATGAGACAGGGCACGATCCACAGCTCGGCGGCGCCTGACCGCCCGTCTCGGATGCCAGAGCTGCCGAGGTGCTATTCCGGCGAAACCGTTCCGATTCAGCGGTTATTCGCTTTAGCGTACCTGCGAGTGCAACAGGCACGCCAGGAAGCGGAAGACGAACGGCAGAAGGACGCCGATTGCCAGTCCGCGGTCATCGTCACACAGCAGCATACTGCGGAAGCCCATCTGAGCCTCGAGCAATGCTTGGAGCTCATCGTCGATCAAGCTCGCCGCATCACGGCAGTGGACGGCGCGGCGATCGCCCTTCGTGACGGCAAGGACTTTATCTGCCGTGGCCGCTCCGGCCCGCTGGCGCCGGATCTGGGTGCCCGCGTGGATCTGCAATCCGGCATCTCAGGCGCGTGCCTGCGCGAGGGCGAGGTTCAGCAATGTGACGACACTGAAACCGATTCCCGGGTGGATCCCTCGGTGTGTCGCAGCCAAGGTATTCGATCCATTTTGGCCGTGCCCGTACGGCGCGACGGCGTGTTCGGCATCCTGGCAGTGTTTTCCGGTTGGGCCGGGGTGTTCAGCGAGCGCGATGTGCGGGCACTAAGCTTGCTCGCGGAATCAGTCGGGACCCGGCTTCTGCAAGCTGCGCCAGTTGACGCTGGAGTTGCCGAGACGCCGCCCGGTCAATTGGCCCCCGACACGGCGGAAACACCTCACGCTCTCGAATCCACCGACCGGTGCGACGTTGAGCTGCCGCCAGCAGCGCTTGAGGTGCGGGAATCGCCGGCACGGCGAGAACGGTGGGCACTGAAGACCGCAGTGCTGGCTTTGGCGGCGCTGGTAGTCACAAGCGAAGTTGTGGTCTGGCGTGGTTTGCACGTCAAGGAAGTTTTCAGCATGGCAAAGGCGCTTTTCGCAGCGCCTACGTCCGGAGCCATGCCGCGTTCGACCTCACATGCGATCCCAAAACCGGCGGCGACAATCCCGCGTCCGCAAACTACTCTGAAGACGGTCCCCAAGACGACGCCTTCCTCAACAGCAACACCCGATTGGACGCGGTCGTCGAGGAACGCACATGGCGATAAAGTTCCAACGGCGTCCACAAGACAATTGCCTGACCAAGGCGCGCAAGCTGCGGCCGTGCCGAATCCAACGAGTGGGCGGATTGAGGGCCCCCTCAATCTCCATTCTCTTTTCGCAGGATTGGAAAAGGTCGTTCAACCTGAACCAGTCAATTCAGAGGCGCACACCACCCTGCCTTCCGGCGAGACCGGCGACAAGATCCACGGGAACGATCAACCCCAGCTGAAACGCAAGGCGCATAGGTCTCAGGCGGAGTCAGAACACATCTTGGCGTTTCGAGGTGAGTTGCGGGATCGCATGCACATGAGTCGGACACAAGGTGTGGTTGCCATTCGCTTTGCCATTTATGCCCAGTCACAAGGTGGAGCTCCGTTGTGGCAGGAAGTGCAAAATGTCGAGGTTGACCAGTTTGGGGACTTCTCAGCCCAGGTGGGCTCAACCAGTGCTGGGGGATTCCCGGAGTTTGCAAGAGGCCTCTGGCTAGGGTGGTTGGTGCAGCAACCCGGCGAGGTGGAGCGACGAATGTGGTTGGTGGACACGCCCTCCGGTTTTAGGGGTGAAGGAGCTGTCGGTCAAATAGCTGACCGAGATTAGGTCGGCTATCCAAATGCAATGCCGGGGGACGTCTTATGATGCTTCTTCGGAAGGGCTAAGACGGTTTGAGTCTCCTGCCATATTGTCTGAGCGTTCGACGGATTGGTCGAGGCGGTCATTCCTGAGATCGTCGTGCGGCTTGATCCAGATGAGGAGCACGAGGGCAGGCACTGTCGCCACTGTGGTCAGCAGGAAGAACGGCACCCAGCCGAGTTTCTCAGCCAGCACGCCTCCTGAGGATGCCACCAGTGTGCGGCCAACCGCCGCGAGCGAAGAGAGCAGCGCGTACTGGGTCGCGGTGAAGGCGGGCGAACATAGACTGGAGAGATAGCACACCAACGCTGACCCTGCCATTGCGCCAGTAACGTTTTCTGCAGTGACACACAGCGCAAGGTAGCCGAGCCGATGCCCGCCTACAGCCTGCAGCACAAAGAACAGATTGCCGGCGGACTGGAGCACCCCGCACAGCATGAGCGAATGCCGGGCGCCAAACCGCGCCGTCACCACCCCGCCGATCAGAGCCCCCGCCACGGTCGCAAAGAACCCGACCAGCTTGGAAACGGCAGCGATCTCGCTGAGCGAAAACCCGAGCGAGACGTAAAGTGGCGTTGCCATCACTCCTGCCAGCGCTTCCCCCAGCTTGTACCCGACAATGAAGATCAGGATGAGTTGCCAAAGCGGTCGGCGCATGAAATCGGTAAAGGGGCCCTTCACCGCGGTGGCGAGCGATTGGCGAACTCCCTCCCATCCGGCTGCCCCGGTACGCTCAGTTCCCGCCGGCACTTTCGGCTCGGGGCCAAACAGGAACACCAGCATTCCCACGCCGAGCAGCGCCGCCATGGTGGCGTAGGCCGCGAACCACCCAGCACGCGCTGCGATCAGCAGTGCACCCGCTCCGGAAACCAGCATGGCAATCCGGTAGCCGGTTTGGATCATGCCCGCACCGGGCCCCTGCAGGTCCATCTCTAGGATCTCCACGCGCCAAGCATCGATGACGATGTCCTGGGTCGCGGATAAGAACGCGACGAGCAGCGACAGAGCGCCCATCAGAGCCAAGTTGTGCTGTGGATTGCACGATCCCAGGGCGAGTATTGCGCCGATCAAGATGATCTGGATCGTGACTCCCCAACCGCGCCGCCGCCCCAACGGCAGCGGTGGCGGCAAGCGATCAATCAGCGGCGACCACAGGAACTTGAACGCGTAGGGCGTGCCGACCAGGGCGAAGGTGCCGATCGTTGCGCGGCGCACACCGGCTGTCGCAAGCCACGCCGAAAGAGTCGAGAAAGTGAGCAGGAGAGGCAGGCCGCTGGCGAACCCGAGTGCCAGTACCTGCAGCACGTGCCGGTCAGTATAGAACGCGACCGAGCGCCGCCAGTTCGTTGCAGCGTGCCCTTCGGTGATGGTGGACGATTCCTTCATCGCAATTTTGGGTACCCTACATTCTAGTGTTCCACTGGAAGCGGAAGGCGAAAACATTACCAAAGGGCTGGGAGAAGTAAACGTAAGGCTTGCGAGAGCTCTGGAATGGCAGAATTGCAGTCAATCTTCCCCGATGGTGTGTGCGATTGGTCCAAGCGGGGCCTGAATCACGTTGGTGTGGTGGTTGGGACGTCGTATGGTCCGGCCCCGCCCCTACGCGGACGCCGCACGGTGGCATCACGACGGGTAAGTGAATTATGTATGCGCCGCTCTATGGCATTCCGAGCACAGTGTGATCAGATTGTTCTCGGAATCGTCCCCCCGCTGGCTCCTCCGCTGGAGGTGATGGACCTCCAGGCCGGCGATGGTGCCGCAAGCTTGGCACCTCCAAGCATCGCGCTCGAGGATTTTTCTGCGTTGCTGCCGGCATTTCTCAACGTGTCAATCTGCTCGGCGAGTGAGTCCGCCGCATTTGCGTGCCACAGGAGTCGTGCCGTACCAGCCATTTCGTTCCAGGATCATTTTCGGGGATGCGGCGAGAAGAGGAACTCGGCCTCGGTTGACCGCTCACCGCAATAAATGAAGTGGGCAGAGATGCATCAACCGCGGTCCAGAAAACCACAGAAGGCGGAGAAATCGGGTACTATCGTTCCGACTTCCTCGACCTCAGGTCCTTCAAGTCACTACTGCGCCCGAGAGCGCGTTTGTTCGTCACAAGGTCATCTAGCGAGATGAAGTGCACGGGAACACCGAAGAAAGTGCTTGGCACTTTCCTGCTCCACGCGCCAGGGAACTCGACCCCGGTGATTTCAGTCAAAATGTCGATCCTTACCGGGGCTATTCCGATCTGATAGACAACCTGCTTTTCAGCGAAGGTGTGTTGAGTAATGCCATCACGGTCGATGGGAGTACCAAACTTCTTGAGCGCTTCGACTACCCGACGAGAGTTCTCCGCTGAGTTATGCACCCACACGTCGAGATCTTTGGTATAGCGTGGCTCGCCATACTTCATCGCTGCGAAGCCGCCGACGATCAGATATTCAACCTCAAATTCGTTTAAGAGTTGTAGTAGTTCTCTGTAGTGTGGGTTTTCTGCCATGGAGAATTTCCTCAGCTAGTTCGACCATTTCCCATGCAGCGGCAAAGATAGCTTCATCGCCCTGTTCCTGCCAAAACTCTATGTCGAACGAACGATCGGGAAAACCGCGCTCGACCAATCGTGTTTTCCATGCCGAATTTTGGGGAATACTCATTTTTTCCTCTTCGAGTTGGCTCCTAACCTTAGGATATCAGCCTGAATGGCTGGATCCATCTGCCTTTTTCGGTGCCGGCCAGGCAGGTTTTCCGAGATTTCCGGGCCAGCATGACGGCCACGGTGTCGATCGCCTGCAGTACATCATCGCCGACGGCCCGGCCCGCGCGGCGTAAATCAACTGTGAACGGCTCCGTGGCATTCCGAGCACAGTGTGATCAGATTGTTCTCGGAATCGTCCCCCAGCTGGCTCCTCCGCTGGAGGTGATGGACCTCCAGTCCGGCGATGGTGCCGCAAGCTTGGCACCTCCAACCATCGCGCTCGAGGATTTTTCTGCGCAAAGCCTCGTAAGCCTCAGAGGTCAAGCGAATTCGCGGCTGCTTGGGTAACAGTTGACTCACGCCGCCTCTGCTGCCCGACGCAGGAATTCCCGCCTCTGTTCACTCGGCAGAAATTGAAACAGGCGCAACGTGGAGGAAAGCAGGATCTTCGAGTCCGCATCTTCAAGATGTGCCCCCGCCAAAAAGTCAGCGCAGATCATTTCCAGGCAATACCCCCTTGACTTGTCGGATCCGAGCATAAGCGCAGCCGTATCTATCGCCTGTTCGATCACCGGCGCCTGGCTCTTGTAGACCTTGAAATAGATCAGCTCGCTCGGTTCTGATTCCCGCCCGGTCAGCTCCCGCTCCACCTCCGCCTTAAACTGTTCCTTGGGCAACGACCGCGCTTTGTGCAACCAGGTTGCACTTTCGAAGCGCTGGCCGTCGCGGCGCGCGACTTTCACCAGTTCGATGGCTTTGGACCAGCCCAGCTGCTTCAGGTCCTGGCGGATCGGCTTGGGCAGGTGCTCGTGGATGGACATCAGGTAGTAGGCCTTGCGGCGGGACTCGGGAAAGCGCCTCGCCAGGAAGTCGTCGAACGAGCTGAGGTTTTCCAGCCGCCAGTACTGACCTGCCCGCACTTCGCACAAGTATCTTCCCAGTTCTACGAAGCGCGTATCGCGCTCGGCCTCCTTCCGCTGCTCCCAGGCCAGGATCTCGTCGATCTTGGAGAGTACGAACAGTGCCCGGCGGCGATTGAGTTTGGGCGGCATCGGTGGGTCCTTAGTAATCAAGCTCGTCAAGCCAACCAAGGTCGCCTCCGGGGCGGCGGATCAAACGGGCATCCACCATGTCCTGTTTTCCCAGACAAAGTCCCAAGTGAGAACAACTGATGCAGCCATTCCGGGGAAAGCGGATACCGCTGCGGGCCGGAAATTGTGCGGCTTCGATCTGCCGAATGGTGCTCGCGATCATCTCGCCGAAGCTCTCACGCTGTTCTTGGGTGATGGTGGCGCGCAGATACTGAACCTCGACCAGCCGTTTGCGCACAAAGACTACGAAGGCGACGTTGGGTTCGCCGCTGATCCAGGAATAACAGACGAGCTGCGGATCCAAAGCCAGCAAACCTGCCGGCTGGTCAGGGTAGCGCGCACCGGTGGTCTTCCAGTCAATCACCGAACGCTGGCCATCCATGTGGCCGATAGCATCAATGTAGGAGACGAATTCGTTGCCGTTTCCAATGGGGCGCGTGAACTTGATCTGCAGATTGCGGCGGGGATTCCGGATTTGCACCCGGCTATCCTGGACAAATCGGGTGAGCAAGTGGATCCCTTGCCCCAGCATCTGATCCCAGCTTTCATTCTTGGGGTACTCCAGAGGAGAGTCTTTGTACTGCGACCAAGCCTCGAACAGCGCGCAACCCGGGTCTTCACGGCGGAACAGCGCAGCCAGTGCCTGTTCGAAGGCACGCCCGAACAGCAGCCCGGCTCGGGTTTCTTTCTCCTGCCAGCCGTCCAGGTAGCGATAGCGGTACCGCAACGGGCAGGCCAGATACTGCACGAGCTGGGTGTAACTGTACGTCACGAGGCCACCTGCGATTGGCTGGGCGAATCTATGGAAGACCAAGCTGCGGCCGTTGCAAAGGCATCCATGTTGGTGACATGCCGGCCATTGACGACGCTGTTGGAGAGCTTCACCACTCCTCGAAGCCCGACCAGGGCTTTGTCGTCAATCTCGTCGCGGCCGAACAACTCGGTGTCGTAACCGAAATCGCGCAGAAACCAGCTGAACTTCCACAATTCTTTGGGGCCGCAGTAGAGCCGCGCGGAGAAGGCGCGCCCGACCCAGGGTGTGGGTTCGAGAACGGAGAAGCGCAGGGCATAGAACGGTTTCTGACGTTCCTTCGAATAGCGGACCTGATCGACGCGAACCAGGAACACGCCATCGGCAATCTCTGCCTCCGCCTTCATGGTCGAAGCAAGACCTTGGAAACGTCGCTTCATGCGGCACCTGCCGTGCCGGGAGCATAGCTGTTGAGCTTGCACAGCAGACCTTCTCGGTCATTCGCGGCCAGCTCCGCCAAGTGAGTGATGAACGACTGGATCTGCTGACGACCTGCCTGCCGTAAGTCTTTCGTGCCGCAGAATTCGGCCGCATACTGCTTCACGAGGGCTGCATCCAGTCGGTGCTGGCGGATCAGCAGGCAGAGCTGGTCGCGGAGCTTGGGTTCACCGTTGCCGTTGGCAGGCTGGGGCGGAAGCTTCCGCACATTCGGCTCGGGCTGACTCCGAGCGGGCAGGGAACCGATCTCCTCGACCGAGCAGATCCCGATTCCGTAAGCCTTGCGCAGAGCCCGGTTGACGGCGCGGGTTTCGGCCACGCGCATCTCGGCGCCCCGGACCAGGGCCGAGACGTTGGACGGATCGGCATCCCCATAGCCGACGAATCCTTTGCACCGCGGTGACTTGTAGACAATCGCCTTGAAAGCCCAGCGCGCCGCTGCAGCATCGCAGAATTGCACGGCTGGCCGGACGTCGATTCCGGCGCAGCGATGTCGCCGCGCTAAGCGCAACAATCCAGTATGTGTCACATACCAGTGATTGTTGAGGAGCTGGAGGTCACCCGCAGTGACCGACAGCTCAAGAGCGGTCAGGGTTTCGAGAGAACGCTGCTGCAGGAACTTGATCTGTCCTGGCCAAAGACTCTTTGCAATCTTGAGATTAGCAGCCTTCAGCTTGTCAGAATGCATACCGTCGCTCTCCTTGAAAATGCTAAACAATGACAGTCAATGATAATCATTTTCCACAATCCCGTCAAGTGGCTTCCTGCCGTAAAATCCGCCTTGAGCATGACCAAGAAAAATGAGCAGATTGGGTTTCGGATTTCCGGCGACGTGAAGAAGTCGTTGCAACAGATAGCGAAGCGTGAGGGTCGAAGTTTGGCTCAAGTCTGCGATGTATTTTTGAGGAGCGGAATCAGCTCTTATGCGAAAGAAGGTTCAAAGTACGTGCAGCGATTCTTGACCTCAACGGTAGACGAATGAGATAGGAGAACAAAGTCGCACAGGCAACGCTCTTCATACGAACGGTGCCACGCGGTCATCTTGGCCGCATACTGAGCTATGCCCATCACCAAATCACGGGCACCTAAATCCAGTACGTATACCGGACGGCTTCCGGCATACGCCCAGCATGCCAACCGCGATCGGGTAGTCAAATTACTCTGTAAGGGGAGGTGTTCTAAGACCAGATGGGCCGAGATGGACGTTGATTATCCCGGTCAAGAAATTTTGCAGAAATCAAAGCCGTTTGACTTCAGTGCAACCTGCCTCTTCTGCGGCTATGTCGCCGAGTATTCGTATAACTTCTATCGGCCTTGATCCGCGACGGCGACCGGGTGTTGCTATCCAACCTACCAACCGGCGGTCGATTGACGGCGAATATGAGTGCCGGCGGCTTCCGATCGGGCGGCTGAAATTAATCTGCAGATTGCGGCGGGGATTGCGAATCCGCACGTGATCATCCTGGGCGGAGCGCTCGAGCGGGTAGATGCCCTGTTCCAGCATCTGGTCCCAGCTTTCGCCTCTCGGATAACCCACTGGATAGGTTTTGTACTGAGACCAAGCCGCGCCAGGCTGCAGTCGCTGGTGAAATAGTCCTAATCGCTGAGCCTGGGCAGCCGCGGTCTTCGCAGCGTACATTCGGATGTGCAAGGCGGGTCGACAGCTGTGCACAGCTTGGTAATGCGCTTGCCTTTTGTAAAGAATTCGACCCATGGGCGCGTGCCGCGACATGTCGATCGCCGAGTGGGTCCAGCAAGCGTTGGGGCCCGGGACGCTCGCCGGGAAGCCCGTGGGCGCGATCGGCAAGAAACTCCTGGCCGACGCTCCCTGGATGGTGGGATTAGGCGGTTTCGACGCGCCCGCCTCCATCCGGGCGTCACAATTCGGGCATCCAACCTGCGCGAAGCCGGCCACATCTGCGCTCGGGGAGGCATGTCCCGAAACGGTTATTGAGCAGTGTTAGCAGGTCAGGCGCGCCCGGGAGGAGGCACCACTACCGATCCCGCGCTACACGCATCCTTCCGCAAATGTCTGCCACGGAAAGTCGTGCGACCGCGTCCAGGATCGAGTCGCGCGCCGGCAGATTTGCCGACCCTTGCCAGCGCTGACTGATGATGCTCACTCCCTTGGTGCGAAAAAGTGGGCGGTAATTGATCTCCGGGCCTGTGCCAACAATGAACCGGTTGCATTTGTTCTGCAGGCAGAGGTCCAGCAAGTATTCGGAATCGGCGTCAGCGGGATAGTACCGGCGCTGCACAGTGGCACCACGGACGATTTCTTTCTCCCAGCCCAGGTACTTCAGGGTCCTCACGAAGGGATGCATCAAGTAGTCGGTCAACCAGGGGCTGGGGAAGGGGGGCAGCAATTGCGATACCAGCTCCGTTGCTGCCGAAGCCAGCGGCAAGCCGCTATAGATGCGGCGCACTTCTTTCTGCATCTCGGGAAACCAGATGGAGTACTCTGGGACGTCGACATCGTCGATGGGCGCACCCTTCTTGCGCACCGGAATCTCGATTTTGGAGGGAGCCTTGTAGGCCGAACGAAGGATGCACTGGTTGACATGATTCTTGTCGTCAAGCTGGCGGTCGCTCAACACGAAAACCACGTCGGAATTCAGTACGCGCTCAAAAAGAAACACTGGAGGAAAGAGTGAGAGCGAAAAAACGGTAGCGGTTCTGGGCGCCATGAACACAGAATATGGCATCGGCGGCGTGCGTCAAGCTGTGATGGTCATCTCCTCTATTATGTAACGGCGAACGGCGGGATGCCGTTCGACAGAATTTTTCTGTCGAGAAGCCCAGATTGGATTTTCCACAGTTCCACCTTGGATTTCCACCGATATAGCTATTGACAATTCTCTCGTGCTGTCACAATCTCAGATTGCTGCCCGAAATGGGCATTAGCGGGCGTCTCCCCCGGAGGCGCCCGCTTTTTTCGTTAGTGGCATTGATGGAGCGCAAGTATGCATTCTGGCAGACTCCATGCTCGACGGAGGACCCCATGAGCCAACCCACCGGCGACCAGAAAGAACAACCGACGGACACCGTTCGGCCGCCGGACAAAAGCAATGGAACGTCGGGCGCACAGGCCCCTGGCGAGCCACCAAGCTCCGAACAGAAGATCAAGGCAAATCGCGAAAACTCCAAGCATTCCACCGGTCCCAAAACTGAGCGCGGAAAGGCGGCGATCAGGAATAATGCATGGCGGCATGGCCTCTATGCCAACGACGCCGTCATCCGAGAAGGACACGGGCAAGAAAACGAGGAAGAGTTTCAGGAGTTGCTCAGGGGATTTCGGCGCTCCTGGGAACCACGCGATGCGATGCAGGAGTACCAAGTGCGCGCGCTCGCGGAAACAGAGTGGCGACTGCAACGAGTGGTCCGGGCAGAAGTCGGTGAAATTCGCAGGCAGACCGAGCTCGATTGGGCAACGCTGTCCACTCGTGATTCTAAGGTCATCTCAAACTTGGAAAGCAAACTGAAATTGCTAGCGGAGGTTCGCGACGACGTGAAGGAGTGCGGCTACGTTTCCAACGCGTTCCAGGAACAGTTGGAGAGCCTTTTCGGCAAAGATGTCTCGCTCGTAGCGGATTGTCGCGAGATTTCACAGTTGGCACAAAAGGAGCAGAAAGAACAGGATCTATCAGATCTATCAAGTGCTGAACTCGAACAGCCCCAGGACGGGGTTCAGGATGGAGACCCTGGTCCGGAACCCGCCCAAGGCAAAGATTCCAGCGCTGAAGATTCCAGCGTCGGCGACTACAAGTTCGATCTGTTGCTCCTGATCGATATCAGCACGGTCCTCCTCGAGCAGGACCTCGAGAATCTGAGAACGGAACGACTGCGTTGGCAAGAAGCCAATTTGCTGACTTGCAAGCTGCCGTCTAGGGAATTCGCCGACACACTGATTCGTTATGAAACCGCACTCGAGAAAAAGAAAGAGAGGATCATCAAGCTGCTGCTGCAGCTCAAAGGCAAATAACGTAGTTTTGGAGGAACAAAGCCAATAAGTTATTTCTTTTCATTGCGGCTTGTCAAAGGGAGGACGATTCCGCCTGGCCCAGGCCAGCTAGAACAGGATATTTGACAACCATGGCGCGGTAGCAACCGGGGCGGGTCTGGCAGACCCGGACCGTAATTTCCGGTTTTAATCCGCCGGCACACACACGCCGGATGGCCGTGGAGAGCGGGCCGCGCCGCAATAGTACTACCCGATGGGGACTACATGTAAGGCACCCTGCACACATCGAGCTCAAGATGAGCCGCGAAGGTTGGCCCCGTGGTTCGGGACCGGGGGGCGCTGGTTCAAATCCAGTCTTCCCGACCAACTTTTGCTTCCCACAACACCCGGTCGAACTGTCTATTAAGCGTGGCACATCGGGAACAACACTCACTGGGCGGCCGCTACGATCAGCAGCCATCCGCTTCCTCCGCGGATTTCAACATTCTTGCTGGATGTCAACACAATGTTACCGAGCGGCGGAGTGTCTCCCGGACTTGCGATCTTCACATCACTCAAACCATAAGTTCCGCAAGCAGCACTCGAAAATATCCAAACCGCCTGCTCGCGGTCGTAGCCTGGACCACTAGGGCATCCCGCGGCAGGATTCGGCGTAAGCGTTGCCAGTACGGAACTTCCTTCCAGCCACCTCCCAACAACGCCGCCACGTGAACCCACCTTGCCTCGTCCGCGATTGACGACGTCTCCGCCCACCTGGCGTGTCACCCATGCGCTCTTAGGGTCCATATCCGAGGAGGAACTGATTGGAGATTGCGCATCTGAGACACTCATGAAAGAAGCTACGGCCAGGACGGCGGCCGCCAGTGGAATCGCCCCCCCGTTTTCCTGAATGGCGTCGAATGTTATGACAATGCTAGATCCCGATGATCCCGGTTTGGTGACGCTCACCACGTGACCGGTGATACGCGAACCCTTGCTGATCTTGGCGCCGGATGGCAGCGGTACCTCTTGCGTCACCTCACCTTCTATCCTTTTTCCGGTCCCGTTTTTCTTGGCATTAAGCCCTGAACGGAGCATTACGGGTACGACAGTTCCGACCGGAATCCCGGTCGCGAGGGAAATAGCTAAAAGCAGCAAACCCGTTGCTAATTTAGTCCATAGCATTCTGATTGAGAATTTCCTCTTGGACTTTCCAGGGCTATGAGAATCTGCGCATTGTACTGTCGTTTCGCCCTTGCGCTTTGCTTGAACAGTTGAATCCGTGCGCAGCCGGGCGCAGCGTTGATGTGCTTGCGCGTGAACATCGTTAAGGTGCGATACATCGATATACCCGTCTTCGTGGACGTCGTGACCCGTTCAAGCCTAGAACAACAGGCAAAACATTGGAACGGTTGGTAACCAGTCCTCATTAAAATTCACAACGCGTCGGGTGAGGCGTCATTTCTTTTTAGTGCGGAGCCGGTCCGCATAGGCCAATACTGTTCTTACGTATTCCTTTTCATGATTGTAGGCGTAGAGGGCTTGAAATTGCGATTTTCTGGATTTTCCCCAGCCGACTTCGTGGAGATACAAAGCGGTGCTATAGATCGCGTCGGCGCTGTTAAAAAGATCTATCGTGCCATCCTCGTCGCCATCTATCGCGTAAACCAGATATGAAGATGGAAGAAATTGGGGAAACCCGAATGCCCCCATGGGCGAACCCCGAAGTTATCGCAACACTCCGGCGAGCAAAGAAACCAGCACCAGTTCACGTGCGAACACATTCAGTATCAGCCACTTGATCTTCATGATTTATTCCTCTTTGCTCTCGGATGCTCAGAAGGACAGCGGGGGAAACGTTCTTCAGAAGAGACCTGCTTGGGCTGCTATGGCCGGCCTCTTGGGAAGGAAAGTGCAATCAGTAGAGCCGTGGCCGGGAACCAGGTTGATCCCTTTAGCATTGGACGGATTGCCTTGTCGGTGATCAAACTCACGTAGGAGCGTGACAAAAGCGAGAGGACTCATGAGAGAAAGCGACATGTCGCAGCATCAGACAAAAAAGGCCAGCGTACGGGCTACGCGGCCAAATATTCAGAGAACACAATCATGTGGTGTCATTGGATCGGCACCAAGGTCCAGTTTCGTCGGGAGTTACGTTTCGAGCGTGCCTGGGATAGGAAGGCTTACGACAACGGTCGACGGCATGATCAGCTTACAGTGGCGAGCGATCTGATTTTTCACTTTTGACTGGGGCCGCTTCTGATCGCCAGAGTGCCGCCATTCTGAGGTGCGGCTGGGGGCTCTTCCACTCGTTGTCGGCCCGACGTTGCTGACTGAATAGGGGAAAGGCGGATTCCGTATGCCGTCCCCAGGGGACTTAGGCAGCCTCGTGAATCAAAGGAAGGCCGTATAGACAATGCGCCGTGTTCGCGAGTTCAAAAATCTGTTCGAGTACGTTCGCGAATCGCCGTCCGGAGCTGGTCGACGTGCGTCTGCTGGTCCTGTGGGTTCATTCTGGACGGCCAGCGCAGGCACCTTCGACCGGAATCGCAGAATGCGGGCGGCAGTGCGCCGCCACAAACACCGCACACACTCCGATCCTGTCGGGTGTGGCGAAAACCAGAATCATGCGTGCTGTGCTGCCCAGTAGCTCCACAAAATTGAGAGCAGAGGATCCTCGTCCTCTGCTCTCCCGGGGCTCTTTACCCTTCCGCGGGCAGTTCGCCAGGCGCTTTCTAATGCAAAGTCTAAATTGGGGTGGTGCCAGTTCCGCATGTAGTAATGGCTGCCGAGACGTTAAACTGGATCACGCCGGAAATGTCGCTGCAGAAGTAGCGCTGTCCGGAAGTTCCAGGAGTAACCGGTGCCGCCGTGGATTCATAGTTGGGTGCGGGGGTACCGCTGCCCGGGGTCACAGTGAACGCGTAGCCGCTCTTGGTGCCGCTAGCCAGGTTGCCATCGATTAGGGCGGCGGCCGCGGAAGTCGGTGACGCACCGCCGGACACCGGACCCAATGCAGCGAGCCCGGTAAAGCCCACGCTCGGGTAAGTGGTGTTATAAGTGAATTCCGCTGTGTCCAGTGTGTGCAGAGAGGCCACAGCCGATGCTTCATTGGCGGCAACGCGCGACCGCAGGAAGTTCGGAATGGCGATCGCGGCGATGATCAGGATGATCGCCACCACGATCAGCAGTTCGATCAACGAGAAGCCCTTGTGCCTTCTCGTCTTGTGCTTCTTGGGTGACTTGTGTCGCTTCATTATCCGTACCTTTCGGTGGCGGAAGAGGCCCAGCCATCTGGCCGAGTCCGCTTGTGGTGGAAACCGCCTACTGGATAGCCGGTATCCGTTTACCTGATCGGGAAAAACTGACGGGCATCGTGACAGGCGCTCGGGCAACACGCAAGTTGGCGTGCGGGTGGGAGAAGAGTGCCATGCGCAAAGCCTCTCATGGATGGCACATCCTGCGAATAGTACGGCGGTCCTAGGGCTGCAGGGGCTAACGTACACCTCCCTTTTGGGCTGGTTGTGACAAAGGGCATGCAAAAACGCCCTTCACGGCGACTGAACGACAAAACAGAAGCCGCTCGCGGGTATTACCCTTATTGCTCACCCCGACAACCGATATTTCCCCTGTTTCAGCGAACCCACGACTGATGCTTCATTGGCAGCGCCGGCGCGCTCCCGCAGCCGACACAGCGCTTCGATTCCGTGCAATGCGCAGCGAGGTCAATTCGAGCGTTTCATTCAGAGAACCACCTGCGCATTCGGAAGTCCGACGAGTCGCGCGGCGGCGTGGGTTGTTTCAGACGATCAGAGGCAAGGTTGCTTGGGCCGGCGCCCAAGGTAGAGCTGGTCTCTATAGTGAATGCATTTGGGCACGCGATCGAAAGCAGGCTGGAAGAATGGCTGGCTCCGAGCCTGCCGCAGAAGTGACATTTTGTGCTGGCGGGCGACAAAGGAGCAATTGCAATGGCACGCTGGGAGCGTTACGAGATTTGGATACCTGCAATCGTGGTGGCGAGATATTGATTTTGCCTCAGCGGTTTTCCGGGGGGCAGTTCGGCTCTAGATGGCGTATTTCCGCAACTCACGTATGCAGGGTTACCTGAGGATCAGGACCTGGCGAGTCAGGTCCTGATCCTGCGAGTTCACTAGATCGGGGTGTTTGCACCGCCGGCGCAGGTGGCGCCCGTGGCTGCTGTCGCGTTGTACTGGATCACACCGGAACTGTCGCTGCAGAAGTAGCGCTGTCCGGTAGTCCCCGGCGTAACCGGAGCCGCTGCGGACTGATAGTCGGTCGAAGGCCCCGACGAGGGAATGACTGGGGTCACGGTGAAGTTGTACCCGCTCTTCACGCCGCTAGCCAGGTTGGCATCGATCAGTCCAGCGGTAGCCGAACTCGGGGAAGCGCCGCCGGCCACAGGACCCAGATTGGCCAGGCCGGTGAAGCCCACGGTCGGATAGGTTGTGTTGTAGGTCACTTCGGCGGTGTTCAGCGTGCGGACGGAACCAACGGCTGAGGCTTCGTTGGCGGCAATCCGCGACCGCAGAAGGTTCGGAATGGCGATTGCGGCGATGATCAGGATGATCGCCACCACGATCAGCAGTTCAATCAGTGAGAAACCCTTGTTCTTCTTAGCGTGCTTCTTGGCCTTGTGCTTCTTCATTTTTTTCGTCCCTCTGGGAATGTCTAACGCCGGGCACCCGCTTCATAGGCACTTGGGGTACCAACCCTGCCCTCGCAGCAGCCGCCGGGGCAGGGCTCTAAAACCCTGCCGGCTTTGGGCTTACACCCATGCCCAGTTCGTGGTCCGGTCCAGGGCGTCAGAATGGGGGTTTTCACGGCCCGAATTTGACAGAAAATGTCATTTTGAACAGCAGATTTTGTCAGGGAAGGCGGTTCGCAGGTAACTCCAGCCGGGTACCTTTACCACGCAGTGGACCCTGCTTGAAGTCAGGCAAGCTCGCCTGCCGGGCTGTGCTAGTCTCTGATTCAGGTTTGCTCCCGGAGGTGAACTCGCCTTTGGAAACCAAGACCGAGCTTGCGGCGGAAACGGCCGGGGTTTCGCCATCCTCAGCGGGGCGATTCATCTTCTGGCTAGCCCTGGCTCTGACGCTGCTGACGTATGTCGGCGCCTTGCGGTTTGAATTCGTCTATGACGATCTATCGCAAATCGTCAGCAATCCGCACGTACAATCTTGGCGCTTCGTGCCCAGTTACTTCACCGAACAGGTGTGGGGGCATCTCTACCCAGGTCAGCCGGGCGACTACTATCGTCCGGTATTCCTTCTCTGTTTGTTGCTGGACCATACACTCTTCGGGCTGCGGCCGGCAGGCTGGCATGCGACGGCGCTCTTGCTGCATTTGCTAACCACAGGCCTGGTTTACCTTTTGGCCGGCAAGCTGACGCGCGACCGCATGGCCGCTGCCATAGCCGCCTTGTTTTTTGGCCTGCACCCGGTCCATATCGAAGCCGTGGCCTGGGTATCGGCGGTGGCTGAGCCGCTGATGGCCGCTCCCATGCTCGGCTCATTCCTTTGCTATCTGAAGCAGCGGGAGTCACCACCGCACAAGCGACTCTGGCAGGCTGCCTCGCTGGCGCTGTTCGTATTCGCGGTCCTATCCAAAGAGACCGCTTTGGTGCTTCCCGCCATCATCGCCGCATACGAGTGGCTCTTCCCCTTGGACGACGGGCAGCCGGCGGATTCGCGGTCCGGGCTGCTGATGCGGATTGCACGCGCCATCGGTCCGTTTGCCCTGGTGGCAGCGGGCTGCCTGGCGGTCCGCTTTCATGTGCTGAAGGGGTTTGGCCGTCCCACCGAGAAGCCTCTGTCCGCCGTGTTGCTTACCTGGCCATCGTTGCTCTGGCTCTATCTGAAGCAATTGCTGTGGCCGTTTAAGATCAGCGCGTTCTATGAGACGCCTTGGGTGCACTCCCCGGCGATGGGTAACTTCGTTCTGCCGCTTCTGGCGGTTGGCTGCGCGGTCGCTGCTTTGAGCTATTGGGCCTGGCGCTCGCGCGTGGTCGCATTTTCCGTCCTGTGGTTGGCGTTTACCATCTTTCCGCCCTTGTGGGGAGTCCGCTATTTCGGCGAGAGTGAGCTGGCGCATGACCGTTACCTGTACGTACCGTCGATTGCCCTGGCATTGCTGCTGGCCGTAGCCATCAGAAAGATACAGGGCGGCCACGCGCGATTGTTCGGGCTGCCGGCAGTCCAGGTGGCGGCGGTGGCGCTCCTGGCCTGCGTCTTCGGCGCGGCGACCGCCAGCCAGAGCGTCTATTGGGCCAACAATCTCCTGCTCTACTCGCGCGGGGTTCAGGTAGCACCCAGGAACGTGCTGGCGTGGGACCATCTGGGCACGGAATGGATGGCGCGCAACCGCCTGGATGTGGCGATCGAGATGTATCAGCACGCGTTCGAGATCGATCCCAATGACTGGAACACCAACTTCGCCCTGGGTGTAGCCTACTCGAGCATCGGAAACCTGCCGCCGGCGGAGCGTTTCCTGGCCCGCGCTTGCGAACTTCGCAGCGGTTACGCTAACCAGTACTACTATTTGGGAACGGTTCGCATGCAGATGGGCCGGCTACCTGAGGCGGAAACTGCGTTGCGACGGGCGCTGGAGATCTGGCCGGCAGGAGTTGGCTGGCACCAGACTTTGGGGGTAGTGCTCGAGCGCGAGGGCGATCTCGCAGGGGCTCGCGACCAGTTTCAGGCGGAACTCACCAATAATCCTGCCTCTAACGCCAGGCAGCAGCTCGATGAGGTGCAGGCACGGTTGCACAACACCAGCGCCAGCACTGTGCCGCCCGCGCCCGGTCAGAAACACTAACTGCGGGCAGTCGAGCCTCTCAGTGGCCGGCGTTGGCTGCCGCCTCGATCGCCAGCGCCTTCCGATACTCCTCCTCAGCTTCGGCCTTCTTCTGCATTCTCGCGAGCACCAGGGCACGGGCAAGGTGTGGTCCGGCTGAGTTCGGCGCCAGGCTGAGGGCGGTTTCCGCTTCGGCCATCGCCTCATCGAGCCGCGGGGTTTCGGAGAGCTGTGCTGCGGCAACCTCATGCGCCTTGGCAGCGGCGGCGGGCACATCGAACCGTCCGTCGAAGACAAGGATCGAATGCGCAATCAGTGTGCTCGGACGTTTTCCGCGAAATTCCGCGTAGGGATTGTAGGCGTCACCACCCCAGAAGGGGCCGGCAACTTCGCTCGCGCTCAGGAATACGGGGCCATCGATGGTGGAAGGAACCGGCGCCACGGCCAGGCGATTGGCGACGGAGAAGGAGTTGGGCAAGGGTTTACAGGGGATGCCGT
>Ga0335077_10003575_pt1 | contig 18840 bp, 16 predicted proteins | sample Lox_Sample_31_FD_207151 | JGI IMG/M metagenome (GOLD analysis project Ga0335077, IMG submission 207151) | Soil microbial communities from Loxahatchee National Wildlife Refuge, Florida, United States - Lox_Sample_3.1 | ecosystem: Environmental > Terrestrial > Soil > Wetlands | place: USA... | reverse complement strand
GCCGGGGAAGCGGTGCGAACCGCGCTCGCCAAGATCCGTCGCGCCGTGCCGGACGCCCTGCGCGACGAGATGCGACGGCTCGTCCGGGCCGTCGACGTCCGGGTCGAACCGCCGGGAGACTGGGCCGCCGCGCTCGAGGAGGCCATCGAGCGCCGGCTGGAGGTGAAGATCGGGTACCGAGCGGAGTCCACCGGCGTCGCCGGGGAAAAGCTCCTCGAACCGCGAGCTCTTTTCCCGCGGGAGGGGCACTGGTACCTCGCCGCCTGGAGCGTCGCGAAGGGAGAAGAGCACCTGTACCGTCTCGACCGGGTGACCTCCGTGGAGCTCCGCGACCGAGTCTTCGCCGAGCACGTCGACGGATCGGTGCCCCGGTCTCGGGGCAAGTACGTCGCTTCCGGCGCGGAGCGGTGCGTAAGGGTCCGGTTCACCGGGCGGGCAGCCACTCACGCGAAGGAGAGCTGGCCGGGGAACGTTACGGATTCGCCCGACGGAGGTGTCACGGTCGAAACCCAGCAAGTCCCTGGCAATTTCCTCCTCGGCTGGGTCCTCGGATACGGCGGCCAGGCCGAGGTCGAGTCGCCTCCCGAGGTGCGCGCCGCCTTCATCGAGAGAGTGAACGCCCTGAGAGCGGTCTACAGCGCCAAGTAGCGCTCCGTGTCCGTCCCTCGTGGAAGATGGTTCCGCGAAGGGGAGGCGCGGCGGCGGTCGATGAGACCTCGGGCGAGCCGGTTCAGAGACCAGTTCCGGTGTCATCCAGGATCGCTCCCACCGTGCGCCCCCTTCGGGGTGGAGGTCACGGTCGGCGACGTCCCCCCGACGCTGCGACCGGTGGCGGCACGCCCAGGATGCGAGACGTGGGTCACCGGATCCGCGCGAGAGGGGCAATTGGCGCCGTGGCTACGTTGGAGGTGAGACATGGACAAGAGGAGCGTCACCGAGATCCCAGGCACCCCGGCTGCAGCAGTGGAAGGTCTCGCTGGTTGGGCGGCGTTCGAGCGCGACCTGGCCGCCACCCTGAACGTCCTCAAGGACGAGATTCTCGTCATCTCGTCCAGGGCCAAGAATCGCTACGTTCAATTCAACGCCCGCCACGGCCAGGGCATTTTCGCCGAGACCGTGAGCAACGCGTATCTGGGCCCGGACGAAAGGTTGGACGAGGCCCAGGTGGAGGCGCTCGTCGCCCTCGGCTGGTGCGCACCCACCCGCCTGCCGGACGAGCCTTCTCCGACTCGGCCGCCGAGGGGGTCTCCCAACTTCTTCCGGGAATTCCCGACCCCGTTCTCGTGCGCCGACGTGGCGCGCCTCGCGACGCGCACCCTCGCCGAGGTGCACGGCATCTCCAGCTCCGAGGAACTCGAGTACACCGCCTTCGACGACCCCGGGCATCCCGTCACGCTCCCCGGGCTCCACGTTGCTCGAGCCGCCGCCCCCGCGCCGAGTCCAAAGCGGGGAACGCAGCGTCGCGGACTCGCTCCATTCGTCCGCCTTCGCGCCCAGGTCCTCGCCGCCGCCCGGAACGTGAGCGGCTTCGGAGAGCTCGAGTACGACAAGGACGGGGACCTCTCGATTCCGGTGGGCGGGCGGGCCGGATGGCTTCGCCCCTACAAGAGTCCCTTCATGGTCCGCGTCCACACGTGCCTTGCGTCCGGGGTGGTAGCGGACGAGGACCTGCTCGGCGAGATTCACGAGGCGAACACCCGGCTGTCTCTCGCCCGGATCATCTACACGCGGGGGAGCCTGTTCCTCAGCGTGGACATCCCCGCGGCCCCTTTCAACCCGGAACACCTATTTCAAGCCGTTACGGCGCTCGCGAACCTTGCCGACGAGGTGCTGAACGACCTGAAGCTTCCCGCTGCGGGTCGCGGAATCGCCGAGCGCACGGTCAACTGAACTCGACCGGCGACCCACCAGGCGTCGACTTCACCCAGGAGGACACATGGAGCGGACTCGACTGACACCGCGGTTCGGACAGGCGATGAGCTACGCGCTCTTTCTCCATGGCGGCCAGGAGCGCAAGGGTTCCCGGGCGCCGTACATGGCACATCTGCTCGGAACGGCGGGAACGGTCCTTCATTTCGGCGGCAGCGAGGACGAAGCCATCGGCGGGCTTCTCCACGATGCCGCCGAGGACCAGGGCGGAAGACCGATTCTCCACGCCATTCGCGACGAGTTCGGCGATCGCGTGGCGGAGATCGTCGAGGGCTGCACCGACACCTTCGAGGATCCGAAGCCCCCCTGGTGGGAGAGGAAGAGAGCCTACGTCGCCGAGCTGCCGGCGAAGCCCGCGCACGTTCTCCTGGTATCCGCGGCGGACAAGCTCGACAACTCGCGGGCCATCGTCGCCGACCTCCGGAGCCTCTCCCCGGCCAGCCGGGACGGGTACTGGGCGCGGTTCAGCGGCGAGCGCACGGGGACACTCTGGTACTACGCCGCGCTTCTCGAGGCCTACCGCGGTGCGCGACGGCACCCCTACATCTCGGGCGTGGTGGCAGCGTTCGCGGAAGCGGTCGCGAGCATGAAGGAACTCGCCGGATCTCACGGTCACCTGGAGTCGGGTGAGATCCCCTAGATCCGCGCCAACCGATGCTCACCTCCGCGCGACGTCCGATCCGTCCCGGCCGGGCAGATCCGGCTTTCTCCCGTTCGAGAGAAAGGCGTGAACCGCGGCGATGACCTGCGCGCCCTCGCCGACCGCAGCGGCGACACGCTTCGTCGAACCCGCCCGGACGTCGCCGATCGCGAACACGCCATTCCGGCTCGTCTCCAGCAGGCGACTGCCGTCGCCGACGTCCGCGCCCGTTTGCACGAAGCCCTTCGCGTCCAGTGCCACGCCCGACCCGGTCAGCCATGACGTGCAGGGGTCCGCGCCGATGAACAGGAACAGATGGTGGATCGCTCGGCGCGTCTCTGCGCCCGACGGCACGTGGCGCCAGCGCATCGCCTCGAGAACGCCGTCGTGACCCTCGAGCCCGACGACCTCCGTTTGCGGCAACACCTCGACGTTCGGCAACCCCGCGATGCGGTCGACCAGGTAGCGCGACATGCTGCGCTCGAGACCGCTCGCGCGCACGAGCATCCACACCTTGGCAACCTCGCTAGCCAGGTACACCGCCGCCTGCCCCGCGGAGTTGCCGCCCCCTACCAGGGCCACCTCCTGCCCGGCGCACAGCTTCGCCTCGAGGGGCGAGGCCCAGTAGTGCACGCCCGCCCCCTCGAAGGAGGAGAGGTTCTCGACCCCGAGCCGGCGGTACCTCGCTCCACTCGCGACCACGATGGCGCGCGCGCGTACCCGCTCGCCGTTCGCGAGGTTCACGCGGAAGTCCGTGCCATCGGCCCCGTCGCCAGGCTCGAGGCGCACTGCCTCGTCGGGTATCGCCATCTCTGCGCCGAACTTCTCCGCCTGGTTGAAGGCGCGAGCCATCAAGGCCATCCCGCTGATGCCGGTCGGGAACCCGAGGTAGTTCTCGATCCGCGCCGACGCGCCCGCCTGGCCCCCGAACGCCCGACACTCGAGGACGATGACGGAGAGACCCTCCGATGCCCCGTACACTGCCGCGGCCAGACCTGCCGGCCCGGCGCCGACGATCGCCACGTCGTAGAGCCTGGCCGGATCGATGGGACGGACGAGCCCGAGACAGCCGGCGAGTTCGGCCTCGCTCGGGTTCCGCAGCAAACGACCATTCACGCAAAGCACGATAGGCAGGTCGTGCGGGGTGAGGTGGAACCGCTCGACAAGAGTCCGCGCGCTCGCGTCGGTGTCCGGATCGAGCTGATGGTACGGATGCCCGTTTCTCGCCAGGAATCCGGCCAGGCGCAGCACGTCCGCATTGCCCGCCCTCCCGACGATCACCGGCCCGCCAGCGCCGCTTTCGAGGAGGCCAACGCGTCGCAGGATGAGCGCGCGCATGATGCGCTCCCCCAGTTCCGCCTCCGTCACCAGGACCTCGCGCAGCTTCTGTGGCGAGAGGACGACCGCCTCGACCGGGCTCTTCGCGAACGCATCGACGAGCGAGGGCTGGCCGGAGAGCTGCGCCAGCTCCCCCATGAACGAGCCAGCGCCGTGCGTGACGATGGGCTGGTCGCGTCCGAGCACGCTGTGCTGGGTGACAGCGAGCTCGCCGCCCACGACGACGAACAGCCCTGGGCTGACCTGGCCGGTTGCCACCAGACGTTCGCCTGCGCGGTAGCTGCGCTTCTCGCCGAAGCGCCCGAGCCGGGCGATCTCCCCCGCATCGAGCTTCGGGAACATCTGCTCGTAGCGGGCCTGGAACGTGGAAGGTGTGGGCGAACGCATGGGACGGCTCCATTACCCGGCCGCGCTGGCGTCCGCCTCCCGATTCTCGGCGGTCGGCCGAAAGCTTCGAATCCACCCACCCGCAGGCGTCACTCACCCTTTGCTTTCCATCCGTCCCGGGCGGGCCGCGCCTCCCGCGCCTGGCGGGGGCGCCGAGGCGGGACTGCCGATGGCGCAGTGAAATCGAGGCGGGTTGCCGCTCGACCCGCCCGGGGCGCCGGCGTCCGCCGGGCGCGCGCCAGCGCTCGATGGGATACCCACGAGGGCGGTGGCAGCGCCCGTGGCCAGGAGACCGGCGCAGAGGAGCATGGCCGTTCGGTACACCGGCGCCAGCGTCGAGGCATCCGTCAGGGTGCCTCCGCCGAAACCGGCAGCGAGCGGGAGTGCAGCGACCGCGAGGAGCCCGGCAGCCCGCGCGACGGCGTTGTTGACCCCGCTGGCGACCCCGGCATGCCTCGGGTCGAGTGCGCCCAGCACGGCCGCCGTGAGCGGCGCCACGGTCAGGGACAGGCCGAGTCCCAGGACAACGGCTCCGGGCAGCACCGTTCGTAGGTAAGAGGCGCCCGTGCCGACGCGCGCGAGGAGGACGAGGGCCGCCGCACAGACGAGGGGGCCCACCGTCATCGGAAGTCTCGGCCCCACCCGATCGGCGAGCGCACCCGCGCGCGAGGACAGGAGGAGCATGATCACCGTGATCGGGAGCAGGGCGGTCCCCGCGGCCAGGGGCTCGAAGCCGGCCACGACCTGAAGGTCGAGGACGAGCAGGAAGAAGACTCCCCCGAGTGCAGCGTAGACGACCAGGGTGACGAGGTTCGCGGCCGTAAACACCCGAGATTCGAACACCTCCAGCGGCAGCATCGGATTTCGCACCTTCCGCTCGGCGAGCACGAATCCGATCGAGGCGACACCGCCCAGCGCCAGCGGCGCCAGCACGTCGGGAGAGTGAAGACCGCGGCCTGGCCACGCCGTGAGCCCGTAGGTGGTCCCCGCCAGCCCCGCCGCGGCGAGGAGAGCGCCAGCCAGGTCCAGGCGCCGCGGCGAGCTCGGATCGCGCGTTTCCCGGACGTGCCGGAGTGCCACGGCGATGGCGAGCGCCGCCAGCGGCAGGTTGACGAGGAAGATGAGCCGCCAGCTCCCGACCTCGACTAGCCAGCCCCCTAGGAATGGGCCGACCGCGCCGGCGATGCCTCCCAGCCCGGACCACGCACCGATGGCCCGAGAGCGATCCTCGGGAACGAACGAGGTCTGGAGGATGGCGAGGGCCCCCGGCGTGAGGAGCGCGCCACCCACGCCTTGAGCGAGCCGAGCCAGGATGAGCGTCTCGACGCTGGGCGAGACCCCGCACAGGAGGGACGCGCCGGCAAACCATGTCAGGCCGATGACGAAGACCCTTCGACGACCGAAGAGGTCGCTCAGGGATCCGCCGAGCAGGATCAGCGACGCCAGGGTGAGGTTGTACCCGTTGACGATCCACTGAAGGCCCGCGCCATCCGCGCGGAGACCGGCGCCGATCCGCGGCAGGGCGACGTTGACGACGGTGGCGTCTATGAAGGTGAGCGCCGATCCGAGGACGGCCGCGAGGAGCACCCACCGGCCCGACGGCTCGCGGTAGCGGACGAGGCATGTCGGCGGGCTGGCTGCTGGCCCCCGCGGAAGCTGCAGGCGCATGGCGCCTCCGTCATAGCCCGGAGGGCAAGGTCGCGCCGTCGTCCGATGCTCAAGGCGCCGCCAGACGCTCGAGCGAGCCGCGGTCCGGGAGAGCGATCCACCCTTCGATCCGTGCCGTCGGCATCTCGTCGCCCGCGGGCCTCGCCGTCAGGCAAAGCTTTGCCGCCCTCGCGATGAGGCTCGCAACCAGGCCGTCGAAGGCGTCGTCGCACCCCGCGCAGAGGCCGGCGTCGACGGACGACATCGAAAGCCACGGCGTCCGGCCTCGCACCTCACCGAAGAGCGCCGCAAGAGCGGCGACGTTGTCCCGCCCCTTGTAACCCCGGTACCGGAGCCCCCATTGGAACAAGGCCGCTGCAGGGTATGCCTCGTAGACGCCACCGTCCCCCGAGCGATCCCTCACTCCGAGCCGTTCGAGGAGCCAGGCGCAGCGGGTGGCGGGGATCGCGATGGTATCCGAGGAGACGCTCAGCGGGGTGATACCGGTCGAGGCGTAGACGTCCTCGTCGGTCGCGCGCAGACGGAGCCGCCGCCGGCTCTCCCTGTCCCAGGACTCCACGGGCCACGGCCGTCCGGCGTGGTGCGCGTGGATCGCCTCCACGAAGTACGTCGGCCAGCCGAACGGGGCGTCGATCGCGAGGACGTCGGCGTCACGGGCGCGGCGAAGGATCTCGTCGTCCTCGAGCCCGACACCGACCCACTCCACCGTGGCTCCGCCAGCCGCCCAGCGAATGGCGCAGCCACCCGTGTCCCTTGGCTCTGCAGCGAGGTCGATGCCGAGCGTGACCATGCCGCTCCTCGGTGTCGCACGCGCCCCGGTCGAAACGCCGTTCCGCGACGGTGGAGGTCGTGGGCCTACTCCGCCGGCCCGTTCACCCGTGACGGCGGCCCGGGCTCCGTGCCCCGGCCGCCGCCGAACCGGCACCTCCGTCGCCCGCTCAGGGGTCGCCTGGCTTGAAGGGCGGTTCCTTCCCGGGCGGGACCCCCTCTTCGGCCATCGCCAGGAGCATGGCCAGTGTCACGTAGGTCCCCGTCACGGTGGTCAGGTCCACGACCTGCTGCTCTCCGAGGATCTGCTTGGCGCGCGCGAACGTCTCGTCCGAGACCGCGTGCTTGGTCCAGAGCTCCGTCACGAAGTCGTAGACGGCCGCCTCGTCCGGCTTCATGTTCGCCGGACGCTTCTGCGCCTTCAGGTCGGCGATGACCTCGGCCGGGAGACCCGCCTTGAGGGCGAGGGGCGCGTGGGCATACCACTCCACCTGCGAGCGCCAGTACCGGCCGGTGACGAGGATGGCCATCTCGTTCAGCCGCAAGGGCAGGGAGGAATTCCAGCGCAGGTAGTACAGGAGATCGAACATGCGCTGCCCGAGCACCGGGCTGCGAAGGAGAGGACTGTACGGGCCTCCCAGGCCGACGCTCGACACCTTCAGGACCTGCTCGCCCAGGGGTCTCTGGTAGGCGTTCAGCTGCTCGTAGGTGAGCGGCGCGAACCGCGGCGGCTTGGCCGCGTCGCCAGGGCCTTCTGCCACGGCGGGGAGGGCGAGCGCCGTCAAGAGGGGTCCCACGAGCGCGCACAGCTGGATCGTCTTCATCGCCACCTCCTCGAGAGAACGGCGTGTGGTACCGCGTGAAGGTCGACGCTCCGCGCCCTCCCCCGGAGTCCCTCGGTCCGGGGGAGGGAATGCATTCTACGGTCGCCCGCGTGCTCGGGGGGAGCGCCTCGCGCACCCTGGGTGGCCCCCAGCCCGCGGCGTTCCGTTTCCGATCGAAATGCGCTGGGGTAAGGTGACGCCGCTCCACCCCGGTGGGGCGAGGAGCCGTTGATGACGCCCTTCCGATCGAAGAGCCCGGGAAGGATCGACCCCATTCTCTCGGGGCTCAAGGCCGTCGTCGACCACCACCTCGAGCGTGACACGCTGCCGCCGCTGACGGACGCCGATCGACTCGACGGCAAGACCTGCCTCGTCACCGGCCCGAGCTCGGGCCTGGGCCGCGCCATCGCCCCGGAGCTGGCGCGGCGCGGGGGCCGTCTCGTCCTCGCGTGTCGCAAGGGGCACCAGGGACTGGCCGAGGACATCCGGCGCGAGACGGGCAACCCCGAGGTCTCGCAGCGCGAGGTCGACCTCGCGGACCTAGCCAGCGTCACCGCGTTCTGCGACGGGCTCGCGCGCGACAGGGTGAAGATCGACCTCCTCGTCAGCAACGCCGGGGTCGCGCCTCTCGGCAATCGACTCACGCGCGACGGCCTCGCCGAGCTCTTCCAGGTCAACTTCCTCGCCAGCTTCCTCCTCGTCAACCGGCTCCTCGCCGACGGCCTGTTGCCGGGCGACGCGCTCGCCGGCAGGGGCCCGGCGCCAGCGCGCGGCGTGCCGCGGGTGGTGATCACGTCTTCCGAGACTCACCGGCACGGTCCCCCCATCGACTTCGACCGGTTCGGACGGTTTCCGGACTTCGGTCTCCTCGACGGAACGACCTGGTACGGCCACAGCAAGGTGTACGTGCAGACGTTCGCGTGCGAGCTCGGTCGCCGGCTCGCGGGGTCCAGCGGGACGCCCCAGGTCTCGGTGTTCTCGTATTGCCCGGGCGCCGTGCGGAGCAACATCTCTCGCGAGGCCGGCATCGTCGGAAAGCTCATGACGGCGTATTTCGTCGATCCGAAGGTGTCGATGTGGCCAGCCATCTACTGCGCCGCGAGCCAGACCTTCGAGGGCAAGACCGGCCTCTACCTCTACCTCCGCCACGTCGCCAGCCCGGACGCGCGATCGTCGGATCCGCGAAACGGCGAGCGCCTCTGGCAGCTCAGCCTCGAGCTGCTCCGCGCGCGCGGCATCTCGCTCCCCGCCCTGCCTCCATCCCTTCCCTGAAAGCCGAAGGAGAATGAGCGTGCTCGAAGGCCTTCGTTCATGGAGAACCCGCGTGTTCGACACGCAGGCCAAACTGCTGGGATTCCTGCTCCTGCTGAAGGCTGGGAAGGGATTCCCGGGAGGGCGCGAGAAAGTGCTCGTCCGCGACGCCCCTCGCTACAAGGTGATCGTCTGGGGCACGGGCTTCGTCGGCAAGCAGGTGACCCGCATCCTGCTCGACCACCCGCGCTTCGAGCTGGTGGGCGTGATCGTCCACTCCGCCGAGAAGGACGGGGTGGACGTCGGGACGCTCTGCGGAGTGGCGCCGGTCGGGTGGAAGGCATCCCGTGACGCGCGCGCCGTGCTTTCAAGAGAGGCACACGCCGTCGCCTACTTCGGCCCGACGGCGGAGTACCTGAGCGAGAACCTCTCGAACCTGACGCTCGCGATGGAGATGGGAAAGGACGTCGTCTCCACGTCGATGACCCCGCTCGTCTATCCGAAGGCGTGTCCGACCGCCATCGCCGGGACGCTACAGGAGGTCTGCCGGCGGACCGGCCGCACCTGCTTCACGACGGGAATCGATCCCGGCTTCGCGAACGACCTGCTCCCCATGACCCTCATGGGCGTCTGCGGGCGGGTGGATCGCGTGCGGATCCAGGAGATCCTCGACTACGCATCGTACACCGGCGACTACAAGCCCATGGGACTGGGCCAGCCGATGGAGTATCGCGCGATCCTCGAGAACTCCGAGGTGCTGCAGTTCGGCTGGGGAATGACCGTTCCCATGCTAGCGGATGCGCTGGGCGTTCATCTCGAGAAGATCGACTCGGTCTGGGAGAAGTGGGCCACGCCCGAGGAGATCCGCTACCCGCACGGCGTGATCCCCGCCGGTTCCTGTGCCGCCATCCGCTTCGAGATCCGGGGATGGGTCGCCGGCGAGCCGCGCATCATCCTCGAGCACTGCAACCGCGTGACCCGGGCGGCGGCCCCGCACTGGCCCAAGGGCAAGATGTACGAGCACGACGTGTACCGCGTCGTCGTCGAGGGCGAGCCGTGCATCGAGCAGGAGACCGCGCTTCGCGACGCGGCGACCCGCGACGCGAACCGGGCGGGCTGTCTTGCGACGGGGATGCGAGCCGTCCAGGCGATCCCGGCGGTGTGCGCTGCCGAGCCGGGATTGATCTCCGCCCTCGATCTGCCGCTGATCCCGGGATTTGGAAATCTTCGTGAGGGAGCAGTGGGATAGGGATGCGCGGCGCCGTACCCCAGTCCGCCCGTCCCGCCCCGAGGGTCAGCCCTCCTTGGGACCGATCCCACCAGGTTGAAGCGAGCCGCGGCCTGGGAGAGAGTCAGCGCCCATGGGGCTCTTGACCTTCGCGCTCAACGTGACGCTGGACGGGTGTTGCGACCACCGCGAAATGGTCGCCGACGACGAGATGCTCCGCTACTGGACGCGCCTGATGGACGGGGCGGGAGCGATGCTCTTCGGGCGCCGGACCTACGAGCTGATGGAGGACGCCTGGCCTCAGGTGGCGCGAGACCCGAAGGCGACACCGTCGAACCGGGACTGGGCGAAGAAGCTCGAAGCCAAGCCCAAGTACGTGGTCTCGACGACGCGCCGCGACTTCCCGTGGAGTAACACGTATCGCGTCGAGGCGGACCTCAACAGGGCGGTGAAGGCGTTGAAGAAGGCCACGCCGCGCGGGCTGCTGGTAGGTAGCCCCAAGCTTTCGGCCGCGCTCCAGCGCCTGGACCTCGTGGACGAATATCGGTTCGTGGTCCACCCCGTGGTTGCCGGGCATGGCCCGTTCTTATTCTCCGGCCTGCAGCCATCATTGCGCCTCAAGTTCGTGGCCGCGACACGGCTCAAATCGGGCATCGTGGCGTTGCACTATCGCCGGCGCTAACGGGGGGGGCGGGGGGTGCAGCGCCAGGTGTCCTCGTCGAGGATCCCGCCGATGGGCGTTGGCGAGAGCCTCCATGGCTTCACGAAGGCCGTGCCGATGCAGTAGATACGACTCATGGCGATCGCGGGCATCCTCCTCGCAGCGGGTTCTGCGACGCGGATGGGAAAGAACAAGCTCCTCCTCGAGATCGACGGCGAGCCCCTGCTCCGGCGGGCCGCGAGGAGAGCGCTCGACGGAGGGCTCGCCCCGCTCCTCGTCGTCCTCGGGCACGACGCCGAGCGGACGCGGGAAGCGCTCGCCGGGCTCCCCTGCCGCACGGTCGGGAACCCCGCCTGGGCGCTCGGCCAGAGCACCTCGCTCTCGGCGGGGGTCTCGGCGCTCCCCTCGGAGGCGGCCGCCGCGGTGGTCCTGCTCGCCGACATGCCCTTCGTGGAGGCCGAGATGATCCGCGCCGTCGTCGCCCGCCAAGGCGAGACCGGGGCGCCGCTCGTCGCCGCCCGCTACGGAGGGACGACCGCTCCACCCATTCTCTACGCCCGGTCGCTCTTTCCCGAGCTCGTGGGAGGCGAGGGAGAGGGGCGCGGCCGCGAGGTGGTCCGACGCCACCGGGAGAGCGCGGCGTACGTGGATTTCCCGGCGGTTGCGCTCGCGGACGTCGACGTCCCCGAGGATCTGGAGCGGGCGCGCGCCGCCTCCCGCGGTGGGGAAGGCCACTGACGCCGCAAGGTTCGGGTCGGGCCGGTCACCGAGGCGCGGATGTCGGCGGAGCCCTTCGGGCAAGGCTCCGGTCCGCCGAATCCGACCTCGCGAGCGCGCGGGTCCGTCACCCCGCCGGGGAGGTGGCTCCCGCCTGGGAAGCGCGACGGGGAGTGGCTCCGTCGGACAGCGCGCGGGCGAGGGCCGCGAGGCTGTCGAGGGCGTGCACGGGGCGGAACTCGTCCACGTGGGGAAGCATGGAGCGGATGCCCTCGGCGAGAGGCTCGAAGCCCTGGTACCTGAGGAGCGGGTTGAGCCACACCAGACGGCGGGACGACCTCCGCAAGCGCTCGGTCTCCGTGGCCAGCACCGAGGTGTCGCCGCGGTCGAGGCCGTCGGTGAAGAGGAGCACAACGGCGCCCTGGCCGAGGACCCGCCGCGACCAGCGCACGTTGAACTCGCGCAGGCAGTCGCCGATGCGGGTGCCTCCCTCCCAGTCCTTCACGACCTGGCCCACGGAGGCGAGGGCCGCGTCGACGTCCCGGTCGAGGAGGGACCGGGTGACGTCGGTGAGGCGAGTGGCGAAGGTGAAGGCGTGGACGTGCGGCCGGTCCGAGGCGAGCGCGTGCACGAAGCGGAGCAGCATGCGGGCGTAGCGGATCATCGAGCCGGAGACGTCGCAGAGGGCCACCACCGCGGGAGGTCGGGTGGACCTCTCCCGAAACCGCAGCGGGATGAGATCCGGGCCGGCCCGGAGCGCCGCCCGCAGCGTGGCGCGCACGTCGATGCGGCCGCCGCAGGGGTCGGGCCGGGAGCGCCGCGAGGGGACCTCGCGCACCGGGAGCCGCATCCGGGCGATCGCCCTCTCCGCCTCGGCCACCTCGGCCGCGGTCATCTGCTCGAAGTCGCGCGTCCGGAGCGCCTCTCGGTCGGACCACGCAAGGATCGCGTCCACCTCCCGGCGTCCCGGATCGGTGACCACCGCGGAGGCCCGGAGCCCCTCGATCGCCTCGGCGAGCCGCCGGGTCGGCTGGGAGCCCTGCGGGGGCTCGTCCGGCGGGCTCGGAAACAGGAGGTCGAGGCCCTCGGGCTCGTCGTCCGGCGCGCGCCAGAAGAGCTCGAAGGCCTCGCGGAAGAGGGCGCGGTCCTCGGCGCGCGACACGAGCACCGCGTGGAGCGCGCTGTAGAAGTCCTCGCGCCGCGCGAGGCCGACCTCGGCGGCGGCGCCGACGGCGTCGAGCACCCGCCCGGGGCCGATGGGCAGGCCCGCCGCCCGGAGGGCGCGCGCGAACTGCACCACCCGGGCGGCGATCTGGCCGCCGTCGGTCACGTGCCGGGCTCCGCGGGCCCCCCGGCGAGGAGCGCCGCCGCCTCCGCCCCTCGGATGCGGGCAATGTCGTCCTGGTACTTGAGGAGGATCCCGAGCGTGGCGTCGACGGTGTCCTCCTCGAGCGAGACCCGGTCGAGGGCGATGAGCGCCTGGGTCCAGTCGAGCGTCTCGGCGACCCCGGGCGCCTTGAAGAGGTCCTTGGCGCGAAGCCTCTGGACGAAGCCGACCACCTCGCGCGCCAGCCGGTCGGCGGCCTCCGGCACCCGGGCGCGCAGGATGGCGAGCTCGCGGCGCGCGTCCGGGTAGTCGACCCAGGCGTAGAAGCAGCGTCGCTTGAGCGCGTCGTGCACCTCGCGGGTGCGGTTGGAGGTGATGACGACGAGCGGCTGGGCTGCCGCGCGGAGCGTCCCGACCTCCGGGATGGTCACCTGGTAGTCGGAGAGGATTTCGAGGAGGAAGGCCTCGAAGGGCTCGTCCGTCCGGTCGATCTCGTCGATGAGGAGCACCGGCGCCCCCGCGGGGTCCGCCTCGAGCGCCTGGAGCAGGGGCCGGCGAACGAGGAAACGCTCCGAGAAAAGGTCCCCCTCCATGTGGGCCCGGTCGAGGGAGTGGGCGGCCTCGGCGAGCCGGATCTCCAGCATCTGCCGCGGGTAGTTCCACTCGTAGACCGCCTGGGAGACGTCGAGCCCCTCGTAGCACTGCAAGCGGATGAGGCGCCGGTCGAGCCCGGCGGCGAGCACCTTGGCGAGCTCGGTCTTTCCCACCCCCGCCTCCCCCTCGAGGAAGAGCGGGCGGCCGAGGCGCAGCGAGAGGAAGAGCGCGGTCGAGAGCGCCCGGTCCGCGATGTAGTCGGCGGAGGCGAGCAGCGCCTGGACCGCGTCGACCGACTCCGGGAGAGGCCTCGCCGGGCTCACGCGGTCAGCCGCACGCGGCCACCGCGCGGCGTGCCATCACGCCGACGAGGTGGGCCCGGTACTCGGCGCTCCCGAAGGTGTCGCCGGAGAGCCCGGCGCTGGGCACCGAGACGCCGGCGATGGCATCGGCGGCGAACCGGGAGGCGAGCGCCTTCTCCATGTCCGCCACCCGGAACACGGACGGCGCAGCCCCCGTCACCGCTACCCGGACCCCCGCTGGGCCTCGCGCCACGAAGACGCCGACGAGCGCGAACCGCGAGGCGGGATGGGGAAACTTCTCGTAGGCGGCCTTCTCCGGCACCGGAAAGCGGACCGAGGTGATCACCTCGTCGGGAGCGAGAGCGGTCTCGAACATGCCCTTGAAGAAGCCGTCGGCCGGGATCTTCCTGCGATCGGTCACCACGGTTGCCCCGAGGGCCAGGACCGCCGCCGGGTAATCCGCCGATGGGTCGTCGTGGGCGAGGGAGCCGCCGAGCGTGCCCCGGTTCCGGACCTGGGGATCGCCGATGTGGCCGGCGAGCGCCGCCAGGGCCGGGATGGCCCTCTTCACCTCGGCCGACGCGGCGACCTCCGCGTGGGTCGAGCCGGCGCCGACGACGAGTTCCTTACCGTCGAGCCGGATGCCCTTCAGCTCGGCGAGACCGGAGAGCGCCACCAGGTCGGTGGGCGCCGCGAGCCCGAGCTTCATCACCGGAAGCAGGCTCTGGCCGCCGCCGAGGTACTTGCCGTCGGTCGCCTTCTTCTGGGCGGCGACCGCGGTGGGGAGGTCCTTGGGCCGATGGAATGCGAAGTCGTTCACGGGAGCCTCCTCGCTAGCTCTTCTTCGCGTCGCGGATGGTTCGCCAGACCCGCTCCGGCGTGGCGGGCATGTCCAGGTGCCGCACTCCCAGGTGGGCGAGGGCATCCACGACCGCGTTCATCACCGCCGGCGGCGAGCCGATGGCCCCCACCTCCCCCACCCCCTTCGAGCCGAGCGGGTTGTGGGTGCACATCGTGTTGTGGGTGCCGACGGCGTAGGCGGGGAGGTCGAGCGCGCGCGGGACGGTGTAGCCGAGGAACGAGCCGGAGAGGAGCTGACCCTTGTCGTCGTAGACCGCCCCCTCGAGGAGCGCCTGGCCGATCCCCTGCGCCACCCCGCCGTGCACCTGGCCCTCGACGATCATCGGGTTCACGACCCGGCCGACGTCGTCCATCCCGGTGAAGGCCACGACGCGCGTCACGCCCGTCTCGGGGTCGATCTCCACCTCGCACACGTGGCAGCCCGCCGGGTAGGTCCAGTTCTTGGGATCGTAGAAGGCGGTCTCCTCGAGACCGGGCTCGAGCCCGGCCGGGTACTTGTGGGGAATGTAGGCGGTGAGCGCGACCTCCCCGAAGGTCTTCGACCGGTCGGTGCCCTTCACCGTGAACTTGCCGTCTTTGAAGTCGACGTCGCCCTCGCTCGCCTCGAGCAGGTGGGCCGCGATCTTCTTGCCCTTGGCGATGACCTTCTCGAGGGCCTTCACCACGGCCGAGCCGCCCACCGCGAGCGAGCGCGAGCCGTAGGTCCCCATCCCGAACGGGATCTTGCTGGTGTCGCCGTGCGACACCTCCACCTTGTCCAACGGGACACCCAGGTACTCGGCAGCGAGCTGCGCATAGGTGGTCTCGTGCCCCTGGCCGTGGCTGTGGGTTCCGGTGAAGATGGTCACGCTGCCGGTCGGGTGGACGCGTACGTTCGCCGTCTCGTAGAGGCCGGCGCGGACGCCGAGCGACCCGGCCACGGCCGAGGGAGCGATCCCGCAGGCCTCCACGTAGGTCGAGATACCGATCCCGCGCAACTTCCCCCTCGCCTTCGCCTCGGATCGGCGCTTCTCGAAGCCGGCCCAGTCGGCCTTCTTCAGGGCCAGGTCGAGCGTGGCGACGTAGTCGCCGCTGTCGTACTCGAGCGCGACCGGCGTCTTGTAGGGGAACTGGTCGGGGCGGATGAAGTTCCGCCGGCGGAGCTCGACCCGGTCGACTCCCATCTCCCCGGCGGCGACGTCGACGATGCGCTCGAGCACGTAGGTGGCCTCGGGCCTTCCCGCCCCGCGGTAAGCATCCACCGGGACGGTGTGGGTGAAGAGGGCCCGCACCTCGGCGTAGATCGCCGGCGTGCGGTAGCAGCCGGCGAGCAGGGTCGCGTAGAACCAGGTCGGGATCCCGGGCGCGAAGGTGGAGAGGTAGGCGCCGAGGTTGGCGAGCGTCCTCACCCGCAGCCCGAGGAAGGTGCCGTCCTTGTCGAGCGCCAGCTCCGCGTGGGTGACGTGGTCGCGCCCGTGCGCGTCGGAGACGAAGGACTCGGAGCGGACGGCGGTCCACTTCACCGGCCGACTGAGCTTCCGGGCCGCCCACACGACGAGGAACTCCTCCGGGTAGTGATAGATCTTGGAGCCGAATCCACCTCCCACGTCGGGGGCCACGACCCGCAGCTTGTGCTCGGGGATGCCGTAGCTGAACGCGGCGAGGAGCAGCCGCGTCAGGTGTGGGTTCTGGCTCGTGGTGACGAGCGTGGTGTCGTCGGTGGCGCGGTCGTACTCGCCGATGGCGGACCTGGGCTCGATGGCATTCGGGATGAGCCGGTTGTTGACAAGGTCGAGGCTCACCACCCGGTGGGCCTTGGCGAACGCGGCATCGGTCGCGGCCTTATCGCCGAAGTGCCAGTCGTAGCAGGTGTTGCCCTTCGCCTGCGGCCACACGAGCGGCGCGCCCGCTTTGATCGCCTGGGCGATGTTGGCGACGGCGGGCAGGTCCTGGTAGTCGACCTCGACGAGCGAGGCCGCCTCCCGGGCCTGGTCCTTGGTCTCCGCGACGACGAGCGCCACCTGGTCCCCCACGCAGCGCACCTCCTCCGCACAGAGAGCGGCGTGGGGAGGCTCCACCATGGGTGTCCCGTCCTTGTTGAAGACCTGCCAGCCGGTGGGGAGGTTCCCGATCTTCTCGGCGGCGAGGTCGGCCCCGGTGAGGACGAGCAGCACGCCCGGAGAGCGCCGCGCGGCCTCGGTGCGGATGGCGCGGATGCGCGCGTGCGCGTGCGGAGAGCGGACGATCACGGCGTGGGCCTGCTGTGGCCGCACGACGTCGTCCGTGTAGGTGCCCTTTCCCTGCAGGAAGCGCGCGTCCTCCTTCCGCTTCACCGAGGCGCCGATTCCACCCTGGGCCATGGCTATCTCCCTCCCGCTCGCGCGGCGGCCTGCACGGCCTTGACGATGTTCTGGTAGCCGGTGCACCGGCAGAGGTTGCCCTCGAGCCACTCCCGGATCTGCGCCTCGCTCGCGCCCGGGTTCTGCCGGACGAGGTCCGTGGCGCTCATCACCATCCCCGGGGTGCAGAAGCCGCACTGCAGGCCGTGGTACTCGCGGAAGGCCTCCTGCATGGGGGAGAGAGTCCCGTTGGTCGCGAGCCCCTCGATGGTGGTCACGCTGCCGCCGTCCGCCTCCACCGCGAGCATGGTGCAGCTCTTCACCGAGCGGCCGCCGACGTGGACGGTGCACGCTCCGCACTGGCTGGTGTCGCACCCGACGTGCGTCCCGGTGAGGCCGAGGCGCTCGCGAAGGAAGTCGACAAGCAGGAGGCGCGCCTCGACCTCCGCCGTGACACGCTTTCCGTTGACCTCGAGGGCGATGGCGGGCATGGCGTGCTCCTTCCGCCGCCCACCCGGCGCGCGCTGGGGCGGGGGCGTGCGGGTACCCGGGATGCTTGGTGTCGCCCGCCCCGAAGATCAACCCGACCCCCCACGAGTGACATGATCCGGATCGGACCCGACGACGCAGCGCGGCGCGAGGTGCGACCCGCAGCGCAGGCCGGCGGCCGGATCGCGCGCTCGTCAGCGCCCCTCGTACGCCCTCTTGAGCCCGGCGATGTCGAGCTTCTTCATCTTCATCAGGGCGGCGAAGACCCGCCCCGATCGCTCGCGGTCGGGGTCGCTCAGGTACTGGCCGAGCGCGCTCGGGACGACCTGCCACGAGAGGCCGAAGCGGTCCTTGAGCCAGCCACACTGCACCTCCTGGCCGCCCTCGGACAGCTTCGCCCAGTACCGATCCAGCTCCTCCTGCGTCTCGCAGGTGACGAGGAGGGACACGCCGTCCGTGAAGGTGAAGTGAGGCCCGCCGTTCAGCGCGACGTACTCGCGGCCGTCGAGCTCGAACGCCACGGTCATGACCGACCCCTTAGGGCCCGGGCCGGCGTCTCCGTAGCGGGTGGTGGCTGTGATCCGCGAGTTCGGGAAGAGGGAGACGTAGAGGTTCACTGCCTCCTCGGCGCCCTCAGCGTACGAGAGGAAGGTCTTGATCTTCTGCATGGTGTCACCTTGTGTTCATGCGGGGTTGGGCTTCATGAAGGCGAGCACGGTACGGAGAGGATCCCGAATCGCTCCGGGCCCCGATTCCCGGGGCGCCGACGGCCGGCGCGGGGATCGCCGCGCCGAGTGGCTGGGCACGCGAGATCGTAGCGTCGAGGTCCCCGACTCGCACGCAGGGGAGCGAGTGGGGCGCGGCGGGAGGAATGTCCGCGACTGCCGCGCGCGACGCCATCGCTGCAGATCACGGGTCCGCCCCCGATGGGCTCCGCATCGTCCGATGGGCAAAGCGCAGCGCTCCCGTGGAAGGCGAGCGCCCCCGCCGGGTCGTCCACTCCTCAGCTCGTTCCGGACGCAGTGTCCGCGGGGCCTCCCCTTCCTCTCCGACCGCGCGATCGTCCCGAGTACGGGGCTCGAGCCGATCTGGCCGCCGAGGGTCATCGGGCGGCGAACCCTCTTATATTGGGCGCGATGTCGGAGGCGGACGTAGTGGATCGTCGCCGGCAACCTGCCATGCTCTCGAACTCGCCCGCCGAGGCCGCCTACACCCGGGCGCGAATCGATCGCCTCACCCGCCCCGAGCCGAAAGGAGAACGGAATGCAGCTCGTCCACGTCTACCTCAACTTCCCCGGCACCACGGAGGAGGCCCTCCATTACTACGAGAAGGTCTTTGGGACGCGGATCGTCGCCCTGCAGACCTTCGGCGACACGCCCTTCGTGAAGAACCCCCCGGAGTCGGCGAAGAAGAAGGTCATGCACGCTCAGCTCCCCATCACCGAGACGGTTCACCTGATGGCGAGCGACAGCATCGAGGGCATGACGCCGGTGCCGCTCCGGGTGGGAAACAACTTCCACATCTCGATCGTCGCCCG
>Ga0335077_10003573_pt1 | contig 18848 bp, 14 predicted proteins | sample Lox_Sample_31_FD_207151 | JGI IMG/M metagenome (GOLD analysis project Ga0335077, IMG submission 207151) | Soil microbial communities from Loxahatchee National Wildlife Refuge, Florida, United States - Lox_Sample_3.1 | ecosystem: Environmental > Terrestrial > Soil > Wetlands | place: USA... | reverse complement strand
GCCTCGCAGCAGCGACGGAGGAGCGGAAAAGCGAGGGAGGAGAGCCAAAGATCGCGTCCGGAAACGGGGGACGAGGTCCCCAAGCCTTCGTAAACCGAGGGTTAGAGCCTTCGTTGACGAACGTTACGCCTCTTTCACGGGAGAAAGACCCGACCCGTGATGTGCCCACCCAGCCCCTAGGAAGGTGGCGCACAATGTCGAGACGCGATTTTGGCGTCTGACGGGGGTTTTCCCTGATACCCAGCGTCCGGCGAACGAGTAGGCTCTGACCTCAGAAGCGGGGGATCTCCACGGGAATGGTGCGTCGTCTCACAAGAAGGAGGGGCTCTTTCGCAAGCGGCGAAGGCCCACAGGGCGAGCCGTTAGACGCCGCGGCGATCTCTGTCCCACTCGGGGAGGAGGGCCACGCCGCCGACCTCGCCCGCATCGCAGAGCCCGCTCTCGCGTCGGCCCTCGAGGCCATCCCGTCGCCCGCCTTCGTGGTGCGGTTTCCCGCCACCATCCTCCACGGCAACGTCCGCGGACGAACCCTGTTCGCGAACGAGAAGGACCGCGTCATCGCGCTATTGCGCGGCCCGGCCTCCCCGCTCAAAGGCCCGGTCCGCTTCCCCATCGGCTCGGCCCCCGATCACGCGGTGGTGGTGATCCAGGACCCCGAAGGGGATGCGCGCACCCGGCTCGCCGCCGTGACGCAGCGCTGGGGCCTTACCCCGAGGCAGTCCGCCGTCCTCGCCCTCGTCGCCCAGGGCGATTCCAACCGCAGCGTGGCCGTGCGGCTCGGCTGCTCCGAGAAGACGGTCGAGCTGCACGTCTCCGCCCTCCTCGCGAAGACGCACCGGGCCAACAGATCCCAGCTCGTGGCCGGGTTCTGGACCGACCTCGCCTGAAGGAGGCCCGAAGGTCGACCCACCCCACCGGGTTGTCCCGGCCTTCGAGCCGGGACCGACAGGGCGCGCTGCGAGCGGCTAGACTCGGCCCATGAATCCGCGCACCGACCTGTGGCTGCAGAACCTCCTCGACGAACGGGACGGCGCCGCCCTCTACGACGGCCTTGCGCGCTACGAACGGGACGAGGCTCGCGCAAAGAGCTTCCGCGACATGGCCGACGCGGAGCGCCGTCACGCCGAGATCTGGCAGCGCAAGCTCGAGAAGGAGGGCGCTCCCCTCCCGCCGAACCACCCCACCTCGCGCGTACGCGCGCTCGTCTGGCTGGCGCGGCGCCTGGGGACTTCGGCGGTCGTTCCCATGGTGGTCGAGGCGGAGGAGCGGGACGCGAAGAAGTACGAGGCGCAGGGCGACGAGGCGGTGGCCATCGCCAGGGAGGAGCGCGAGCACCGCGAGGTGCTCTCCGGCATGACCCCCGCCGGGTCGGGGACGGCCCGCGCCATCATCTCCACGCGGGAGCGGTGGCATCGGGGCGGGGGCCGTGCCGGATCCATCCGGGCGGCCATCTTCGGCATGAACGACGGGCTCCTCTCGAACCTGTCCCTCATGCTGGGGGTGGCGGGGGCGGGGGTGGAGACCCGCTCGGTCGTGGTCACCGGGTTCGCCGGACTCCTCGCTGGCGCATTCTCCATGGCGGCGGGCGAGTACACCTCGGTCGCGAGCCAGCGAGACCTCTTGGCCCGACAGGTGGCCCTCGAGAGGCGCGAGATCGAGGAGGCGCCGGAGGAAGAGGCCGCCGAGCTCGCCCTCATCTTCAAGCAGAAGGGGCTCTCGACCGAGCAGGCGAGCCGGACCGCGGCGGAGATCCTGAAGCGGCCGGAGAGCGCCCTCGACACCCTGGTGCGAGAGGAGCTCGGGCTCGACCCCGAGGACCTGGGGTCGCCCTTCGGCGCAGCCTCCTCCTCGTTCGTGATGTTCGCCGTGGGAGCGATCGTCCCGGTGCTACCCTTCCTTTTGGTGAAGGGCCAGGTCGCGGCGGCGGCCGCCGCCGCGCTCGCCGGGGTGGTCTTGGCCTCCGTGGGGGGCCTGGTCGGCTTCCTCTCGGGCACGAGCGTCGTCAAGTCGGCAGGCCGAATGCTGGGACTCGCCGCCCTGGCCGGGGGCGTGACCTACCTCGTGGGCCGGCTGTTCGGGGCCGCCATCGGCTAACAAAGGCCGGGCGCCGAGGCTCCCCCCACAAGAGCGGCCACGGTCACTCCCCCACGTCCTCGTCCTCTCCCGGAAGGGGACCTTTCTCCTCCTCCCCCTCGAGGAGATCCCGCGCCGCCGCGGGGAGCTCGGCGCCCCCCCGCCCGACCCGGCGGCGGGCGTAGTACCGCGCGACCGAGGGAAGGCTGAAGCGGTTCATCGTGACGCTATGGGTGGAGATGGCGTTCAGCCGGTCGATGTCGATGAACCACTCGGGCAGGTACACCGGGCCCACGCACAACCCGTCCTCGGTGAGGTCTCTCACGAGCTGTGCGTCGTCCACGCTCATCTTCCCGGAGAGGTAGGCCCGCACGAGTTCCACGTCTCGCTGCTCCAGCGCCGCGCGCAAGAAGTTGAAGGCGCGGCAGTAGCCCCGCTGGTAGGCGGCGTCCTTGGTGAACGGGGCGCCCCCCGTGAGGATCCCGCCGCGGAAGACCCGCTCGCTCATGAGGGCGGCCTTCTCCGGGGGGAAGCGGGCGAGGAGATAGCGGTAGACCTCCAAGAAGTCGGCCCCCCGGGCCGCCATGTCCACCGCGATGGTCCGCTCCCCGAGCTCGATGTAGCGCTCGTCGGTGATGTGACCGCACAAGAACTCGGAGACGATGCCGGTGCCCTCCTGCGACTCGGTGTGGCGGGGGAGCCCCACCGCCAGGACCTTCAGGACCGGCTGGCGATAGCCGTTCAGGCTCGTGAGCACGTGCCAGAGCCCCTCGTGGTGGGCGAGGGCCCGGACCCGGCGCTCGGAGAACCGGGCTCCCTTCCGGAGCGTGATGTGGGTCGCCCCGGCGGCGGCGTTGGCCGTGAGGCGAGTGCGGACCAGGACCCGGACGTGCCCGCCCAAGAGCGGGTTGCAGATCTCCGCAACCTTCGAGGCCGCCTCCTCGGCGGAAAAGACGAGCTCCTCGTCCCGGGCCCTCGGACGCGAGGCCCACAGGCGGGCGATGGCGAGGTTGTCGACGTTGTGGTCGGGAAAGCGGTCGCGCGGGTCGCCGTAGATGCGCCTCGAGAGCTCGTAGAAGCGCCTCGTGCCCCGCGCCGCCAGCATCTCCACGACGAGGACGAACTCCTCGCACTTTTTGCGGAGAAGGGTCTCGACCGGGTTCTTCCCCCGGATCTGGCGACGGATGGTCCTGAGCTCCTTCACCTTGTCGGCGGGGTCGAACCCGAGGGGCGGGTAGGTGGGGCGCGGCAGCTCGCGAGCCCCGCGGCGGAAGAACTGCGCGTGCACCTTGGGACCCCAGTTGATGGCCCGGAAGACCCGGATCGGCCGCTGGGCATGGAGGATCTCGTCGGAGAGGCGGCGGAGGTACTCGTGCGGCACCCGCCGAAACCTACCACGGTCCACCCGGAGCCGATTTCTCCGCCGCCCGAAAGCGACCGAGCCGGATCCTCTACCGGTTCGCGGTCCCTCCGCCCGTTAGGGCGTGGCAAGGCCGGTGGCGATCGCGGCCAGGCTCCCGGCCCCCACGAAGAGCCAGAGGAGGACGCCCTGGAAGAGGGGGCGAATCCCGACCTCCTTGAGGGCGCCCCTCCGGATGCCGAGGCCCACGAGAAAGAGCGTGAGCACGAGGCCGCGCCGGGCCACCTCCGCCACCACCACCCCCGAGGCGCGGAATGCGGGAAGGAAGGTGACGATCGCCGAGGCGCCCAAGAACCCGAGGACGAACCAGGGGGGCTTCGGCCGCGAGCCCTCCTGCCGGCGCGAGCCTCGCCGGCGGACCCAGGCGCCCAGGCCGAGGGTCACCGGGACGATCCAGAGCGCGCGCGCTAGCTTCGTCGTGGTCGCGAGCACGAGCGCTTCCCGGCCGTAGCTCGAGGCCGCTCCCACCACACTCGAGGTGTCGTGGATGGCGAGCGCCGCCCAGAGACCGAAGGGACGCTCCCCATCTGCATCAGGTGGCCGAGGAGCGGGAAGAAGAAGAGCCCCACCGCGTTCAAGAGGAAGACCGTCGCCAGGGCGACGCTCGTCTCGTCCTCGCCGGCGTCGATCACCGGGGCGGCGGCGGCGATGGCGCTGCCGCCGCAGATGGCGGTGCCCACCGAGAGGAGCGTGGAGGTGGCACGCGGGACGCGCAGCGCCCGGCCCAGGACGGTCCCCACAAAGAGCGCGGCGGCGATGCCGAAGAGCGTCGTGACGAATCCGTGCAGGCCTACCCGGGCCACCACCTTGAGGTCCATGACGGCCCCGAGCCCCACGACGCACGCCTGCAGGAGGCGGGGCGTGACCGCCCGGGTCCGAGCGGGGAACGGGTTGCCCAAGGAGAGCGCCAAGCCGATGCCGAGAAGCAAACCCACCCAGGGCGGAACCGCATGCCAGGCGGGCACCGCGCCCTCCGGGATGAGGCACGCGAGGGCGCAAACCGCGAAGAGGGCATAGGCGACGCGGTCCTGGGGCCGAGCCACCCGAACGTCCGCGAAGATCATGAGCGGTCCTTTACTCGGGCTTTGCGGGGGAGAGAGTCGTCTTGCGCTGGGCGAGGGCACTCACCCCGGCGGCCGGCATCCTCTGGACGAAGAGCTCGAAGCCCCCGGAGAGCCCTTTTTCGCCCCCGACTCCGACGGGAGCCCACTCGCGAGCGCGTAGGAGGGCCGGGAAGCGCCAGCACCCAAAGGCGAGGGCCACCCGCGGCAAAAGAGGATGACCCGGGGCCTCGCCGCCTGCCTCGAGAGGGAGGTGGGCGCGAAGCGCCCAGGCCGGCGCCTCCGCCGTCCGCGGAGAGCGCCCCGGAGAGCTGGGCAATGGGGCCGGTCACCAGATGAGCCTTCCACCGCGAGCCCGAGGAGCGTATGGGAGAGAAGTCACCCAACGCGGGGGCTCGGGGAATACCGGGCTGAGAGGACGGCTGTGGGCCGCCGACCGCACGAACCTGTCGGGTAATGCCGGCGAAGGGAGGATGGATGAGCTCCACAGCAGATCGCGTGTCGCCTGCAGACGAGGCCCCCTTCACGCTGGAGGAGGCCCCGCCCAGGCCCCTCGGGTTCTACGACCAGGCCGCCCTCTGGGGGAACCTGGGCATCACCCTCACCATTCCCGTGGCGGCGGCCTTCGTTTTGCGACCGGCAGAGGGCCTCCCCCCGCTCACGCTCGCGGCGGCGGTGACCGCGGTCCTGGTCGGGACCGTGCTCGGGACGGTGGTCTTGGCTCTCTCCGCCGTGCCGGGAGCAGAGACCGGTGCGCCCGCCATGGTGCTCCTTCGGGGGCTCCTTGGGAGGCGCGGCTCCTTCCTTCCCACCGTGCTCAACATCGCGCAGTGCGTCGGGTGGGCGGCGGTGGAGGTCCTCGTCATCGCCGACGGCTCGGCCAAGCTCGTCCCCTCCGTGCCGCACAGCGTGTGGGCGGTCGGGGCTGGTGCGCTCGCGACCGCCCTGGCCCTGTGGCCGCTCGGGTTCGTCCGTACGCTTCGGCGGTACGCGGTCTGGCTCGTGATCGCCTCGAGCATCTACCTCTTCGTCGAGGTGCTGCGCCACGGCCTCTCCCCGCCTCCAGGGGGCTCCTGGCGCCCGTTCTGGCTCTCCGTGGACGTCGTCGTGGCCCTCCCCATCTCCTGGGCCCCGCTAGCCGCCGACTACTCCCGTCACTCGCGGCGCTCGCGCGATGCCTTCAGCGGGGCCCTGGGCGGATTTGGCGTCGCCGCCATCGCCTACTTCCTCCTCGGCCTGTTCGCGATCGTGGCCATGCCAAAGTCGAGCTCCGACCCGATCGGCGCCCTCCTCGCCGTCCCCGCCGGCGCGCTGGCGGTGGCCATCCTCGTCCTCGACGAGATCGACGAGGCCTTCGCCAACCTCTACTCGACCGCCCTGTCCGCCCAGAACCTGAAACCCACCCTCGACCGGCGGGTGGTGGCGCTCCTCGTGGGCCTCGTCGCGACCGCCCTCGCCCTCCTCACCGACATGACCCAGTACGAGAACTTCCTCCTCCTCATCGGCTCGGTCTTCGTCCCGCTCTTCGCGGTCCTGCTCGTCGACTACTTTCTCCTGCGGGGCCGGGTCTTCGACGTCGGCCCGCTCGCTCCTTCGCGTCCGGTCATGGCCCTCCCCTGGTTCCTCGGGTTCGTCGTCTACCAGCTTTTGAACCCGGGCACCGTCCCCGGCTGGTCGGCCCTGTGGACGCGGGGCCAGGCCCTCCTCCACCTCTCCCCCCCACCCCCGTGGCTCTCCGCCTCGCTCACGTCCTTCGTGGTGGCGGCTCTCGTCACCCTCGCGGTCGCGCCGCTCGAGCATCCGAGGGCGGGCCGCGCCGGGCGCGAACAGAGCTAAAACCCGGCGCGGGGCGGGCCGCACCGGGCGGCCCGCCGAAAGGGGCCCTCGAGGGAGCGCCTCCCGTCCGCCTTCTCGAACGACCGACCGAGGAGTTCCTCCATGCTCGTCGCTCTCACCGTCGCCGGCTCGGACTCGGGGGGAGGGGCCGGCATCCAGGCCGACCTGCGCACCTTCGCGGTGCACCGGATGCACGGGGCATCGGCCCTCACCGCCGTCACCGCCCAGAACTCCGTGGCGGTGACGGCCTGGGCGGCCCTCGACCCCGGGCTCGTGGTCGCGCAGATCGAGGCGGTGGCCTCCGACATGCCGATCGCGGCCACCAAGACCGGGATGCTCGCGAACGCCGCCATCATCGAGGCGGTGGCCGGGGCGGCCCGGCGCCTCTCGCTCGGGCCCCTCGTGGTCGACCCGGTGATGGTGGCGAAGAGCGGAGATCACCTGCTCGACCCCGCTGCCGAGCGCGCCTACCTCTCCCACCTCGTCCCCGCCGCCACCCTCCTCACCCCGAACCTGAAGGAGGCGGCGGCCTTGCTCGCCCGCCCGGTGCGCGACCTCGAGGAGATGCGCGCTGCGGCGCACGAGCTTCGGACCCTGGGGGCGGGCGCGGTGCTCGTGAAGGGCGGGGCGCTCCCCCTGGGCGAGGCGATCGACGTCTTCTGCGACCGGCGCGGGGTGGTGGAGTTGCGCGCGCCCCGGATCGACACCGAGAACGTGCACGGCGCGGGGTGCACCCTCTCCGCCGCCATCTGCGCGCGCCTGGGGCGGGGCGAGGAGATCCTCGAGGCCGTGAAGGGCGCCAAGGCCTGGCTCACCGAGGGGCTGCGCCAGTCCTACACCGTGGGCCGAGGACGGGGGCCCGTGAACCACCTCCACTCTCTGTGAATCGGGGAGCTCGCGACCCTTTCGCCCTTTGTCCCCGCGGGCCCTCGCCTCTCAAAGGAGAGGCGGCCAGGCCCTATCGTGTTCCAAGGGGGTAAGACCCGCCCCTGCGTGAGGCTCGACGGAGGGAAGCTTTTCTCCCCGTCGCCCTTCGGGAGAAATCGCGAAATCCTTCCCTTTTGCGTGCGGCGGAAGGGGCCGGCCAATCCGGGTGTGCGCCAGCCGGGGGAGAGGCCTGGGGCGGACTAGGCGCCCGCCGCGACCGGCGGCGTGCCCGTCCCGTCGCTGCCCGGGGAGCTCGGCTCCTCCGGCTTGTCCAGGAGTTCCGGGCGGTTCACCCTGTCCCTCAGCTCCTTGCCCGTCCGGAACAGGATCCCGCGCTTGGGCTTTACCGGGATGACCTCGCCGGTCTTGGGATTTCTTCCCTGGTAGCCCTCGTAGTGCTTGACGTGAAACGCGCCAAGCCCGCGGATCTCGATGTTCTCTCCCTTGCACAGCGCGTTCTTCATCGAGTCGAAGATCGTCTCGATGGTGGCCTCGGCTTGCTTCTGCGTCACCGCACGCTTCACCACGAGGATGTTGATGAGATCCGACTTCAGCATCGGCGCTCCCGGATTTCGAAGGGAAGCCTACCCTCGGAAGACCGCTTCGGGTTCCATGGAGCCTAGCTGAACCGTCCGAAATCAGCAAGGGATCCGGAGGCATGCGCCGACGGACCACCGCGATCACACCCTTAGGGATGATATCCTACCGGTGACACCGAGCCTTTACGAGGCCGGGCCTAACCCATATGGGCCAGGACTTTGCCACCTGCCGGGGTCGGGCCTTCGTCAAGGCACAGGTCCCGCAGGGTCGTGAGCCGTAGGCGCTCCCCGGCCCGCTCGTCCGCCTGGCTCACGGCTCTACTCAAGGGGTCGGAGGCGCACTCAACCTCGGGCCCCGCGAGCGCCCGGCGCACGTCCATGAGCGTGATGGTCTCGGGCGAGCGACCGGGGACGAGCCCCCCCCCGACGAGCGTCGTGATTAGCCCGGCGCCCTTCAGGATCTCGAGGACGTCGAGCGCGCCGGGGCCCGCCCGCAAGGTCCGGACCAGAGCCTCCGGCAAGGGAGCCGGGGCTCCCGCCTGGAAAGCCCGGACGACGAGCAAAAGCGCCCGCCCCCCGAGGAGCTCGCGGCCGGCGAACGTGGACGAGCCGTCGGCGAGGACCACCCCTCGGCCGTACTGGACGACGAAGGCGAGGCGAGCCCCGAAGAGGAGGATGAAGAAGGAGAGGTAGAGCCAGGTGAGGAAGATGGGGATCGCCGCCACCGAGCCGTAGATGGCGGAGTAGTGGACGAACCTCGAGACGAGATGGGTGAAGAGCCACTTGGCGAGCACCCAGGCCGCTCCCGCCGTCGCCCCGCCCACGATCGCCGCCCGAAGCCTCACCCTCGCGCTCGGGATGACGAGGTAGACGACGGCGAGGAAGAAGGAGGTGAGGAGGTACCCCGCGACGTGGGCCAGAACCTTCACCCCCCGCGACTCGAGGAAGGAGCTCGCCAGGCCTCCGAGGCTGGCCGAGCCGGCCAGGACGATCGGGCCCAGGGTGAGCACGAGCCAGTAGATGAGCGCCTCCATGCGCAGGGAGCGCCGGTGCCGGACCTCCCAGAGCTCGTTTATCGCCCCCTCGAGGTTCGAGAAGAGCGAGTAGGCCGAGAAGAGCAAGAGCGCCGCCCCCACCACCCCGGCCCGGGCCAGGTGGGCGTTGTGCACGAAGCGGTCGAGGTAGGGCTCGATCGAGGCCCGGGCCCCCACCGCCAGGTTCTGGAGGAGGAACTCGTGGACCTCGGAGGCGATCCTCTCCATTCCGGTGAAGGCCTGGACCACCGAGAAGGCCACCACCAGGGCGGGGACGAGCGCGAACACCGAGATGAAGGTGAGGGCCATGGCCCGCACCCGGACCCGCTCCAGCCCCCCGAGGACTCGGACCGCGAGGAGGAGGGAGGACCTGAGCCGGGCAAAACGCCTGGCCTGTGGGGGGGGGCTCTTCGGTGCGCCCTTTTCGGCCTCCCCCCCGCTCAACCCTTCTCCTCGGCGCCCGGGGCGTCGGCCGCGCCCTGCACCTCGACCGGATCGGCCGAGGCCGCCTCCTCGCGTTTCTCCCGCCTCTCGCCCCGGTCCCCCCTGTCGCGGTCCCGGGTTCGCCCGGGCCGGTTCTGGTCGATGCGCTCCTGCCGCCCGTAGATGTCGAACTGCTCCTGGTGGTAGCCGCTCTGGGGCCGGATCTGGATGGTCTTGTTGAACCGGTCCATGAGGTAGCGGACCTCGTCGCGCTCCGCCCCCTGGAGGATGCGGGCCACCTCGGGGTGGCAGTTCACCACCAGCACCGGCTCGTGGTGGTGGGGGGCGTCGCGCCGGATCTCCCGGAGGATCTCGTAGGCGACGGTGAGGCGCGAGCGGATGTGCCCCCGCCCGTCGCAGTACGAGCAGGGCTCGTTCATGAGCCGGGTGACCGACTCCCGCACCCGCTTGCGGGTCATCTCCACGAGCCCCAGCTCCGAGATCTTGAGCACGTTGGTCTTGGCCTTGTCCCGCCCCAGGGCGTCCTGGAGGGCCTTGAAGACCTTCTCCCGGTTCTGCGGCTTGTCCATGTCGATGAAGTCGATGATGATGATCCCCCCGATGTTGCGAAGCCTGAGCTGGTAGACGATCTCCTTGGCCGCCTCCACGTTGATCTTGGTGATCGTCTCCTCGAGGTTCTTCTTGCCGACGTAGCGGCCCGAGTTGACGTCGATGGCGGTGAGCGCCTCCGCCTGGTCGATGATGATGTAGCCGCCGGACTTGAGCCAGACCTTGCGCTGGGCGGCGCGCTTCAGCTCCTGCTCGATCCCGTAGGCGTCGAAGATGGGCTCCTGGCCCGAGTAGTACTCGATCTGCGTCTCGAGGTGCGGGGCCTGCTCCCGCACGAACCTCTGGATGCGATCGTACTCGTCGCGTTCGTCGATCACGAGCTTGGCGACGTCGGCGGTGAAGAGGTCGCGGGTGGCGCGGAGGATGAGGTCCAGATCGCCGTGCAAGAGGGCCGGGGCCGAGACCTTGTCCTTCGTCCGGATGATCTCGTTCCACACCTGGATGAGGAACCGGATGTCGGCCTCGAGCTTCTGCTGCTCGACGTTCTCGGCCACGGTGCGGACGATGAAGCCGGTCCCCTCCGGCCGCATCCGGTCGACGAAGTCGCGGAGCCGACGCCGCTCGCTGTCCTTCTCGATGCGCCGCGAGATCCCGATGTGATCGACCGTGGGCATGAAGACGAGGTGGCGCCCGGGCAAGGAGATGTGGCTCGTGATGCGCGCCCCCTTCGTGCCGATGGGGTCCTTGGCCACCTGGACGATGACCTCCTGCCCCTCCTTCAGGAGGTCCTGGATGTTCTTCGGGTCCTTCCGCTTCTCCTCCCGGTGACCGTTCCGGCCGCCGTTGCGGTCCCGGTCCCGCTCGCGCCCGTCGCGCCGGCCCCGGTCGTCCCGCCGGCCCCGGTCCCGGTCCTCCCGGCGCCCGGGAAGGACCTCGCCCCGCGCCTCCCGGGCCGCCTCGGCGGGTCGCGCCTCCCGGCTGTCCTGGGAGGGCAAAGCCGCCTCGTCCGGCGGGAGGAGGTCCGGGGGAAAGGGGGCCGGCGTCGTGAGCGCCGGCTCCGCGGCCGGGGCCTCGACCTTAGCCTCCCGGACGTCCGGGGGAAGGGGTAGGTCCGGAAGAAGGGGCAACGGGGCGACGGCCACGTCCGGGAGGGGAAGGGCCGGTACCCCTTCCTGCGGCGGGGCGGCACCGAGGGAGGCCTCGCGCGGTCCCGCCTCCGGGGAGGGCGGCGCGCCTTCCCCGAGACTCGAGGGGACGGGCGCCTCGGGCGAGCCCTCCCCGCCGGCCGATTCGGCCCCCGGGGGCGAAGGCTCCGGGACGGCGAGCTGCGCCCGCGCCTCCGCCTCCTCCGCCTCCTGCTCGGTGGGGACCTCGTTCACCTCGGCGCGGTGCTCGCCCTCGGTGAGCTCGAACTCCTCGGAGAAGTCGGGGTCGCCGTAGACGTCCCCCACGTACAGGAAGGCGGCCTTCTCGAGGCCGATGTCCACGAAGGCGGCCTGCATCCCGGGGAGGACCCGGACCACCCGCCCCTTGTAGATGTTCCCGACGATCCCCTTCTCGCGCTTCCGCTCGAGATAGTACTCGTGGATGTTGCCGTTCTCGACGAGCGACACGCGCGTCTCCGCGCCGGCCGCGTTGATCACGAGGATGCTGTTGCCCGCCATGGCTTCCCTCTCTCGCCCCTTCCCGGCGCGGGGAGAGAGAGGCCCCATGTGGCGGGCCGCGGTCGCGGTCGGCCCGGCGGTGCCGGGCGTCCCCGATCGGCTGTCGAGCTTGCGCTCAAGAGCTCTATCTCCCTCGCACCCGGCGGCCGCGCTAGAGGCGCGGCACGAGCGGGGCGCGTCGTCCGTTCAGGCGTCCAGGTACCGAGGTGCGCGGGGCTGACCCTCGCTGGTCGGGTCAGACCCACTCCGCTCGAAGCTGACGCCCTCCTTCAAAACCTTCACTCCTGTCGGGACGGCTCCGTCGCCGAAGATGGCCGCCAGCACCTCGGCTGGTTTGGCGCTCCCCGACGGATCCGTCCGCAAGCTGAACGCGACCACCCCGGGGCCTTCGACCGCGAGGTGCGTCACAAGACGCTTCAAGTCTATCTCCCTTTCCTTCCGGGCCGCGACCTTCTGATGACGTCCCCGGCCCCGGTTCTTCTGGGGGGCGGCTCTCGTCACCACCGCCTCGCTAGCCCCGATAAAGGCGTCCACCCGGTCCCGGAGCTCCCCCTCGTCCCAGAGATCCACCGGGAATTTCGCGCGGAAGTGAGCGGCCCGCTGCCCCTCGGAGATCGACTGAGCCCTCGCGCTCAAAGGCTCGGCCGAGAGCACCGTGAGCCCCTCCGGCAGCTGCCGCGCGAGCCGTTCTCCTACCTCCCGGGGGTCTGTGGGCCCCAAAAGCTCCAGGTCCAGGTATTCGCAGAGGCTCTCGACCCCGACGGGCAGCGCCGGCCCGAACGAGACCTTCGGCTTCGGATGAAAGCCCTGGGAGAAGGCCACCGGCAGAGAAGCCCGCCTCACCGCCCTAAGCAGGGTGTGCATGAGCTCGAGGTGGGAGAGGGCCACGAGCCGCCCCCGCTTGGCGTAGCGGACCCGGACGTGGGTGCGAAGAGCCGGCTCCGGGGCACAGGGCGGGGGCGTGAGCTCGGGCCGATAGTCCTCCTTGGTGTAGGTCCGGTTCTTCAGGACCTCGTAGTCGCAGGCGCCGCAGACGCTGCAGGGAAAAAGCACACAGTCGGCCACCTCGGCCACGTTCCGGGCCGCCGCGAGCTGCTTCATGAGATAGGGCTTCGTGACCCCGCAGTCGATCCGGTCCCAGGGGAGGACCTCGTCGAGCCGACGGCGGCGATGGGCGAAGTAGTCGAGCCCCACCCCGTGCCTCTCTTCGCATTCCTCGAACGCCTTGAGCCACCGCCCCTCGTCGAACCACTCGGTCCAGCCGTCGAGCCGCTGCCCGCTCCGGTAGGCGGCGAGGACCGCGGTGGCCACCCGGCGGTCGCCGAGCGCGAGCGCCCCCTCGATCGATGACTGGCGCGAGTCGTGCGGCTTGAACTGGATGGCACCGCCCCGGCCGCCGAGCGCTCTCGTGATGAGGGCCTGGCGACGGCGGGTCTCGGAAGGGGAGATCATCGGCTCCCACTGGAAGGGGGTGAAGGGCTTCGGCACGAAGGTCGAGGCCGCGAGGTGGATCGCCGCCGAGCCCTGCCCCTTCCTCTGCGCCCGGCGGGCCACCGCGAGACAGCGCCGGGTGAGCTCGCCGATGGCCACGACGTCCTCGTCCTTCTCCTCGGGAAGCCCGATCATGAAGTAGAGCTTCAGGAGCGACCAGCCGTTCCCGAAGATGGACTCGACCGCGCGGAGGAGGTCCTCCTCCCGGTTCCCCTTGTTGATGACGGCACGCATCCGCTCGGTGGCCGCCTCCGGGGCGAGGGTGAAGCCGGTCTTGCGGATCCGGGCGATCTTCGCGGCGAGCTCGTCGCTCATCGTCTCGGTCCTGAGCGAGGGGAGGCTCATGGCGATCTTCTCGCCCTCCCAGCGGGCCAGAAAGTCGTCGAGCAGGCCGTTCAGCGGGGCGTAATCGCCGGAGGAGAGCGAGAGGAGCCCCACCTCCTCGTAGCCCGAGGCCCGAAGGCCCACCTCTGCGAGCTCGAGGACCTGCCGGGGGTCGCGCTGTCGGGTGGGGCGGGTGATCATCCCTACCTGGCAGAAGCGACACCCGCGGGTGCACCCGCGCTGGATCTCGATGGGCAGCCGGTCGTGCACCGTCTGCATGAAGGGGACGATGGGACGGGTGTAGGCGCCCGTTCCGAGCGCGTTCAGGTCCGGCATCACCCGACGCAGCACCTTCTCGTACCCCGGGAGGAGGGGCGTCAGCTCGGCGAGCGTCCCGGTCGAACGGTCGTAGCGCGGTGCAAAATAGGCGGGGACGTACACCCCCGGGATCTCGGCGAGGCGGCGGAGGAGCTCCCGCCGGGTGGCGCCGCCCCTGCGGAACCCGCTCTCCGCGACCGCGAGGGCGATCTCCACCGCCACTTCCTCGCCGTCCCCCACCGCGAAGCAATCGAAATAGTCCGCCACCGGCTCCGGATTGAAGGCGCAGGGACCGCCCCCCACGACGAGCGGGTCCGCCTCGCCGCGCTCGGCCGCGAGAAGGGGGATCCCGGACAGATCGAGCAGGGCTAGGACGCTCGTGTAGGCGAGCTCGAACTGGAGCGTCACCCCGAGCACGTCGAAGGCCTTCACCGGAGCGCGGGACTCGAGGGTGAAGAGCGGCAAACCCGCCTTCCGGAGCATGGCCTCCATGTCCGGCCAGGGCAAGAAGACCCGCTCGCAGGCCACGTCCTCCCGGTCGTTCAGGAGGTGGTAGAGGAGCCGGAACCCGAGGTTGCTCATCCCCACCTCGTAGGTGTCCGGGAAGGCCAGGGCGAACCGGACCCTCACCCCCTCGAGGTCCTTCACGATCGCGCCGAACTCGGTGCCGATGTAGCGAGAGGGCTTCTGCGCGGCGAGCACGAGCTCGTCGAGCGCGGGGGAGGGGAGCGCAGGGAAGTTCGCCATCTTTCGCCGGGCCGCGGGTTAAAACCGCGTGTCGCCCGCCGTGTGGGTGTCCGGGTCCGCCGAGGGAGGGCCCGAGGGAGGCGTGAATAGCACGGGGGGCGGCCGGGCACAATGGGACCCACGAGCCCCTTGCCTCGAGGGCGGTTCGGGCCCCCCAAGTCTAGTGCCGGGCGTGAAACGGCTCCTCTTCGCCCTTCGGGGCCTCGTAGTGAAGCGAGACATCCTGCACGAAGGCCCCGGGCGGCCCGCGGTGCAGGAAGCGGACGAGGGCCTCAACCGCGGCCCGCTCCCCCTCCAGAAGGGCCTCGACCGAGCCGTCGGCGCAGTTGCGCACCCAGCCCTTGACCCCGAGCCTTCGGGCGGCATCGACGGTGGTGAAGCGGAACCCGACGCCCTGCACGCGGCCCATGACCAGGGCATGGACGCGGACGAGGTCGGAGGCGGGCATTCTTTTCTCCCTAGGCCTCGAGCAGCCTCAAGAACTCCTCCTCGGAGAGCACCTTCACCCCGAGCTCACGCGCCTTCTTGAGCTTCGACCCCGCCTCCTCCCCCGCCACCACCAGATCGGTCTTCCGCGAGACCGACCCGGATACCCTTCCGCCGCGCCGCTCGATCTCGGCCTTGGCCTCGTCCCGGGAGAGCCGAGCGAGCCCGCCGGTGAGCACCACGGACTTGCCGGCGAAGGGCCCGCGGGCCGAGACCTCCTCGGGGTCAGCCCTTACCCCCGCGGCGGAGAGACGGTCCACCACCCGCCGGTTCTGCGGCTCGGCCGTCCAGGCCCGGATCTCCTTGGCGGTGCCGGGCCCCACGTCGCGGATCTCCTCCAGGTCCTCCTCGCTCGCGTCCATGAACCGCTCGAGGGACCCGAAGTGGCGAGCGAGGGTGGCGGCGGTGGCCTCGCCCACCTGCGGGATGCCGAGGCCGTAGAGGAGCCGCCGCAGGGTGGTGCTCTTCGACCGCTCGAGCGCGGCCACGATGTTCTTGGCGCTCTTCTCGGGGAGCTCGCGCGGGCCGTCTTCTCCCTCCTCCTTGCGGGGGCGGCTGAACAGCTCCTGCCAGGTCTCGAAGGGCACGGCGTAGAGGTCGGCGAAGTCCTTGACCCCCCTCTCCACGAGCCCGCTCGCGAGCTTCTCCCCGAGCCCCTCGATGTCGAGGGCGCGACGGGAAGCGAACTGGCGGAGCCGCCCCACGAGCTGGGCCGGGCAGGCGGCCCCGGTGCAGCGGTAGACCTTCTCCCCCTCCTCCCGGACCACCCGGGCCCCGCACACCGGGCAGGTTTCGGGGAACTTGAAGAAGGTCTCCTCTCCGGTGCGACGCTCGGGGAGGGGCTTCACCACCTCGGGGATCACCTCTCCGGCGCGCCTTACGAGGACGTAGTCGCCCTGGCGGATGTCCTTGCGGCGCATCTCGTCCTCGTTGTGCAGGGTGGCGTTCGAGACGGTGGCGCCGGAGAGGACCACCGGGTCGAACTCCACCACCGGCGTCAGGATCCCGGTCCGCCCCACCGAGGCGGTGATGCGACGGATGCGGGTGGCCTCCTCCTGCGGCGGGTACTTGAAGGCCGCCGCCCAGCGGGGGAACTTGCTCGCCGCCCCGAGGCGGCGGCGGTAGTCGAGGTCGTCCACCTTCACCACGATCCCGTCGGTGTCGTACGGCAGGGAGAACCGGCGCTCGGCCATCCGGTCGCGGTAGCCCTGCACCTCCGCCATCCCCGCGCAGCGGGCATTCTCGGAGTTCACCTCGAACCCCCAGGCCCTAAGGTCCTCAAGCTTCTCCCAGTGCGTCGCCCAGGGCGGCCCCTCCTTCGAGAGGGGAGGGACGAGCGCCTCGTAGGCGATGAAGGAGAGGGGCCGCCGGGCGGTGATCCTCCAGTCGAGCTGGCGGAGCGACCCGGCGGCGGCGTTTCTGGGGTTGGCGAAGGGCTCCTCGCCCGCCCGCAGAAGCTGCCGGTTCATCACCTCGAAGTGCTCCTTGAAGAGGAGCACCTCGCCCCGGACCTCGACCCTCCGGGGCGGCGCCCCCGCAAGCCGCTCCGGGACCCCGGGGTTCGCCCCCACCGCCCCCACCACCCGGAGGTTTCTTGTCACGTCCTCCCCGTAGACCCCGTCGCCGCGGGTCGACCCCACGACCAGGGCCCCCTCCTCGTAGACGAGCTCCACCGCCAGGCCGTCGAGCTTCGGCTCGGCCACGTACCCCACCCTCGTCTCGGGCGAGAGCCCGAGCAGGCGCCGCACCCGGGCGTCGAGCTCGAAGAGCTCCTCGTCGGTGGTCACGTTCCCGAGCGAGAGCATGGGCTCGCGATGGGCCACCCGCACGAAGGCGTCGGAGGGCGTTCCCGACACCCGCCGGGTGGGGGAGTCTTGGGTCTTGAGCTCGGGGTGCTCCCCCTCGAGCGCCTCGAGCTCCCGCATGAGCCGGTCGTACTCGGCGTCGGAGAGGACGGGCCGGTCGAGGACGTAGTAGGCGTGGTCGGCGGCCCGGATCTTTGCCCGAAGGCTCTCGGCCAGGCGGGGATCGGCCGCGCTCATGGGGCGCCAACATGACGCCCGGACGAGAGGGGCGCAACGGGAAATCCGTCCGGCCTCGCCTTGTCCCTCTCAGAAGGAGAGGACGGCGGGGTTGTTGTCGTCCTCCATCCCCGCCGGCGGGTTCTCGAAGGTGTCCTGGTAGACCCCGTTCACCCGCGTCCAGAGGATGGTCTTCGGGCTCACGACCCCGTCTCCGTCGAGATCCCCCATCGCCGTGACCATGATGGAGGAGAAACCCGGCGCCTCCGTCACGACGAACATGTACGAGTAGTACATCGCCCCTTGGAGTTCGTCGCTGATGCTGGCGGTGGTGGCGTTGGCGCGGAAGTACTCGGCCCAGATCGGCACCGTCGCCGCCAATGGGTTCATCATCCGCTTCTGCGTCCCTGGGGGGAAAGGAGGGTTCCACTCGGAGACGAGCATGGTGACGCCGGGGTGCGCGACCGGGTCGATGCTCGCGCCGGTCCGGACGTACATGTCCTGCACCTGCTGCATGATCCGCGTCATCATGGTGAGGCGCTCGGCCGTCTTGGTGCGATAGAGGAGCCTCTGGTAGTTCGGGATGGCCACCGAGGCGAGGATGCCGACGATGGCCACGACCACCATCACCTCGAGAAGGGTGAACCCCGCCTGCCCGTTCTGCCGCGTAGTTCGTGACATCTCTCCCCTCCTCTATTGCCCGCCTTGGGGCTTCGACGCGCCGCGCGGCGGCGCCGGGGTGATGAGCAAGGGTCCGCCCCCCGTGTCGATGACGATGTTCCCCTTCGCCTCTTCCGCCGCCTTGAACTTCGCCACTTCGGCCGGGTCGACCAGGCGATCGGTGCTCTGGGGCATGACCATCCGCGGGCCGCCCGGGCCGCCGTGCTCGACCATCCCGGCCGGGAGATCCAGCACCGGACGGCGCGCCTCGTAACGGTGGTACCAGTGGAGGCCGTGGTAGACGGCCGCGAGAAGGACCGAGGCCGCGAGCAGCACCGCCATCCAGACCTGTCGGCCGCGCCCGGGCTCGTCCCTCTCGAGAACGTCCACCGACAAAAGCCGAGCCTGCGCCGGGCGCGGGGCCACCACCGCCGGGACGGCCGCGCCGCTGCCGGCCACCCGCTGCGCCGCCTCGGAGAAGTCGATCGCCTCGCTGACCAGGGCGTTGCGGATGGCCTCGAGCGCGGGCGCGAGCTCCTCGGGCGCCGCGGAGAGGATGGGCGCCACCTCGGAGAGGAGCGCGTCGATCTCCCCCAGGGTCGAGCTCAGGGCGGTGGTGTCCACCGGGCTACCGGCCGGAGGGACGCTTCCGAGCGCGTCGGCCACCCGAAGCCGCATCACCGCCGCCTTGCGAACGGGGGCCGCGTCGACCGGCTGCGGCTCGCCCGAGAGCACGGCCCGCTCCAGGTCGGAGAGCGTCTCGAGCGTGCGCAGGGCGAGCACGTGGAGCGGCCGGGAGGGGAGCGCGGTCCCCTTGAGCGCGGCGAGGAGCGCGTCCTCGGCCTCGGCGGCGGAAGAGATCGTGGCGGGCCAGTCGATCCGGGGCGCCATCGGCGGCGGCATGTACACGCTCGCGAGGCGCTCCGGGGCCCCGCCCGGAGCGGGGTGGGAGGGAGGAGCGGTCGCCTCGAGGTCCGCAGTGTCGACGGAGACGCCCTCGAGATCGGCGAAGAAGCCGGGGGTGGGCCTCGGCGGCGGAGCCAGGGCGGGGGCCGCCCCGGGCGAGGCGACGGGCGCGGCCACCTCCGCGGCCGGAGCGGGGGGCGGCGTCTTGGGCCTCGCGAGAACCGGGGTCGGGGCCGGGACGGTGGCCGGCCTGAGAACGGGCGGCCCGGGGACGGCACGACCGGCACTTGGTGCGGCGGCCACCGGAGCGGACGGGCGGGGGGCGACCGGGGGGCCGGCGGGCCTTAC
>Ga0335077_10003572_pt1 | contig 18848 bp, 17 predicted proteins | sample Lox_Sample_31_FD_207151 | JGI IMG/M metagenome (GOLD analysis project Ga0335077, IMG submission 207151) | Soil microbial communities from Loxahatchee National Wildlife Refuge, Florida, United States - Lox_Sample_3.1 | ecosystem: Environmental > Terrestrial > Soil > Wetlands | place: USA... | reverse complement strand
AAGGGCAGGAAGGAGCCGTCGATCTCGAGGTCGGGGGTCGTCGCCAGGATAGCCGCGGCGCACGAGTCGGGCGCGGGGACGGGGAGCAAGGGCTGGCGGTACGCCTGGGACGTCGAGGAGGCGAGGAGGCTCGTCCTCAGGACCCACAACACGGCGGTCACGATACAGGCCACCGCAGCCTCCGGCGGCAGGGAGACCCGCGTCTTCTCGGTGGCCAGGGTCTACAGGAACGAGAGCCTGGACTACAAGCACCTCGCCGAGCTCCACCAGATGGAGGGCATAGTGATCGGGGAAGGGCTGAACCTCCGCCACCTCATGGGGGTGCTGACCAAGTTCTACGGCAAGCTCGGGATGAGCGGGGTCAAGCTCTGGCCGTCGTTCTTCCCTTACACCGAGCCCTCGATGCAGGTGATGGTCTACTACGACAAGGTCGGCAAGTGGCTCGAGATGGGGGGCTCCGGCCTCTTCAGGCCCGAGGTCACGCTCCCCCTGGGGGTCAAGAAGCCCGTCCTCGCGTGGGGCTGCGGGCTCGAGCGCCTGTTGATGCTCAGGCTCGGACTGGAGGACATCAGGGAGCTCTACAACAACGACCTGGCCTGGCTGAGGGAGAGGAGAGAGATTGCCGGTCCTTAAGATCTACTACGCACGTTTCGAGCGCCTCACCGGCCTCCCAAGGAAGCAGATACTGGACAGGCTTCCCTACCTGGGCCTCGACATAGAGGGCACCGAGAGCGACTCGGTGAGGATAGAGTACAACCCCAACAGGCCAGACTTCTCCACCGACTATGGCATCGCCCGCGCGCTGAGGGGGCTGGTCGGGAAGAGGCTCGGGGTCGAGCCCTACAAGGCTGCCAGGGGGAAGGTCGAGGTCCTCACCGACAAGTCCCTGGCCAGGGTCCGCCCGTTCATCGCCTGCGCGGTCGCCCGCCGCCTCAAGCTCGACGACGAGACGGTAAGGCAGCTCATCTCGATGCAGGAGGACCTCCACAACGGCCTGGGCAGGAGGAGGAGGAAGGTCTCCATCGGCCTCCACAACCTCGACGCCGTCACGCCTCCATTCACCTATACGGGCAAGGACGCTGGCTTCTCCTTCGTCCCGTTGGGCTGGGAGGAGCAGATGACGGTGAAGTACATCCTCGAGAACACGGACACTGGGTCGGCCTACGCCAAGATACTCGAGGGCGCCCCCGTCTACCCCATACTCCACGACTCCCAAGGGGTGGTCCTCTCCTTCCCGCCGATAATCAACGGCCAGGCGACGAAGGTCGACAACAAGACGCGCAACCTCTTCGTCGACGTCACCTCCACCGACGCACGCCTGGGGAACGAGGCGCTCGCGATAATCTGCGCCGCCCTCGCCGACGCGGGAGGGAGGCTCGAGACGGTCAACGTCGTGGGCCCCAAGGGCAAGGCCACGGTCACCCCCCTCCTCGCTCCCTCCAAGATGAGGTTCGACCTCGACCTCACAAACGCGGCGACCGGGCTCGCACTCACCAAGAAGCAGGCCAAGGACTGCCTCCGGAGGAGCAGGCTCGACCTCGACGGCAAGGGCTTTGCGACGATCCCGAGCTACAGGGTGGACATCATCCACCCCGTCGACCTCGCTGAGGAAGTCGCGATAGGCTACGGGATGGACAAGATCACCTCTGCCTACCCGCCCAGCCCCGACGCCGGGAGGCTGGACCCCGACGTCTCCGCGATCGAGGCGATGTGCGAGACTATGACCCAGGCGGGCTTCAACGAGACGATGAGCTACGACCTCATGGACGAGCCGTCACTCTACTCTAGGTTCGGGAGGAGCTCCGAGGCGAAGCTGGAGGTCGAGAACCCGAGGAGCATGGAGCACTACCTCCTCAGGGACTCGCTCGTCCCCTCCCTCCTCGCGGTCCTCGGCCGGAACACGAAGAACGAGTACCCCCAGCGCGTCTTCGAGGCGGGTCGGGTCTTCATCAAGGAGGGCGACAAGGTGAGGGAGGTCTTCGCCCTAGCCGCGCTCTCGGCGCACGCCAGCGCCTCCTACACCGAGGCCAAGATGCTCCTGGAGAGCCTGGTCAGGCGCCACCTCCGCGCCTCGGTCGAGACCGCCCCGGTGTACCACTGGGCCTTCGCGGACGGACGCGCCGCCCAGGCCTCCCTGGCGGGCAAGCCGGTAGGCTTCCTCGGGGAGGTCAAGCCCCTCGCCCTCGCGGCGTCAGGTCTCGACATGCCGGCGTGCGGGTTCGAGATACACATCCCGAAGGCCTCCGGATAGGGTTTTAACCCGGATAGGCGAGCATTCCCCGGCTTCCGTCGTACTGCACGAAACAAACGGCCACCCGTGAAGGCAACAAAATTGCTTTGATGAGCGGATGGTTTACCCAGTCGTGCTACAGACGGAAGCCACTCAATGAAGAGCGACGGGCTGTGCAGGCTAGGTGTCGGGCTCTACGACCACAGCTGTCCCCGCGACCTCACGATCAGCCCGACGTCGCACCGATCACGCGGGTCAATCTGTACCCGGAAGCGAAGGGGGTGGTCACGACGATCAGGTCGGCTGGGGGCTTGTAGGGTTCCGCAGAATCATCGGAGGCCTTCATCTCGCCGTTTTCGAGGGCCCTCCAACTCTATACACGCGAGTCGCAGGCCGCGGGATCTTCACGGAACCCTCGAGATAGGCACTTAAATCAGGGAGACGCTGGAAACGGTCGGCCCGTACAAAGAGGCTCGGCGACGGCGGCGGAAGCCGCAGGGTGATCCGGACCGTTCAGAGGCGGGCCACACATAACGTTAAACGCCGAGGCGCCCCACTCCAGGGAGATGCGCTCAGCCGCCGACGCGCAGCGCGACGGAGGGAGGTTCCGCGACTTCGCCTCCTTCCTCCGCGACCTCATCAAGGAGCTCAACGACCTCTCCACAGAGGGCGCCGCCGTCCTAGTGGAGGGAAAGAGGGACGCCACAGCCCTCTCCCTCCTCGGGTACACAGGCCCCATCTTCACGATAGCCATCCTGACCTCCAGCCCCTCCTCGAGGGAGAAGCTCAGGAGGACGGTCAAGGAGATGGTGATAATGACCGACCTCGACGGCGAGGGGCGGAGGCTCGCCTCCAGGTACCTGAGGTTCCTGTCTCAGGAGGGGGTCGCAGCCTCACTCGACCAGAGGCGGAGGCTCGCCAAGGCCTCACGAGGCGTCTTCCATCACATCGAGAACCTCCGGAGGTTCGCTCTGGAGGTCCAGCACCTCCCCCAGGCGGGCTAAGCGTTTAAATAAAGGCCGAAGGGCGACCGGCCTGTTAAGCTCAGTAACGTTAGCTAGCTTTGACATGAGTTGAATGGAAGCAGTTGCCGGATTCGGCGATAGTAAAGTACATGGTGAAGCTGAGGTTCGACGTAGACGGAGTCGTCGAAAAGGCGGACCTCATCGGGGCAATCTTCGGCCAGACCGAGGGTCTCTTCGGCCCTGAGATGAACCTCAACGAGCTCCAGAAGACCTGGAAGGTCGGAAGGATAGAGATCAACCTAGAGTCCAAGAACGACAAGACCTGGGGCAACATCTACATCCCGATGTCCACCGACGTCAGCACCGCAGCCCTGATCGCGGCAGCGGTGGAGAGCGTCGACAAGGTCGGCCCCTGCTCTGCCAGGGTCCTCCTCGAGGGCATCGAGGACGTGAGGGCCTCCAAGCGCCAGCAGATCGCAGAGCGCGCGAAGGACATCATGAAGGAGTGGAGCTCCAGGACGTTGAGCGAGGGCGAGAACGTCCTCAAGGACGTCCAAGAGTCCACCAAGAGGGCGAGGGTGGTCAACTTCGGGGTCGAGAACCTCCCGGCGGGCCCAGGCGTCTACACCGCAGACGGCGTCTACATCGTCGAGGGGAGGGCCGACGTGGTCCTGTTCCTGAGGGCGGGCATCGAGAACGTGGTCGCGGTCGAGGGAACCAGCATCCCCCAGTCGGTGATCGATCTCAGCAGGAAGAAGAGGGTCATCGCAGTCCTGGACGGCGACAGGGGCGGAGACCTCATCGAGAAGGAGCTCGCCCAGGTGATGAAGGTAGAGAAGGTGATCCGGGCGCCCGATGGGAAGGAGGTCGAGGACCTCACACCCATCGAGGTCCACCAGATGCTAAGGGGAGAGCTCCAAGGCAGGGCATCCTCCACCCGCGAGCCGAGAGGGGAGAGGCAGGAGCGCTACGAGAGGACAGAGCGGCCCGAGAGGCGCGAGCGATACGAGCGGCCCCCCAGGGCAGAGAGGTACGAGCGGGCCCCCAGGGCCGAGAGGTACGAACGATACGAGCGCGCACCCAGGGTGGAGGAGGCGGCGCCAAAGACCCCCGCGCTCCCCGCGCCGGTGGTCGACAAGATCAAGGAGGTCTTCCCGACGATAAACGCGACGCTCGAGGCGATGCTCCTCGACGAGAGCCTCGGCGAGAAGGGGAGGATGCCGATAAGCGAGCTCGTCGCCAAGATGGAAGGGTCGGGCGCAAGCTTCCTGATTTTCGACGGCATAGTCACGCAGAGGCTGATCGACGCCGCGGCCAAGTCGGGCGTAAAGGGCATCGTGGGCCACAGGGTGGGCGAGATCAAGAACATGCCCGAAGGCCTGAGCGTCACCACGTTCAGGGACCTCCAGCTCGAGTGACCCTCGCCTCGAGCGATAGACACATAGGCGCTGGGCGCCCTCTCACACGCGCCTCTTGATAGTCAGCGAGCTCGTCCCGAAGCAGGGCATCGCCAAGCTGATCGCCGAGTCCCCCGACGACCTCTGGACGCTCCGGAGGCTCCTAGCCCCCGGCGACACCGTCGTATCCAAGACCTCGAGGGTCTCGAAGAGGGAGGGCGACTACACCAGGCCGGACAAGGGCGAGAGGATCAAGGTCGTCATCGCCCTCAAGGTCGAGGGGATCACGCTCGACAGCAGCGTTGGGAGGCTGAGGATCAGGGGCAAGATACTCGAGTCGAGCGACGAGTACATCACCAAGGCGGGCTCGCACTCCGTGCTAGTCTCGCCCGGCCAGGAGATAACCGTCGAGAAGCACGAGTGGACGCCCGCCGACACCCGCCTCCTCGACTCCGCCACCGCATCCGAGAAGAGGTTCCTCCTGGTGGCCATCGACAGGCGCGAGGCTGGCGTGGGCCTCCTGACCGGGTCGCACATGGCCATCCTCTCGACGATAGATTCTGGCGCCTCGGGCAAGGGCGGAGCCGGGACCAAGGAGGTCGACATGCAGCCCTACTTCCGCAAGGTGGTAGACGTCCTCAAGGCCTCTTGGCGCGATGGCGACTGCGTCGTCGTTGCCGGCCCCGGAAACACGAAGCTGACCATGGAGAACATGGTGAGGAAGGACCCGGAGCTCAAGAAGAGCGAGGTCCTCGTCGAGGGGTTCGACCTCTCCGGCTCCGACGGGGTCAGGGCGCTCGTCAAGTTCGAGGCCTTTCGGAAGGTCGCGAGGGACAGCGTCCTCGTCGAGGTCCAGGAGGCGGTCGACGAGGCGATCAAGCGGCTCTCCCGCGGCGAGAGGCGGGTCGCCTACACGCTCCCGCGCGTCGCGGAGGCCGCTAGGGCGGGGGCGGTGGACAGGTGCGTCGTCTCGGACGACGTCTTCGCCAACAAGGTCGACGAGGACGCCCTCGTCAAGGCCCTGAGCCTTGTCGAGGAGAAGGGCGGGAAGGTCTTCATGGTGGACTCGTCCCTGGAGATGGGGAAGCAGGTCTCCGCCCTCGGGGGGATGGTCGCCCTCCTCCGCTACGACCTCTGACGGCCTAGGCGGAGCAGGGCCCCCGCGATGACGCACCCCGCCCCCAAAACCAAGAGCGCGTCCAGTCCCTGGACGGGCGGAGCTCCCACGAGGGGTAGCCCGATCCCCGAAGGGGACTGCAGGAAGGGCGGGACCATCGCCGATGGAGGCTCGCCGGATATTTAACCGGCCACTCTCACGATGGGGAGAAGACGCCCGTGATGTACGGGCCCGCTATCATCGCGAACAGGACTAGGAAGAGCAGCAGGGTCAGCCCGGTGGTCACCCTCCTAGCAAGCAGGTCGCTTATCCTCCCCCCGGGCGCCCCCCTCAGGAAGCTCTCGAACGCCTGCCCGCCGTCGAGCGGGTAGATGGGGAGGCAGTTGAAGATCCCTAGGCTGAAGTTGACGAAGAACATCCAGTAGAGCGCAGAGGCGACCGCGGGGGTGGCCGAGCCAAGAGGCGAGGAGTAGAACCCTGCGAGCTGGTCCGAGAAGGGCACCTGCGACTCGGCCCTGGGGAAGGTGGGGATGTCGACGAGGTAGCCCAGGGGCGAGCCCTTCCACATGCTCGCATAGCCGCTGGCGGTCGACTGGAGGGTCTGGTAGCTCGCCTCCTCGACCCCGAGGAACGGGTAGGTCACGGTCGAGGTCTGGTTGTTCGCCGTGTTGTAGATCGTCTCGGTGTAGTTGCTGAGGGCGACGTTGTCAAACGTTAGCGTACGCCCGTCCCTCCAGACGGTCACGTTCACCTTCTCCCCCACGGCGAAGCTCCCGTTGTGCAGGACCCCCAGGTCGGTTATGGGCGAGCCGTTGAGCGCGGTGACGAAGTCGCCTGGTTGGATGCCCGCGACATAGGCGGGCGAGTGGAGCGAAGCAGAGTCGGGGACGACCCCCACTATCGCGGCCCCCTTGGCCGCAGGGGTCATCGCCCCGACCGTGAGTATCAGGAGGAGGACGCAGACCACGCCGACGACGACGTTGATCCCGGAGCCCGCTGCCAGGACCCTGATGGAGTCCCTGCTCTTCACCTCCTTGAGCTGCTTGTCGTCCACCTCGACGAACGCCCCGATCGGGAGGAACGCGAGGAGGAGGACGCCCGCCGACTTTATCCTGAGGCCGAGGCTCCTCGCCACAATCCCGTGGGAGGCCTCGTGGATGACCACGGCCACTATCAACGCCAGCCAGACGCTCAGCGGCAGATACGGGTTGAGGCCCGGCAGGAGGAAGTTGGCCAGGGGGGATATCGTCCGGATCGTAGAGACTATCGCCGGGCTCTGGGGGGAGAAGTAGAGGGCGACGACCTCGAACCCGATGACGTAGAGGGACAGCGCGGCCGCCACCGGCATGATTATCGTCAGGATCCAGGCGATGGGGGGGCTGACCCTCCACCTCCCGATCCTGTCCATCTGGTCGAGCCCGCGCTTGGTCCTGAGCATGAAGAAGATGAACCAGCGGGACACCCGCTTGTACTCCTGTCCATCCGGGGTGGGCTCTGACACGTCAGGATCGGCCTACTTTTTCCGCTCGCGCCGCGGGAACCCTTTAAGGTTATGCACCCCGCGTCCTGCCGAGGGCCTGGACTTGGACTGCTCGAGGTGCGGCGAGAGGCCGTCCTACTACACGCGGAGGTACTCAGGGGAGGCCCTCTGCGCCGAGTGCTTCAAGGAGACCACCGTCGAGAAGGTCACGCGGACCATATCCAAGCACGGCATGCTCCGGCGGGGGGATAGGGTCGGTGTCGCCGTCTCCGGGGGGAAGGACAGCCTTTCCCTCCTCAAGATCCTCCACGAGATAAACGGCGGGCCGAGGCCGAGGTGGGACCTCGTCGCGCTCACTGTCGACGAGGGGGTCGAGGGCTACCGGGACGAGGCGATAGACCACGCCCGGGCGGTCTGCGATGAGCTTGGCGTCCCGATGGTCCTAGTCTCCTACTCGGGCTTGTTCGGGTTCAGCCTAGACCAGGCCCTCGACTGGAAGGACGGGCGCGAGATGTCCTCCTGTAGCATCTGCGGCGTCTTCAGGAGGCGCGCGATCGACGAGGCCGCCGCGAAGGCCAAGGTGGACGTCGTGGCCACCGCGCACAACCTCGACGACCACGTCCAGACCTTCATGATGAACCTCCTCCACGGCGACGTCGAGCGGCTGGAGTGGGCCGAGCACTCGCCCTCCGACGAGTTCCCCATCCGGAGGGTCAAGCCGCTCACCGAGGTCTACGAGGAGGAGGTCGCCCTCTACGCCTACCTCTCGAAGATCCCCTTCCAGAGCACCAGCTGCCCGTACATGCACGAGGGCCTTCGCAGCGAGGTCCGCGACTACCTGAACGAGCTCGAGGCCAACCACCCGGGGATCAAGAACGTCCTCCTCAACTCTTCGTCGGAGGTCACCTCCAAGCTCTCCTCGGCGAGGCAGGCCGCGCGCGGGACGCGGGACAGGGCGACCGTCCCCTGCGAGAGGTGCGGCAAGCCCTCGTCGAAGGGCGTGTGCGGCGTCTGCAGGGTGACCGAGATCGTGCGGCAGCACAGTAAATATACCGGACGTTAGCAATCCGCCATCGGCGGGTAGGGCAGGGGAGGTCAGCCGTCTCCTTCACTCAAACCGGCTACATGGGGTGCCAGTAACCGTCGGGTAAAGCCATCCCTCCTCTTTCCTGCGCGCCCGGGCGGGATGATCCCACGCCGGAGCAGGCGGTCGCGAGGTGCGGGCCCCTCGAAGGAGGGGTTCTGACTCTTGACTGTCGAACCTGGTGAGATCCGGGAGGGGGCAACCATAAGGCGGCACGGCCACGTTGCTCCGTCTACGTGTGGGACCGTCCGGTGCGCGCGACTGGGGGAGGGCGGGGTGGTGAACTCCGACGGGTCCGCCACTCTATCCGCTCCGGCCGTTTCCACGGCTGAGAATCGACCGCCTCCTTAAAGCACGGCGAGCCCGGATGCCGCAGGTTGGCCCAGACCTCCCTCGGCCAGGAGATAGACGCCGCGAACGCGAAAGCGGTGGGCCGGATACTCGGCGCCGAGGCGACGCTCGTCGACCTGAGGCCGGCCATCAAGGCGATCCCGGGATACAAGCGCGACCTCATCACCCACGCAGGCCCTCCGATCGAGTGGGACCGGATGGTCAAGGTCCAGAGGGTCGCCGTCATCAACGCCATCCGCGCGGAGGGGCTGGCTGACACCGCCCAGCGGGCCGAGCGCCTCGCCCGGACCGGGGAGGTCAGGATAGAGCCCAACCACAACTACGGGAACGTCAGCGGGATGTGCGGGGTGACCTCTGCCTCGAGCCCCGTCCTGGTCTTCAAGGACAAGGTCCACGGCAACGTCTCCACCGACTGGATGCAGACCGACCTAACGTCCTTCGCTGACAGGTACGAGAGGGGGATAAAGGAGGTCCAGTTCGTCAAGAAGACCCTCGCCCCTGTGATGGCCGCGGCCATCAAGGAGGCGGGCGGGTTCAACGTCAAGGAGATGCTGTCCAAGGGGATAACCATGGGGGACGAGCTCCACGGCAACTTCGAGGCCTGCAGGGGGGTGTTCCTCAACTGGCTCCTCCCCCACGTAGTCAGGACGGGCTTCTCCAAGGAGACGATAGGGATGCTGGGCGACTACTTCATGGGGAACGGGGGGAGGTGGTACTGCGGCAACCTGATGATGGGGGCGTGCAAGGTGATGATGGACGCGGCCAAGGGCATCAAGTACAGCACGATAGTCACCTCGATGGCTAGGAACGGGGTCGACTTCGGGGTCAAGGTCAGCGCGACGGGAGACAGGTGGTTCACGGGACCCGCCGGCCAGATCAAGGGATTCATCTTCCCCGGCTTCTCCCCCGAGGACGCCGCCCCCGACATCGGCGACAGCGCGATATCCGAGTCGAGGGGCTTCGGCTGCACCGCGCTCTCCGCCGCCCCGGCCCAGGCCAGGCTCTTCGGGGGCGGCCTCCAGGAGGCCGTCGAGCACACCCGCCGGATGAAGGCCGTCTCCGTGGCCGAGGACCAGATGTTCAGGATCCCCTACATGGACTTCGCCGGCGTCCCCGTCGGGATCGACGTCAGGAAGGTCGTGGAGACCGGGACGGTCGTCAAGGTCGACACGGGCATCGCCCACAAGGACGGCGGCCACGGGATAATCGGGACGGGGATCGCCGAGGCGCCCATGGAGGCGTTCAAGAAGGCCATAACCGCCATCGCCGCGGAGTACTCGTAGCCGCGGGTGGGGCCTGCCGTGGCTGAGATGTCCTGGGGCAAGGCCGCTTCGTATACCCTCGGGATAGTCTCCTCCCTGGCGATATTCTCTGCGATCCTCGAGGCGCTGGGCTACAACCCGGCCACGAGCATCGAGGGCCTCGCCTCCGGTTCGCTCGGGACCGCCTTCCTGGCCTCCGAGACCTTCTCCCTCATGGCGCCCCTCCTCCTGGCCGCACTGGCCTTCCTTGTCCCCTTCAGGGCCAGGTTCTACAACATCGGTGTCGAGGGCCAACTCTACGTCGGCGCCCTTTCCGGGTACCTCGCTGCGTCGCACCTCGGGGGCCTGCCGGCCGCGCTCGCCGTCCCGGCGATGCTCCTCGCCGCCGCGGCCGGAGGCGTCCTCTGGCTCGCTCTCCCCCTCCTCATGCGGATAAGGCTCCAGGTCAACGAGATATTCCCGACCTTGGTGATGAACTTCATCGCCCTCGACCTGGTGAACTGGCTGACGGCCGGCCCGCTCAAGGACCCCCGTTCTGGCAACCTCCAGACCCCTCCCCTGCCGACCTCGACTTGGCTCCCCACCATCGTGAAAGACACCCAGTTCAACGCCGGTGTCGTGATCCTCGCCCTGGCCGCCCTCGGGGTCTACGTCGTCATGTTCAGGACGGTCCTCGGGTACGAGATCAGGGCGTCCGGGGCGAACCCCCGCGCGGCTAGGGGGGCGGGGATCGACGTGTCGAGGAGCATAGTCGCCGTCGGGCTGATGAGCGGGGCGCTCGCGGGGCTGGCCGGCGTGGTGGTGATCTCGGGGGTCGACCACGTCCTCGCGCAGAACTTCTCCCCCGGGTACGGCTATCAGGGGATCTCCGTCGCCGCGCTCGGCGCGTTCCATCCCCTCGGGATAGTGGTCTCCTCCCTGCTCTACGCCGCGCTCTCGGTGGGGGGCGAGAGCCTCCAACAGGGCTCCGCCGCGATACCTATCCAGCTGGTCTACGCCCTCCAGGCGATAATAGTCCTCTCGGTGCTCGTCGTCCAGAAGTGGATTGGCGACCGAGGGCTCGGGGGGCGATGAGGTCTGGTCGACTACGGCGACCTCGTGGTCTCGATTCTCGCTGCCAGCCTCCCCCTCACCATGCCGATTCTCTACGCGTCGGTGGGTGAGGTCTACGCAGAGAAGTCGGGCGTCCTCAACATGGGGATAGAGGGGGTGATGTCGCTCTCCGCTTTCGTCTCGCTCTGGGTGACCTTCAACACCGGGTCGTACGTCTACGGGCTCCTGGCCGGGGTCGCCGCGGGGGCGGTGATGGGGCTCCTCCACACCTTCGTCACTGTTAGGATAGGAGTCAACCAGCTCATCGCGGGGTTGATGATCTACTTCCTGGCCTACTCCATCGGCGACTTTGGGTATGCGATAGTCACCAAGAAGACCTACCTCCACGTCAGCCCCATCTCGCCGCTCCACGTCCCCTACCTGTCGGGCCTCCCAGCGGTCGGGCCGATCCTCTTCAGCCAGAACGTCCTGGTCTACCTCTCCTTCGCCGTCGCCCTTGTCGCCGGCCTCGTGATGTACGGGACCACCTGGGGCCTCAAGATAATGGCCGTGGGTGAGAACCCAGAGGCCTCCGACGCGGCGGGGGTGAACGTGAACCTGGTGAGGCACCTTTGCGTCGTCCTGGGCGCCTCGCTCGCCGGCCTCGCGGGGGCGTCCCTCGTCCTGGGATACCTCGGGCTCTACGCGACCGGTGACACCCTAGTGGCGGGGAGGGGCTGGATCGCGATAGTCGTGGTGATCTTCGCGAGGTGGAGCCCCTACAAGGCGATAGCGGGGGCCTGGGTCTTCGGGCTGGGCTACTCCATAGCGGCCGAGTTCATAGGCTCGGGGCTCTTCTCGAGCTTCGGGACGGCCTCGGGATACTTCCTCCTCGCCATACCATACATCTTCGCCATCCTTTTCATACTCGTCTTCCACAGGGGGACCAAGTCGCCTTCCTCGCTCACCGTCCCGTACAAGCGCAGGTAGCGACTGCGATTGCGTTCCCAACGTTGGGAATCGTGACCTGCCTATAAATCGGGCCCGCCCCTCACCCAACTAAGAGAAGACTCACTTTGAGAACCCAAGAAGTAGCAGTCTCGACAACCGCTGCGGCGGCCGCGGTGATACTTGTCATCGTGGTCGCGGCGATCGGGCTAGCGATAGTGATCCCAGGAAAGACCACCACCACTACAGTGACAACGTCTGCATCTACAACGATGATGACCACCTCCGGGGCGAAGTACAAGCTCGCCCTCCTCGTGGGTGGTGACACCACCGACGACGGCCTGAACGACCAGGGAGTGATGGTCGCCCAGTGGATCCACGACACCTACGGCTGGAACGTGTCGATCTCCCAGGACGTAGCCTACTCCAGCCAGGGCGCCCTGATGACGTCCTACGCTCAGGAGGGCTACAACGTGATATGGACCGACGGCAACCAGTTCATCGGCACCACTGAGGCCATCGCCGCCCAGAACCCCAAGGTCGACTTCATAATGACCCCGACCTACGACGGCGACAACATCACGTCGAACGTCGTGGCGCTCGGCGCCCAGAACCAGGCGACAGGCTACTACCTCGCCGGCGTGCTCTCGGGGAAGATGACCAAGACCAGCGCTGTCGGCGTCGTCATCGGACAGTGGTTCGCGGCCCTCTCGTACGAGTTCTATGCATACAGGGCTGGCGTCAACAGCGCCAACCCGACGGCCCAGGTCTACCTCACCGTTCCGGGGACCTGGAGCGACGCGACCATAGGGTACCAGGACGCGACGACGATGATCAACACGGACCACGTGGACGTCCTCGTCCCCATAGCCGACACCACGGGGCTGGGGGTCATCGCCGCCGCGACGGCCACCAACACCACTCTCATAGGGACAGTCCTCGACCAGGTCGAACTCTCGCCCCAGAACATGATGACGAGCGTCCTCCTCAACATGACGGCGTTCATACAGCCGGTCATCCAGCACGTCATGAACGGGACGTGGAGCCAGATCGGAGGCAAGGTCCAGGACCTCAACCTCGGATACCTCGGTCCCTTCCACGCCTACGACACCATAATCCCGACTGCTGTAAAGCAGCTCCTCAACCAGACGGCCGCGGGCATAGCCAACGGCACGGTCAAGGTCCCATTCAACAACACGCAGAGCCCGCCGACGACGCCCTAGCGAGGCGGCCCGACGAGCGCTGCACTCCTCTCCTTTTAATCTCGCAGACGGCTAGGTGTCTCGATGAGCGAGCAAGCCCCCGTCCTCGTAGAGATGAAGGGGATAACGAAGAGGTTCCCAGGGGTCCTCGCCAACGACTCGGTCGACTTCTCCCTCCGGGCCGGAGAGGTCCACGCCCTCCTCGGGGAGAACGGCGCGGGCAAGACCACCCTGATGAACATCCTCTACGGGCTCTACCGGCCAGACTCGGGCGAGATATTCGTGAGGGGGGAGCGCGCCAACATCAGGTCCCCAAGGGACGCGATCGCCCTGAAGATCGCGATGGTCCACCAGCGCTTCGAGCTTGTCCCCACCCTGACCGTGGCCGAGAACGTCGGGCTCGGCCTCAAGGCGCGGAGGGAGCCGTTCCTCAACCTGGACGGCGTCGTCAGGAGGATCGAGGAGCTCGGGCGCACCTACGGCCTGAAGGTCAACCCCTCGGCCAGGGTCGAGCAGCTCTCCGTGGGTGAGCGGCAGAGGGTCGAGATAATCAAGGCGCTCTACAGGGAGGCCGACGTCCTCGTCCTCGACGAGCCCACCTCAGTCCTCACCCCCCAGGAGGCTGAAGGCCTCTTCCAGTTCGTCAGGTCGATGGCCGCCGAGGGGAGGGCGGTCGTAGTGATAACCCACAAGCTCCCCGAGGTGATGCAGGTCAGCGACATGGTGACCGTCCTTCGGCGCGGCGCCGTGGTGGCCAATCTCGAGACCAGGCTTACGAGCCCCGGGGAGCTCGCCGAGAAGATGGTGGGAAAGGAGATCGTCGAGTCCGGGCGCGACGAAGGCCCCCTCGGCGAGGAGGTCCTCCTGGAGCTTCGGGAGGTCTCCGCGCTCGGCGACAAGGGGGTCAAGGCCCTCGACAGGGTCTCCCTCACCCTCCGCGCCGGAGAGATCCTGGGGGTGGCGGGGGTCGCAGGGAACGGCCAGGCAGAGCTGGCCGAGGTCCTCTCGGGGATGAGGAAGGTGACGGGAGGGCGGGTCTTGGTGGGCGGCCGCGACCTCACCGACGCCTCGCCGAAGGACTTCATCGAGCAAGGGGTTGGGTGCATCCCCGAGGACAGGGTGGGCTCCGGCCTGGTCCTCGAGATGTCGATAGCAGAGAACCTGGTCATGGAGCTGAGGAACACCCAAAGGTTCTCCAAGAGGCTCCTCCTCGACGGCGAGCAGGTGAGGCAGAACGCGAGGCAGCTGGTCGAGGAGTACTCGATTTCGTGCGGAGGGGTCGACGCCCCCGCCTACACCCTCTCGGGGGGAAACATGCAGAAGCTGCTCCTCGCCAAGATACTCTCCCGCAAGCCCAGGGTGATAGTCGCCTCTCAGCCGACCGCCGGCCTCGACGTGGGGGCGGCACAGTTCATCTCCGAGAAGCTCAAGGAGCAGAGAAGGCTGGGGGTCGCGATCCTCCTCATCTCGGAGGACCTCAACGAAGTCCTCACGCTGAGCGGGAGGGTTGCGTGCATCTACGAGGGGAGGATAATGGGGGTGGTCCCTTCCGAGAAGGCAGACATCAAGCAGATCGGGCTGATGATGGGAGGCGTCGCCCAGGCTTGACCGCCGTCGATCCCCCCAGGCTCGAGGCCGTCACGGTCGGAGAGGCCGCCAACGCGATCTTGGGGGGCAGCAGGCGCGGACGCGTCGAGGGGGTCTACCGGGGGGCCGTCAACGTCTCCCTCCGAGGCGGCCTGGTCAGCCTGGTCCCCGAGCCGTCCGAGAGGGGGCCGATCAACATCAACGTCGCCCTCCCCGACGGCCGACCGATGTCCTCCTTCGGGCTCCAGGCGGGGGACAAGGTCAGGGTCTACGGGACGACGCTCGACGTCGGCGGCCGGCTCCTAGTCTCGACTCGCTCGGCGGGCCTCTATTCGCCCAGCATGCGCTTCGAACCCGTCCTTCCGCTCGAGGAGCTGAGGAGGAACCTCCTCGCCGCCAGGCGGACAGGCTTGGCCCACGGGAACCTCTCCGGCCTCGGGGAGCTCCTGCGCGCCGAGGGCGGCCAGGACACCCGAGGAAGCCTCGGCCTCTTCGCGTCCGCGGCCGCCCCCCGCATCGAGGCCCTCGAAGAATCGGTCCGCCGGGGAGACGCCGCGCTGACCGCAAGGGCGGTCTCGGAGCTGACGGGGCTGGGGCCCGGCCTGACCCCCTCCTCGGACGACATGCTAGCGGGCATGGCGCTCTTCATGGTCCTCTGCTCCAGGAGCTCCCACGTATCCCGCCCGGGCTTCGAGGCCTTGCTCCGCGCTTTGGGCTCCGGGGCCAGGGGGAGAACCACGGCCCTCAGCGAGGCCTACCTCAAGGAGGCCTCGGCGGGGAGGGGTAACGAGGCCGTCGTATCCCTTTGCGAGGCGCTCCTCACAGGGAGGGAGGGGGCTGTGGTGAGCCGCACCAGGCGCCTCTTGGGCGTGGGCGAGACGTCGGGCACGGACACGCTCCTCGGCGTGGTCATAGGCGGGGAACTCTGCGTCGAACCGGCGCATCGGCCTGGAGGGCACCGACCATGAAGAAGGTCGTCATCAGGAAGGGGATCTACAGAGACTCCATCAACCTCATGCAGATGTCCACGGCGCTCTCGAAGCTCCCGGGCGTCTCCCAGGCGGCCGTCGTGATGGCCACCGAGCTCAACCGACGCGTCCTCGCGGAGGCTGGGTTCGCCGGCAGCGACATCTCCCGCGCCGCGACGGACGACATGATAGTGGCGGTCGACGCCAGGGACGCGAAGTCCCTCGACGCCGCCCTCGCAGAGGCAGAAGACCTCATCCTCTCGAAGGGCCCGGGGTCGGCGGGGGAGGCGCGCCTGCCCGGCTCCCTCGAAGAGGCCCTGCAAGCCGTCCCCGACGCCAACATGGTCCTGATCTCAGTGCCCGGGAGGTTCGCCCGGAGGGAGGCCTCGCACGCCCTCTCCAGGGGGCTCAACGTCTTCCTCTTCAGCAGCAACGTCTCCCTCGACGAGGAGCTGGAGCTGAAGGAGGCGGCGCGAGAGCGGGGGCTCCTGATGATGGGCCCCGACTGCGGGACCTCCATAATCAACCACAAGGTCTTCGGCTTCGGGAACGCAGTCAGGCCAGGGCCGATCGGCATAGTCTCAGCCTCGGGGACGGGGCTCCAGGAGGTCTCGACCCTGGTCCACAAGAACGGCCTTGGGATATCCCAGGCGATAGGGACGGGCTCCGGCGACATGTCAGAGCTGGTGGGCGGGATAACGATGGCCGAGGGGCTAAGGCGCCTCGAGGGCGACCCCGAGACCAAGGCAATCGTGCTCATCTCCAAGCCGCCCTCGCCCAAGGTCGCAGCGAAGGTCCTGGCCATGGCCAGGGACTGCAAGAAGCCAGTGGTGGTCAACTTCCTCGGGGCCGACCTGACCGCGCAGGCCCTGGGCAGGGCGAGGGGAGCCAGGACGCTCGAGGACGCAGCGCGCGCCGCCTGCTCGGCGGCGGGGGCCCAACCCCCGAGCGCGGAGGCCGTCCCGCGGGAGCTGGTCGCTTCCGCCAGCCTGGAGTGGCCGAAGCTCGCCGAGAGCCAGCGGTACGTCAGGGGGCTCTTCGCGGGCGGGACCCTCTGCTACGAGGCACAGGTGGTCCTCGGGCCAGTCGTCGGGGACGTCTACTCGAACGGCCCCATTAGGCCGGAGCTAAAGGTGGAAGGAGAGGCTCCGAGCAAGAAGCACGCCTGCATCGACATGGGCGCGGAGGAGTTCGTGGAGGGGAGACTCCACCCCATGATAGACTTCGCCCTGCGCAAGACCAGGATAGCGAAGGAGGCCGCCGACCCGGAGACCGCAGTCCTCCTCCTCGACGTGGAGCTTGGGTACGGCTCGAACCCAGACCCCGCGGGGGAGCTCTCCCCCTCGATCCGCGACGCGAAGGCGGCGGCGGCCTCCCGCGGGAGGTACCTCCCGGTCGTTGCTTCGATAGTCGCGACCGAGGGCGACTTGCAGAACCTTGCGAAGCAGGAGGCGACCCTCAGGGACGCGGGCACGCTCATCGCGCCCAGCAACGCCTCGGCCACGCGGCTCGCCGCCATGATCGCCTCGAGAGGCAAGGGAGGTGCTTCCTGATGCCCAAGGCCAAGCCCCGGCGGGGGGCGCCGGGGATATTCGGGCGGGACCTCAAGGTCGTCAACATCGGGATTCCCACCTTCGCCGACGACCTCTCCGCCCAGGGGGTGACCGTGGTCAAGGTCGACTGGAAGCCGCCCGCAGGAGGAGACTCCGAGATGATGAGGCTCCTCGACAAGCTGGGCACCTAGCGCCGACCAAGCATAATTAGATGGGCCGCCACCGTCCCCACATGCCAGAGGACGACGGCAGGAAGCTCGGGTGGATCGACGACTACCCGTGGGTCCTCGACTTCACGGGCAACATGCTCGCTTACCCGGGGACATATCCGGGCCCTGACGGGATGAACTACCCGGCGATAACAACGCTGGAGAACGCAGCGATCAACGCCAGCGCCACGAACAACCTGAAGGCTCTGGTATCAGACAGCAACCAGATGAACGCCCTTGCCAACAAGAACGTGATGTACCTGTGGACGTACGACAACGTCAACTTCGTGACCATGACCTCCAACGTCCAGGGCCTCTACTGGAACCCTGGCCTCGGCAGCGCAGCGGCGAACGGGGTCGGGCCAGAGTACATGGCCTCGCTCTCGATAAACGGCTAGTCGAGCCACGATTCTTTATATCGAGAACCAGCCGGGCACGGGTGGAGCAGGGGTCGCCTAGCCTGGTAGGGCGAAGGATTGCTAATCCTTTGTCCGCAAGGATTCGTGGGTTCGAAACTCGCATCTACAGGGTGCGGGCGAGCGTCCCACCCCCTGCGCCAGCCTATCCTCCTAGCAGTCTTGACCCGAAGTTAACGAGGTTCCCTTCCGGGTCGATGTGGTGCCCTTCGCGCATCTTGTAGTCCGTGTCGTGCGGCTCGCGCAACCTGCGCACCCCAGCCGCCTTCCATTCCTGGTAAAGGGCGTCCGCGTCCTCGCACCTGATGTAGATCCACGAGGCGGTCTTCTCCGGGTCGTGCTCCGGGTTGACCGCAAAGTGGAGCGTCACGCCCTCCCGCTCTGCCATCGCAAAGTCGTCTCCGAAGACGTTGAATGTGAAGCCCAGCCGCTCGTAGTGCTCCTTCGACCGCTTCAGGTCTCGCGTGGCCATCCCGGGAGCGACGCTGAGACAACGGCCTCGTCGAGGGCCCATTCCCTTCACTCTTCGCTATCTAGTTTGCTGAAGAAGCAGCTGTGCTTGCCCGTGTGGCACGCTGGCCCCACCTGGTCGACCATGTAGAGGAGCGTGTCGTTGTCGCAGTCTACCAGCACCCTCCTGACCTTCTGGACGTGCCCGGAGGTGTCGCCCTTTATCCAGAGCTCGTTCCTGCTCCTGCTCCAGTAGGTCGCCCTCTTGGTCTTCATGGTGGCCTCCACCGCCTCCTTGTTGGCGTACGCAAGCATCAGCACCTTCCCAGTCCTCGCCTCCTGGGTCACGACCGGAACGAGGCCGTTTCCCTTGGCGAAGTCTATCTCCCCGATCTTCGAAGCTTTCAAGGTCTGACCACGACCCCCCTCGCCGCCAGATAATCTTTCACCTGACCCACGGTCAGTTCCCTGTAGTGGAACAGGGAAGCCGCCAGCGCCGCGTCACAACCCCCCGGCCCCAGCGCCTGGTAGAAGTGCTCCAACGTCCCAGCCCCTCCGCTCGCAACCACCGGCACCCTGACCCTGCTCGTTATCGCC
>Ga0335077_10003571_pt1 | contig 18851 bp, 17 predicted proteins | sample Lox_Sample_31_FD_207151 | JGI IMG/M metagenome (GOLD analysis project Ga0335077, IMG submission 207151) | Soil microbial communities from Loxahatchee National Wildlife Refuge, Florida, United States - Lox_Sample_3.1 | ecosystem: Environmental > Terrestrial > Soil > Wetlands | place: USA... | reverse complement strand
ACGGCAGCCTCGCTGCTTGGAGCCACAGCCACCCCGCTCGATTCACTGGTCATGAGAGTCCGTGTTCGCCTGGCCTGAAGATAAAAACAGCTGCTCTGTAAGCTTCACATGTTACCACCGGAGTCGCATTTGCGTGCAACTTGCGGCGCATTGTGAAGCGAAATCCGAATGGGTCAAATTCGCGTTGGCGGACTCTGTTTGCTGGTCGCCCGCAGGACATGTCCGCCGCGGTCCCGGACCGGACCCTTCGCATTTGGAAAATAGCGAGCTCGAATTTCGCGAGGGCCCAAATCTTCGATCCCCGAAAATCCCAGTTCGTGCAATTTGGCGTGCAGTGCCTGCGGTTCGAAATGGCTAATCCAAGGCTCGTTTAATGACTCCGCCAAAGCGGCGCGCCTCGCGTGGTACGCGCGCGCTTCTGGAGGCAACGTGTCCGGCGGATCGCTGTAGTCGAACACTACATGCGCCCCGCCTCGGACACTGGTAATAAATTGCAAGGTTGTGAAGATGGCATCTTCCGTGAGGTACGGCACAACACCCAGCCAGATGAAAAAAGTCTTACCTTCCGGGTCGAATCCGGCGGCAGCCAAGCCCTCCGGCAACTTTTGCGCCTCGAAATCAACGGGCGCGAAAGTCAGCCAGGGGGGCAAAGCAATTCCCGCCTCGGCCAGCCGCTCCCGCTTCCAGGCTTGCGTCACCGGATGATCCACTTCGAACACACGGAGTCGCTCGCGAAACGGGCTGCGGTAGGCAAACGTATCCAACCCCGCGCCTAAAACGACCAATTGCCGGGCACCTTCTTCCACGGCCGATGCCAGTGCGTCTTCGGCAAAGCGCGTGCGCACGGCAATGAACAGGCGCATGATGCGCCGCGAAGGGTGCGCCGCAGCGTCCTGCGCAACGGTTCGTGGATCCTCGCCAAGGATCTGGACCGCCAGCGGATCCGTGAAAATCCGGCCGCCCTCGAGCAACTGATGCGCCGCGCGATGCGAGGCCGCGGCAAGCGCCGTCCGGCTAGGTTTCCCAATCTGCATGGCAAAAGACTACCAGACACGGATTACAAAGTTTCTCGTACGGCTCGTCCTGAGCGTTGCCGAAGAAGAGCCCAATTCCCGCTAAGACACGTGCTGCGAGACGCTCAAAACATTTCCATCCGGATCCTTAAACCATGCCACCTTGTCCCCGCCGGGCGCGCTCCAGATCCCGCGCTCCTGGTCCTGTACAAATGGGTACTTCTCAAAAGCCACCCCACGCCCGCGGAGCCAATCCACAACACCTTCAATTCCCTGCACTTCCCACCCCAACACGGTGCTCCGAAGGGGGGTCATGTCCGGCATTTTGACGATCCGGATGCGGCTCTCCCCGGCTTGCACCACCAGCGCGAACTGATCCTGGTTGACAAACCGGAAACCCAGTTGCCCCTCATAAAATTTTCGCGCCGCTTCATAATCCCGTGTCAACAAAAAGCCCATCATCTTGCTGGAAGAAAGCATGGCAACCCCCGCAGGAACATAGCAAAGAATTTGACCGGCTATTAGCGAAATGTTATAAAACATCGTTTCCATCTTCCTCGTTCGTGCGGTATCAAGGGTAGTAAGGGGTGGTCCTGACCCGCCCAGGGTCTGAGGGGTAGCCGCACCGGGGTTGGAAGAGTTCCCGTCCTGTTTGCATCGCGGGGTTTCCTAGGCGCTGGAGGAAACCGTACGCGCAGACGCTGGTTCGCTCCCGGGGTAGGGAGCGCCATGCTCCTTCTTAAACAGAATGGGTGTGTGAAGTTTTGCGGTTGAAAGGCGCGGGCCGGAACCGGCCGAGGTAGAGCGCCGCCAGGTTGAGAGGAATTTCGGAGGAGAGTTCATGAGTATTGCGATGGACGCGGTCAAGTCCACCTGTCTGGGTTTGACGAAAAAATTTGCGGCGGCCGCCGCGGGTTTGTTGCTCGGCGGCGCCGCGCTGCTGGCAAAGCCCGCCGAGGAAGCGGCAAGCGGCGAAGCCAATCTCAAGCTGCCCGATTTGTCTCAAGTGAGTTTCCTTGGGGTCGACGGGCACAAACTGCTTTTGTTCGGGCTGATCATCTGTGTTTTCGGGCTGCTGTTCGGCCTCACGATCTTCAACCGGCTGAAAAACATGCCGGTGCACAACTCGATGCGGGAAATATCGGAGCTGATCTACGAAACGTGCAAAACGTATCTCGTCACCCAGGGCAAGTTCCTGCTGCTGCTTGAAATCTTCATCGCCGTGGTCATCGTGTTGTACTTCGGCGTGCTGCTGAAGTTCGAAGCCATTCGCGTGGCCATCATCATTCTCTTCTCGCTGGTCGGCATCGCCGGCAGTTACGGCGTCGCGTGGTTCGGCATCCGCGTCAATACCTTCGCCAATTCCCGGACCGCCTTCGCCGGCCTGCGCGGCAAGCCTTATCCGATCTATCACACGCCGCTGGAAGCCGGCATGAGCATCGGCATGATGCTCATCAGCGTGGAACTGCTGATGATGCTTTTCATCCTGCTGTTCATCCCGGGCGACTACGCGGGTCCGTGCTTCATCGGTTTCGCCATCGGTGAATCGCTGGGCGCCGCGGCGCTGCGTATTGCGGGCGGCATCTTCACGAAGATCGCCGACATCGGTTCCGACCTGATGAAGATCGTCTTCAAGATCAAGGAAGACGACGCGCGCAACCCCGGCGTGATCGCCGACTGCACGGGCGACAACGCGGGCGACTCGGTGGGCCCCAGCGCGGACGGCTTTGAAACCTACGGCGTCACCGGCGTCGCCCTAATCACTTTCATTCTTCTCGCGGTCAAGAATCCCACCGTGCAGGTGCAATTGCTGGTGTGGATCTTCGTCATGCGCCTGGTGATGCTCGTCGCCAGCGCCGCCGCCTACTTCATCAACGGAGTGATCGCCAAGGCGAGGTACGGCCACGCGGCGGAGATGAACTACGAAGCCCCGCTCACTTCGCTCGTGTGGATCACTTCGTTCGTCTCCATCGCGTTCACGTATGCCGTTTCTGCGGTGATCATTCCCGTACTCGGTGGCGACACCTCCCAGTGGTGGAAGCTCGCGACCATCATATCTTGCGGCACCCTAGCCGGCGCCATCATTCCAGAACTCGTCAAGGTGTTCACCTCCACCGAATCGCGTCACGTCCGGGAAATCGTCACCTCTGCGGAAGAGGGCGGCGCCTCGCTCGGCATCCTGTCGGGATTTGTGGCCGGCAATTTCTCGGCCTACTACATCGGCTTATCCATGGTTCTGCTGATGTCGGTCGGCTACCTGATCAGCAACGCGGGGCTGGGAGGCATGATGCTGGCCCCGGCGGTGTTTGCGTTCGGGTTGGTGGCCTTTGGCTTCCTGGGCATGGGGCCGGTGACGATCGCCGTGGACTCCTATGGTCCCGTGACGGACAACGCGCAATCCGTCTACGAGCTTTCCTTGATCGAGCAGGTGCCCAACATCAAGGCCGAGTTGAAGAAGGACTACAACATTGACGTAGACTTCCAAAGCGCGAAGGACATGTTGGAAGCGAACGACGGCGCTGGCAATACCTTCAAGGCCACGGCGAAGCCCGTGCTGATCGGCACCGCGGTCGTCGGCGCCACCACCATGATCTTCTCCATCATCATGGCGCTGACCAACGGGCTTACGGCGAACGTCAACAATCTTTCGCTCCTGCACGCTCCCTTCGTTCTCGGCCTCATCACCGGTGGCGCGATGATTTACTGGTTCACCGGCGCTTCCACCCAGGCCGTCACTACTGGCGCTTACCGCGCGGTGGAATTCATCAAGGCCAACATCAAGCTGGAAGGCGTCACCAAGGCCAGCGTGGCCGATTCGAAGAAAGTCGTCGAGATTTGCACCCAGTACGCGCAGAAGGGCATGCTCAACATCTTCATCGCCGTCTTCTTCGCCACGCTGGCGTTTGCCTTCCTTGAGCCGTACTTCTTCATCGGTTACCTCTTTTCCATCGCCATCTTCGGCTTGTACCAGGCCATCTTCATGGCCAATGCCGGCGGCGGCTGGGATAACGCCAAGAAGATCGTCGAAGTGGAGCTGAAGCAAAAAGGCACGCCGCTGCACGACGCCACGGTCATTGGCGATACGGTCGGGGATCCTTTCAAGGACACTTCGTCGGTCGCCCTCAACCCGGTCATCAAGTTCACGACGCTGTTCGGCCTGCTCGCGGTCGAACTCGCCGTGCGGCTGACCGCCACCTCGGGCGCGACGCTGGCGCACGTCCTGTCGGCGGCCTTCTTTGCCGTCTCTTTCGCCTTCGTCTACCGCTCCTTCTACGGGATGCGAATCAAAGGTGCCGCCGGCCACTGATCGGGACGTTTGCACTCACACAAAAAGAAAGGGGCGGCTCCAAGCCGCCCCTTTTCATTTGGAGTGCGGGAGCCCGGCTCCCGCACTCCAAATTAGGCGCGAATCAGCTCTGGGAACTTGTGCGGATTGTTTTCGAAGCCCGGGAACACCGCGGCCAGATCCTTCACGCCGAGGTGCTTGGCAAGGATTTCGCCAACCACGGAACGGAAATCCGTAGTCAGGGCCAGGTCGCGGCCTTCGTTGAGCTGATGATCATTCAGCCCCGGCCACTTGCCGTAAACGCGTCCGCCCTTCACGGCGCCACCCAGGATGAACATACAGTTCGCGTGCCCGTGGTCCGTGCCGCGATTGCCGTTTTCCTTTGCGGTGCGGCCGAACTCGCTCATCGTTACCACGACCACGTCATCCATCCGGTCGCCCAAATCCTGGTAGAACGCCGCCAGCGATTGGCTCAGATCACGCAGCAGGTTTGCGAGCTGTCCCTGGGTGTTGCCTTCGTTGACGTGATTATCCCAGCCGCCGCAATCGAGGAACATCACTTCCAGCCCGATATTCGCTTTGATCATCAGGGCAATCTGCTGCAGCCGCTGTCCCACGGGTGATTTCGGATATTCGGCGCCATTTTCCGGCGGATATTTCGCAGGATCGATTTTCCGGAGCATGTCAATCGCTTCGAACGTCTCCGTGCCCGTTCCGTGGAGCGCATGGTCCACCGATTGCGCGTACATGGCCTCGAAGCCGCCTTCCGCAACGCTCGCCATCGCCGCCGATTGCGGCTGCACCTTAAACTGTCGAAGATCGGGAATGGCGATCGCGCCGGTGTTTCCCTGCAGCATGCGTGGAAGGTTCGGCCCCATCGCGACGGCACGGAACGGCGACGCATTCTCTTCCGGCATGGTGCCCAGCGCGCGATCGAGCCACCCGTCTTGGGTGGACTTCAGGCCCGGGGTGCCCGATTCCATATAATCCTGCGCATCGAAATGGGAGCGGGTGGGATCGGGCGACCCGGCCGCATGCACAATGGCCAGTTCGTTTTTCTGAAACAACGGCGCAAAAGAAGCCAGCGCGGGATGCAGCCCAAAGAATCCGTCGAGATCAATTGCCGCGTCAGCGCCACCACGGCGGGGCTGGGGAATGGCGATGGTGGGGCGCAGGCGGTAATAGTTCGGCTCGGCAAATGGCACCACGATGTTCAGGCCGTCGGCGGCGCCGCGTTGAAACAGCACGACGAGCTGCTTATTTCCGGCGGACGGGGTGGAGGCGATCGCGCGCTGCAAAAACGCCGGCATCGTACTCAGCCCAGCCAGGGCGATGCCGCCGTGCTTCATGAAAAAGCGCCGCGAGAATCTCGCGGGCCGCAATCCTTCGCAACAGTAGTCGTTCATAACCTCACCTCGATCGCGCCATTCGCCAGCGAGTGTAGGAACGGCCTTCGGAGGCTGTCCGTTCTCCGCGCGTTACTCCACGGCTGACTGGGCCCGCCTCAGAAGGCGGGTCCTACATCATCGCCTCTGAAATTCCGGCGCGCCCAGCACCAAGCCCGTGATGACGCCCAAGTCCACTTGTTTTACAGGATCATCGAGTTTCGCCTGCACAATCTGCGGATTCTCGAGTTGCTTCTCGAGCGTCTCCACCGTTCCCGGCGAGACTTGCCCATCGAGGAAAACCTGCACCGCGCGATCCAACCCTGCCCTCGGATCGGCTGTGGCATCGTTGCCCATCAGCGCCGCCACGTCGCTCCGGGAGCCGCGCACCTTGTTTCCTGCCAGCGCCAACGAAAAATTCAACCGATTCAGCAGCGCGCCGGTATTCACCCAGGTTTCCGACTTGTCCGAATAGCCGGTGGGCGGCTGGCACTGGTACAACGGCTCACCGATGCGTCCAACCCAGCCCACCAGCGGCATCGGCGTGTCCACATCGGTGCCCAGCGCGCGAACCGAGGAAACCACCAGTTCATACGGGGTCTTCACCTTGGCGCGGTAGGCATCGCGCGTCCAGAACTCCGGAGAATCGATCATCGTGCGCAGCACTTCGCGAATATCGCCGTCGGACTTTTCGAACGTTTTCGCCATGCGCTCCACCAGCGCGGGCGGGGGCGTATCCGAAACGAATCGCCGCGCCAACTTGGTGGAAATAAACTTTGCGGTATTGGGATTTTTCGCGAGCAGCGCAATGACCTCCTCGCCATCCTTCATTCCACTCGCGTGAATCTTCTTGCCGAGCACGATCTTCGGATTCGGATCGTGCAGCCGGTCGTCAAACTTGAATTGCGCGATTTCCCGAGGCTTTTCGATGGTCCAGCCCGTAAAGCAGCGCGCCACCTCGGTCACGTCTTTCTGCGTGTAGCCGCCGTCCACACCCAGGGTGTGCAACTCCATCAGTTCGCGGCCATAGTTTTCATTCAATCCGCGCTCTTGTTTTTTTGCCTGGCCCTGCTGGGCCGGGCGCGGCGGGTAGCCGTAGGGGTACCGCCGCATCTGCTGGCGCATGGCGCGCTGCTGCGCCTGGCGCTGCGCGGCGTTCGGATCCGCGCTCAGAAAATTGTCGAGATAAAACAGCATGGCGGGGCTCTGCGCCGTGGCCGTCAACAAGTCCCGAAACTTGCCTAACGCATGCGGCTGGATGACGTCGCGCTCATAGGACGTCAGGTACCAGCGCACCTCGCCTTTTCCGGCGTAAACATTGAAGTGATTGAACCAGAAATCGTCCATCACCTGCTGCAACTGCCGCTCGCTGTAGATGGCGCGCAGGGTCTTGGCCATCGCCAACTCTTCCACGACGCGGGCGGGGCGTTTGCTGTCGTCGGAAATGGCGCGGGTCACAACGTTGGGGTCCTGCCCCAGGGCATCCGCGCGCAGGCCGCGGGTGGGCGGGTCCATCTTCATGGGCGATGGAACGTCCGCGTTGCTCGCCACCGTGTCGGAATTGGTCATGTCCGGGGATTTCGCGCTCGCCGTGGAACCGTCCATTTCGGCGGCCATGGTGTTGATCGCCGCGTCGGCACCCTGGGAAGCCTGTTGCTCCGTATCGGCATGATTCGCATTCGCCGCAGCTCCGGACTTATTGGCTTGCATGTTGGCTGCAATCACCGCCGCGGCTGCGTCAGCCGGCCGTTGATTTTGATTCTGCGCCTTTTGCACCTGCTTGGCCGCCTGCTTGGGCCGCGGATAGCCGGCCAGAATCTGGGCCGTGGACATCTTCAGGGTCGGATACACGTCCAGACGTGCCTCGATGGCGGAGTCGTCCAGCGCATTGGGATTGAGCTGCCGATCGATCCATTTGGCCAAACCCATTTGCTTGATCCGGTCAACGTCGCCGGGACGCGGCCCGTAGGCCAGCCGGTTTAAGGCGTGCAGGATGGCCTCGTCCACCGAAAGTTCGGTGATGGGAAGACCTTTCAGAACCGGGTCTTGCTTGGGCTTTTTTTCCGCCGAGGGGGTGGCTGCGGCAAGCGGAGCGCCGGGCCCTACAGAGGCGAGCGTCGCGAGAGAAAGCGCGACTGCCAGCAGGGCTCTCGGTGTGCAATTGACTGCGAACAGAGGCCGCCGGGAGACCGTTCGAGGCAAACAGTTTTCCAGCGTTCGCATAATACGTAGAGTAACCCTCGGTCGAGTCAAAAGTTGCTGCCTGGAGAGGGATGTGTCGCGAAAGAATAGCGAAGAGCAGCAGCCCTGGTGGGGCCGCCCAATTAGCTACCTTGAGCTTCGGACCGGCGACTAAGCTTCAGGGCGGCATTCTGAGGGAGCCCGCCTCGAGCGTCCCCCTATAGCAAGCAACCAAGCCAGAACCGCGATGCCCGGCTAATTGGCAATGGAAAATGCCGTCTCTCGCGGCGCCGCCTGATTGTGCGCCCCGTCGGCCGCCTGGAGCACCAACTTGTAATTCCCCGGCGCAAGGTCCTTCACCTGAACGACCAGCCCAAAGGGCACCACCGCATTGCCCTTCTGAATGAAGTCATCCAGTGGCACCGCGCCGGAGAAGAACACCTGCTTGTTTGAAGAGTCGAGAATGCTGTATCCGGTGATCACGCGCGGCGGCTTGTCGGAGACCAGCAGCGGCGCGTAGACTTGCGAATAGATCACCACCTTATCCGATTTCTTGAAGACGCAGTTGGCCGAAGGCGTAATCTGCATGCCTTTGACGATCATCGGCGTGCGGTCTTCCAGCAGCGAAGCGTCCACGTCCGTGGAAATCTGGTTCACGGCCTGAATCGTGTTAGAGAGCACCACGCCGCCTAGCGTGAATTTCTTGCCGTCGTAGGGATCGATGTGAAGCGGCGTTTCCAGCTTCGCGAAACCCTCTCCGCCAGAGCTCAGCACCACGGAGAGCTTGTAGGTTCCCGGTGCGGCGTCGAACTGGTTCTGGTATTTGTACGGGTGAGCGGTGAAATCCTTCCAGTCGTCTTTTTCCAGGTCGAAATGCAGCGTATCGTTGAAACGCGCGCCGACCGTTCCGTCCGGCTTATAGGCGATTCCCAGGACATTCACGCTGGCGTGATACTTTCCCTTTTCCTTGTTGAACACGACGGAGTCCCCCGGGATTTCCATCGCCAGGTTCACCTGGGCGACGTTTGGCCCGGAATAGAAAAATGGCGCCTGCAGCGAGCCACGGATACTTCCCGGCTGGCTGCCCGCCGCCTGCAATTCCATCTGTTTTTCGATCGGTTTTCCGTCCAGGGGATTTACGGTCCGCACGTTGCAATACCCGGAGCGCGACCTTACTTGCATCCCCCCGTGGTCCATCTTCACCTTGATCGTGTGGCAACTGCCCTCTTCGCTCGCCGGGGGCACGTAGCCGAGGATATAGAACTCATTCTGCTCGCGCGCTATTTTGTTCAAGCCGCCCAAGATATCGTTCGAGTTGATGATGGCGAACCCACCAGTGCCCTCGGCCAGGGCCAGAAGCAACTGTTGGTTGGTAGCCGCGGAGTCTGGCAACTGGGGCAAAATGGTGCGCGGCGCGGTGTTTGGATGATTGTAATAATTGGAATAGGGCGAACTGACCGGCCGGGCTCCGCCGCTCGTTGGGACTCCTCCGGTGCCTCCAGGGGCTCCGCCCTTGCCTCCCCCTCCCGTTGAGCCACCGCCCGTCGGCGTGCCCCCTTTGCCTCCGCCAGCGCCGCCACCGGCGCCGCCGACCGGGGTTCCGCCGCCTCCACCGGGATGGCCACCACCCGTTCCACCCCCACCGGCTCCCCCGCCGCCTGGCTTTTGCGGCGGCAGAGCTGTGGAAGTCGTGAATGAAGCAAGCCTAATCCTTGGGCCCTGCCCCTGCGAAGAAGCCTTGGCGCTGGCTGATGTCCCTTCTGTGGCGCTAGGCCGCGGGTGATTCATGGCCATCCTGCCCGGCCCGGGAACCGGCGCCACGAGTCCGCGCACATCAATCGGATAAACCGAAACATTCGCCTTGTTGCAGGCGTCAATCGTCGCCGTCAACTCCGAGATGCGCTCCGGATCGTCGGTGGGAAACCCGGCGGAAAGCAGAATCAGCATTTTTCGCCCGGGAATCGCGCGCAGATTCTTCGCCAGGCTGCGAATCGAAAGCATCGCGTTACGCGCCGCGAAATCGGCTTGCGACTGCAGGAAGCTGGAGGTCATCCCCGAAGACGCCACCACCGCGTCGGTCCCCGCCGGAACATTCGATTCCACGTTGGCGGAGCGCAGACCGCTCACTGCCGCCTTCAGCAGCGCGTTGTCCGCCGTAAAATTCTGCCGAATCGTCAGCGTCCCGCTGAAATCCACGACGGCCATTACGCGATCCGTCGCCTCGCTCTGTTCGACGAATTTCGAAGCGGCGGCGCGTGCCTGAATCTGGTCCGGCGGCTGCATCGAAGAGTTATCGAAAAAAAGAATCATGTAATGCTTCTGTGCGCCCGCGGGAGCCGAGGGATTGCTCCCGAAGGAAAAACTGGTGACCGGCTGCTCTTTGTTGTCTTCATAGACCTTGAAATCCTGCTGCGTCAGGTTGTGGACGTAGTTCCCTTTTTTGTCCGTGACCACCGCGTCCACCAGCACGATCCGCGACACCGTCCGAATCGGAGTGTCCGACACGATCGGCGGCGCCTGGGGCTGCTGTTCCGGCGCCGACGCCTTCGGCGTTTCCGGCGCCTGACCACGCGCAACGCCGGGAACTGCGGCCATCAAGAACACAAATCCGAAGATCGCCGCGAATCTGGAATCGGTCCTTATTTGCCTGGTCATGTTCGCCCCCATTAAAACGGAATCTCCACCGCGCCATTCCGCGCGGCCATCTGCGCGCCTTCGGAATCACGCACCACCTGCCGCACCAGATAGCGCCCGGGCTTCACGTTGAAGCTCGACTTCACGGTCAACCCGGAGTGCGCCAGCCGGTCGTAGGTCGTATCGCGCAACTTCATCTGCACGATCTTTTCACCGCCGGTTATATAGTTGCCGTTCTCGTCAAAAATGGCGGTGGCCAGCGTCAGGTCGTCCACGCTGCGGCCCTCGGCCTTGCGAAAATGCATGTTTTTCAAGTCGAGGCGCGAGACCACGCTCAAACGCGCATCCGCCGCATCGCCCTTGAAATACTGCGTCTGCAAATCCAGGGGGAGTTCGCTGATTTCTTCCTGCGAGAAAATCGCGTCTTGAATCTCCTGCCGCGCCAGATCCTGAGGATCGTTGGCTTTCTGGGGAGCGAAATACCCGCGCCTGGCTTGAATCGTGTAGTTGGTCTTCTTCGCGAGTTTCACGGTGAGCAGGTGGTATTGCCCGTCCATCTTTTTATTTTGAGGGGAAAATCCGAGCACGTAGGAAACGTCCGGCGCCAAGCCCGCGAGTTCCAGTCCGCCCAGTAGATCGTTCGAGTTGTGAAAAAAAGTGCCGCCGGTACCGTAGGCGAAGTCACTCAGCACAAACTGGTTCTCAAACTGGGAATCCACGCGATACATCGTCTTGTAGCCGCCGGTGCGAAAAGAGTCAGACGAGGGCCGCGAAATATCGCCCATCACGTCGGGCGTATAAAGACCCCGTGCGTCCAGGGTGTTGATCACGACGTTTGAGCGGTTCGCCCGGTCAATGATGCCGGATTCGTCCAGGTAGGAATTCGCCAGGATAAAGCCCGGGGAAACCAGCACCATCAAGCGTTCCCCCGGCATGGCGGCCAGCCGCCGCAGGAAGTCCTCCAGATGGCGGTAGGTATAATTGTTTTCCGCGTCGCCCTGGCTGAGCACGCGCAGGGCCGTGGACTCCACGAGCGGCGCAGCTTGCGACTGCTTCGATTCGTCTCCGCTGAATGCGCATTGCACGGCCTCTTCGACGGCCACGGCTCTCACCGTGGCATTGTTCTTGTTCTCAATCTCGTCGGCCATGTAGTAGGTGATTTCCGGGCAATCGCCGGCCAGGGATTGGGGAAACAGGGGGCGGGCGATCACGCCGTAAATGGCGCGGTGCAGGACTTCCTTGTCGGAAGTGAATTCCACCGTGTTCTGGCCGGAGGTGGTGTAGATCGCGACACGATCGTTGGGGCCGGTGGAGTTCAGAAAATGGTCGGCCTGCGTGCGCACAAAAGTGGCGTCCTGCATCGAGAGGTGGATGTCGTCGAACACCATGGCGACGAACCGCTCCGGCAACGCCAGCGGCTTAGCCGCAGGCATCGCCGGGTCGCTTTGGGTTTCGGCGGCCGCGGCGTTGCGCTGCAGGCGGGTCTCCGGCGTCTCCACGGCGAAGTTCGTGATGGTCTGGAGCTTGCCCTGATCGTAGAGCAGAAAATCCTCGCGGGTCAGGTTTCCGACGGCCTTGCCCTTGGGCTCGCGCACGATCACGTGCACCTGGACCAGATTCACGCGCACCTTGAACGTGGCGGAGGTATCGGTCTGCGCTATTTCCGCGCCGCTTTCCACCTTGGACTTCGCCGATGAATCCTGGGGACGGCCCGTGTTTGCCTGATCGTTTGGTGTTTGGGAATTTTCCTGTGCCGGGGGTGGAGTAGCAGGGTTCTGCGCAAAACTGCCGGGAAGAAGCGGCAACAGAAAAAGGGGTAGGCCCAGCCGAAAGAGGCAGCGACAAAGCGGGTTCCAAAAGTGCAGACGCAGGTTCATCCCTCCCCTAGCCCCCATTTGCGTCCTGAGCATTCCACACCTGCAGGAACACACTGCAGGCCGCCTCGCGCGGGTGGGATTCCCCGACTATACGCCGCCGCTTTTTAGCGTGTCAACGCGGCACTCCGAAACCCCTCGAGGGTCCACTGATCCTGGGCCTCGACGTGACGGAGCAGATAGCGGTCACCGGAATCGGTTACGACACGAAAGAAGGTCTCGCCGGGCGAGTACCACCGGTCCTCAATCTCTGCGATGGGCACCAGGGCATCGCCCAACTTCAGGAAGCGCGGCGATTCATCCGCCCGGTAGCCCGCGTAAGAGATCACCTGGACGACTCTCATCGCTCACCTTGGGCCGATGATATCAGCTTTCGCGGTACGCCGCTTCCTCCGCATTCCAGGCCGCCCCGAGCAGCACAATCACCGCCGAAATCTGCATCCAGATCAACAAGCCAATCACCGCCGCCAAGCCGCCATACAGCACGCTGTAGGAAACGCGCCGCACGTAGAACCCGAACCCCGCATTGGCCAGCCACCACAGGAGCGTAGCCACCACCGCTCCGGGCAGCACATGCGCGAGCGTCTCGTGCTTGCTGGGCCGCGCCACCCAATAAATCACCGCCAGCGCCAGCATCGCCAGGATCATGGCCACAAGGGGAAAAAACACCAGCCAGATCCCGCTGACCACGGAGTGATTTCCCACGATGCCCACAAACCAGTGCCGCAGCGGCCGCCCGAACACTCCCAGAATTCCGGCCACGAGGATGGGCGCAATTGTAATCAGCAGCAGCAACAGCCCGCGGAATTGCCGGTGAAGGAATCCCAGCTTCTCCTCGTCTCCGTAAATCAGGTGAATGCCGTCCATCAGCAGCTTCATCACCTGCGCGCCCCCGACCAGGCTCCCCACCCAGCCCAACACCGCGAACTTCCACACTTCCGGTCCTCGCTTCGTCAGGAATTCGGCCACAATTCCCTGGCTCCCCGGCGGCAGGAACTGCGTGAAGTCGCGAATCGTGTCCAGCAGCGCCGCCCGCGTGCCGATCCAACTCGAAGCGAGACCCACTGCCATCAGCAGCGTGGGGAAAAATGCGAGAAAAACGTTGAAGGCAATGGCCTGGGAGACCACGTTGCACCGTGGAAACGCACGCGTGAACGCGCCCCACAATTTCGCGGGCAAGCTCCGTTGTCTAGGCATGGTTGGACATTATAGCCGGAGAGTCCATTCTAAATTTTTTCTAATGGCGCTAAAGTTCCGCGCCGGTGGGCCGATAACCCGGTTACACGCGCATTGCGTGTCCAAGGAGGCCTATCCCTTTGAACGCCATCTCATCAGCCAACGGAGCCGACATTCTTCAGCGGTTCCTCGAGCAGACCGGGCAAACATCATCCACGACCCCAGCCCAGAGCACCGCCGCCACCCTGAAAACCGCCAAGGCCGAGGCGCAACTCAACGAATCCTCCGTCATCGGCGGCGGAACCCCGGACACCTCCGGCACACTGTTGAACACCTACGCTTGACGATCGCTCCACCTGAGCAGCACCTGCCGCACCCTCGAGGTCGAGGGTGCGGCTGCTCTTGTTTCAGCGGTAACGGCTTATCGAGCATTTGGATCGTTTCCTGCCGATCCTTCAATTTTCTATTTTCCATTTCCGAATTTGTGTATAGTTTTGCCCTGCCGCCCAAGGAGCGCCCTGTGCCGGACGCGCAAACCGATCCTCGCGTTGACGCTTACATCGAAAAGGCCGCGCCCTTCGCGCAGCCCATCCTCAAGCATCTGCGGAAGCTCATGCATCAGGCGTGTCCGGGCGTCACCGAATCCGTAAAGTGGAGCATGCCCTTTTTCGTGCAACAGGGTGTCATCCTGGGCAACATGGCCGCCTTCAAGCAACACTGCGCCTTCGGCTTCTGGGGTTCGGAGATGAAAAAACTGCTCGCGAAAGACGGCCACATCGCGAGCGATGCCATGGGTTCCCTCGGCCGCATCACCCGTTTGGAGGGCCTGCCCGCGGATAAAGTGCTGCTCACCTACATGCGCCGCGCTGGGGATCTTGTCGCCAGCGGCGAGCGCACGAAATCGATCGACCGTTCCATGCGGCCTGCAAAGCCCCGACCTCTTCGGATACCCCCGGCGCTGGCCGCCGCACTCAAAAAGAACAAGGCCGCGGGCAAAGCTTTTGCAGAATTCAGCCCGAGTTGCCGCCGCGAATACGCCGATTGGATCGCCGAAGCCAAGCGCCCGGAAACTCGCGAAAAGCGCCTGGCCCAGGCCATCGCCTGGATGGCCCAAGGCAAAACGCGCAACTGGAAATACCAAAACTGCTGATCCTTCCAACTTGCCTTCCACAACCTGTCTAGCCGGGGGCGTAACTCACCAAGAGTGGAGGGCGGCCCGGATTCTCCATTTGGAGGCCCAGGTTTTGGAGTTCTCTTCTTCTCATCACTCGCCACTCTCCATCATTCGTCGTACACTTTTCAAGGTACACACCCAACCATGCAGATTCTCAAAATCGCCCTGGCCTTGCTCCTTGTTCCCTGTCTTGCTGCCGCACAGACCGGGCCGTCGAGAATCCTCACCTGGAAGTCGGTCGAGTTTGCGATCGTGCGCTTCAACGATCAGGCGCCGATTTCCTGGAACATCTATCACGGAGAGAAAAAAGGAATCTTGCTGGTGCGGGTCTGGAAGCGGTACCTGCTGGTGCGCATTGCCGACGAAGAAGTCTACGACCTCGACCCCAAGAAAATCACGGTCCACGGCAATCTGGTGGACTGGTCGCCGTCAGACATTCCGGACAAACCGGTTGAAGTCACGGAATGGAAAGAACGCAATGTCGGCTCGATGCAGCGGATCTTGTTCCGGTTCGGCAAAACCGGTCACATCCTCGAGATTCAGATTCCCTTGGCGTTAAACGGCGACCCGATGTATTGAGGGAGAGGGGTCAGTTGTCAGTTAACAATGATCAGTTAACAGTGATCAGAAAGAGGCTGGTGGCTGCGCTTAAGTAGGTGCGGATCAAGGATAGCAGCGAGCAGAAACAAAGAACAGGAAGCGAGTGGCGCGTTGCTTTGGAGCCTTGAGTGAAACGAGGCTCCTGCTAGCTGTTGTCCCTTTCTGTTCACTGATTACTGTTTGCTTCTATTCCGACCGCCGGTACACGCCGTAAGACCACGGAATTCCCAGCGCTCCGGGAGCCACGCCCACGTTAATCTTGTCGCCGTCGCGAAAGCGGTCGAAATCGTCGGAATCCACAGCGATCCGTTCGACACGGCGGTCCGGGCGCCAGGAGCGAACCAGAATCCGCCGGGTCCCCCGAATCACGCCCTTCATCTGGTAGCGGCTCACCACCACCGTCGGGTGATAGACCACCTTCTGCGTGGAATCCAGCTTGCCGTTCAAAAACAAGGCCACCGAAAGAATGATCGGAATCGGAATCAGGCCCGTGAACAGATGGCGCAGAACCTCAATCTCTTTACGGGCCCGGGCGCGGCTCTCCAGCGCGATCGCCAGCCCCAGGCCGAGAAAAAAGATCAGGCCGAAAAACACGAGCATCGCGTCAATATCCAGCGGCGGATAAACCTGGCTCATGTACGGAAAGAGCAGCGAACCGGCGAGAAAAACCGCCATCTGGCGAATCAGGCGGCGGCGGAAAACAAGTTCCGCGGCGGCGGAGGTCAAGCCGCAGACCGGACACTGATCGCTATTGCGTTCGGCGCCACAATCCAGGCAATGGGTCATGGAAAATAGTATACGGCTTTAGATGGCCTGGGAAAGCCTGGCCAGAATGGCCTGATAGTGCTCCGTGCTTTGATCTTCCGTATGTGCAACCGTCACTCCCATGCCCAGCCCCGGCTCGACGCGCTTGACGGAGCATTCCAGCCAAACGGGCCGATCGGCGATCAGCCGCGCGCGAAACCCTGCCCCCACCCAGAGCACATCCTCGGACTCGATAAACATCCCGCTAACGCTGATATCGCGCGTGCGGGCTTTCAGGCGGGCGGACCCCCACTCGATTTCCAGATGGGCTTGGAACGGGTAGCGCGGCGCTCTGCGGCGTTCGGGCCGGCGAGTTCCCAATTCTCCTGTGGACTTCAAGGGGGCGGCCCTCCAAGAGACACGTGGCGCGCAAGGTTCGAGCCCGAGCAGCGAGCCTACGCCCTGAAGATACGCCTTGGAGCCGCATATTGATTCGGACACCGCGAGCCGATGTTTTGTTCCCGCCATTTTCTGGTTGAGCACATGTGAAAAGAGTTTACGTGACGCTTCGCAATGCATCGCGTCGAACGGAAGTTCCGCTACTTAGCCGGAAAGAAAAGAAGAGAGGGCGGCGGCCCATTCCGACCCTTCCCTGAGTGGGCCCTGGATGGGCGGATTGAACCTTTCAGGGCTATACTTTTCGGAATCCATCCAGGCCGGGGTGGCCGTTTACAGACGAAGGAAGCGGCGACCAGGGAGCAAAACGTGCCAGCAAGTGCGACCGATTACCTTGCCGCTGAGCGGACGTTTCTCGCGTGGATTCGAACGGGAATCGCGCTGATGGGGCTTGGCTTCGTGCTGGCGCGTTTCGGTCTGTTTCTCCAGGAGTTCAATCACCTGGACCCGGAGCTACCGGCAAGATCGTACGGACTTTCCTTGTGGATCGGCGTCGCGCTGATTTTACTGGGCGTGGCGGTGTGCCTGCTCTCGATGCTCCGCCACCTGCATATTCTGAAGGAATTGCAGACTGGGGAGTCGCTCTTCACGCGGCCGCCGCGGCTGGCAATTGGAATTGCAGTGGCCCTGATCGCCCTTGGCCTGGTGATGGCCTTTTATCTGATCTTTGCGAATCCGAACGCGATCGTGCGCGCATCTATGGGGGAGGAGGAATTTATGGCGACTTCGACGATGGTCAGCCCGGGAAGCGGGATTGTGAAATTGCAGAGCCACCATCCGGTGGAGGAAACCGTGGCCAAGCTGCAGGGGATCCTGCAGGCCAAGGGTGTGAAACTCTTCACCATCGTGGATCACAGCGGCGAAGCGGCCAGCGCCGGCCTGCCGATGCCGAACACCAAATTGCTGATCTTCGGCAATCCGAAGGCCGGAACACCCCTAATGCTCGCCGCGCCGAGCGTCGCGCTGGATCTGCCCTTGAAGATTCTGGTGGCCGAAGACGCGGCGGGCAAAACCTGGATTTCCTACAATGCGCCCGGATATCTGCAGGCGCGGCACGGCCTGCCGCCCGAACTGATGCCGAACATTGCCGTGATCGAAACCTTGGCTGCGAAGACCGCCGAGTAATCGCGCTTCCTGCGCCGGGGACTCGCCGGCAGCGAAGCGCTGCGTAGACATAACCGCTCATCGCTGCAACGCAGCAGAAATCCGCGTTTTGCGGCCCGATAACCCCTGTGTTAAATTAGTATTTCGGGTCAACCAGTCCATTTTTCAGCTGAGGGAGTGTACATGGGTTTTCTTAGTTCGGCCTCGCGCCGATTGGGTGTTGCCGGAGAGCTGCTTTCGTTTTTCGCGCGCAACAAGCGCTGGTGGCTGCTACCGGTGATTCTCGTCGTGCTCTTTTCCGCCGTCCTCATCGTTTTGGGACAGACCACGGCTTTGGCGCCGTTCGTCTACGCGCTCTTTTAATAAAGCCGCCACGACATGTCCAACAGCTTTACGCAAAATCTGAAATCCGTTTGGGAAATCTGGAAGCGTCTCGCTCACAAGATCGGGAATTTTCAGGCGCGGGTGCTATTGACGCTGCTGTACGCGCTTCCCGTCCTGCCGTTTGGCGTGGCGGTGCGGCTCTTCTCCGACCCGCTTCAGATCAAACGCCGGCCCACGGCCTGGATGGAGCATCCGGCCGACGTTCACAATTTGGATTGGGCCCGAAAGCAATAGTTCATGCACATTCTGGGAATTTCCTGCTACTACCACGATGCCGCCGCGGCCATTCTGCGCGACGGGCAACTCATCGCCGCGGCCGAAGAAGAGCGGTTTTCCCGCGTGAAGCACGACTTCGGCTTCCCGAAGCTGGCCATCGAATTTTGCCTCAACGAAGCGAAAATCGAGGCAAAAGACCTGGATTACGTGGTTTTCTACGAACGCCCGTTCCGGAAGCTGGACCGCCTGCTCGTCAGCGTGCTGCAAACTTACCCGGGTTCGTCCACGATGTTCCGCGAATCCATGATCGGCTGGATGCTGGACAAGCTGTGGATCGCCACCACTTTGCAGACCGAACTCGGCATCGACCGCGATCGCATTCTTTTCTCCGAGCACCATCTTTCCCACGCGGCCAGCGCGTTCCTCTGTTCTCCGTTTGAAGAGGCTGCGATTCTCACCGTGGACGGGGTCGGCGAATGGCTGACGGCCGCAAGCGGGGTAGGCCGTGGCACGCAAATTCAGCTCACCAAACAAATGGAGTTTCCCCACTCGATCGGACTTCTCTACAGCGCGTTCACCGCGTTTCTCGGCTTCGAAGTGAACGAAGGCGAATACAAAGTGATG
>Ga0335077_10003570_pt1 | contig 18852 bp, 17 predicted proteins | sample Lox_Sample_31_FD_207151 | JGI IMG/M metagenome (GOLD analysis project Ga0335077, IMG submission 207151) | Soil microbial communities from Loxahatchee National Wildlife Refuge, Florida, United States - Lox_Sample_3.1 | ecosystem: Environmental > Terrestrial > Soil > Wetlands | place: USA... | reverse complement strand
AGAGGCACCAAGAATTGCGCGTTCTTGAGCTGGCGTTGGATCAGCTTGGCCGTTTGCACGAACAAGTCGGCCATCTGCTTCAACTCGCTGTGCCGGCTACCCGGCAGCAGCGCGACCACGTTGCGCCCCTCCGGCACGCGGAACTGCTCGCGCGCGGCAGCGCGGTCCGGCGTGTCCGGCAGCGCGTCGGCCAGCGGATGGCCGACGTAGCTCGCGGGGATGCCGGCTTGGCCGTACAGCTCGGGTTCGAACGGGAACAAACAGAGCACCTTGACGCAAGCGCGCTTCATCTTGTGGATGCGCTCGCGGCGCCAGGCCCACAGCGACGGGCTCACGTAGTGCACCGTGGTGATGCCCCGGGCCTTGAGCGCCCGCTCCACGCCCAGGTTGAAATCCGGCGCGTCGACGCCGATGAATAGATCGGGGGGATCTGCGCTGAGGCGGCGGATCAGGTCGCTCCGGATGCGCAGGATCGACGGCAGCCTGTGCAGGACTTCGACAAAGCCCATCACCGCCAGCGATTGCGCCGGATACCAGGGCTCCAAGCCGGCCGCCTCCATCTTCGGTCCGCCGATCCCATAGAAGCGCGCGCCCGGCAAGCCCCGCCGCAGCGCCTCGATCAGGTGCGACCCGAGCAGGTCGCCCGAAGCCTCGCCCGCCACCAGCGCGATGCGCCAGGCCTGCGAGATCGTCGCCCCGCCCTCCATGCGCGTCACCTGATGACCCCGCGCGTGCTCGACGCGAGGAAGTCGACCATCACCTGCAGCTCGGGGGCCTCGCGCGCCTGCTCGGCGATCGCCTGCTTGGCCTCCTCGAAGCCGAGACCGGTGCGATAGAGGACCTTGTACGCCTTGCGGATGCTCTCGATCGCGCCGGGGTTGAAGCCGCGCCGCCGCAGGCCTTCGGTGTTGATGCCGTGCGGCTCTGCCGAGGCGCTGCCGCCGGCCATCACATAGGGGGGGACATCGCGCAGCACGATCGACCCGCCCGCCACGAAAGCGTGGACCCCGATTCGGCAGAACTGATGCACCATCGCACCGCCACCGAGGATGACGTGGTCGTGGATGGCGACGTGGCCGGCCAGCGCGACCAAGTTGGCGAGAACCGTGTGGCTGCCCACCTGGCAGTCGTGGGCCAGGTGCACGTAGGCCATGATCCAGTTGTGATCCCCCACGCGCGTGACGCCGACATCTTGCGCGGTCCCGATGTTGAACGTGCAGAACTCGCGGATGGTGTTGTGATCGCCGATCTCGAGGCGAGTGGGCTCGCCACCGTACTTCTTGTCCTGCGGTATTTCCCCCAGGGAGACGAACTGAAAGATGCGGTTACCGCACCCGATGCGGGTGCGGCCCGTGATGACGGCATGCGGCCCCACGCTGGTGCCGGGGCCGATCTCCACGTGCTCGCCGATGATCGTGTAGGCGCCAACCTGCACATCGGGCGCCAGCTTGGCGCCCGGATGCACAATCGCGGTGGGGTGAATCATACGGCCGAGATCATTCCTCCTTCAGGGTGCACAGCAGGTCGGCTTCGGTGACCACGGCTTCTCCCACCGTCGCGACGGCCGAGAACTTGGCGATACCCCGCACCTGCCGCAGCAAGGTGACGTTGAGCTTCAGCTGATCGCCTGGGATGACCAGCTTCTTGAAACGCGCCCGGTCGATGCCGACGAAGTAATACAGCAGGTTGTGCATGCTGTCGCGCTTCTGGGTCAGGAAGGAGAGGATGCCGGCGGCCTGTGCCAGCGACTCCACGATCATCACCCCGGGCATGACCGGGTTGCCCGGGAAGTGCCCCTGGAAGTAGGGCTCGTTGCTGGAGACGTTCTTGACTGCGACGATGCTCCTGCCAGGCTCACAGGAAAGTACGCGGTCGATCAGCAAGAACGGGAACCTGTGCGGCAGGTAGTTGAGGATCTCCCTGATCTCCATCTCAGTCATTCTTCTTTCCTTCCGATTCGGCCAGACGGGCCTCCAGGCTGCGCAGCCGGCCGGCCAGCGCATCGAGGTGGCGGATGTGCGACGCGTTGCGCAGCCAATCCTGACGCGGCGATATGGGAAACAAGGAGGTGTAGGTGCCCGGTTTGAGAATCGACTTCGGCACGGCGGTCGCTGCAGAAATCTCGACGTTGTCCCCAATCTCCAAGTGACCCCCGATCATGGCCCCGCCGCCGATGCGGCAGTACCGCCCCACGCGCGTGCTCCCTGCGATGCCCACGCATCCCGCGATGGCGGTATGCGCCCCGATTCTGCAGTTGTGACCGATCTGGATCTGGTTGTCCAGCTTCACCCCCTCCTCGATTACCGTGTCGTCCAGGGCGCCGCGGTCTACGGTGGTGTTGGCGCCGACCTCGACATCGTCGCCCAGAACTACGCGGCCGATCTGCGGGATCTTCTGCCAGCGCCCGCCGTCCCAAGCCAGGCCAAACCCGTCCGCACCGATGATGACGCCCGAATGAAGGATAACACGGTCGCCGATAACGCAATCGTGATAGACGGTCGCGTTGGCGTACAAGTGGCAGTCGCGCCCCACGCGCACGTTGTCGCCGAGTGCGCAGCCCGCTTCCACGACGCTGCCCTCGCCGACCTCGGCGTCGGCACCGATGGACACGAACGCCGCGATGGCGGCGCCGGCGGCCACGCGCGCCGACGGGTGGATCGCGGCAAGGGCGTGAACACCCGGCGACACCGCCGGCGGCGGATTAAGGAGCGCGGACACCCGCGCAAAGTAGGCGTAGGGATCCTTGCATACGATGCGCGGGCGCCGGGTCGCGTCGGCATCTTCCGCAGCAACGATCACTGCTCCCGCGCGGGTCTGCTCGAGCTGCTTCCGATAACGACGATTGGCTAGGAACGAGATATCGCCCGCGCCCGCCGTCTCCAGCGTGGCGACCTGAGTGATGCGAACGTCGGCATCGCCCAGCACCTCGCCGCCGAAGCGGTGCACGATGTCCGAGAGCCGGTAGACATTCCGGCCGCGCCTGTTCAACGGGGCAACCCTCCCTGCAGGTTCCGGGGACCCGCCCCAAGGGGCGCGCTCGTGTGGCGCAGCCTGCCCGCGCGAGCGACCAACGGACCGGCGGCCACGCTGCCGGCCTACTTGTCTGTCAGCGCCTTCAGCACCTTGTCGGTGATGTCGATCCGCGGACTGCGGTAGACCGCTTCCTGAAGGATCAGGTCGTACTTTTCCTTTTCGGCGATCTCCTGGATCACCTTGTTCGCGCGTTCCAACACCTGCCCCAACTCCTCGTTCTTGCGCAGGTTGAGGTCCTCGCGAAACTCGCGTTGAAGGCGCTGGAGGTCACGGTTCATCCGGGCCAGGTCGGCCTCCTTGTTACGGCGCTCGCTCTCCGCCATCGTCACGCCTTCCTTTTCCAGCTGCGTCTGCAGGTCCTTGGCCTGCTTGGCGAGCTTTTGCAGTTCCTGGTCGCGCGGCTGGAACTCCTTTTCGAGCTTCTTCAGCGCGCGTACCGCCGGCGCCGCCTCGCGGAACAACCGCTCGGTGCTTACGAAGCCGATCTTGAGCTCGTTGCTCTGCGCGGCGGCGACCGCGGACAGCACCATCAGCGCGAGAAGGGAATAGATTTGCTTCAACGTCTTGTCTCCTCATTCTTGCGGCCATTATAGCGCCGATGCGCTGGCGCGGCGCCGCGCGCCTGCGTTGCCCGCAACTAAAACGTCGTCCCCAAAGAGAACTGGAACGGCTGTGTCCGGTCTTCGGGCTGGGGATTGAGCGCTCGAGCGAAGCTGATCTTGATCGGACCCACCGGCGAGTACCAGCTCAGAGCCAGGCCGGTAGCGTAGCGTGTCAGCGCGAAGTCGAAATTATCGCTCACTTGACCGGCGTCGACAAAAACCGAGAGCCGGACAGATTTGTCCTTTTCCAGCCCGGGGAAGGGAAAGTAGAACTCGATGCTGCCCGCGGTCATGGTGGGACCGCCGAGAGCGTTGCCGAGCGCGTCCTTCGGGCCGATCGAGCTCGTATAGTAGCCGCGCACCGACCCGATGCCGCCGAGGTAGAAGTTCTTGTAGAAGGGAAGAGGTTCGTTGGCATAGCCGTGGGCGTATCCGACCTGGCCGCTGAGCTGCAGCACGTCCTCCCGCCCGACCGGGTTCCACCAGTCGATCCGATACGTCGCCCGATAGTAGCGCAGCTCCGCGGGCGGCAGCGCCACCTCTACGCCCGCGCGCTGAAGCACGCCGCTGGTCGTGTAAATCGCGCTGTCGCGCCCGTCGCGAGCCCAGCCGGCCGTCGCGATCAGCGCGGTGTTGAGCGGCCCGAAGGTGTCGACGAACTCGACATACTGCGGCGGGCTGCCCGGGAACACCTCCACCTCGGTCCGCTCCACCGCGAGGCCGTAGCTGATCGTGTCATACTCGGTGATCGGCACGCCTAAGCGCAGACCCGTTCCCAAGGTCGAAGTCTTGTAGGGCGTTACCGAGTTCAAGTTGACTGCATCGACGTTGCGCTTGTACGCATCCACCCCCAGGCTCACGCCGTCGTCGGTGAAATAGGGGTTGGTGAACGACAGGGCATAGACCTTGTTGATGCTGCCGCTGTTGATCTGCAGCGACAGCGCGTTGCCCGTGCCGAACAGGTTCGACTGCGAAATCGAGGCGGACAGGATGACCTTTTCCGCCGTAGAGTAGCCGATACCGAACAGCAGATTGCCGGTGGGACGCTCCACCACCTTCACCTCGATATCCACCTCGTCCGTCGTGCCGGGCACGTTGACCGTGTCCACGCTGACCTCGGAAAAATAGCCGAGCTTGTCGATGCGCTGCTTGGAGCGCTTGAGCTTGTCCGTCGAGTACCACCCGCCTTCCATCTGGCGCATCTCGCGCCGGATCACCTCATCGCGCGTGGTGCTGTTACCCGAGATATTGATGCGCCGCACGTACACCCGCCGCCCGGGGTCCACGTAAAGGGTAAAGGCAACCAGCTTCTTCTCCCGGTCGAGCTCGGGCACCGGATTGACGTTGGCGAACGCGTAGCCCTCGTTGCCCAGCCGATCCACGATGAGCTTGGTCGACTCGGTCAGCTTCTCGCGCGAGAACACGTCGCCCTTCTTGAGCTTGATCAGCTTGCGCAGCTCCGCCTCCGGCAGGAGCAACTCGCCTGCCAGCTTGACGTCGGAGACCTTGTACTTGTCGCCCTCCGTGACGTTCACGTCGATGTAGATGTCCTTCCTGTCGGGCGAGATGGAAACCTGGGTCGAATCGATGGTGAACTCGATATAGCCCTGGTTGAGGTAGTAGGAGCGCAACGTCTCCAGATCGCCTTCCAGCTTCTGCTTGGAGTACTGGTCGTTCTTGCTATACCAGGTCAGCAATCCGGGGGTGCGCAGCACGAACAGGTCGGCTAGATCGCCCTCGCTGAACACCTTGTTGCCGACGAAGTTGATCTGCCGGATCTTCGCTACCTCGCCCTCGGCGATGTTGAAGTTGATGGCGACGCGGTTGCGCTCCAGCGGAGTGACCGTGGTGGTGATCTCGACCGAGTACAGGCCGCGCGCCAGGTACTGAGTCTTGAGCTCCTGCTCGGCCTTCTCGAGCAGGCTGCGGTCGAAGATGCGGCCCTGCGCCAGGCCGATCTGCTTGAGCGCGTCGCGCAGCTTGTCTTTGTCAAATTCCTTCTGACCCACGAAGTCGATCTGAGCGATGGCCGGGCGCTCGACCAAAGAGACCACCAGCACGTTGCCCTCGGCCTCCAGGCGCACGTCCTTGAAAAAACCGGTGGCGTAGAGCGACTTGATGGCCTCCGCCGCATTCTCTTCCGTCAAGGTGTCGCCGACCTTGATCGGCAGGTAGCTGAATACCGTTCCGGGCTCGGTGCGCTGAATGCCCTCGACGCGGATGTCCTTTACCTGAAAGGGCTCAAAGGCTGAGGCGGAGAGTGAGTAGAGGCTCGATAGGAGAAGAAGCCAAACCGATAGCTTCATCCGCTACCCGCCTACCAGGCGATAGATGTCGTTATAGATCGCAAACGCCATCAGCGAGAACAACACGACCATGCCGATGCGCTGACCGATCTCCAGCGCGCGATCGGAAACCGGTCTACCCCGAACGATCTCGGCCACATAGTACATGAGGTGCCCGCCGTCCAATACCGGCACCGGGAGCAGATTCAGTACGCCGAGACTGATGCTGATCAGCGCGATGAAACTGACATAAGCCATCCAACCCATCTGCGCACTCTGACCGGCGTAGTCGGCGATCGTGATCGGCCCACTCAAGTTCTTGAGCGACACCTCGCCGATGATCATCCGCCCCAGCATCTCCAGGGTGAACAGCGACATGTCCCAGGTCTTGCTTGCGCCTTGCCACAGCGCAGCGCCGGCCGGGTAGCGCACGCTGATGAAAGGGCCCACGCCGATCCTGCCGATCGACGTCGCGTTCTCCTGTGCCACGTCCGGCGTCACGCGCACAACGAGCCGCTCGCCGGAGGCTCGTCTCACCGTCAACTCAACCGCAACCCCTGGGCTGGCGCGGATTGCTTTCACGAGCTGGTCCCAGCTCGTGATCTGAGTCCCGTTGACGGCGAGCACGCGGTCACCAACCTGTATGCCCGCGCGCTCGGCCGCGCCGCCGGCGATCACGGTTTCGATGACGGGTTTGAGCCCGCCCTTGAGCGGCTGCAACCCCACCGCGTCGAGAAAATCACCGGTCACCCGCTCCGGTCCCAGGCCGGACAGGTCGAGCTTATGGAATTGCACCGCGCCATCGTCGGAGCGGGCTTCGACGTCGACGCTGCGCCTGGCAACCGCCTCCTTGAGCAGCGCCAGCCTGACCTCCTCCCAGGTGCGCACTGGCCGGCCGGCGATGCCCACGATGGTGTCGCCGCTGTGGATCGCGGCAGCCGCCGCCGGAGTCCCTGGCAGCGGAACATCGACCACCGGCCGCGAACCGGGCACGCCGTGCATGAACAGCAGCCAGTACACGGCGACGGCGAGCAGGAAATTGGCGAGCGGGCCGGCCAGCACGATCGCGAAGCGGCGGCGCACCGGCTGGCGGTTGAAGGCGCGGTGCCGCTCCTCGGGCGCAACCTCGCCTTCGCGCTCGTCCAGCATCTTCACGTAGCCACCGAGCGGAAATGCCGCCAGCACCCACTGCGTCCCGTCGCGGCCTATGCGGCGCGACGCCAGCGCGCGGCCGAAACCCACGGAGAAACGCAACACCTTCACCCCGCACCAGCGCGCTACCGTGTAGTGGCCGAGCTCGTGCACGATGATGAGAGTGCCGAGCGCTACCGCGAACGCGACCACAGTGATGATCAGATGCATGCAGTAAGCCTTTGCCGTATCAACCGTGTAGCTGACGCACGCGCGCTGCACCGGCGCCGCTCAAGCACTGTCGAGCCAGGGCCCGCGCTTCACGGTCGACCTCCAGCACATGCGCCAGATCGTGCAGCGCGCTCACGGGCGCGCGCGACAGGACCTCCTCGATCACGCTCGGTATCAAATCAAAAGTCAGTTCCCGCCGCAAGAACCGATCCACCGCCACTTCGTTCGCCGCATTGAGCGTGACCGCGCCGCTTTCGCCCGCTGCGAGTGCCGCGTAAGCCAGCCGCAGGCACGGGAAGCGCGCCAGGTCCGGCGCCTCGAAATTGAGTGTGCCGATCTCGAAAAAGTTCAGTGGGCGCACACCCGACTCGATGCGCTCGGGGAACCCCAGAGCATGCGCGATGGGCGTACGCATGTCGGGGTTGCCCAGCTGCGCCAGCACCGATCCGTCGACGTATTCCACCATCGAGTGGACCACGCTCTGCGGGTGGACGACGACCTCGATCTGCGCCGGCCTAGCGCTGAACAGGAAGCACGCTTCGATGACTTCCAGGCCCTTGTTCATCATGGTAGCGGAGTCCACCGAGATCTTCCGGCCCATGACCCAGTTGGGGTGGGCGCACGCCTGCTCCGGGGTCACCAGCGTCAGGCTCTCTGGCGGCGCCCGGAGGAACGGACCGCCCGACGCCGTCAACAGGATGCGGCGCACACCGGCGCTCTCCAAGTCGCCATCGAAGCCCGCCGGCAGCGACTGCAGAACGGCGTTGTGCTCGCTGTCGATGGGCAGCAGCTGCGCCCCGCCGCTGCGCAGGGCCTCGCGGAACAGCTGTCCGGCCATCACCAGTGCTTCCTTGTTGGCGAGCAGCACGCGCTTGCCCGCCTGCGCTGCCGCCAGGGTGGCGGGCAAACCCGCCGCCCCGACGATGGCCGCCATCACGGTGTCCACATCGGGCAGCGTGGCAACCTGCACCAGAGCCTCGGGTCCGGCGAGCACGCGAGTGGCCAGTCCGTCCGCGCGCAATTGCTGTTCGAGCGAGCGCGCCTCGCGCGCTTCGCCCAGCACCGCGTAGCGCGGGATGAAGCGCCGGCACTGGGCCAGCAGCCGCTCGACCTGCGCGTGCGCCGTGAGGGCCACCACTTCGAACCGTCCGGGGTGGCGCGCCACGACATCCAGCGTGCTCACACCGACCGAGCCGGTGGCGCCCAGGATAGCGAGCCGGCGTGGAGGCGCATGGCGGCGCATCGAGCTCATCGCGTCAGATCCATCATCGGATGCCACTCAAGAGAAAGGCGAAGTATAGGGCGGCAAACGGAAGCGTGGACGTCAGACTGTCCACTCGATCCAGCATCCCGCCATGACCGGGGAGCAGCCGCCCGCTGTCCTTCACTCCCACCCCTCGCTTCATCCACGATTCGAACAAGTCGCCCACCACGCTGAGCAGCGTCATCGACGTTATCCATGCCAGCCCGGAAAGCCAGTGCGCACCCATCTCGGGCAGCACCACCGAGACCGCGATCCAGTACAACGGGACGGCAGCGAGCGCGCCCCATACGCCCGCCCAGGTCTTCCCGGGGCTGATCTCCGGCGCCAGCTTACGGCGGCCGAACCGGCGCCCGACGAAGTAGCCGGCCGTGTCCGCCACCCACACCACGCCCAGCGCCGCGAGCAAGCGGCCCGGTGTGGCCTGCAAGTAGAGCAGCGCGTGCCAGAACGGCAGCAGCACGATACACCCGACCGCCGCCGTCAGCAGGGCGCCGCGCACCCGCCAGCGGTACAGGAGCCAAGCCGGGGCAACGCCCAGCCAGAAGGCCATGGCCACGCCGTAAAACAGCCTTCCCGCTGGGGAATAGATGAACGCGCGCGCCTCGCCCGAGCCCTGCTCCCACCAATAAATGGCCCCGCAACCGGCTGCCAGCACCCCGCAGAACAGTGCGCGCCCGATGCCGGAATAGCGCGCGAGCTTGCCCCATTCCTGACCCGCGATGAGCAGCACACCGGTGATCAGCAAGCCCCAGGACCACTTGGGAAGGAGAAACAACGCGGCCACGAGCAGTGACAGCAGCACCGCCGCGGTGAGGACGCGCTGAAACAGCATGCAGCGGGTTCGGCGCCCGAACCCTAGCCGGGCTCAGCGGCCCGCGGCAACGGCTGCAGCGGCGCCGGCTCCGTCTGCTGCGCCAGCTGCTCGCTCGTGCGGCCGAAGCGCCGTTCGCGCCGCTGATACGACGCCAACGCCTCCTGGAACGCCTCGGCGCCGAAGTCAGGCCATAGGGTGTCGGTAAAGTACAGCTCGGTGTACGCGAGTTGCCACAGGCAAAAATTGCTCACGCGCTGCTCCCCGCCGGTGCGGATAAACAAGTCCGGCTCCGGCGCGAAGCCCAGCGCGAGATAGGGGGCGAGGTGAGCCTCGTTGAAGCCGCCGCGGCCCGGATTGTCCCTCAGCATGCGATTGATCGCCTGCATGATGTCCCAGCGCCCGCCGTAGTTGGCGGCGATGGTGAGCGTCAGGCGCGTGTTGGCCGCGGTCAGCTCCTCGGCCTGGCGAATGAGGGCGGTCAGGCGCGGCTCGAAGCTGGAGAGGTCCCCGATCACCCGCAGTCGAATGCCGTTGTCGTGCAGCTTGTTGACCTCGCTTTCCAACGCCCGGATGAACAGCTGCATCAGGAACGACACCTCCTCGGCCGGACGGCGCCAGTTCTCGCTGCTGAACGCGAACAGCGTCAGGTACTCGATGCCCCCCTCGATGCAGTATCGGATGAGGTTGCGCACCGTCTCGACGCCGCGCCGGTGGCCCGCGACCCGCGGCAAGTGGCGGCGCCGCGCCCAGCGCCCGTTGCCGTCCATGATGATGGCCACGTGACGCGGCATTTGCCGCGCTTTGGGAATCTCGACGGTGGAGCTGGCGAAGGCCGACACGACGATCTATACCGCCATCAAGTCGGCTTCCTTCGCATGCAGCACCTTGTCGATCTCGGCGATGTAGCGATCGGTGAGCTTCTGCACCTCGTCCTGCCCGCGGCGCTCGTCATCCTCGGATATCTTCTTTTCCTTGACCAGTTCTTTGAGGTGGGCGTTGGCGTCGCGGCGAACGTTGCGCACCGCGACCTTCGCGTTCTCCGCCTCGTGCTTGACGACCTTGGTGAGCTCCTTGCGCCGCTCCTCGGTGAGCGCCGGCATGGGCACGCGCACGATTTCTCCCACGGTGGAGGGGTTGAGCCCCAGGTCCGAATCGCGAATAGCCTTCTCGATCACCGGCGCCAGGCGCTTTTCGTAGGGCGTGACCGCGATGGTGCGCGCGTCGGGCACGGTCAAGTTCGCCACCTGCTTGAGCGGCGTCGGCGTGCCGTAATAGTCCACCGTGATATGCTCCAGCAGACCGCTGTGCGCACGCCCGGTGCGCACCCTGCCGAGGTCCACCTTGAGGGCGTCGAGCGTCTTCTGCATCTTCTGGTCAGCCGATTTCTTGACGTCTGCAATCATGATCCGACTCCATCAGTTGTGAACTAGCGTGCCCTCGTCGCCGCCCAGGATCACGCTCTTGAGCGCGCCCGGCTTGACGATGTTGAACACGCTCACTGGCAGCTTCTGGTCGCGACACAGGGTCAATGCGGTAGCGTCCATGACCCTCAGGTTCTTGACGATCGCTTCGTCGAACGTCAGACGCTTGTAGCGCATCGCGTCAGGGTTGGTGTTGGGGTCGTCGGTGTACACGCCGTCCACCTTGGTCGCTTTGAGTACGATATCCACGTTCATCTCCATGCCGCGCAGCGCCGCCGCCGTGTCGGTGGTAAAGAACGGATTGCCGGTGCCGGCGCCGAAGATGACCACCTTGCCCTCCTCGAGATAGCGGATGGCTTTGCCGCGGATGTAGGGCTCGGCGACCTGCTCGATGTTGAGCGCCGATTGCACGCGGCTCGCAAGCCCGATCTGGCGCATGGCGTCCTGCAGCGCGAGCGCGTTCATCACCGTAGCCAGCATGCCCATGTAGTCGGCGGTGGCGCGGTCCATGCCGGCCGCGCCCAGGGCGACCCCGCGGAAGATGTTACCACCGCCGATCACGATGCCCATTTCCACGCCCATGCGCACGACCTCAGCCACCTCGGAAACGATGCGCTCCAGCGTCGCGCGGTTGATCCCGTAAGCGTCGTCGCCCATCAGCGCCTCTCCCGACAGCTTGAGCAGCACGCGCTTGTAGGCGGGTTTGGGTTGCATGCGGGTCGCGGGCGGTCAGCGAGCTCGAGCGGAGCCGGTCATCGTTTCGTCCCTGCCTGTTTCAGGATGGCTGCTTGTCCTTCTCATGCCGACTGGCCGCACCCGCCGTGGCCGCGACCTCGGCGGCGAAGTCGCTCTGCTTCCTCTCGATGCCTTCGCCTACCACGTACAACACGAACGCCGCCACCTGCGCACCTGCCGTCTTGAGCACCTGCTCCACGGTGTGCTTGTCGTCCTTCACGAAGGGCTGGCCAAGCAGGGTCACCTCCCGCAGAAACTTCTGGACGCTGCCCTCCACCATCTTCTCCACGATGCCGGCCGGCTTGCCCGACTCGGCCGCCTTTTGTGCAGCGATGGCGCGCTCCCTGGCGATCAGCTCGGTCGGTACCTGCTCTTTGGACAGCGCAACCGGTTTGCTGGCCGCGATATGCATGGCGAGATCCTTGGCCAGCGCCGGCGCGCCGTCTACCAGGTCCACCAGCACGCCGATCTTGGCGCCGCCGTGTACGTAGCTCGCGAGCCTGCCCTTGGCCTCGATGCGGGCGAAGCGGCGGATCGACAGGTTCTCGCCGATGCGGCCCACCAGGGCAGCGCGTGTCTGTTCCACGGTCCCCTCGTTCAGTGGAAACGCCGAGAGTGCGGCGAGGTCCACCGGATTGCGGTTGGCAACCAGCTCGGCCAGGGCGCGCGCAAAAGCGAGAAAGTCCTCGTTCTTGGCGACAAAATCGGTCTCGCAGTTGACCTCCACGATGGCGCCCAGCTTGCCGTCGAGGTCGATGACCGTGGCCACCACGCCTTCCGCGGCCACTCGCCCCGCGGCTTTGCTGGCCTTGTTGCCCAGCCGCACGCGCAAGATCTCCTCGGCCTTGCCCAAGTCTCCGTCGGCCTCGGTGAGCGCCTTCTTGCACTCCATCATGGGCGCGTCGGTCTTCTCGCGCAGCTCTTTGACCATGCCTGCGGTGATCTCCGCCATGCTCGACTCCTGAGTGATCGGCGCGCCGACGCGAAAAGTCCGCGTGCCTCGATGATCAAAAAAAGGGGGCCTCGAGCCCCCCTTTACACTCGAAACTGTCCGCGTCAGCGGGCGGCAGCTTCCTCACCGCCCTCGACCTCCACGAACTCATCGGTCACGATCTCCTGGATGATCTGCGAGCGGCCCTCCAAGACGGCGTCGGCCATGCCGCGCACGTACAGGCGTATGGCGCGGTTGGAGTCGTCGTTACCCGGGATCACGTAGTCGATCCCATCGGGCGAGTTGTTGCTGTCCACCACGGCCACCACCGGGATGCTCAGCTTGTTCGCCTCCTGCACGGCGCCCTTCTGATAGCCGACGTCGATGACGAACATCGCGTCGGGCAGACCGTTCATGTCCTTGATGCCGCCAAGGCTGCGCTCCAGCTTCGACAGCTCGCGCTGGAAGTGCAGCTGCTCCTTCTTGGGCAGGCGCTCAAGGGTGCCGTCCTGCACCATCTGCTCCATGTCCTTGAGGCGCTTGATCGACTGCTTGACCGTCTTGTAGTTGGTCAGCATGCCGCCCAGCCACCGATAGTCCACGAACGGCGCTCCGCAACGCGTCGCCTCCTCCCGGATGATCTCGCGCGCCTGGCGTTTGGTGCCTACGAACAGGATGGTGCCCTTGTTGGAGGCCAGCTGCTTCACATAGCGCACGGCCTGGTTGTACATCTCGAGGGTCTTCTCGAGGTTGACGATGTGGATCTTGTTGCGATGACCGAAGATGTACGGGGCCATCTTCGGATTCCAATAGCGGGTTTGGTGCCCGAAATGCACACCCGCCTCCAGCATTTCACGCATGGTCACTGCCATCAAACTCTCCGGTTAAGGTTGGGCCTCCACCCGCGCGTCGAACCCGGCCACCCATGCTGGGTCGCGGGCACCTTAACGTGCGCAGATGTGCGAATTTCCGCGGCCCGGGCACCTCCGCCCCGACCAGCGAATTTGAAATTATATCAGTCACATGCTCGGTGGCTCAAGCGTCTCGCCAGGTTCGCCTGCGCGCCGGCGTCGGGTCTCGTACAGGCACAGGGCCGCGGCCACCGAGACGTTCAGGCTCTGGACGCGCCCGAGCATCGGGATGCATATCAACCGGTCGCAGCGCTCACGGGTAAGCCGCCGCATCCCCTCGCCTTCCGCCCCCAGCACCCACGCGAGGGGTCCAGTCAACTCGGTTTCGGGCAGGCTCTCGACACCGGCCTGATCGGCGCCCACCACCTGTAAACCGCATTCCTTCATCTCGTCCAACGCGCGCGCCAGGTTGGTGACCGGAATGAATGGAACGGTGTCCGCCGCTCCGCTTGCGACCTTCGCGACGGTAGGCGTCAACCCGGCCGAACGGTCCTTAGGCGCGACCACTGCGTGGACGCCCAGCGCGTCCGCGACCCGCAGGCAAGCCCCCAGGTTGTGAGGGTCGGTAACGCCGTCCAGGACCAGCAGCAGCGCCTGGTCGCCGGAGGCTGCGATCACGTCCTCCAGGGTGTGAGCCATTCGGATGGGCTCCACTCGAGCCACCACCCCCTGGTGCTTGCCGTGCCCGACCAGCCCCTGCAGCCGCTGAGTGTCGACCAGGACCACACGCGCGCCGCGCGCCTGGGCGACGGCCAGCAGATCGCGCAGCCGCGGGTCATGCCGCCCGGAATGGACGAAGATCTCCCGCACGCTGTCGGGGTGGTGCCGCAATCGAGCGTGGACTGCGTGGAAGCCGAAGATGAGCTGGGTCTCGCCCGGCATCAGTGCGGTTTGTCGGCCAACACGAAATCGAGGCGCGTCGTCTCGAGGTCGGACCGCACCAGCTTGACTTGGATGCGGTCGCCCAGGCGGAAGCGCTTGCGCGTGCGCTCTCCCATGAGCTGGTGGCGCGCGGCGTCGTAATTGAAGTAGTCGTTGCCCAGCTCGGACACGTGCACCATGCCCTCCACGTACACCTCGTCCAGTGCCACGAACACCCCAAAGGCGGCCACGCCGCTGATCGTGCCGGCAAAACGCTCGCCGACGCGGTCGCGCATGTAATACGCCTTGAGCCAGGCCTCCACGTCGCGCGTGGCCTCGTCCGCACGTCGCTCGGTCTCAGAGCAGTGCTGGCCGAGCGTTACCCAGTCGCCGGGGGCGTAGATCTCGCCCGCGAGCGCAGCTTTGATGCCCCTGTGCACCAGCAGGTCCGGGTAGCGCCGGATAGGCGAGGTGAAGTGCGTGTACGCCTCGTAGGCCAAGCCGAAATGCCCCACGTTCTCGGGGCTGTACACCGCCTGCCGCAGCGAGCGCAGCAGCACGGTTTGCAGCAACTGATAGTCAGGCCGGCCGCGGATTTCGATGAGCAGTTCGGCGTAGTCTTTGGCGCGCGGGTCGTCTCCGCCGCCCAGATGCAGCCCGAATTCGCGCAGAAACTCGCGCAGGGCCTTCAGCTTCTCGGGAGTGGGCCCTTCGTGGATGCGATACAGTGCGCGATGGCCGTGGCGTTGCAGAAAGTCCGACGCGGAGACGTTGGCCGCGAGCATGCATTCTTCGATCAGTCGGTGGGCGTCGTTGCGCTGAACCGGGTAGATCGCCGTGATCTTGCCCTGATCGTCGAACTCCATGCGCGTCTCGAGCGATTCGAAGTCGATGGCGCCACGGCGCTCGCGCGCTTTGACCAACACCTGGAACAGTGCGTACAGGTCGTGCAGGTGCGGCGCAAGCTCGCTCTGCCGGCGTGCCTGTTCGCTGTCGGGACCGGCCAGAATTTCGGCCACTGTGGTATAGGTCAGCCGTGCGCGGGAGCGCATCACTGCGGGATAGAAGCGGTAGTCCTTGATGTCCCCGCGCGCACCGATGACCATCTCGCAGGCCAGGCACAGACGCTCGACCTCAGGGTTGAGCGAGCACAGCCCGTTGGACAACGTCTCCGGGAGCATCGGGATCACGCGCCGCGGGAAATAGACCGAGTTGCCGCGCGCCCGGGCCTCGTGGTCGAGAGCGTCCCCGTGCATCACGTAGTGGCTCACGTCGGCGATGCCCACCCACAAGCGGAACCCCTTGCCCTCGCGCTCGCAGTAAACGGCGTCGTCGAAATCCTTCGCGGTCTCGCTGTCGATGGTGACGAGCGGCAGGCGCGTGAGGTCGCCCCGTCCTTTCCAGTCCCGCTTGCGTACCGCAGTGGGCAACGCAGCGGCGAGCGCCTCGGCTGCGGGGGGAAAGACATGCGGCAAATCGTGCTTGCGCAGCGCGATCTCCACTTCCATGCCCGGATCGGCGTAGTTCCCCAGCACTTCGACGATGCGTCCGATGGGCTTCACATGACGGTCCGGCTGCTCGATGATCTCGGCCACCACGACCTGGCCGCTGCGCGCGCCGTTGCAGGCCTCACGCGGCACCAGAATGTCGTGGCTCAGCCGGCGGTCTTCCGGCACCAGGTAACACACACCGTGCTCCTCGTGCAGGCGCCCGACCACTCGGGCATGTGCCCGCTCCAGCACCTCCACGATGGCGCCCTCGCGTCGGCCGCGCCGGTCTGTTCCCATGACGCGCGCCATCACGCGGTCGCCGTGGAACACCCGGGTCATCTCCCAAGGGCTCAGGAACAGGTCGCCGCCACCGTCCTCCGGGACGAGGAATCCGAAGCCGTCGGGATGGCCCGCGACGCGTCCGCGGATCAGTCCGAGCTTGTCCACCATGCACAGGGCGCCGGCCCGGTTTTGCATGATCTGACCGTCTCGCTCCATGGCGCTCAGCCGGCGGTCGAAGGCCTCTACTTCCTCCGCTCGGATCTCGAGGAGCTCGCGCAGACGTCGCGGCTCGACCGGCACGCCCTCGTCCTTGAGCACCGAGAGAATCCACTCGCGGCTGGGCAGCGGATAGTCGTAACGTTGCTGCTCCCGGGCCAGGAATGGATCGGACGCGCGCAGGCCACCGCGCTTGCGCAGCTTCGGACGGTCCGGAACGGCTGCCGCGCGGCGCGTCATCGCGGGTCTAGACCGGTGTCGAAGCGGATGCGGGAGCGCGGACGGTGCTTTGCCATGACGGAGTTTTGCAATAGAATGACCGCCCGCTGTGCCGAGATGGCGGAATTGGTAGACGCACCAGGTTCAGGTCCTGGCGGTCGCAAGACTGTGGAGGTTCGAGTCCTCTTCTCGGCACCAGCTGGTGGCCAGCACGGCAAGTGCGCAGCAGCGCAACCGCATTCAGGTTTGCTGCGCGCGCAGTGATGTGCGAAGTGTCGCAGGCTTCAGGCCTCGAAGGGATGGCGCTGCACGATGGTGTCGTCGCGCTCGGCTCCAGTGGAGATGAGGTCGATCGGCACGCCGCAGACCGCCTCGATGCGCTCGAGGTAGTCGCGCGCCGCGCCCGGCAGGTCTTCCAGCTTTCGCACCCCTAGCGTGCTCCGCGCCCACGCGGGCACCTCTTCGTAGACCGGTTCGCATTCGGCCAGTTCCTCCGCACCCACCGGTAGGATGTCGCGATCTTCCCCTGCCACACGGTAGCCCACCCCGATCTGCAGCGTCTCCATGCCGTCGAGCACATCGAGCTTAGTCACGCACAGACCGGATATGCCGTTGATCTGGATGGAGCGCTTGAGCGCGGCGGCGTCGAACCAGCCGCACCTTCTCGGCCGTCCGGTGGTCGCGCCAAACTCCTTTCCACGCGCTGCCATCTGACGTCCGATCTCGTCGTCCAGCTCGGTGGGAAATGGCCCCGAGCCGACGCGCGTGGTGTAGGCCTTGGTGATGCCCAGCACGTACTGCAGCGCCTGCGGCCCTACGCCGCTGCCCGCCGCCGCGGCCCCGGCCACGCAGTTGCTCGACGTGACGAACGGATAGGTGCCGTGGTCCACATCCAACAATGTGCCTTGCGCGCCCTCGAAGAGCAGGTTCTTGCCCGCCTTTTGCGCCTCGAATAGCCGGCGCGGGACATCGCCCACCATCGGCTTGATCTGGTCGGCCAGCGCCAGCAGCTCATCCAGCGAGCGTTGAAAGTCGACGGTCTCGGCGTTGAAGTACTGACGCAGCACGAAGTTGTGAAAGTCCAACACTTCGCCCAGCTTCGCCGCCAGGCGCTCGCGATGAAACAGGTCCTGCATGCGGATGGCGCGGCGCGCCACCTTGTCCTCGTAGGCGGGGCCGATGCCGCGCCCGGTGGTTCCGATCCTCCCTGCCCCCTTGGCCGCCTCGCGCGCCGAGTCGAGCGCGACGTGATGCGCCAGAATCAGCGGACAGGCTTCGCTGACGGTGAGCCGGGGACGAACTTCGATGCCGGCTTGCTCCAGCGTGCGCACCTCGTCCATGAGCGCCCGAGGCGACACCACGACACCGTTGCCGATGAAGCAGGCGACCTCGGTCCGCAGTATCCCCGACGGGATCAGGTGCAGCACGGTCTTGCGCCCGCGGATGACCAGCGTGTGCCCGGCATTGTGGCCACCCTGGAAACGCACCACGCCCTGCGCGTGGTCGGTCAGCCAGTCCACCACCTTGCCCTTGCCCTCGTCACCCCACTGGGTGCCCACCACTACGACGTTGCGTCCCATTTTCTTCGTTGCCAGGTTCGTGCGCGGCTGCCGCCCGCGCTCAAGTCAGCTTCTCGATCTTCCAGGTCCCAGCGCGCTGCACCAGCCGCCGGTCGCACCCGAGCTCGGCTCGAGTGGCCGCGTGGCCGGGCAGGTCCACGATCACGACCTCGCCTTGTTCGCGCAAAGCCTCGACCTTCTGCCGCAGCGACTCGTCCCGGGGCGTATGAGGCGCGAGGATGGCCGAGACGGGCGCGGGCGGCGCCGCGAACGCGGCCAACTCACGCAGGTCCAGACTGAACCCGGTGGCCGGGCGCGCGCGCCCGAACGCCTGGCCGACCTCGTCGTAGCGCCCACCCAGCGCCACCGCAGTCGGATGCCCCTCTGTGTAGGCCGCGAACACCACGCCGCTGTGATAATGATAGCCGCGCAGCTCGGCCAGGTCGAAGCAGTGCACCGCGACCACATGCGAGAGCTGGGCGGCGATGGTCTCCATGTCGGAGAGCGCCTGCCCGATCTCGGGAAAATCCGGCAACCGCTGGCGCGCCTCGCGCAAGATCGGCAGGCCGCCGTACAGCTCGGGCAGCAGCAGCAACGCGTCGCGCAGCACGGCGTCGAGCGGCGCAACCAGTTCGCGCAGCGCCGGGACATCCTTGGATTGCAGCGCACGAAACAGCTCTGACTCGAGCTCGCCCGTGACTTCGCCGCGCCGCATAAGGCTGCGGAACACCGCCACGTGGCCCAAATCCAAGTACGGGTCGCGCACCCCGGCTGCGCGCAGCGCGCTCACGAGCAGCGCCTGGATCTCGACGTCGCTCTCCACGCCGGCGTGCCCGTAGACCTCGGCGCCGACCTGCAGCGGTTCGC
>Ga0335077_10003569_pt1 | contig 18853 bp, 16 predicted proteins | sample Lox_Sample_31_FD_207151 | JGI IMG/M metagenome (GOLD analysis project Ga0335077, IMG submission 207151) | Soil microbial communities from Loxahatchee National Wildlife Refuge, Florida, United States - Lox_Sample_3.1 | ecosystem: Environmental > Terrestrial > Soil > Wetlands | place: USA... | reverse complement strand
GTGCGCCATGCCGCTCATCGACAAGTGGCGTTCGATCACAAGATAGCTGGGCAGCCAGGTGGCCATGAAATAGAAAAGATAGTTGGAGCAGAAGTGACCGCTCACTGTGCCCCAGAATGACCGCCGCCGCAAAATGTCCGAGAAACCGGGGCCCCGCTCTGCCGTCGGAAGCCTGGAGGGTCGGGTGAAACGCCCCGTGATGTGCCCACTGTGCGGCTTCCACTTTTCCCACGCGGGAAGCCACAGCAAGCTTACCAACCCAGCCCAGATGAACACGGGACGCCAGCCGATCCGGGCCATCAGGAGGCCCATGCCTAGCGTCCCCACCGCATTCCCGAATCGCAACGCGGACATGAGTGCGCCGCTGGCAAACCCTCGGTGGTGTTCCGCCAAATGCAAACCCAGGAGCTTCGATCCGGAAGGCATCGCGACCGATTCGCCGATGCCCAGAATGAACCGCATCGCCAGCAGCATCACGAAACCGGACACAATCCCCGTCAGCGCCGTTGCCACCGACCAAAGAAGAAATCCCGCGGCCAGGATGCGGGTGGCATCCCAACGGTCCACAAGCCAGCCAACGAGGAATTGCCCCGCGGTATACGTCACAAAAAAGGTCGCAAACAGAATGCCGAGTTGCGAATCGGAAAGCCCGAATTCCACGCGGATCAGTGGTGCGGCCACGGAGACGTTTCCCCGGTCCACGTAGTTAATGACAAAGCTGACGACGAGAAGAATGAGCGCGGGTGCGAACGCTCTTAATCCGCGGGAATCATGTTCGGAACGAGGCATTGAAAAAGGTCCGTGGCATTCTGTCCCGGACGTGCCTCATTTGCAATCGCCCAGTTTTTGAGAAACTATCGAACGCAAATCTTCAAGCATTACTTGAATTGTCGGCACGCCGACATTTTTCTGACTATCGGTATTCGTCGCAGAAGCCCGGCGCGTCACGTCGGAGTAGCTCGCAGCCTCGGCGAATCTCGTCCGTGACCAGCTTGCAGTAGTTCTGCGCGTTGCACGGCGAATTTGCCCCAGGCGAAACCTGCTTGCACTCCTCGACCAATTCGTTCGCGCGGTGCTCACCCACAGAGCGGAGGCAACTCCTCTGCTCATGGCCCCTCTCACGCTGAACCACAAAGTCCGCCCGGCATCCCCGGTCCACCCAGATTCCTTGCCGGTCGTATCCCCACGTGGAACCCTCGACGCACGGCGAGCCGCTGCGCTGCCTCACCATCTGCACTTCGCCGCGTGTGTCGGCAGGGCAATAGTTGCGCCTGCCGTCTTCTGAGGAACAGGTGATCGTGTCGGGGCCGCCATGTTCGTCGGGCCCATGATCCCGGCCCTCGATCGCGAAATCCCCCCGGCATCCGCGATCCACCCAGATGCCGCGCTTATCGTAGCCCCACGTCGAACCCTCCGTGCACGGCGAACCGCCCCGCTGGCGCACCAGGAGAATGCCCTGGCGCGTGTCCACATCGCAATAGTGCTTGCCGCCGTCCTCCGAGGAACAGGTAATAATCTGATCGTTGCGGCCCGCTGGCGGTTGCAGCGCAAACTCCGCGCGGCATCCATGGTCCACCCAGATGCCACGGTGGTCGTAATCCCATGAGTAGCCCTGGGTGCATGCCGCGTCGCTCCGCTGCTTGATGAGCGTCACGCCTTGGTCGGTGACCGCTTTGCAGAAATTCCGCCGTCCATCGTCGGAGGCGCAGTAAATGTTCTGGCTGAAGGCGGCTCGTCCGCCAGGGAAGAGCAATACAAGCAGAAAATAAACGGACCTGGAAATTCGCATGACATTCTCTCCTGGAGATCGCTGCGTTGCGGGGCCTGATACTTCATAACGTACAACGGTGCATCAACGGCCTCAATGCAAAAGGTGCGGGCGCGTTCCTCGTTGTGCACCGGGCCGGAGGCGCACAGAAGCAAACGGAAACGGAGTGCGTCCGATAATATTCTCGGCTGGAACGCCCGGAATAGCAGAATCTGATGTTCCTTGCGTTTCCGCGAAAACACGAGTGATTTGCGCCGCACGTAAAAATGCCGGCCCGCTGACATTAAGGCCCTATCCTCGTAGGGGCGCGGCACTACTGCGCCCATCTGCGCACGGCCCAACACTGTAGCTCAGGCCTTCAGGCCGGGGGGCTTTTCGATGTCAACCGAATCGAGCCGTGGGTTCGCGAAAACCGTTGCCCTCAGGTGAGCTACCGGCGTGTCTCAGGCGAATCTCGCGACGTGTTTTCGCCCGAATTCTCCACAGTGTTTGTGACGGTATCATTGCGATGCATTGCAGCGTATGGTAAGTAATAGAGTTCTGCACGAGCGCGCGGATTTTCTGAGCAGCGGCTATACTGCTTCTCATGGAACGTCGGCGCGCCGACATTGCGCATGCCTGCCCGCGAAACGGAAGCCATCATCCTTAAGACCTTCCCGCTGGGTGAGGCCGATCGCCTGGTCAGCTTTCTGGGTCGTACCTCGGGACGCATGCGAGGTGTAGCCGCGGGCGCGCGCCGCCTGAAGAACCGCTACGGCTCGACTCTCGAGGTGCTGTCCCACGTGCAGATCTGGTACGTCGAACGCGAAACGCGCGACCTCGTGCGCATCCAGCAGGCTGAGTTGCTCGAATCCTTTCACAAGGCCCAGAGCGATTACGGGCTGAACATCGGGCTCGCGCTGGTCAGCGAAGTGGCGGAACTCGTTCTGCCGGAACACGAAACCAACGAAGCGATGTTTCGGCTCGTGCTGCTAACCGCCCGGGAAATTGAACGCCGGGCGGGCTCGGCCCTGGCGCTCAGCTACTTCGCGTTTTGGACCGTGCGTCTCGCAGGGTGGCTGCCGCGCTTTGACGTTTGCGCTTCTTGCGGCAAGCCGTTCGGGAAGGGAACCGCCTATCAGGCGAACTACCATCCTGGATTGCTCGACGAGCAGCACCGGCGCCCGGGAATGAAGCCGGTTTCCTTCGAAGCGCGCGAATTGGCGGAAGTCTTTGCCAAGCAGCGGCTGGATCAGTTGGACGATGCGCTGGGGTCGCTCGCAGGGGCGAAGGAATTGCGCGAGGCGGGATTGAATTGGATCGAGCACCACGCGGAGCGAAAGCTCGGCACGCGAGGGTTGCTTGAGGCGGGATGAGATTTTTGGAGTGCGGGGGGGGCTCCCGCTTTTGCGGTGCTGGCCCTGTCTTGCAAGGGACCGTTTTGGAGAAGGGGCATAGACCCCAAAAGCGGCGACGAGCCCGCCGCATTCCAAAATGTCGGCGCGCCGACATTTAAAGTTTTTGTTGAAGGTTTAGGTTGGGGAATTGCGAAAGGACCAAACACGGGGAGACGCCGTGACCGCAGAAGCGAAACTCAAAGCCAGGCCTAAGGGACTTACGTTTCAGGAGCTGATCCTCAAGTTAATGCACTTCTGGGACAAGCAGGGCTGCGTACTGCAACAGCCGTACGACACGGAAGTGGGCGCGGGCACGATGCACCCGGAGACATTCCTGCGCGTGCTCGGCTCTGCGCCTTACCGCGTCGGTTACGTCCAACCTTCGCGCCGGCCCGCTGACGGCCGCTACGGGGAGAATCCCAACCGCCTCTACAAGCACTTCCAGTATCAGGTTATCCTGAAGCCGTCTCCCTCCGACATTCAGGATATCTATCTGCGTAGCCTGGAAGCCATCGGCATCGATCTGCGCGCGCACGATATCCGCTTTGAAGAAGACAATTGGGAATCACCGACTCTGGGTGCCTATGGCATCGGCTGGCAGGTGATGCTGGATGGGCTCGAGATTACGCAATTCACCTACTTCCAGCAAAGCGGCGGAATCGACCTGGATCCCATCTCGGTCGAACTCACCTACGGGCTCGAGCGCATCTGCGCGTTCTTGCAGGATGTCGAGAGTGTGTACGAAATCTGGTGGACCTCCGATAAGTCGTACGGCGAGATTCGCCTGGCTGAAGAGCAGCAGCTTTCGGGGTACAGCTTTGACCGGAGCGACGCGAAGGCCTTGCGGTCCGAGTTCGAGCTGCACGAGAAGGAAGCCAAGGAACTGCTGGAAGGGTGGAAGGCGTTGCCGGAGAATGTCGGCGTGCCGACCAAAGAACGGGTGCGGTACCCGTTGCTGGCGGCGTACGACCATTGCCTGAAGTGCTCACACCTGTTCAACCTGATGGATGCGCGAGGCGTGATCTCGACAACGGAGCGGGCCGCGCTGATGCAACGCGTGCGGACGCTAGCCTGCTGGACGGCGGCGGCGTACCTGCAGCAGATCGGAGAGCGCAAAAATGACGGTGCCGCCCCGGGCGGGAGCGGCGGGGGCCTCGGGAAGCCGGGGCGCGAGGTGCGGGGATGAGTGTCTGTGTAGTGGCCAGTTTTCAGACTGGCCATACGAAAGAGGTCGGGAGTTGTGCGGGCCGATCTAAAGATCGACCGCTATGCGAGGAGACCCCCTTGCACACGTCGGGGAAAAATGTCGGCGCGCCGACAATGAAATTATTACTTGAGGTTTGGACGCACTTATCCGCACACGCCGCGCGGAATCCCGGGCTGAAGTGTGCCGAGGTGGCGGCATGAATCCCGCGGTCAGGAAGAGAGCGCCTGTCGAGAAGCGCTTGAACGTCTTGGGTGCTTCGAAGGCCTTGAAGCGCGTGGAGTTGCTCTTCGAGATCGGCGCGGAGGAGATTCCAGCGGGAATGTTGCCGCGCGCCGTTGCGGACCTCAAGACCATCCTAGACAAGCATCTGGTTGCCGAGAGCTTGAACCAGGGCGTGACCGTCGAAACATTCGGGGGACCGCGACGGCTGACAGCCTGGGTGCGCGGCGTCATCGCCAAGCAGCCGGACGTCGAACTCGAAGTGACCGGCCCGCCCAAGGCTGTCGCGTACGACTCTTCCGGCGCAGCCACCCGTGCGGCGGTCAGCTTCGCCGGGAAACAGGGCGTGGCTCTGCACCAGCTCCGTACCGTGCAGACGCCCAAGGGCGAATTCATAGCCGCGAAAGTCACCAAGGTTGGGCGCACGGCTCATGAGCTGCTGACCGAGATTCTGCCTCGCGTAATCCACGACCTGAACTGGCCGAAAACTATGACCTGGACCGGCCTGAAAGGCGCACGTTTCATCCGGCCGATTCGCTGGATCTTGGCTGTGCTGGATGGGCGACCGTTAAAGTTTTCCTTCGGCGGAGTGGCGGCCGGGGACACCACCCGCGGGCACAGATTCCTCGGTAAGCCTTCCATTTCGGTGAGGGACTTCCACGAATACGAGGGCAAGTTACGGGCGAATGGCGTGATCGTGCGGCAGGAGGAGCGCCGTGCCAAGATCCAGCGCGAGCTCGCTGCTCACGCAAAACGCGCCGCTTTGCACATTCATGAAGACGCCAGCCTGCTGGAACTGGTAACATTCCTGAACGAATTTCCGTCCGTCATCGAGGGCGATTTCTCCCCTTCCTTCCTCGAGCTGCCAGACGAAATCCTGATAACGGTGATGCGCGATCATCAGAAATATTTCGCCGTGGAGAAGCGGGGCCCTTCGAAGCTCAAGGCGAGTGGGGAGCTGGCGCCGCACTTCCTGGCGGTGATCAATTTGAACAAGGACTCGCAAGGCCTGGTGCGCGCCGGGCATGAACGGGTGTTGCGCGCGCGCTTTGCCGATGCGCGCTTCTTCTGGGAGTCGGACCAGAAGTACAAGCTCGGGGAGATCCTGCCGAAGCTGCAAAAGGTGACCTACGAGTCACGGTTGGGGAGCTACTTCGACAAGGTGGAACGCGTGCGCGCGATTGCCCGGTGGCTCGCCGAGCAGTGGTACAACCTGGGCAACCTGCAGGCGCATGTCGCGGACGCGGACCGCGCGGCGGAGCTGGCGAAATGCGACCTGGTGACGGAGATGGTCCGAGAGTTCACCGAGTTGCAAGGGGTGGTGGGCGGGCTATACGCGCGGGCACAGGGCGAATCCGACGAGGTCGCGGACGCGGTCTACGATCACTACCTCCCGGTGGGTCTCGATGATCCCATCCCACGCAACCTGACCGGCTGCGCTGTGGCACTGGCGGACAAGCTGGATTCCATTGCAGGCTGTTTTTCTGTAGGCGTGGTGCCGACGGGTTCGAGCGACCCGTACGCGTTGCGCCGTGCCGCGCTGGGGATCGTGAAGATCATACTGGAGAAGAGGATCTACGTGCCCTTGCCGCTGGCCATTGGCGCAGCGTCAAAGGCCTTGCTGACACATGCCCCTAAGAAGGCCGTCACGGCGGAGCAGGAGACGCAGGTATTAGAATTCCTGCTGGAACGCGCGCGCTTCGTTTTGCGCGAGAAGTCGGGGTATGCGTACGACGAGGTGAACGCGGTGTTCTGCGCGGGGTCGGACGACCTCGTGGACGTCGAGAAGCGCCTGCGTGCGCTCAAGGTGATCCGCAAGTCGAAGAACTTTGAGCCGCTGGCAGTATCGTTCAAGCGCATTCGGAAGATTCTGGAGAAGGCAGAGCTGCCGGCAGGCGACCCGCTGCATGTGAACAAAGAACTCTTCGAGAAGGACGCGGAGAAGCACTTGTACGCGGCGGTGCGGAAGGCGGCGGGGAAGGTCACCGAGGACAAGCGTGCCGGGCGGTATCAGGAAGCCTTGGAGGAGATCGCGGGATTGCGGAAAGTGGTCGACCAGTTCTTCGTGGACGTGATGGTGATGGCGGAGGACGAGGCAGTGCGGAAGAACCGGCTGGCGCTGTTGTCCGAGCTGCTACGGGAGTTTACGACCATCGCGGATTTCTCGGAGCTCGGCGGGGACGAGAAGTAGCTGTGTGGCGCTCCAAAATGTCGGCGCGCCGACAATGGAAGTATTACTTGAGGTTCGGGCCGGTCTAAAGACCGACTGTTCTGTTCCATCGGAAGAGAAAGGATTCTGCGACAATTTTCCTCGGAAAAATGTCGGCGCGCCGACCGGGACACCACTCCAAACCCAAATGAGCCGGTGCCTGGCTGCGCGTGAGAGGTGCAGATGTAGCTCACCCTTTCCAGGGGTGAGGGGGTTTCGAGCCAGATCGCGATCGCGACCGGGATCGGGAAACCCTCAGGTCTACAGACCCGAGCTACAGGCTTAACAACTACAAGTGAGGCGTAACGTGAAAAAGTGGGTCTATTTCTTTGGTGCAGGAAAAGCAGAAGGTGACGGCGAGTGGCGGGACCTGCTCGGCGGGAAGGGCGCGGGTCTCGCGGAGATGACCAAGATTGGTCTCCCCGTCCCCGCAGGCTTCACCATCTCCACGGAGGCTTGCGACTATTTCTACAAGCACGGCAAGAAGTATCCGTCCGAACTGACTAAGCAGGTGAAGGACAACGTCGCGAAACTGGAAAGGGTGGCAAAGAAGAAACTCGGCGATCCGAAGAATCCGCTGCTGGTCAGTGTGCGTTCGGGCTCGGCGCGCTCCATGCCGGGCATGATGGAAACGATTCTGAACCTCGGCCTCAACGATAAGTCCGTGCAGGGCCTGGCCGCGGGCACCGACAACGAACGCTTCGCCTACGACGCGTACCGGCGCTTCGTGCAGATGTATTGCACGGTGGTGATGGGCATGTCCAAGGAAGACCTGGAGCATCGCCTGCGCGCGATGAAACAGCGCACCGGCGTGAAGAATGATACCGAAGTTCCGGCGAGTGGCTGGAAGGAACTAGTGGGTGAGTATAAGGCCTATTTCAAGGAGCACTCCGGCAACGAATTTCCCGAAGATCCCATGGAGCAGTTGTGGGGCGCAATCGGGGCGGTGTTCGGTTCCTGGATGGCGGAGAAGGCGGTTACGTATCGCCGCGTGGAGAAGATCACCGGCTTGCTGGGCACGGCCGTAAACGTGGTGCAGATGGTGTTCGGCAACACGGGCGATAACTCCGGCACGGGCGTGTGCTTCACGCGCGACCCGAGCACGGGCGAGAAAATCTTCTATGGCGATTACCTGACGAATGCTCAGGGTGAAGATGTGGTGGCCGGCATTCGCACACCCGTCCATCTCACCGAACTGAAGAAGTTGATGCCCAAGGTGTACGGCCAACTGGACAAGGTTCGAGTCAAACTGGAGACCCATTACGAGGATATGCAGGACCTGGAGTTCACCGTCGAAGAGGGCACGCTCTACATGTTGCAGACCCGCACGGGCAAGCGCACGCCGGCGGCCGCCTTCAAGATGGCCATGGACATGGCCCACGAGAAACTCATCACCAAGGAAGACGCGTTGATGCGCATCAAGCCGGAAGACATCGAGAGGCTGTTCTACCCGGTGATCGACGCGAAGTTCGATAAGAAGACGCTGCAGGCGAAAATCCTGACGCACGGCATCGACGCGGTGCCCGGCGCGGCGGTCGGAAAAGTGGTCTTCAATGCTGCGGACGCGGAGGAGTGGGCCAAGCGGGGAGAGAAGGTGATCCTTGTGCGGCGCGAAACCAGTCCCGAAGATGTCGGCGGCATGGCTGTGGCGCAGGGTATCCTCACGGCAACCGGCGGAAAAACCTCCCACGCCGCGGTGGTGGCGCGCGGCTGGGGGAAGTGCTGCATCGTCGGCGCGGAGACGCTGAGCATCGATTACGGAACCAAGAGCATGAAAGACGGCAAGAGCGGCAAAACCATTAAGGAAGGCGAATGGCTGACGCTGGATGGCAGCGAAGGCACGGTATACGCCGACCAGTTGCCGCTAGTGACGCCGGAACTCCCTAAGGCGTATCAGACCGTAATGAAGTGGGCGGACGAAACCCGGCGGCTTAAGGTACGTACGAACGCGGACACACCGCAGGACGCGCGCAAGGCCATCGAGTTTGGCGCGGAGGGCATCGGGCTCTGCCGCACCGAGCACATGTTCTTCACCGATTTCGAGTTTCCGGAGAAGAGCCACGACCGGCAACTGGCCATTCAGGAGATGATCTTGGCGGAGACGAAGGAAGCGCGCGTGAAGGCGCTGGACAAGCTGTTGCCGTTCCAGCGGCGTGATTTCATCGGCATCTTCAAGGCCATGGACGGCTTGCCGGTGACCATCCGCCTGATTGACCCGCCGCTGCACGAGTTCGTGCCACACGATCGCGCGAAGCAGAGTGAACTGGCGAAGGAACTCGGCATCAGCGTCGAGACCGTGGCGCGCCGTGTGGAGCAATTGCACGAGGCGAATCCCATGCTCGGCCATCGCGGCTGCCGGTTATCCATCACTTATCCAGAGATTCTGGAGATGCAGGTGAAGGCGATCATCGAAGCGGCGATTGAATGCCAAAAAAGCAAAGTTAAAGTATTACCTGAGATTATGATTCCGCTTACCCTGGACAAAAAGGAGCTCGAAATTCTCGAGCAGGCCACGCGGCGCGTTGCGGACGACTTGATTCAGAAGGCTGACATGCCGCTGCCATACATGGTGGGCACGATGATCGAGCTGCCGCGCGCGGCGTTGCTGGCGAATGAAATCGCCGAAGTGGCCGAGTTTTTCTCCTACGGGACGAACGACCTGACGCAAACGACCATGGGGCTTTCCCGCGACGACGCGGGGCGTTTCCTGCCGGACTATGTCGATGAGAAAAAGGCCGCGGTGTTCCATGGGGACCCGTTCCAGACGCTGGATACGAAAGGCGTGGGAATGTTGATGAAGTGGGGCATCGAAAAAGGCCGTGAGACGCGTCCAAAGTTGAAGGTCGGCATCTGCGGCGAGCATGGTGGAGATGCGGACAGCGTGAAGTTCTGCCACCAGGTGGGCATGGACTACGTCAGCGCGTCGCCCTTCCGCGTACCGATTTCGCGGTTGGCGGCGGCGCAGGCAGTGGTCGAAGAGAAGAAGGCGAAGGGCAAGAAGAAGTAGCGACCGCCGCGAACCTGTAGCTCCACCCCTTTGGGGAGTGGGGAAGGCGATCCTAGCTGCGATCGAGCTTGGAATCGAAGAACTCTCTGGCCTGAAGGCTTGACCTAACGGGTAGAGCAAAACTTGAAGTCATTCCCAGGGCTCTGGGGGAGCTTCGGTGAAGCGACTTCTACGCATTCTTTGCGCGGGACTGCTGGCGCTTCTGATTTTTCGGGGGGCCGGTTTCGCTGCGGACATTCCACTCGCCCTGAGCGGACGAGTGGTGGATGAGAATGGACTGCCCGTCGGCGGCGCTCACGTAAAGCTTGAAGCCACCGGCGGGCAGAGTTTTTCTGCGGTCAGCGATGACGCGGGTTTTTTCTCTCTCCCGAATCTCTTTCCTGGCGAATACACGGCACGTATCGAGAAGCCGGGTTTCTTTGTCCTGTCGGACCAGAAGATTCAGCTGGCCACGGATAGCACCGAGTTTGTGTTTACGCTGAACCACGAGGAGGAAGTGCGGGAAAAGGTGGACGTGACGGTGACGGAAAACCGCATCGACACCACGTCGACACAGAGCACCGTGTCGCTGAGCGGGACGGAAATTCGGGATATCCCGGTGGCGAGTTCGCATGACCTGCAGCAGAGCCTGGTGGCCATGCCGCAAGTGGTGCGGGACAACTCGGACCTGATCCACATCGCGGGCTCTCGCAACACCACCGTGCAGTACCTGATCGACGGCATGGAAGCGGGCGACCCGGCCAGCAACGGGTTGGGCGCCCGAGTGGTTGTGGAAGCGGTGCGCAGCGCGGAGATACAGACAGGACGGTTCGGGGCGGAATATGCGCATCCGGGAGCGGCCATTTTGAGCTATGAGACGCGCGAGGGCGACGACCGCTGGCGGTTCAACGCCACCGACTTCATTCCCGGGATTAACATTCAGAACGGCGTGCAGTTCGGGAATTTCTATCCACGCGTGGTGATTTCCGGGCCGGTGATCAAGGACACGCTGTGGTTCTCGCAATCGTTCGATCTTCTGCACACGCTGAACACCGTCAAGGATCTGCCTCCTGGGGAACCCGACACGACGGAGCAATGGGGCGGGGACAGTTGGTCGCGGCTGCTGTGGAAGATTTCGACCAACAACAGTCTGCACGTGAGTTTTCTAGCCAACGTGGAAGACGACAATAGCCTGGAGCTGGACGCGTTGCACCCGCAATCGACGACCACGGATTCGGCATCGCGCCAGTTGTTCGGCTTCGTCAAGGAACAGCGCTACGTTCAAAAGACGCTGCTGGAATTTGGCGTGGGCGTTGAGCGCACGAACGTCGACGTGACGCCGCAGGGAACCGCGCCATACGTGTTGTTGGTGAACGGTGCGCAGGGGAACTATTTTCAGGCGAACAACGATGAGTCGAGCCGGTACCAGGCGTTCGTGGATGCAATTGGCGCGCCAGTGAAACGGTTCGGAACGCATACGTTTTCGGCGGGAGTGAATCTCTCAAGCGTGGATTTTTCGGAGACGGCGGAGCGCGGCGAGATTCAGGCAATGCTGAGCGACAACACGACGCTCAGTCGGCTGACGACGTTCACTGGGAATCCGAGTGTTCGCGTGGCCAACGCGCTCGCCGGCGGGTTCGCGCAGGACTCCTGGGCCATGGGCACGCACGTGGTGGCACAGATTGGCGTGCGCGCGGATTGGGACCGGCTGTTTCAGTCGGCGCTGGCGCAGCCGCGGCTGGCGGTGAATTACATGCCGTGGAAGGACGGCCGCGGAAAATTCTCGATTGGTTGGGGCATGTACAACATTCCGTTGAACCTGATGGTGATCGGGCAGGCGTACGACCAGCAGCAGGTGGACACGGTTTACAACTATGACGCGAGCGGGAATTTGATTTCGACGACAGGCCCGGCGACAAGCCGGTTCGTGCTGCCTGCGGGCGGATTGCGGAGCTTGCAGCAGCCGTATTTCGATATCGCCAGCGTGGGCTACGAACAGCGGTTCGGCGGGAACACACTGGTCGGGGTTGAATTGCTGGCGCGGGACGAACACCACGGACTGGTATGGGAAACCGTGACGCCAGGACAGATTGGTTCGGAGCTTTTGCTGCAGAGTTCGCGGCGGGACAGCTATCGCGGCGCAACGGTTTCCGTGCAGCACACCTTTGCGAATACCGCGGTGTTGTTTGGGAGCTACACGAGGTCACGGGCGAGCACGGACCAGGTGCTCGACCCGGTGCTGGGCTCGTTGTATTTTGCCCCGCAGCAGGCCGGGCCGCTGTTGTGGGACGCGCCGAACCGCTTTTTGTCCTGGGGAAGCATTCCGACGTCAATCTGGGGGATTCTGTTTACGTACTTGTTTGACTACCGCACAGGGTATCCGTACAGCAATATCAATCAGCAGCAATTTTTGGTGGGCGTGCCGAACGGGCAGAGGTTTCCGAACTTCGCGAGCCTGACGATTGGGGTGGAGAAGAAATTCACGTTCAAAGACCGTGTGTTCGCGGTGCGATTGGCAGTGATCAATATTCTGGACCGGCAGAATCCGGACGTGGTGGTGAATAACGTGGACGCGCCGAATTTCGGGGTGTTTGAAGGCGGGCAGGGAAGAGCGTTCACGGCGAGGTTGAGGTTCGTGGGAAGAAAGTGAGGAGGAAGAGGTTGAAGGTTTAAAGGGAGAGCGGAGGGTAATGCAGAGACGCAGAGGGCGCTGAACAGAAAAGAGGAAGCACGGAGAGGCGGGGGAGTATTGTGGCGGATACGGAACAGTTTCCGATTGGCCCCTTCATGGCTACAATGGCCATGAAGGGAGAGCGCGCATAAGAAGCGTGAATGTGGCGAAGTTGAAGGACCGGCTGAGCGAATACCTGAGAATCGCCCGGGGTGGGGAAGAGGTGATCATTCGGGACCGGAACTTGCCGGTAGCGAAACTGGTGCCGTTCCGCGCGGAGGGTGCTTCGGAGGAGGAGTTGAAGTTGGCGGCCGAGGGAAAGATGCGCCTGCCGGAAGTGGAATTTAACCGGAAGATGCTGGGACGGCTTCGGGGAAGAAAACTGAAGAGCAATAAAGGGATCGAAGCGCTTCTGGCAGACCGTGAAGAAAGCCTGTGAATCGAGAGGCGGCGTTCTGGGATGCGACCGCGCTAGCTAGTGCCCGTGTGCGTTTATGAGAGCGCCAGCCAGTTTGCGAGGCAACAGATGCGGCGATTCGCCTCCGTGGTGTGGTGGGGAACGCGCGTCGAAGTGTGCAGCGCGCTATGCCGGTTGCGCAGGGCCAACGTCATCAGCGCTGAAGAGTGGCGGGAAGGCAAGGCGAAGATGGAGGGGCTGACGAGATCCTGGCGCGAGATTCTGCCGGGAGAGGAATTGTGGGAATCCGCGGAGCGGCTTCTGGAAAAACATGCGCTGAAGGCGGGGGACAGTTTGCAGTTGGCGGCGGCTTTGGTGTGGTGCGGGGGCCGGGCGGCGCGGCGCGTTTTTCTGAGCGGAGACGAGAAACTGTCGGAGGTGACGCGGGCAGAAGGATTCGCGGTTGTGGAAATAGGGTGAGGTTCCGGCGCCGTCGGCGTATCGGCGGTGGATGCGTTCCATCGTCGCTGTTCCCGCCACGCTCCCCGCGGAACTGTGGCCGGGATGCCTGGCGCTGATGGGAGCGGAATTCGCAAGTTTCGAGAAGCAAAGGCGCGTGGTCCTGGCAGACTGAGACGTGCCACCGGCGGGCGGGGATCCCTGTTGGCCGGGGAGGAGCCATGAGAATCAAGCTGACCAGCATCATGGTGGACAATCAGGACCGGGCGTTGAAGTTTTACACGGAGATTTTTGGCTTCGCGAAAAGGCAGGACTTACCCGTGGGAGAAGGATTCCGATGGCTCACGGTTGTGTCGGAGGGACGCGACGATCTGGAGCTTTCCTTGGAGCCGAACGCCAATCCGGCGGGGAAAGCGTTTCAGGAGGCCATGTTCAAGCAGGGGATTGCACTGGCGGCGTTCGAGGTGGACGACATTCGCGCGGAGTTCGAGAGATTGAAGCGGCTGGGAGTGAACTTCACGCAGGAGCCGACAGTCGCGGGGCCAGTGACGATTGCGGTGTGCTCGGACAGTTGTGGGAATTGGATCCAGTTATATCGGCCGGTGGGAGAGAAATGAGGGGGGATACGACGAGCGACGTGGTGTTGATCAGCAGTTCGCGGTGAGGCAGGCAGTTGTGGCGATGAGGGAGCGAAGAGTGGCGAGGCAGCGGTTCGGGTTTCTCGACTGTGAAGTGAGTGGGTGGATTACTTGACGCCGGCACCGGCGGGTCCAGGACTCTTGCGGTGCCACCAGCCAACGGACTTGGGGAAGGAATAGAGCGGCTCGGCATTATTTCTGCCGTGTTTTTCGCTGGAGGCCTTGAACTTTTTGGCCTTGCCCTTGGGAGCAGAGGGAGAGGCGTTCGAGCGGGAATGGTGCCACCACCAGCCGCGCGCCGAGGCCACTGGAATCGGCCCAGCGCTGATCAGAAAGAGCAGGCCGAAGAACACCAAAAGTAGTCTCTTCATCGAGGACTCCTCATCTAACCCTTTCTAGCATGCACGCTGGAGGGCGCACACCTGTCCCAAAGGACACCCGCTGCGAAACAGGAACGGGGGAGGGTGATGTTTTGGTCAAGTTCGGGGGGGATGGGGCGGTCCACCCTCAGCGTTTAGTTTCGGGTTCTAAGTAATACGTTGGGAGAGCACAAGACGAAACGCAGAGAACTCAGAGGGCGCGGAAAACCGGGAAGCAGGACGGGGAGGTTTGCAGAGTGGAGCCAGGTTACACGGTCGGAAGCAGGGAACAGAAAGTTGAAGGTTGAAAGTTGAAACTTGAAACTTGAAAGTTGAAAGAAAGCCCTAGGAGGCGACGGTAAGGAGTCTTTCCGAAGAACCAGCGTGGAGCGGCGTTCGAGCGAGCTCATGGCAATGGAAGAAATTGCCGCCAACGAAAGCGTGGGGCAAGAGTGCTGAGCGCGGAGGTCTACGGCTCAGCTTGCACGGGGGCCGTCACGGAGAATAATGCACTGAAGCCCACGACTCCGTGCGGCGCCGCGAAACTAGCCGCCGAGAGCTATGGCCAGGTATTTTACATTTGCTACAAGCTGCCGACGGTGGTGTTGCGGCTGTTCAATGTTTACGGCCCACGCTGCCACCAGGAAGGTGACTGCGGGGAGGTCATTCCGAAGTTCATGTTGCGGGGCATGGCCGGGCGGTCCACTGTGGTCTTTGGCGGCGGCGTTCACACACGGGACTTCAACTATGTGGAAGATTCGGCACGGACAATCCTGAGCGGGGGATTACAGGGCGCGGACATCGAGCAAATTATCATTATCGGCAGCCGGATCGAGACGAACGTCAACCACCTCGCACAAACCATCAGCGAGGTCCTCGCAAATCCAGAGATTCCCATAGTCCACGATGATCCCCGGCCGGGAGACATTGCCCGGATGTACGCAGACGGAACGAAGGCTCGCGAAATACTGGGTTACGCGCCCAAGATTTCCTTGCGGGGAGGCTTGGCGCGTCTAAAAGACTGGTATGCAGGCAAAGCGGAGAACTTGGCGACCGAAGTCGTACACAATTGGGAACTCGACGCGATTCAAGGTGTTTTGAAACACTAGAATGTGCAACTTGTGATCCGCGAATTGAAAGCCCACGCAGAACCCAATGGCGCGGCTTTGGGCTGCCAGCAATTGAATATTCGCGATTTCAGCCGGACAGCGCGGTCGCTTCCGCCGGTGTGACCTCCTTCAATAGTCAGGCCCTCAGTCAGACAAATCGAGTTTCTAACCAATAGATGGCACGAATCTGGAGTGGTTTGGCAGTGCCCTACCCGGGCGGCGACCGGGACGCTTTCGCGTCCGGTGGGGTTTGGGGATTGCCACTGAGGAAAATTGACTGTGCTGGCAAACCAGGAAATGGGTTAACTCATGGAATCGGACCGCAAGTGGGCACCCTTCTGCGCCAGAGAGGCGCGGATGATGCGGGGAAGTTCGCCGGGGATCAACGGATAGGCCAAGAAATCGTGAGCACCGAGATCCATGGCTTCAAAGTATTCCGGCCAGTCGCCGGTCGGGGAAACCACGATCACCACCGAGTTGTGCTGGGAAGCCCTTTGCAGAAGGAGCAGGTCAGCGTACTTGCCGTCGGAAAAGGAGTCCTGGCAGAGGACAAAGCGGAAGTCGTAGGCGGCAACGAGCGGGGCGGCTTGCGCTAGGTTGGAAGCGAACACGGGAGCGATCCCGCAAAGAAGAAGAGTTTCTCCGAGGGAGAAGCGGATGGAATCCTCAGAGCTTACGACAAGACCATTAGGGATGGAGTGCCGGGACTCACGGCGGCGAGCCAGGATCGGAAAGGGAGCCGGGTGGCGAAGAGAAAACGAACCCTGAGCGCCAGCCAGCTGGGCTGTTGAGAGGGTCAAGTCAAAAGGACTGCTCATTGCATCCTCCGTAGAGTGGCGAGGCTGTTGCGGGTGGAGGTCTCAACATTCGTGTGGACCCGCACACTCGAGCCGGCGACGGGATACTGCCAGGCTAATCCGCGACAGCCTCATGTAAGAGGGTAGTGAAGGCCTGCTGGGGGGGGAATCCCGTCGAAAGGGTATTTCGGAGGGAGGGTCCGCGCGACGAACGGCGGGGCCGCGGGAATGCGGCCGGTTGGACGCGTGCGGTGCCTGATGGGAGACTGGGGGGCCCAGGATATTCGTGCGATGCCCGCCAAGGCGCGCTATCCTCTCGTTGCCAGGACAAGAGACCCGAGAGAAACCGAAACGTAAAGGAGGTCCCCGTGAATAACAAGCGCGAGGCCGTGGCCCTGCCTGTGCGTCGAGTGCCGGCGATCCTCGCAGTCGTAGCTTTTCTCGGGCTGGCCGTGTCCGGGGCCGTGTGGGCGGCGGCGCAGGAGCAAACTGCTAATGCTTCGACCCAGCTAGCACGAAATCCAGCGCTGCCCTCACTGAGAATCTGTTTGCGCCTGGCGGACGAGACCCCGTTTCTGGGAACGGCGAACGTGCGAGTCAATCCAAATGAAGGTTACGAGATCCCCGGGGCGCCGGGCGAAGAGAAGGGAGATTTCCTCTTTCCCGAAGTGCCGCCGGGCAAATACTTCGTGGAGGTGAGCGCACCTGGGTACCTGGGGGTGAGGTTGAGTACGGAGCTGGCGGCGGGCGGCCGTGAAAGAACGGTATTCGTGGTGATGAAGCCGAGAGCCATAAGCCGGGTGACGACCACCAAGCGGCCGATGATGGCCTCAGGAGCACCCGTCCACACGGAAGCTGTGGTGAAGAAGGACCCTTGGCGGCCACACCAGCTTGAGGAATTTGTGCCACGCGTGGATGCGAATGTGTCGTGTCCGACCGAGGACGTGGTGGAGGGCGTGGGGCAGCGGGCAAGCGAATTTGTTCGTACATTGGAGAAGTTCACAGCCACAGAAACCGTGGAGCACTACCCGATCGACTCATCGGGAGCGCGAACAGGACCAGAAAGACGGAGCTTTGCGTACGTGGTCACGGTCACACAGAGCCAGGAGGGTGCTTTCGTGGTGGACGAATTTCGAAATGGTGGCACGGATTCGGAACAGTTCCCGGGCCACGTTGCAACCAACGGATTGCCGGCGATGAGCCTGGTTTTTCATCCCGCATTGATGGGAGATTTTGATTTTCGCTGCGAAGGGCTGGGAGAGTGGGAAGGCCATGAAGCGTGGCAGATACATTTCGTGCAGCGCGAAAACCGGCCGGTACGCATCCGTTCTTACTACGTGGGCGGCGGTCTTTTCCCGGTGTACCTGGAGGGACGCGTGTGGATTGATCCAGGGACTGACCAAGTGATCCGGCTCGAATCGGAGTTGGCAAAACCCATCCCACAAATCGAGCTGAAGCAGGAATACCTGACGGTGAATTACGCTGCGGTGAAGTTCGCATCGACGGGAGAACAAATCTGGTTGCCGCACGAGGCGGAACTGTACGTCGAGCGCAACGGAAAGCGGTTTTATCGAAGACATACGTTCAGTGATTTCAAAATCTTTAACGTGGATACCACTCAGACTATGCAGGCGCCCAAGGGTTCGTACAAGATCACAAACCTGACAGACCAGGATGTTGCCGGTGAGCTGACAGTAATCCCGGCCGAAGGGATGAAATGGGAACCCGTAGTGCTGCAACTGACGGTGCCGGCGAACGGAAGAGCGCTGGTGCTGGTGGGGCCAGGGAAAGATGTGAACCTGCCGGTGGCGGCGGTGACCTCCGCGAGATTCGTGTACAAAGCGAGGTTGGGCTCAGTGAAGGTGGAGGCCAACCTGGTGAACGAGACGACGCTGGATGTGTTGTCTGAGGTAGAGTTGAAAGAGTAAGAGGGCGGGCAGTCAGGCCGCTTCGACACGGCTGTTCGTGGGGAGCTTGAACCGGCTGACAACGGATGGAAGATTGAGCGCGAGACTGAATAGTTCGTGCACGGCCTGGGCCGAGCGCGGGGCTCCCTCGGCGGTCTGCCGAGTAAAGGCAGCCATGTCCTTCATCGTATCGTTTACCTGCAGGGTGGAAGGGGACTGCTGATTTGCAGCCGCAGCAATTTGTTCAACCATGCTCCCGACCTGCTCGGTTGCCTCGATGATATGTTGCAAGGATTGGCCGGCTTTGGAGGCGCACTAGCTAGACTCCCTGTTCGACCTGACGCGGGCCGGCCTGCATGGCCTCGACGGTTCTGTCCACCTCGGCCTGGATGGCCTTCACCATGGCGGCAATCTCCTTAGTGGCCATGGTGGTCCGTTCGGCAAGCCGGCGCACCTCGTCAGCCACGATGGCGAATCCGAGGCCGTGTTTCCCCGTCCGGGCCGATTCGATGGTGGCATTGAGGGCAAGGAGACAGGTCTGCCCGGCGATCTCATCGATGACCCTCACAATTTCGTGATCTCGTGCGAGTTCTGGCCCAATTGCCGAACGGAGGCGGCGGTTTGATCGACGGAGGAGGCAATGGCTCGCATCTGCACCAGAGTTTCTTCAATCACCTTCCCGCCCTCGCGCGCAGTCGCCGCGGCGGTCCTGGAAGAGAAGCGAGGCGTTAACGGACATGCCAGTACCGAA
>Ga0335077_10003568_pt1 | contig 18856 bp, 13 predicted proteins | sample Lox_Sample_31_FD_207151 | JGI IMG/M metagenome (GOLD analysis project Ga0335077, IMG submission 207151) | Soil microbial communities from Loxahatchee National Wildlife Refuge, Florida, United States - Lox_Sample_3.1 | ecosystem: Environmental > Terrestrial > Soil > Wetlands | place: USA... | reverse complement strand
CCTGTGTCCGCAGTCATTCGGATTTAAATAGGGCTGGGTAGAAGCGGGGCAGACAGTTCCGTTGGGCAGTGTGGTCGGGCTGTAGTCACTTGTCCAGTTCAGGAAGTTATCGACTGGCACCCAGTGAATGTTGGTCCATCCGTCTGCCACCAAGATGTTTATTGTCGCCGACTTGTAGGCAGTTATGCTGTCGCGCTTTCCCAAGCCGGTTGGATCATTTTGCAGGTACGGAGGCTGCATCTCAAACAGTTGCGGCATGTTTGGTGTGCGACTGCCGTCAATGGTATCTACTGCCGGCGGAGGCACCGCCGCATAGTCCAAGGAGAATACGTTCGAAGCATCGGCTGAAAGGATAGAAATCGTGCAAGTGTGGATGCCGACAGTCGGGAAGGTTTCTACTCTACCGAAAGTTCCGAAAGTCATCACGTGATGAATCATTCCGGGCGTCGAGGTGGCGAGCGTGTCGGTAACAGCACCGCCATCACAGCTTACGCTAGCCCTCGAAGTGTTGCCGTAGATTCCCTTCCATCCTATCGCTACATATTGAGACGGGATATAAGTAGTGAACGTCAGAGTGGCGGAGGCATCGGATGTGTTGAGCGAAGTAAAGTTATGTCCGTAGGTAGTCGTGTCTTTTGTCCACTTACCTGTTGTAGTGACCTGCGACGTGTTTGTGGCGAAATATATTTGATATTGCTTTGGAGTAGCAAGATACACGTCTACTCCAACCATCGCCTGGCTGGCAGCCGCAAGACAGTAGGTCGCGGTGCCGCAATACCACAGGTCCAGACTGCCTCCCTCCTGAAAGATCGCCTGCGGGGTGTCATAGTCCGGAGACGGGAAGTTTTGTAGCATTTGAGCGCCGACATCGGTCATCGTATCGCCTGGCACGGCTAAGTTTGCCCCTCCTCCGAAAGCCGCTATTGCTAACCCCGGCATGCTATTGGCTGCCGTCGTAGCGCCAATGCCGTTTCCGACGGAGTCACCAAATACCCAAACACCTGTGTAGTAGATGTCGGCGTCTCCCTTGGGCCCCTGTGGACCCGGAGCCCCAGTCATCCCCTGCGGGCCTTGCGGACCAATCGGTCCCTGTAATCCTTGAGGTCCTTGCGAACTTTGAGAGCCTAGCGCACCAGCTTGCAGAAATGCCGAAGCCGGAAACCCGCCCAAGGTTTGGGCGTCTGCTGCCTTAAGCGCATAGGGAACACTGAGCAGCATCACCCGAGACTGTTCAATCCCTCCATTTGGCGTCGCGCCAATCCAATGCGCTTCCATCGAATTAAAAATATCCTGAGGGACTCCGTTCGGTGATGAAGAGCCGAGGAGCACGCTATATCCGCCGTTGGCATCGGGAGTCACGTTCTGGATCTCTGTCCATAGCTGTGCTCCTCCCTGCTGCTCTTCATAAATCGCAAAGGTAATCTGGGTGGGAGTCACGATGGGTTTGCCGGAATCGTCTCGCAAATATCCGGAGTATGGAATCAGATGCGGAACCTGCGCCGTAGCTGATTGTTCACTCGACGTGACGGGAACACTCTGCGCGATTGAATTAGAGATACCAGGCAGAGATGCACAAGCAAGAAGGAAAACTACAATCTTTGATTTCATTTATAACCAAGGTGAGGCAAAGCAATTGAATGGAGAGCCGCCTAATTTAGATTTAAGGAACGTTGCTGTTGAATCTAGCGGATTCGGCATGAGCGGTCAACGGTACCAACGGCATGAGCCTGGGCTGTCGTCCGCGACGGTTTGCACCGGCAACTTTTCGAGCGACTTTCATTTCCTTCCGTGGGCCATCGTGGCCCATGGGCACTCAGCATGACGAAATTCTGGAAGGTTGGTTTGTATTCAGGCGCCCGACGGCTCGTTGCTCCAGTCGCAGGCGATCTCACAGTGCTTTTCCGAACTGACTCGCGCCCATTCGAGCAGGCGCAGGACGCGCCACGCATCGATTGCGGCTACGGGGGGCGGGGCCTGGCCGTTCAGAGCGTCGCGCACGCCGGCATAGAAGATCCGGTAGTCCCCGGGAAGGGTCGCGACCGGCCGTGACACCATTCCGCCTTCGACATCTACGTAGAGGAGGCCCCAGTCTGCCTGCGGCTCCTGGCCCCAGCTGCCGGAGGTGATGGTTGTGATCTTGTTGAGTGCGGCTTCCTGCGGGTCTACTCCTTTCTTGCGGAAGTTGCCTCGTGTTCCCCGCACATGAAAGCGGGCGCCGGCGGACGCGGAAAGCGCATTTGCGCCGAGGGTGATGAAACATCTCTCATAGCGCAGCCGGACGGTGAATGCGTCGTCCGAACCTTCGCCATCGCGTTCCCGCAGCACCTCGGCACTAACGCCGAGTGGTTTGCCGCACAGAAGGAGGGCCTGGTCGCCCAGGTGTGTGCCGAGATCGAGCAGCACGCCTCCGCCCTGCTCCGGATCGTCCTTCCATGGCCGCCGCGCAGCACCGGGATGCCAGCGGTCGAACCGTGACTCGACATGCACGATGCGGCCGAGCAGATGCTCCTTCAGAAGCTTCTGGACGGTGAGAAAATCTCCGTCCCAACGGCGATTGTGAAAGGGGATTAGGAGTTTCCGCCGGGTACTCGCCAGTTCGATCAAGCGGCGGACTTCATCCGATGTGACAGAGACAGGCTTGTCAACCACAACGTGCTTACCGGCCGCCAGCACCTGCGCTGCGACCTGAAAGTGCGTGCCGCTCGGAGTCGCGACAACGATCAAGTCGATGGACGCATCGGACAGCAGTTCTTCGAGCGTGCGATAGGTTGTGACGCCTGGATAGCGCTGCTTTGCCTGATCACCGTGGCGCTCGACGACAGCGGCCAATTCGAGACCGGCGACGGAGGAGATCAGGGGCGCATGAAATACGCGTCCCGCCATTCCGAATCCGACCAGACCTGCGCGCAGCATGGAAGTCTCCCTAGGATTATGTTACGGGCAGCGAGTCGAAATTCGCGCCATCCTTCCCTCGCGACAGAAATGAGCCGCGAGGATGGGGCACGGTGCATCACTTGCTGATCAGTCGAACACGGGAATTTCAACCCGTGCGAGATGAAACCGTTTGGCAAGTTGGCGCCGCTTCCTCTACCTTACGGACGAGGATCTGTCCGCGGGGACCCCGGTGCGGCGTGGCGGGCTAGCCTTCGAGTTTAAACCGGGTCTCGGCCAGCCGGTAGAGCCGGCGCCATACCAGCCGGTTCATGCTGACTACCATCAGGGAAATCAAAATCGTTGCGAGCAGGATGATCTGAAAGCGGCCGTGGTCCGTGGCGGAGCTGATCTGCGCGCCCAGGCCGATGGTCTGTAAAGTTTCACCCTTCACCTTCGAGTACTCGGCCATGACCGATGCGTTCCACGCGCCGCCCGACGCGGTCACCATGCCGGTGATCAGGAAAGGGAAGATGCCGGGCAGGATGAGCCGGGTCCAGCACTGCCAGCGCGTGAAGCGATAGAGCTCGGTGACCTCGCGCAGGTCGGATGGGATGGACATGGCGCCGGCGATGACGTTGAACAGGATGTACCACTGGGTGCCCAGAAGCATGAGGGCGATGGAGCCGAAGCCAAGTCCGCCGCCGATCTGGATGAGGCCGATAAGCAGGATGGGATAGAACGCGGAAGCCGGAACCGAGGCCATGACCTGGGCGAGCGGCTGCACGAAGCGCGCCAGCCGGGGATTGAATCCAATGGACACGCCCACGGGGATCGTCCATAGCGCAGAGATAAGCAACGCCGCGTTGACGCGCAGGAAGGTGGCCGCGGCGCCCTCCAGGAGCAGCCTCAGATCGGCCCACGTGACGGTGCGCAGCATGTAGGCCGCCTGGAAGACCGCCCAGCAGGCCGCGATGCCAACCGCCACGACGAACGCCCAGAATCCGAGCGCTCCCCTGCGGCTGCGGGTGTCTTCCTCGAGAGGCTGAATCGTGGTGTTTCCCGGGGAGCGGGCGAGACGGTGATAGATGGGCTCTTCGAGCCTCGACCAGATCTTTCCGGGAAGGGTATTGAGCAGGGGAGAGCGGCGCAGCAATTCGAGAATGGGTGAGGTTACGCGGTCGGCGGACTCGATTTGCTCAAATTTGAACTTGTCGCTCCAGGCGATCAATGGCCGCCACACAAGCTGGTCGGTCGCGACCACGATGAGGATCACGACGGCGATGCCGGTGAACAATGCGCGGACGTCGCCGGAGTCGGCGGCGGACTGCATGTAGCTGCCCAGGCCGGGCAACCGGAAGCTGCGGTCGCCCATGGTGAACATCTCGCACAGCATCAGGGCAAACCAGCCTCCGGCCACGGAGACGATCGAATTCCAAACCAGCCCGATGGCCGCAAACGGCATTTCAAGTTGCCAGAAGCGCTGCCAGGCGGAATAGCGATAGATGCGCGCGGCTTCGAGCATCTCGCGAGGGATCGTTTTGAGCGACGAATAGAAGCTGAAGGCGAGGTTCCACACCTGCCCGGTGAAGATGAGCAGGATGACACCCAATTCGATGCCGAGTTGGTGGCCGGGCACGAGCGCTACCATGGCGAGCACCACAGGCGGCAGGAAGCTGAGCACGGGGATGGACTGGAGAATGTCGAGGACCGCGATCATCCACGCCTCCACGCGCGGATGATACGCGGCGAAATAGCCATAACTGATGGCGAACACCAGACTCATCAGGTAGGCGAGCGTGATTCGCACGATGGAGTAGAAGGCGTAGACAGGCAGGGCGCGAAGAGAATGGGAGATGGGAACCACGGGAGTTTCGGTGCCCCACCAATAACGGGCCATGTGAATGACGCCGAAGAATGCGGCGAGTGCGCACAGAGCCACGGGAATGTCGATGACCACCGGCCACGTGCGAACGGTGATGAGGGTTCGTGCGAACGGGTGCTGGATCCTCACTCGGTTTCCTCGCTGGCGGCGGCTTCTTCCTCCTGGGCGTCAGGCAGCACGAACCTGCGCCGCGATGCGTCGTAGTCAAAGATCTCCGCGTAGCGGCCCCAGGTGACAGCGGTTTCCATTTGCCTCTGGCACTCGTCTTCACTGAACTGCTCGTCCAGCATGTCAAGGAAGAAGTCTTCGGGAACGGTGTGATCGCTCTTTGTCTCGAGGGCGCGACGAATCTGCCGCAGCAGCAGCACGTTTTCGAGCGCGGCGTCGCGGAACAGTTCTTTCTGGCGCAGGATTTCGGAGTTGGCGAACTCTTCGCCGGATGGGGTAATCGACACGTCGCCTTCCTCTATTTTGAGGAAGCCGAGCAACTGCGACGCGTCAACGATGGGGAAGAGGTCGTCGATCTCGAAGGCGAGATCGTCGGCGAGGCGATAGATGTCATCGCGGCCGCCTTTGTCGAGAAGCAATTCCAGCAAGCCAGCCATGCCGCCGGGGCGCGCGTGCGGCAGCATCTGGTATTTCATCTGCCGTTGGTCGCGTACGCGCCTGCCGGCCTGCTGGTCGGGGACCTCCGCCGGCGCCTCCTCGGGCTTGGTGAGCACCTTGTAGATGTAGTCCACCAATTGCGTGAAGGCCGGCGCTTTTCGGTCCCGCGGCTGGGGGATCTCCACACGGAAGTCCGTGCGGATGTGCCCGGGGTTGCGTCCGAGAACAATGATGCGATCCGCCAGCAGGACGGCTTCCTCGATGTTGTGGGTCACCAGGAAAACCGCACGAGTGGGCATGGTCTTCTTCGACCACAGTTCAAGAAGTTCGCTGCGCAGGTTCTCAGCGGTGAGCACGTCGAGGGCGGAGAAGGGCTCGTCCATGAAGAGGACTTCGGGTTCGACTACCAGAGCGCGCGCAAAGCCGACACGCTGGCGCATGCCTCCGGAGAGTTCCTTGGGGTAGGCGGATTCGAAACCGTCGAGGCCCACGGTATCGAGCATGCGCAGGCTGCGTTCGCGCCGCTCGTCGGGCGCCACGCCGCGCGCCTGCAGGGGAGCCTCGACATTTTCGAGCACCGTCATCCAGGGGAACAAGGCGAAACTCTGAAATACGATGGAAACATTGATCTGTGCCTGGGAGATTGGGGTTCCATGCCAGTACACCTGGCCTGCCGACGGGCGCGAAAGGCCCGATAACATGCGGAGCATCGTCGATTTACCCGAGCCCGAAGGCCCAAGCAGCGCCAGAATCTCTCCCGGAACGATCTTCAGGTCCGTGGCTGCGATGACCTGGATGCGATTCTCGGTGGGCTGGGCATAGTACTTCTCGATCCCTTCGGCTTGAATGATGGCTCCGCCAGCCGAGCGTTGAATCTCGGTTTGAACCGCAGCTTCCGGCATCCTGAGTTCTCCACTATGTGGGTTGGGCCCGCACCCGTTTCAGCAGTTTAGTGTTGCAGGGTTGCAATCAGATAAAATCAAGCTTGCCGCAGTGGCCGGCTGCGGCACCGGCCGCCTGCGGCGAAGAGCCGGCGGGCGCGAGCCCGCTTCACTAGATGATAGTTACGAGCCGTGGTTAACTCTCACGCAGAGGGTATCATCAAACCAAGTGTCTACCCCAGGCAAGTGCATTTGCCTCAGACTATCCCCGGCTGTTATCCCCCATGCACGACGCAGCCGCCTACAGCCTGTCAGGTCTTCAGGAGAGTATGCCCGAAACTGCGACGAAACCCAGAGTCCTCGTAGTCGACGATGAACGGGTCATTGCCGAAACCCTGGCCATGATCCTGAATCAGAGCGGCTTTCAAGCGCGCGCCGTTTATTCCGGTGTGAAGGCACTCGAACTGGCTCCGGATTTCAAGCCAGACATGCTGATTACCGATGTCATCATGCCCGACTTGAACGGCATCGATGCCGCCATCCGCATTCGCGAGTTGCTGCCCGCGATCAAGATCCTGTTGTTCTCCGGGCAGGCCGCCACGGCTGACCTGCTGGAAAAAGCGCGCGCGCGAGGATACGACTTCGAGATTCTCGCCAAGCCGGTACATCCTCAGGATCTGTTGAGCAAGCTTCGGGGCGTGAGTTAGGGAATTCGTTCACGTGCGGCGTTGAGGGGTCTTTGCAACTGTTCTGCGGTGTACACCCTTCCTGGCAAACACGGCGCGAAACGTTCAGGAATCTGGCGCGTTTGTTCATGCAAGACAGCGATCTGTTCATCCGCGGCAAGCGCATCGCGGATCGTCGGTATACGGAAATCTAATGAGAAGTGGGAGTCTTCCAGGCTATGGCGGGGAGGCAGTCGAAGTTTGAGATGTGAGGAGTAGTCACGGCGCTGGATTTCGCTCATTCGGTAGCCGAAACCCCCAGGGGCTAAATCCGCAAGATCCGGGAGGCAATCGACAAACTCGAAGAGGCTGCACGCCTCGCGAGAGCGCCGCATTTCCTGGGAATGCTGGGGCGCTATCATGCCCTGGTCGGAGATCGCGCGAAGGCCGCCGGCATCCTGAACTACGGACAATATCGGAGCACCGGTATGTTTCTCCATTCGACATTGCGGTCATTCACGCCGGTCTCGGGGAACTGGATACGGCTTTCGAATACTTCGAGGAAGCCTACAAGCAGCGAGTTTTCCGATCGATTGAACTCACGCTTCCCATGTTTGATGGGCTACGCCCCGATCCGCGCTGGCAGGACCTGGTGCGGCGGATCGGTCTTGGACAGTAAGGGGGTTCCGGCGCATGGTATACCTTGCAACAAAAACATAGGTCTCGAAGGTGGGTCCGGGTTCTGTTTCTGATGGGTCGGACCACCGCTCTCAGGATGACAACGTTTTGGAGTTTGTATCTTTTTCGAACTATATGGCGCGTCGTCCTTCAAGCGCGCGCGCCATGGTCACCTCGTCCGCGTACTCGATGTCGCTTCCTGCAGGAACCCCGGTGGCGATGCGGGTGACACAGACCTGGAGCCCGCGCAGCGCACCGGCAAGCCAGTTCGCGGTGGCTTCGCCTTCGAGCGTGGGACTCGTTGCCAGGATCACTTCGTCCACCTCGCCGCGCTCTACGCGCGCCAACAGTGTTTGGGCGCGGAGCTGATCGGGACCTACGCCGTGCAGAGGCGACAGCGTGCCGTGCAGCACGTGGTACACGCCCATGTAGCCGCGAGTACGTTCGATGGCCGCGATGCTGGTGGGCTCTTCCACGACACAGACCAGGCGCTGATTGCGCACCGGGCTGGCGCAGTAGGCGCAGGGATCGACGTCAGTGATGTTGTTGCATATGGAGCAGAGCCGCAGGCTGGCCTTGAGGCCCTGCACGGCTTCAGCCAGGGCGGCAGCGTCTTCGTCGCTGGACCGCAGGATGTGAAACGCGAACCGCTGGGCGCTCTTGGCGCCGACCCCCGGCAATTTCCTCAACTCTTCAATGAGCCGCGCCATCGGCTCGGCGTAGCGTGACACCGTACACGTCTCCTGACTTCTTTATACAGCCGGGCTCCCCCAGCGACCGGGTTTTGGTCGCTCGATGCTAAACCGTGCGGTACACGATTCCGACGAACATGTCGGGCGGGAACATGCCCTTGGCCCAAACAGAGTCGAGGTCCGCGGTGGGCTTCTTTGCGATCGCTTCCTGCTCAGAAGCTCCGGCGGACTTTAGCTTGGCCACGCGGTCGCGCACGGTGGAGAGCATGTCACGAGATGCCTGCAATTGCGTCCTGTTTCCCAGCGGGCCATGGCCGGGGATGATTTTCATTCCCGGACCGGCCATGTGGAGGCCTCTCTCGGCGGCCTCGATCATGCCGTGGATGTTTCCCTTGCTGCTCTCATCAATGAACGGATAGAAGCCGTTGAACCAGGTGTCGCCCATGTGCAGGACGTCGGCTTTGTCAAAGCGGATGTAGATGTCCGAGTCAGTGTGGGCGGCGCTGAAGTATTGCAGTTCCAGCGAATCGCCGTTATGCCACAGACGCATCCAGTTGTCGAAGGCCAGGGTGGGAAGCGCGCCCTCGGGAGCGGCCGGACCGGAAATACCAACCAGCCGGACCTCCCAGGGTCTGGAAAGGCGCTCGCGGGTCATCGAGTGGGCAAGGATGTTGAAGCCCGCGGCGTGCATGCCCTCGTTGCCGTCGGTGTGATCGATGTGCCAGTGGGTGTTGATCAATAGGTGCGCCGGATCGCTCCCCAGAGCATTCAGGGCCTCTCGCAGGCGCGGCACCGCGGTCGAGAAGCTCGAGTCGATGAGAATCTTGCCGTCGGATCCGGTCTGCGCGACCATGTTTCCGCCGGCGCCCTGCAGCAGGTAGACGTTGTCGTAAAGTTTGGTGGTCTTGATCTCAGCATTGGCAGCGGCGGCGCGCATCTGGTTGACACGATCCTGCGGCTGGGCAGGCGCCGCCTGCGACAACATCCAGCGCGGGGCCAGGCCGGCCGCCGCCGACACGCCGAGTTGCAAGAAGTCTCTGCGATTCATGGGGATCTCCGGAAGGACTCGCAGGTCAACGATATACGCGACGGCGGACGGAGCGTTAGGGAAAAATGGGAGGAGCAGAAGCCAGTACGGTCTGGCGGTCGCCGGTTCGGTATCGAAGAAAGGCCTTCTGGGCAGCGGACTACTCGCTGCGCAGAGCATTCATCGGGTTAGTTGCGGCAGCCCGTTGTGCAGGAATGGTGGCGGCGGTCAGAGCGGCTCCCCCAAGCGCAAGAACGGCGAGAACGAGAACAACCGGATCGTACGGCTTGACTCCATAGAGCTGGTTGGTAATGAGCCTTCCTGCTCCGATGGCTGCTGGAACGCCGATGGCGAGCCCAATTCCGATTTGAGAGAACGCTGCGCGAAGGACCATTTTGAGCACTGTGCCGCGGTCCGCTCCCAGGGCCATGCGAATTCCGATCTCGCTGGTGCGTTGTTCGACCATGTAGGCGGTTACGCCGTACAGACCGACTGCGGCGAGGACGAGGGCCAGCGCTCCAAACATGAGAGTCAGCTTGGCAACCATGTCCTGCTGGCTGAAGTCGCGATGCAGCATTTCTTCGTAATCCGTGAAGTCGATGAGCGAGAGGTTGGGGTCGATCTCGGAGATCGCGTGGCGTACCTGTGTGTCAAGGTGATCGGGTTTGCCCGAAACCGACAACACAAGGTCGGTTAGATAATGAGCCCCGTTCTCGCCGGCGATTTCGGCCTCCTTGGTGTACTTGGTGTGCTGCACGGCCGGAAGGAAAAACATGGGCCGGTCGGGATCCTTGAGGTTGTAGGTGATATACCGCATGTCCTCCGCGACGCCCACTACTTCATAGTCTCCCGCATGACTCATTTCGTTCAGGCCGAAGTGCTTGCCGATGGGATTCTCGCCCTTGAAGAATTTCTGCGCGAAAGCTTCGTTGACAACAGCCACCAGGGGCGATGTGGCGGTGTCCTGCTTGGTGACCGGCCTGCCCATCACGATAGGATTGCCCAGGGTCGCGAAGAATCCTGGAGTAACGCGCGTCCAGGTCGCGTCCCAATCATCTCCGGAATGCGGCTCCGGCTTTCCCTGCACGCGGATGCCTTCGTTCCAGCTGTCGCCGCTCATGGGCGCATAGGTCGCACCGGCGACGCGTTTGACGGCCGGAATCCGCTGCAAACGATCGATCAATCGTCTGTAGAGAAGATCGAGTTGCTCGGGCTGATATCCTGCCCGGCTGGGATCGATCGCGGCCAGGTAATGGTCTTTCACCTCAAAGCCGAACTTCTGATGCTCGAGGTTGCGGAGACTCTGGCCCAGCATCGCCGCCACGCTCAACAATACCAGCGACAGCGCGGCTTGCGTGATCACCAGGACCTTTTGTGGCCATCTCTCGCCGTGTGCTGTGGAGCGATTGGCGCCGCGCAAGGCTTCCACCGGCTCAGCGTGCGAGGTCAGCCAGGCGGGCGCTATCCCGAAACAGATGCCGGTCAAGAAAGAAACCGCCATTGCAAAAACCAGAACCGGAATGGAAGGAGACGCTTCGATCGGAACATAACTCTCGGGGCCGGAAAACGCGAGGTGAAGAATCAACCTGGTTCCCGAATAGGCGAGACCGAGACCTGCGGCGCCCCCCATCAATGCCAGAAGAAGGCTCTCGACCAAAGCCTTGGTCACCAGGCGTCCGCGCGAGGCGCCCAGCGCTACGCGTACAGAAGTCTGCTGCCGGTTTCTCAGCCCGCGGGCCAGCAGAAGATTTGCCAGGTTCGCGCATGCAATCAACAGCACGCACCCGGCCGCGACCAGCAGGACACGAAGGCCGTCCTCATACTCCTCGCGCATTCCCGTGACGCCTGCCCCGCCGGGAGTGAGATGAAAGGCCTGCTTGGGCAGATACTCCTTGTCCAAATTACCCATATCGGCCAGGTGGCTGGTCTGCCACTGTCGCAACTCAAGCTTCAATTGCGACTCTAGAGCCTTCGGATCTGTGCCGGGTCGAACTCTGCCGATGATATCGAGCCAGTTGGTATCAGGAAGATTCAGCCGGGCGCGTTTGCCGCCTATCAACAATTCGGCGCTTAGCGGCATCCAGAAGTCCGCAGGGGAGTCGCGCAGTTCCGCCCCAAAAAAACCAGGCGCGGCAACTCCGACCACGGTGAAGGGTATGCCGTTAAACTGGAATGCGGCACCAACCACGGAGGGGTCGCTGGCGTATTTAGTCACCCAGGCGTGGTAACTCATCACGGCGAAGGGGGTTGCCTCGGGCCGGTCGTCGTCGTCGGTCAGCACGCGTCCCGCCCATGCGCCTACGCCAAATGTCTTAAAGAAATTGCCCGAGACAAATTGTCCATTCCGCGTTTCTGCGGGTTGAGAGCTGCCGACGCGGCGCACCCCCAGTCCGGCGCCGCCGCCCTGGAACGCCGCAAGGTCGGAGAAGGCTGGGGTGTTATCGCGGAATCGGCGATAGAGTTCGTTGTTGAAAAGGGAAAACTCTCCCCACTGGGTGTAGCCGCCCCAGTTACAGCAATGCACCTTATCGCCCAGCCGGTAGAGTTCCTCTGGCTTGGCGACCGGGAGCGACTTGAGCAGCACGGCGTGAACGAGCGTGAAAATTGCTGTTGTGGCGCCGACCCCAAGGCCGAGCGTAACCACCGCCGTTATGGCAAAGCCTGGAGATTTACGCAGCTGGCGCACTGCGTAGCGCAGATCCAGAAACAGGTTGTTCACGAGCGGCCTCCGGGGCAGGGTTTTCCGCTATTCGACCGGCAATTCACCGGCCAAAGCCGGGATCACTAAATCACCTGTTTTCTGAAGGAATCGGACCAGAGTGCATGCTTGTGAGGGTACCGTTCGTCCAATCGCGAAAATGGGCGTCCGAAACCGAACAATTGTGTAACCGGATCAGTCCACAGCCCGTTTGCGAATTTCCAGGTCAGCCCAGGCCCGGCAGCCTGAGGCCGCCAAGCATGCCCTGGACGCTGGACTGGATAGCCTCCTCGGCCTTGCGGCCGGCCTCGTTCACAGCAGCCACTACGAGATTCTCCAGCATCTCCACGTCGGGCTGGCTCTGGCCGATGAGGCCGACCACCGCCGAGGGATCAATCTTGATCCGCAGGAGTTGCTTCTTTCCGTTCAGTGTGGCGGTAACGGCGCCTCCGCCGCTCGATCCCTCGACCACGGTCATCTCCAGCTTGCGCTGGACTTCCTCCTGCATCTGACTGGCCTGTGACAACATCTCGGAGATCTTGAGCGGATTAATCATGGTCTTGCCTCCTGGGGTAGTCCGGCTTACAGGGTACGCAGGTCTACCACGCTTCGAACTTCCGCTTTAAAAATATCTTTGGCTCGCTGTACCAGCGGATTCGCGAGTGCTGTTTCCTGGATGCCTCCCGCCGGGATCACCGGGGCCACCGCTGCGCCCGCCGCTGAGCCCTCGCCGGGAACGATCAAAAAGCGGGAAGGCGCTCCGAGCCGCTGCAACTCCTGGCGGATGATCTTTTCGGCCGCGGCGTTCACCGTGAGGCTCAGCATCTTCTTGCCGATGCCCGCGACCTCGATGCGCAGGCTGGAGCCGTCGACGGACCAGGCGCCCGCACCGAGCAGTTGAGCAGCGGTGGCGTGGCCGCCATCCGCCAGTGCAGCAATGGCCGCCAGACGCAGCGTCTCGATATTGGGCGCTTCCGTGATCTCGGTTGCGCCGAGGGGCTTCCGCACAGGGTCAGCCTCAGGGGGAGCCTCTACGACCGGGACCGGCCGGGCGGCTACCGGTGCGGGAGGCACCTGAGCAGGAGACGTTGCTGGTTCAGGCATTGTCACAGCCGGCGGGAGCTCCATCTCGGCGATCGCTGCAGTGGATGCGCTCTGTTTCAGGATCGGACCTATGTCCCATCCGCCGGCGCTCGAGCCAAAGCCTGAGGGCGATAAGTTGGAGGCCGGGGCAGGCGCAGAGGACGGCGAAGACACCCTCGCACCGGTGGCCTGCGGCGCACTGCGTGCCGGGATCCCTTTCGCTACTCCGCTCAACAACTGCTCAATCGGCAAGAGCCGCTGCGCGTGCACCAGCTTGAGCAGTCCGAGTTCAAGATGGAAGCGGTGTTCCTGGGTCTCGTTGAGAGCGTCGAACGTATTCAGCATGATCTGCAGGTTGCGCGTGATCTCCTCCTCGGTGAAGAGGATGGCCGTCCGGGCCGCGCGGGCGCGTTCATCGCCCGAGATCTGCAGCAGCTCGGTTTTCTCTCCTCCGAGCCTGGCCATGAGGGTGTTGCGCAGATAGCGCACGATCTGGCGCGCGAGCGAAAACGGGCTGTGTCCCGCGTTGAGCAGCACATTCAACTGCTCCATCAAATCGGCGCTCTGGCCGGCGGCGACGGCTTCCAGCAGGCGCTCGAAGATGGCGTTGGGCACCGAGCCCATGAGCTCGCGGATCTGCAGGGCGGAAAGTACTGGGCGCCCGTTTTCGAAGGGAGCCGACGCAATCGCCTGGTCCATGATCGAAAGGGCATCGCGCATGGAGCCGTCGCCGGCCTCTGCCAGCAGCGCGAGAGCGGCCTCGTCGGCCTCGACCTGTTCCTTTTCCGCGATCATTCGCAGTTGCGCCAGGATGTCGTCGAAGCGGACAGCGTGAAAGCTGAAATGCTGGCAACGGGAGCGGATGGTCTGGGGGATGTTCTCGGGCTCCGTGGTCGCCATCATGAAGATGACGTGGGAGGGGGGCTCCTCCAGGGTCTTCAGCAGAGCATTAAAGGCGGCCTCGGTGATCTGGTGGGCCTCGTCGAGGATGTAGATCTTATAGCGGTCTCGGGCCGGGGCATATCGGGCGGCGTCACGAAGCTCGCGAATCTCGTCGATGCCGCGGTTCGTGGCGGCGTCGATCTCGATCACGTCGACGGCCATGCCCTGGCGGACCTCGTTGCAGGAGTCGCACTGGCCGCAGGGCTCAGGGGAGGGCCTTTCGGGAGCGCCGACCTGGGTCTGGCAATTGACCGCCTGGGCAAGGATACGGGCGATGGTTGTCTTTCCGATTCCGCGGTGACCCGAGAAGATGTAACCGTGCGCTATCCGCCCTTGAGTCAATGCGTTAAGCAGTGTGCGCGTTACGTGATCCTGGCCGGCCACGTCTGCAAACCGCTGGGGCCGATACTTCCTTGCCAGAACCTGGTAACCCATGCTGATCCGCTCCTGAAGGGCCGTTCACACACGCGCGACCGGCCTGGGTGGATTTTATCGTTCCTGCCCTGGCCAGCGGGGGGTGGAAATCCATCCTGGAAAACATCAGGGCAGCATAGAGATCGGTAACTCCTTCCAAAAAAGCAAGTTGGAAGAAGACGCTATCGGCAATCCCCAACAGATGCAGCATCGGAGAAGCAACTCAAAGGGAGGGTTGGCGACTGAAGCATGTGAGAGCGGACGGCTAGTTTGAGTCGAGGTTAAGGCTGATGTCGTTGAGCCACTCGGCGATGAGGTCCTCATCGCCGGGGTCGAACACGTAAGCGTCGTTAAGGAGGATGATGGTGGCCCAGTGGACCAGGTCACACTCTGTGACCAGCCCAAACCGCCTCCGCTCGAGGGCATTGGAGATATGCTCGCGGCGGATCACGATGCCCGGTTCCGGCATGCGGAAGGCTCCGCGCACGGTGCGGCGCTGGTGGCGCCCGGCCGCTGCGACGGGCATGGATTCAAAGTGGATCTCGAAGACTCCTGCGAGCCGTCGCTGCAACTCCTCCTCGCCGATCTCCAGGAGCGCAAACTGCCGCAGAGCGTCCATCTGGTGGGGCGTCAGCGAGGGAAGTTGGCGTTCGTCCATCACGGCACTCAGGGCCTCAGCGGGCGCGTGGGGGTTTGCGGCGGGCAGGACTGCGCGCGGTTCGCGGCGCCTCGGCCAGGGCCTTCTTCCTGCGGCGTCGAATTTCTTCCGCGGAGAACATTGTCCCGCGGCAGGATTTTGCACCGCAGTTGCAATGTTGCGGCTCGTCTCCTCCGTCGTAAAGGCAATAGTCGTAGGTGATCTCGGCGCCAGCGGGAATGTGCTTGATTGCCTTGATCCAGACACGGCCGTTTTCGACGTCGGATTCGCAGTTGGGATCGCAGCTATGGTTGATGAACATGGCCATGCAATGCCCGTCGATTACAGTTGAGCCGTCTCCTAGTCCAAACAGGTAGGTAATGGGCTTGGATTCGTACAATGCATCCGCCTCGTCCTTGGAAAGACGGGGACCGGTGTATTCGGCCACGCGCTTGCCCTTGGGAATGCGCGTGGTGGTGTAGCAGCCGGCGGCGTGGATATCAGATGAGCGGATGATCAATCCCATCGGGATGTCAGCTTTCCTTCCTCTGGACCGCATCGTACCATTGAACAGGCATTAAGTATGAGACTGGGGATAGCGCTTTTGTTGGTTGCCGGTGGGTTTTCCGGGCACGGCCTGCTCGCGCAGGCGGCGCCCGCGCAGCAGAATAAGCCGGCTGACACGCAACAGCAGAAGAAGCCTCCCACGGAAGCAAATCCGTTTCCGGAAGACACGACCAACGTGCCGCTGATGCCGAACGGAAATGCACCCGCCACTACGGATGCGCCTGCAAGCGCCGCACCGGTCGCGGCCCCGGTTGCCGACGTGGACCCGGTGCGCAGCCCCGATGATGTGCAATCCGACTCAAGCAGCGATGCCCAGGGATTCAGTTCCAGTGCGTCCGGCCTCGAGAACGTGATGACGCCGCCGGATACGGACATCGGCACGCCGCGCGGCAAGAAGGGAAGAGGCGCCGCGCCGCCGCCCGAGCACCAGGAGACCGCCGCTGAGGACGAGAAAGTGGGCGAGTATTATCTCGACCAGAAGAACTGGAAGGCGGCTCTCTCGCGCTACGAATCCGCCGTAGTACTGGACCCCGAGAATCCGGAAGTGTACTGGGGCCTTGGCGAGGCGCAGCGGCATCTTGGCAAGCTGGCCGAAGCGAGGGCGAGCTACGAGAAGCTGGTCGAATACGATCCCGACTCGAAGCACGGCAAGGAAGCCAAGAAGATTCTCAAGAGTCCGGAAGTGGCCAACGCGCCGTCTGCCGCGTCAGCAAAGCCCTGATAGAGACGGAGCGACGGACACGGGGGCGGGCGTCCGCGATACGCGATCGACAGGTTGAACGACGGTAGTGATTTCCCATCCTGGCGACAAAAACAGACACGTCGCCAGGATGGGGCACCGGGTTTGTCTCGTGACTATTTCTTGCCTTGTAGCTCATCGGCCAGGGCATCGGCACCGTACAGCTTGCGCAGGCCCTCGATCATGCCTGCCGAGTGCACGGCTACGGCTCGGTTTTTCGTATCGTCATACACGAAATCGCCGGCTAGGGATTCGATGTTGCCGTCGAAGATGAGGCCCACAAGTTCGCCCTCCTTGTTTACCACGGGCGAGCCCGAGTTGCCCCCGATGATGTCGCCGGTGGAAACGAAATCGAACGGGGTGGAAAGGTCCAGCTTGTCGTGGTTGGCCGCTTCTTTGGGCGTGAGATCGAACGGCGGCTGATTGCTGAAGCTCGCGGCGCGGTCGTACAGCCCGTAGAAGGTGGTGAACGGCGGCGCGACGGTGCCGTTGTACGGGTAGCCCTTGACGGTTCCGTAGCTCAGGCGAAGCGTGAAAGTAGCGTCCGGGTACATGTTCTTGCCGTAAACGAGGAAGCGCGCCTTACCGAGCTTTTCGCCGGCCTGTGTGAGGACGCTCTCTATTTCGGTCTGCTGCCAGCGGTAGTACTCGCGTTCCACGGGATCGGTGCGGCGGGCGGCCATGATCATGGGGTCGGTGGACGCCTCCACGGCGGCCTGTCCGCCTTCGATGAGGGATTTGCGGAAGTCCACATCGTAGAGTTTGGTGCCGTCCACAACCGAGTTGACGAAGCCGTCCACATCCTGGCCCTTCGTCAGGGCTTTCAGGTACTCATCGTCTTTGCCGAGCTTCTCAATGGCCAGGTTGAGCGCGGTACTCATGTACAGCTTCTCGGTCGCGGCGTAGATCTTTGCCGGCGAGAACAACTGGAATTTCAAAGCCTCGAGTTGCGCGTCATGAAATCCGGGAAGGCGTTCGCCGTCGGGCTTCTTTTGTTCGGCCACGTATCGCACGATCTGGCGCGCAATGGTGAAAAGGCGGGAGTCGGTGCGCCGGAAGATCATGGCCTTGGTGCGGGGCGCGGCTTTCTTCTCGGTCGCGGCAATAGCGTCCCAGACTCCTCCGAATTCCTTCTGCCACTCGGGATTGGCCGCGACGTTCTTCCGGAAATCGTCTTCCTCGGCCTGTTTCTTGGCGATGATGGCCTTGTCGGCCAATGCTTCCGCCCGGCCCTCGAACACCTTGAGGCTGTTCTGCAGGCCGAAGATCGTGCTGCCCACCAACCGCGCCTGTTCCTGGCCTTGCGCCGCGAATGCCTGGCAAGCCGCGATGCGGGTCTTCAGATACTCGATCACGTTCGGTTCGAGCAGTTCCCGATCGTCGTTCAGCTCCGCCATGGTGTCCTGGCGCTGCGTCGAACCGGGATGGCCGGAGATGAAGATCAACTCACCGGGTGCGGCTCCCTTCGCGCTCCACTTGAGGTAGTTGCCGGTGTGGAGGGGCTTGCCGTTCTCGTAAACGCGGAACAACGCCATGTCCAGGTCGTAGCGGGGATAGGTGAAGTTGTCCGGATCGCCGCCGTAGAAGGCAGCCTGCTGTTCGGGGGCGAACACGAGCCGCACGTCGGTGTATGCCTTGTACTGATAGAGCCAGTATTCGCCGCCCTGGTAGAGCGAGACCACATCCGACCGGAATCCCGTCTTGTCCTTGCTCTCTTTCGCGATGGCCGCAATTTCGGCTTCGCGCGCCTTCAGGGCTTTCGTTTCATCGGTGATTCCTTTGGCCGCGCCCTGCACGCGCGCGGTCACGTTCTCCATGCCGACGAGAACGTTGACTTCGAGGTCGGGGGATTTCATCTCCTTGTCGGGAGTGTCCGCATAGAAGCCGTCACGCAGATAATCGTGCTCGGCCGTCGAGTTCTTCTGAAGCTGGCCGCGCGCCACGTGGTGATTGGTCAGCAGCAATCCGTCCAGGCTGACGAAGGATCCCGAGCCGCCGTCATTCAGGCGCACGCTGGAAAGGCGCAGATGATCGAGCCACGCCTGCGTGGGGGTGAATCCGTATTTCTCGTTCAGGAGTTTTACGGGCGGATTGTCAAACGTCCACATGCCTTCTTCGGCACGGGTCTCATAAGGCGCCGCGAACATCAGGACGGCAAGCAGGAAAACGACAGGGTGCAGATTTCGCGAAAACATCGGATCCTCTGAGTATTTGATTGGCAACTCGACATTATCGCGTGGAAAAGGGCTTTGGCAAGCCGCAATGGGACGAAGGGCCAATTACTGGGTCGAACGACTTGGGTGAATGCAGACAGGGGCCGAAGCGACCTGAGACGCACCGTGTGGCCAAGCGGCTCTATTGCTGGACCAATGGGATCGACGACGACAGTTGAATATCGATCAGCAACACCAGCCTGCGATCAATTTGCATGAATGCTGCCGTTTTCTTTGGGGAAATCACCTTTTCAAAGA
>Ga0335077_10003566_pt1 | contig 18857 bp, 10 predicted proteins | sample Lox_Sample_31_FD_207151 | JGI IMG/M metagenome (GOLD analysis project Ga0335077, IMG submission 207151) | Soil microbial communities from Loxahatchee National Wildlife Refuge, Florida, United States - Lox_Sample_3.1 | ecosystem: Environmental > Terrestrial > Soil > Wetlands | place: USA... | reverse complement strand
TTCCGGGTCCCCGGCGACCACCCAAGCTCTGGCGTTTCTTTTTGACACGAGCAAGCCCGTTTACCAGGAGACGATCCGAAATGCCAAGGAACGAGGGCTGGATATTTGGGCGCGGCTGCGCGGTGATTTCCTGCTGGACACGGGAAATCCTCCGCGAGCCATCAGCGCGGAATTTGTACGGGCGCAGTTCGACACCGGCCAGCGCCCTCCGGGAAGCGGCTTGTGCCTGGAGGGTGGAACGTTCGAGAGCTGGTTGCAGATTTCGCAATGATGGCAGGGCCCCGACCGGCCGGCGGTGCGGCACGAGCAGCGGCATGTGGCTGTAATCGGGCCGGCGAACAAAAACGGGTTTGAGGAGAATGGGAATGGCGACAAGTACATCGACGAGCCGACGAATTTATGTTGCGGGCAGAACCGCCACGGCGGCGGCCGCTTCGCTGAACGCCCCGGGGCAGGCTGTCGCGCCGCGGGCGGCGGCCACCACCTGCTGCTGCCCGGCCTGCACCGGACTCACCTGCCTTGAGCGCACGCGATTTTTCTCCGGCCAGCTCCTTTCGGAAGCGGACCTCAACAACGAGCAGTCCTATTGGCTGGCCAAGAGCCGGCTGCATAACCGATACCTGGTGGGCTGGGGCGTGGTGTGCGGACTCCAGGTAGTGTGCAGTGAATGCGACGGCTGGGTCACGGTAAAGAGCGGCTACGCCATTGATCCATGCGGGAACGATATTATCGTCTGCGGCGACCAGAATTTCAATGTGCTGAAAGCTATTCAAGCTTGCTGCACTTCGTCCACGCAGACTGCCAACTGCTCTCCCGTGCGCTACAACCCTCCTGCCGAGTGTCAGAACACGCCGCAGCAGTGGTGCATAACCATCGAGTATCAGGAACAGCAGTCGCGCATGGTCACGCCGCTCGTCCAGACTCCATCCAGGTCGGGCGGTTGCGGCTGTGGCGGCGGCAGCAAGGGGGGATGCGGGTGCGGCGGCGCGATGCAAGGTTCGTCGAATGGCGGCGCGACTTCCTCGAACGGCTGCTCGGGCACCCAAACGCAAAGCAGCAGCACAATTCCGACCGGCGCCTGCGAGCCGACACGAATTCTCGAAACCTTTAAATTCGGAATTTGTCCCGCGCCCGCTCCCACCGTTCGGGGAAAGGCGAATCCGCCCGCTCCGGGCACGGCAGCCTATCAATATCAAGCCTGCAGTCAGGGATTGGACCAACTGATCGCAATGGCGCCGGCTACGTTCGCGGCGAACTCCAACCTGAATTCGGACTACCAGGCCGCATGCAGCTATCTGTCGATCGTGAATGCCTACTTTGCGCAGAATCAATTCCTGACACACTGCACTCTTCTCGACACGCTGGCGCAGATTCCCATCCCCACGCCTGGATCAAACACCACGCCCGACGCATACAACAATGCCGTGGCCCAGATTCTTGCCACCCTGGCCCTCGCCAAGCGCGATTGCCTTTGCACGGCACTGATCCCAAGTTGCCCACCCGACCCTTGCGACGACCGGCTCATTCTGGCTTGTTTGACGGTAGAGAACGGCGTCATCACCAACATTTGCCCGTTCGAGGGCCGCCAGCAGCTCATCGGGTTCACGGCATTGAATTACTGGTTCGGTTCGCTGTTCAGCAACCTCAAGCAGCTGCTGGACACCGCGATCGAGAGGCTGTGCTGCACCGGCGCCGATCAAAAGACATCGTCGCTGTTTCCCGCCGCACTTGCGTACGATCGCACGAACGTCACCACCGACGGTATCGGCAACCCGGCCGTCTTCAATCGAATGTTCAGCACGCTCCTGGCGCAGAAACTCGGCGCGGCTGCGATAAATGTGATTTCGCCTCAGACGCGTGCGGTGGATTTGCGCCCGTTTATCGGTCAGAGCAGCCAGGACGCCGTCGGCTCGCTCGCCAAGCAGGGATTTACCGTCTTCAGCAAGGATGTGTCCGACGATCTCTCCTGGGATGCCACCGCGATTGCCGCGGCTTCGGCATTCGCCCCGGCGGCGGTATCCACCGGGCAGGCCCTGACGGCTTATACAAAAGGCGGACTGCTGGTCGGCATTGAGGTGACCGACCCAACCACGGCGCTGCAGAATCAGGTCGCGGCCCTGCAGGCCAGAGTCGATCAGCTATCGAGCCCGGCGCAAAATACAGGGGCGGCGCCGCCTTCATCGCCGAAATCGAAGAAATCAACCTAGTTGTTCGCGGATGTGCGAGGTGAGCAGTCATGCCATATACAACCGATATTGAACGGTTGAATTATTACGAAGGCGAATATCTCGGCGCCACGGATTTTGAAGCCGAGCAGGATTACCAGCGCGACATGCGCCGCCGGCACAACGTGGGGCAACACACTTGGGGAATCGTCAGCGGTTTGGACATCGCATTTGTTCCTACCGGAGTGAACGCGCCGGGATCGAACCTGCCGGAGGTCAATGTATATGTCCAGCCCGGCATGGCCATTGACGGATTCGGCCGTGAAGTCGTTGTCCTCAACAAGACGCAGCTGACCACCGACCTGTTCGCGGCGTACAACAATCCGGCCGCGCAATACACTGTCATGAGCGTATGGATCTCCTATGCGCAGGTGATGCTCAATCCGCCGTCGGACAGTTGCACCGCTGCCAACACCGCTAATTCGTTTGGCCGCATTCAGGAGACGTTTGCACTGAGCGTCACGCAGAGCGGCGCTCCGCCGACTGATGATCTGATCGTGGTAGACGGGACTTCGATGCCAGCTCCAGTGCCGCCGACATCCACTTTCGTGGCGCCGCAGCCGGGAGTCATCGTTCTGCCGTACGACGATTCCGTTCCGTATCAGGAGTTTTCTACCGACGATTCGACGGACTTCTGGTATGTGCAAATCGGCCAGGTGTTCTGGGATTCGAACAATCAAGTGCTAGTGCAGGCACCGAATCTCTCCACGGTCACAGGGCGCGAATACGCCGGAAGCGTCTCCGCGGCCATTTATGTTCCGGGTGGTTCGCTGACGATCAAGGATCGCTTCACGGTGTCACCGCTTCCCGCAGGCAGTAATGGGGTGGCCGTGACCATAGAGGGCTCGTTGACCGTGGACCTGCTTTTCAACGGCCAGCAGAACGCATTGATTGGCGGCCCTCCAGGAGCCAATGATCCAAAGGCGCTCAGTCCTCTCACGGTCATTGCGAACGCGGCCGGCGACCTCGTTCAACTGCGGAATCCCTCAACCTCCGAGACCTGGTTCATCAACGAGGGGGTCGATGGCTCCAGCCTCAACGTCCGTGAAATCACTACCCAGGGAAAGGCCGTCGACGGCCGCATCTTCGTGCAGTCCACGGTTCCGCCAACTACGACACCGACGCCACCGAGCTTACAAAATGTCGGCATCGGCACCACCACTCCGCGGAATCCTCTGGCGGTTCGCGCCAATGGCGCGTGGGAAGAGTTGCTGAGTTTCGAAGACACCAGTGGAAAAACCAACTGGCACTTGAACCAAAGCCCGCAGGGCGTGGGGCTCAAACGCGGGCTGAACTTCTGCGAGTCCAAGGTGAACGGAAACTTCCGTCTGTTTCTCCAGGAGGGAGGTAACGTTGGAATTGGAACGGGAGCTCCGGCAGCCAGCCTGGATGTGGGTGGCGGATTGCTCCACGTCGCTGGGACAACCAGTCCTGCTGTTACCGCGCAGGGGGCGTATCTAGGATGGAATGCGCTCACCAGCGGCACGGGTGAAACCGACTTCATCAACAACCAGGGACTCGGTACCGGCGGATTTGCCTTTATGAATACTCCGCCATCCGGAACTCCTTTGACCACGTTGATGTTCATCACCGGAGCCGGCAGAGTGGGGATCGGCACTACGGCACCACAGCAAATGCTCAGCGTCAACGCCGGCGCGAACGTTGACCAGGGAAACCTGAACCCGGGAAACGTAATTGCGCCCGGTCTCACGTTCGGCCTCAGCAGTGGTGAAGGCATTGCATCCTGCCGCGCCATCGGCGGCGCCAACCAATACGGATTGGACTTTTATACCGATTTCCAGCGCCGGGTTAGCATCAACAACGGAGGCGCCGTGACCATCGGGGCCGGCACTGTAAATCAGCAGGCGGTGCCGCAACCAGGCTCGCTTACCATAAACGGCAATCGCACGTATCTGCTCGGAACGAGTCCGGATAATTTTCACTGGATTATGGGGTGCGGCACGATGGAACAGACGGTGTCCGGCGGCAACATCATTGGCAACAATGCCATCGGCCTGAGCTACGACACGGCGACGCAACAAGGCTTGATCACCACGCCGGCTAACTGGAGTATGTGGGTCGGAGGAACGATCGGCGCAGGCGGTGGAAAAGGCGGGTACGTTGTCGACCGCTTCATCAATGGCAAAAGCCGCAAGTTGGAGCGCGGTGATGTGGTGATCGTGCACGACGGCTCTGTCGACCACTTCTACGGTCTCGACAATCGCATCCCGATTCTGGCCGTCGAAATCGCGAACAAAGCCGAAGACACGCGCGTTTGTGGAATTGTCGATGAACCGGTCGCGAGTCCCAGTGCGCTGCGTGATCTCGATGGCGGCAAGGTGGACACGTCTTTGGTCGGGTACATGGTTACGTTGGGCGCCTACGCGCATTGCAAAGCGGACGCTACGAACGGCGCTATTTCGGCCGGAGACTTACTAACGACCAGTTCGACGCCGGGCCACGTGCAGAAAGTGTCCAAGGAAAGGCCGGCGCCCGCCGGCGCGATTATCGGGAAGGCCTTGGGACCGCTGAAAAAGGGGAAGGGAATCATCCCGATTCTGGTTTCGCATCAGTAGTTCACCACCACGATCTTCGGAGGCAGGTATGCGAGAAAGGCTTCAACAACTGAAGAAAGAACTGCAGAAAGGCGAAGTGGAAATGGCGCGTCTGGAACAACACCGCCAGCAACTGCGCGAAACGATGCTGCGCATTGCCGGCGCCATCCAGGTTTTGGAAGAGTTGACGGCGCCAAACGCGGCAGCGGAGCAAGCCGAGCAACTCGCGGCGGCGGGCATGTGAGTCCGCTCGTCCCAGGGGGCGCCCGGCTGACCGTGGGCCGCTGGATTTCCACCTACAGCGTGCCTTCGAACTGCACCGCTGAGAACGACCTGCGCCGGTATCTCGACGAAGCAGTGAGAGGGCCGCTGGTCGACAGGTGTGGCCTGCACCTGGCGCCGGTGGTTCTGCGCGACGATGCCTCGGTGTGGCGCATACGGCGGCTGGATTTGAATATGTCGCTGGATTACGGACGCGTGCAAGCAACCGATGTCGCGGACGCCTGGAGCCGCCAATTCGCCGCCTCCCTCGCCGGAGTGATGCGGCAGGGCGAGGAAAACGATGCGGTTCTGCGCTTCGACAGTTACGCGGATTTCATAGCCCGGTTTGTTCTGGACCTGGCGGCGAATCGTGCCTGGGGCAAGTGGTACTACGAGGAATTCGAAGAATTGCGAATCTTTCCGCCGAGCCAGGCGATACGGACCGTTTTTCTGCACGAGTCCGGTTTTGCTGCTGAGATGATAGTTCAGTTCACCTCGCAGAAGAATCTCGACGCGGTGCTAGGGGTTTTGACGGAGAGAGACGCGGCCCTGATTTTCGATTCGTGCCTGGAATCGGCTTCGATGGAGTCAGCGGCGAGCGGCTTGGACCACTTAGTCGCGATTCTGCTGGAGTGCTGCGCCCTGGAGCCATTGTTCCAGAGCTCATCGGATGAGGGCTATTCCTGTGACGCGCTTCGCTTGTATGGGCGCGCGGTATTGCGAGAACCCGGCGCGGCGGCAAACGAACAACTGCGAGGCGCGATCATCGGCTTGCTGGAACTTCGGCGAGTGCTGTCGTTGATTCGCTCGCCTCTCGTACTGGAATCGATGATTCAGAAAGCCGCGGCCAGTGAGGTCGACGCTGCCATTGAGCTTGCGATCCGGTCTGGTTCGCCGGACTGCGCCGATGCGCTTCGATTCTTTGCCGGCCGGATGCACGGACACGTGGATTGGGGCCGCGAGGCGGCGGCCGTACTATTGAACGACAATCTTCCCGCCCGGGTTGTCAGCATGGCTACTGTTCCGAGGGGCGAACATTTCCTCTCTCCATTCGCGGGCATTTTTCTCCTTGGCGCTTCGTTCTTGAAGTTGCGTTGCGATCAACTTGCGGAATTCGCCGCGGAGCCGAGTAAGAGTCCATCGGTTCTCTCTGCCATGTTGCGCCATTTGATTGCCGTGAAATGCCTCGGAAGCGCACGGGCTGCGGATGTAGCCCGCGATACCGCGGTCTACCTGTTTACCGGATTCGCCGGCCCGGATTTCTTTTCGTCGCTCACCCTCACCGAAATGGCTCAAGTCAACATCGATGCAGCGGGCGAGTTTCACCGGCAGATTTTGCGGGAAAGCGAGCGTATTGGGGACAGATGTCTGTCGGCTGACTTGCTGACGCCCGGCGACCGCGAAGTGTTTGTCTGCCGGGACCTTGTCAGTAACGAATGGCTCGACATTATTGGGCTGCCCGACGGACTGAACGACCATGCGTCTTTTGTCCGTGAACGTCTGGCACGGGTATCGCAGGCGTTGGCGGTGCATCCCAAGATACTCCTGCTGAGCGGTTCTCTGGCTTCGCGTTTCGACTTGTCGGCCTTTCGTGACGCTGCCGAAGAGCTTGTCGTCTTGCAGGCAGACGCACCCGCTCAACTGGCGCGACTGGCAGACCAATGTGGCTTATCCACAGCACGCCTTGAAACCCTGCTAGCTGCTACGGAGCAAGAGCTCTCCTATTTCTCGTTGCGATCTGTCGTGCCTGATTTGGACGAGAAACTGGACGATGCGTTTTCGCTTGTCGCAAGGGCGGTACTGCGGGACTTTTCGCGCCGATTGCCGGGTTTCGATCTCAGCAGCCCCGAATATCTCTACCAGAATTTTCTCGCCGGGTCAGGCGCCATTCTCTGCCGGGACGAAGCGCTGGAGGTTCGTATACCGGCCAGCCCCTTGGCCGTCATCCTTCGCATAGCCGGCCTGCAGCAGCAGAAGTTCCAGCCGTCCTGGCTCAAAGGAAGGGAAGTGTGGCTTCATCCTCAGGAGTAGCGCAAAGGCCGCCGATGCAGGGCATCGCGCATGAGCCGTTCCGCTCCGCCGCGGACCACGTATTTGCGGAACTGGAGCGCCTGAGGTTACTGCTGCAGCGACAGGTGCTCCGCCTGCGCGCCGCTCACCTTCTTCGGGAGGATCAGTTTCGCGGCTTATATATTTCCGACGAAGAAGTGGACGCTCTGCTGCTGAGCGGACGCAAGGGAGCCGAAGACGCGGGCCGGGGAGAGGGACAATCACCGTTGCGGGAACTAAGCGCCCGGTGCGATGCGCTTGCGATGGAAATCGCGGCGCGCACGGACGCATCGTTAAAGAGCGGCGCTACGCTGCCCCTCCAACAGCTTGAAGCGCGATTTTCACTGTCCCGGTTCAACTACTTCGCCCTGGTGGTCTGCGCGGCGCCGGAAATCGACACGCGCTTCGAAACGCTATACGCGTACGTGCAGAATGACGTGACGCGCAAATATCCGACGCCCGATCTCATCCTGAAACTGCTGTGCGAAACGCCGGAGGAGGCGGTGAAATGCCGAAGCTCGCTTTCCTCCTCAGGGCCGCTGTTTTCGATTCCGTTGATTCGCTTGAGCGAGGATCCGCAACATCGCGACTGCGGATGGCTCTCGCGTGCGCTTCGCGCGGACGGCAGGATCGTCGATTTCGTCCTCGGACAACAGGAAATAGACGTCCGGCTGCGTCCTTTTACCGCGCTCTGCGAGTCGTCGCACACCTTCGCAACTCTGCGTCTGCCATCCGCTCTGTCAGCGGAGCTGGAGCGTGCCGGACGTAACTTTTCGGATCGGGGCGGGGTCATGCTACTTTCCGGACCTGCCGGATGCGGTAAACAATCGATCGCGCAAGCCATTTCCGGCCGCGAGAACCGGCCGCTGCTGGTGGCGCGCATGGACCGCCTTCCCGCGGATCTCTCACCGGCGAGTGTGCTCCCTCTGCTTTGTCGCGAAGCGGTGCTCCAGGGAGCGAATCTATTCCTGGCGAATGCCGACATGCTTTGCGGTGACGACTCTTCCGGTGCGGCGAAGAAATCCGCGTTGGTAAGCGCGCTGGATCCATCCAATCTTGTGATTTTTGTGGGCGCCGCGACTCCGTTTCATCCGGCAGACAGGACGCTGAAATGCGCTTATGTGAGCTTCGACATTCCGGCTCCGGACTTCGCGGAACGATCGGTTTTATGGAAGGAGGCGCTCGCGGCAGAAGGGTGCAGACCGGGCCCGGATATGGACTGCGCGCTGCTGGCAAACAAGTTCCAGTTTACCGGCGGCCAAATTCGCAGTGTCTGCCGCGAAGCTTCCAATCGCGCGAGTCTGCAGGACGCCGGCGGCGGCGGCCGCCTCTCACTGAGTGATCTGGTCGCGGCGGCAAAGCGGCAGTCGAACCGTGGTCTTGGGCGTTGGGCACAACGGGTGAAGTGCGTCGACACCTGGGCCGATCTGGTCCTCCCGGCGCGGTCCATTCAGCACTTGCGGGAGGTCTGCGCGGCGGAGAAATACCGGCACGTAGTGTATGAGCAATGGGGCTACGGAACCCGGCTGACGCGCGGAAAAGGAATCAACGCTCTATTTTGCGGTGCGAGCGGCACCGGCAAGACCATGGCCGCGGGAATCATCGCCCGCGATCTCGCGCTGGACCTGTACAAGATCGATCTCTCCGCCGTCGTGAGCAAATACATCGGCGAGACCGAAAAGCAACTCAGCCAGATTTTTCACGAAGCGCAGTCTTCGAACGCCATCCTGTTCTTTGACGAGGCGGATGCCCTGTTTGGGAAGCGCTCCGAAGTGAAGGACGCGCACGATCGTTACGCCAATATCGAAACCGCCTATCTTCTGCAGAAAATGGAGGAGTATGAAGGCATCGTGATTCTGGCGACGAACTTCCGGAAGAATCTGGACGAGGCGCTTACGCGCCGCATCCACCACATCATCGATTTCCCCTTTCCGGACGCCGGTATGCGGGAACGCATCTGGCGCGCGCTGGTGCCCGCCGACGCGCCGCTGGCAGGCGATGTTCACTTCGGGTTTCTGGCGAGACAATTCGAACTGTCGGGCGGGAATATTCGCAATGTCTCGGTGACCGCGGCCTTTCTGGCGGCCGAAGCCGATGGCGAACTGCGTATGGAGCACTATGTCCAGGCGGCGGCGCGTGAGTTGCTGAAGCTGGGGCGCATTTTGTCACGAACGGAATTTCGCGAGTACTTTGAGCTCGTCAATCGGCCGGCCTGAGCCGAGCCGGCCGCCGCGGGATTGTCCGCCATGCAGAATCAGATTGACGCGGGAAAGCAGCAGCAGACTCATACGGCTCCGCCCGTGCACGGACGCGGTTCTGTCGAGAGCGAGCCTCTTCATCCCGTTCTTCAATTGCAACAACAGGCTGGGAACCAGGCGGTGCAGGAATTGCTGGCCAGCGGAGTGATCCGCGCCAAGCTGGCCGTCAGTCCTCCCGACGATCCGGACGAACGCGAAGCGGATCAGATGGCGCACACCATCATGCGCGCCCACGCCGGTCTCCCCGCATCGCACTGTTCCTGCGCCGGGGACGATGAGATGTGCGAAGAGTGCCAACGGCAAGCGGAGGGGACCATCCAGCGCCACGCCGACGTATCCGATGCGCCGGCGCAGGTGCCGCAAATCGTGCGAGACGTGCTCGGCTCGCAGGGCCGGCCGCTGGATGCCGCCACCCGCGGTTTCTTCGAGCCGCGTTTCGGCCATGACTTTAGCGATGTCCACATCCACACCGGCGCCGACGCTGCCTCATCGGCCCGCTCGCTCAACGCTCACGCCTACACCGCCGGCTCCGACATCGTCTTCGCTTCCGGCCAATATTCGCCGGAGACGTCTTCCGGCCGTGCTCTCCTCGCGCATGAGCTGACGCACGTGGTGCAGCAAGACTTAGGGGCCTTGCCCGAAACGAACGGCACCCGTTCGCGTGTCAGCCACCCGAGTGACCGGTCCGAGCGGGAGGCCACGCGCATCTCGCAAGCTATCGTCAATGGCTCCGCTAGCAGCACGATCCACGAGTCACCCGGCGCCAAAATCCAGCGAGACGGCGTGTGCGAGCTGCCGCCCCCATCCCTGGCCACGTTCGAAGTGGATCCGTCGATCTCCGGCGCCCCGATTCCCGCGGACATGCCGGTGCACCTACGGATCGCGCCCCCGTTATCCGTAGAAGGTCCTGATGTCTTCCGCGGCCGGGTGGTCGACCTCATGCGGCCCGTGCTTTCGGCCAGCCGGCTGACGGCCTATGCCATACCGATGGACCGGCTCACGCCTACCGAGTGCACCGATGAACCGGTCTCGCGGACGGTTGCCGCCGGCGAACAGGCCCTGGCTCCCAGCGGGCTTGTCACCATCACCCACATTGACGGCGAAATCGCTTTTACCCAGGAACCGAACGCCGACACAGTGGGAGCGGGCGCCGTAGTTTACGTGGAAACCAGCTCCGGCACGGTCGTGATCGACGCCGGCCTCCAGGTCAGCGACCCGCAAGATAAACAGCTCATAGGCGCCGAGCTTGCCCGGCAGATCAGTACCCGAACAGGAGATCACGCGGTCGACGAAGCCGTGCTGGCGCCCGGCGCTCCCGATGGGCCGGCGATCCCTTACATTGCGGAGAAGATTGGCATCCGCGCCATTCGCGCGACTCGGGCCCTCTATGACGACGGAACCGTCTCCAGCATTCTCGCCGCGCAGCAAAGATACCGAAGCTGGTATGAGGAGTCCGTGCGCAATCGGCTCCTGGCGGAGCGCGCGGAGTGGGAAAGCACGCAGCCGATCGCTGCAAACCAGGGTATCCGCGACCAAATCTGGGAAGCGCACTTTCAGCAGGCTCTGGCCGCCGCGATGCGCGAGCCGCCTCCCGCCCTGGCAGTAGCGGAGGAAGAGGACGGCGTCCTGAAGGCGGGCGGCGCCCTGACTCCATCATCGCCCGAACCACAACCGGGTGAAATCCCCGACGTCAGCAGCACGCAATGGAAGCCGGCCGACGATCGGTACGTCTTCATCTACGGCGGCGGCCAACTCGCGATGTTCCCTTCCCGGGGACTCGTCATGGAGCCGGTTGGCGAGCCGCTGCCGAAAACCGAAACGGTCCCCGCCCCCACTGCGGTTCCCGATCTGCTTCCGTCCGGGCCTGTCGGCATGGCGCCGTCGGCCCCGAAGCCCGTCACGCCCTGGATGTTGCTGCCCGCGATCGGGAAAGAATCTCACGTCATCGTAAAAACCAGTCAGGGCCTCGCTCTCATGTTCGATGCCGGTGGACCCAAGGCGATCACCCTCAATCGATTCACCGACGCTTCGGCCCGCTTGGGAGGCGTCGCGGTTGAGTCCGTTCTGATCACTCATCCGCACCAGGATCACGTCAGGTACCTCCTGGAATTGATTGAAGCCCACAACGTCGCCCCCGAGAACCTGGTGCTCTCGGAGTCTTGGCCTGAGATTGCCAATGCTCTTTGGACGACAAGTCACCAGCCGCTACTGGACTTGGGTTATGGGCCGAGCTGGACGGGGCCCCGCATCGGGATGGCCGCCGGCCCCGTGACCCGAACCACCATCCGTTCGGGTTCCGTGGATGTCGATATCATCGCGCTCAGTGGCGCGCATCGAGAGTACGCAGCGGCCAAAGGCAGGGAGGCTGCGGGCGGCCCCAAGCCAGCTTCGGAAAAAGGCGACGTGGCGAGCCTGCTCTACATTTACGGCAACGAAAGCTCGTCCAACCGGACGCTCTTTTTGGGCGACTTCCGCGGCGAGAACATTCTCGAACTGCAACACGAGATGGGCGCGGAAGCCTTCCGCGCGGCTCTGCACAACGTGCGAACCATTATCGGCGCCGGCCACCATTTCAGCCAAGCCGCCGGCCGTAGCGTAGCCGATGTTGAGGGACTCAATCTGCTGATCGAGTCGGCCCTCGTGCAGAACGGCGAGCTCACGATCCTGATACAGAGCCGCGAAGGCTTTGCCTTTGATGGTCCGATTACGAGCGCCGGCCCTGAGGGCGCACTGCTCCGGTACTTCAATCGTCAAGGCGTGCGGGTGGTATTTGCAGGCGAAGGCGGAGGCGGCGCCGTGGTGGACAGCAGCGGCGGCGTGACCATCCATGGATCAGGCGTTACGGTGAATCGGGGTGACCCACGGGTGGTCGAGGTGTATCAGCGCCTCGACATACTCCGTGAGGCCCGGCGGACTGCTGGTGAGAGATTCGGCCCGGCGGCCCTCGAAATGGAAGGCACCGAGGCCGAGATTCAGGCACGGCTGGACGCTGATATCCGGCGCCTCGAGGGGCTGCTTGGTGAACTGCGCGGCCAGGCGGCTGCGGATCTTCTCGACCAGCGCGGGCCGGAAGCTCCGGGCGGCGAAAGACCCGTGCGCGTCCGGGAGAGACAGGCATACCGGACCGGAAAGACTGCGCCCGGCCGCAACTCCGACCAGGTCCTGGCCGATTTGGCCGCTGAGGGCCCGGCCGAGCAGGCGCTTAAGCAGCCGGTGCGCGAGCGCCTGCGCCGCGCCATTGCGAGCGGCCGCTCGGTCGCCATCGAGCTCGAATTCGCCAACGTGCCGACCGACGTCCTGGAGGCAGTACCCGCGGGGGAGCAACGCGAGACTCTGGCGCGCGAATACCGCGAGTTGTCGGAAATTGCAGGTCGTGTAGAAGGCGGAATGGTGCAGCCGGCGCAGCGGCTGGAGGTCCTGGGCCGCGCGATTGCACTGCGCGATGCGCTCCGCCGCGCCCTCCCGGAAACCGGTCCGGCCCGGACGGCTGTGGAAGCCGAACTCGCCCGCATCACCAGTGTTGTCGAGCGGCTCGAGGCCGGAACCGTCAAAGAAGTGGAAATCGGCCGCGACGTCGAGGGGCGTGAGACCCGCACGGAATATATCCGGCTGCGCCAAAGCGAGTTGGTGGGGCGAGGGTTCCATGAGGCTGGCCGGGTGATGGGCGCGTTAATGGTGATCCATAGCGTCTCGGAGATGGGCTCTATCGTCGACGCCGCCGCTCGTGAAAAGCTCACGATCCCGGAGGCAACCTTGCGCGTCGCCCACGCCGCGTATGGCATGAACATCGGCGTGCGAATGGCTCGCACCACTTTCCGTGAAGCCGCGGCCGGCACGGGAGCGAAGGTGGCCCTGTGGGAGTTCGCGGTGATGGCCGTGTTGGAAATCGGCGCGGCAGCATTCGCCGATTACGACACCCCCGAACAGCGCCAGGCCGCGATTGTGGGGACCGCGATCCACAGCAGCGTCGATTTGCTATGCATGTATGCCGGGACGGCGGTGATGGCGTGGGGCGCGAAGATCCCGCATCCTTTGGGAAAACTTGCGGTGATGGGTTTGGGCTTGGCAATTACTATGGCGGGCGAAAAGATCCTTAGCTTGCTGGGCCTCGATGAGGCAGTTCAGCGCTGGACGTCCTTCCCTCCCGGAGAAGTCACTCATGTCCAACAGAAAATCGACGCGACCTTGCATGAGTACCGGGTTCTGATCGGCGCGGCGCAACTGGCCACGCGCAGCGACGCCGACATTCGCGGCCTCGGTCTGGACGACCCGGCGGAGGTTCGCGCTCTCGCGGTGTTCGCAGGGTATGACGCCGAAAGGGCGCTGCGCAGCAAAGAGAGCGAGCTGACCAACCTGTTCCGCGAGGGTTACGAGCGGGCGCGATACTCGTGGGTGGGCTTGCAAATGTTGGACCAGGAGGCGGCCGAGTTTACGCGCTTGCGCGGTTTGGCCATGGCAGACCGGAACGATATCGACCGGGCCGCGCTGGACAGGTCCTGGCGCGCTATCGATCCGCTGCTGGACCTCGACAACGCCAACGAATCCACTATCCGCGGCATGGAACAATGGTCGCGTATCGACAGCAAGATCGCCGAGGTAAAGCAGGAGATTTCGGGTGGGGTCGACTACCATAAAGTCTTCGCGTCAATGGAAGAACTGCAGATGATGATGGACAACGCGCGTTACCGCATCGACTCACCCACGCGCCGTACCGGCAGGCAGGTTTTGCGTCCTGCCGCCATAATTTCTCCGGGCGGAACGGGCTATCCCATTTACATGGAATTGCTGACCGCGCGCGAGACCGAGATCGCCACTCTCCAGGCCCAACTGGTGCAAGCCGGCGGGAGGACCGTCGATAGCAACCTGTACCAGCCCGGAATGGATCTTCAATCGGCGCTCTTGCGGCTGCGTGCCATCCGGCAAACGTATGACTCTCAGGTGGAAGCCGCCGCCGCCGCGCATCCCGAGCTCGCCCTCCCCTCCAACTGGAGCGACCTCCGTAAGCTTGCTACGGCCGCCGTGGCCGCATTCCGAAAGCATCCGGACATGTTCAATAACCTGCGCTTGTCCGAGCTGACCCTGCAAAGCGCCGCCCGCCAGGCCGAGTTCTCCCTGAGCACGGAAAGTCCACCGCCCGGAGAATCGTTCCGGCAGATTGCGCGCGCCGAAATCGACGGCGTCAATGATGCGATCTTCGCGCGGCGCCAGACGCGTGGTCTGGTGTTCCCGCACGAACTCGATACCATACTTGAGGAACGCGGCATGGAAGAGGATGCACTCCTGGCTACGCAGATAGACGTGGCTCACCCCCCCGCCGGCTCGGCCCCCGATCAAACGGTCCAGCCGCCAACCGCGGAGGAATTCGAAGCGCTGTCTGCCAGCCCCTTATCCTCCGTCGGAGGTGACATCTCGACCACGGAGCGCCAGCTTGGCCGGGTACGCCGTGAGCTGGCGCCGGTCAGGGTGATGCGGCCGGGCGAACCGGAGCCCTCCACGAGCGACTATTTCAACGGTAAGGCCCTGGATATCTGGAACACGATGGGACGCGCCATCGCAGACCGCCAGTTTGCCGTGCTGACCCCGTCGTATCGCATCTACGTCTCGGGATGGATCGATCGTTATCCATTGCGCAGCGTTGAACCTGGCCGCCACCCGATCGTCTCCATACTGCCCGGAAGCCACTTTGGCTGCTCTAGTAAGTGGTGCTTCGGCGGTCCGGCCTATTACCAGCGGGTGATCGCGGTAAACCCCGATGCCGTCGCGGAACTGGGCCCTGATCCGGTGTACATCATGTGGCGCGAGGGATTGGGATCCATCAGCAACGAAGAGCTCACTCAATTGCCAGGCGCGCCAAAACAATGAACTCGCCGAACCGTCGATCCATCGCTGCCGCCGCCCGTCTTCTGGACGCCCATGCCGGCGGCGCGTCCCTGGAAGATACCTGGGTAGAACTCGCCGCCTGGCTGGTCGGTTCAGCGGGCGGCACCATCCCGCGCCTCGCCAGCCCCAAGGGAAGTCTCGAAGCACGTCTGGCCGCCTTGCTCGGCGCCGCGGATCACGCCGCGGCGGAAGCCTTTCTGCTGGAACATGTCCCCACCCCGCCCGGTGAAAAGCTCCTGTTCTCCGCTTGCATGCTCGCCGGCGATCAGATGGCGGACGCTCTCGTCGAGCTTGCGCATCGGTTCACGACGCCGTGGTTCCTCGGCTCCATGTTGACGCGCACTACGCGGCCGGATCGGCTGCTGGCGCTGCTGGGCTCGGATCAGCGCCATCTGATGCGCACGATCTGCGAGCTGGTCATCGCTGGGCGGGACCAAAGGGCGCCTATCGCCCAAGCCGAGCAACGCTGGGCCGCCATCGCGCGCGAGCCTTACTGGAATTGGAGCTACATGAACGAGTACTGTGACGGAGCGCTCCGCATCGAGGCGCGTGAGAATCTCGAACACGCAATCGATCTGCTCGAGACCTTCGAGCGGCCGGACCGGCCGGGACATGTTCACGAGGGCGCGATGGCCGTGCTCGCACGTCTTGTGCGCACGGACGAGACCAAAGCCGCGCAGCTAATTGCAGACGCGAGTTCCCCTCGGGATCGTGTAATACGCCTTCAGGGAATGGCGTGGTGGACGGACCTGCCAGAGGCGGCACAGCCGCTTGTCCACGATCTCATGAACGAACAGGATGGCTATGTAAAGTTGGCGCTTCTACGCATTCTGGCGGGCTGTGGGGCGCCGTCGCTGTTTGAACCCGCGCTGCGTGCCGCCGCAACCAGCCCGCCTCTGGAGGTTGCGGAACAGTTGGCGCTTGGCGTTCACCTTCTGCGAATCGCGGATCGGAATGACGCAGCCGAATGCGTACGCGACCGCCTGGTTCCCGCGCTCGAAGCCTTGGCTGCGCCCCGACAGGTCGCGCCGCTGGACCTGTTCGATGTACTCTCGGCGCCGGGGCGGCCGCGCATGGCGCCTTGGCGAAAACCCACCGGTCTGCCGTTTGAGTGTCCCTGATGGCGATGGGAGTCCAATCTGGCATGCTGCGTTTACTCGGGCCTCCGGGGCTCGCCGCGGATCTACAGACTCGCTATCATTGAACGCAGAGTTGCCAGGCGCCAATGGAATATTCAATGGAAAGACGGATGCGGCAGGGCGCGCCGCCCTCGCGCAGGACTGCGACAGATTCGGCCGGGGTTTCGTCCCACCCTTTGCTGCACCTGCAGCAACAGACGGGCAATCAGGCTCTGCAGGAACTTCTGAAGGCCGGCGTGGTGCAGGCCAAGCTCGCCGTCAGCCGAGTCGACTCTTTCGAAGAGCAGGAAGCCGAGCGCATCGCGGAACAGGTGACGCGCCCGCCGGAATCAGACGCTGCACAAGCCCGGGAGAGCCTGCGGATCAAGCCTGCCGGATCTGAATTACCGGGCTTGGAAAGAGCTTCCGTCCCGCCCGTTGTCGGCGAAGCCCTCCAGTCTTCCGGCCATCCGCTCGACTCCGCCACTCGCGCCTTCTTCGAGCCTCGCTTCGGCCGCGACTTGAGCGGCGTCCGCATTCACACTGGCGCCGACGCTGCTGAATCTGCGCGCTCCATCCGGGCCCACGCCTACACGACCGGCGCCGACATAGTTTTCGCATCCGGCCAGTACTCGCCCGCCACTGCTTCCGGCCGCTCCCTCCTGGCACATGAACTCGCTCATGTCCTGCAACGACAATCGCGTTCCCCGGCCGCCATTTTCAGGCAACCAGGTCCCGTGCAGGATGCGCCGGAAAGCGAGATAAATTACGCCGCGGCCAGCGATGACACCATTCGCCAACAGGTCGACGACGCTGTTCGCAAGCTCTACCATCTGAGCGGACCCGGCCTGACCTCCCGCAATGTGAACTTTCTCGAAGAACCTCAGTTCGCTGCCCAACTTTCGAATCGCAATCTTGCCGATTCCTTGAGGAACATCTTTGCCGAGTATGGGAACCTCGACCCGGGATCCATCCCTTGGCAGATTCTAAACGTCTATGAAGGCGAAATCATGAAACCGCGCCCGATCCATGGATACAGCAATGCAGCCATTGACCGGGTCATTAGCCGTGGCATCAAGGATGGCTACTTCGAATATCATTCCGTGCCCACGATCGATGAGAATGGCATCCAAAGAATCACCGTTCGCGACCTCGTCACCGGATACCTTCAGGGGGCCACGGATATCAGCGGCCCCAGATCCAAACGAAAGATCAGAATTCAGACCTCTGGCGGCGTATACAATGTTGCGACGTTGGTCCACGAAGCTTGTCATTACTATGTGTCGGATGCTTTCCAAGTGATGGCTCTCTCCTGGGGAGATAAGTATGAGTATGGGGGCGCGCTGATCACAAGTACTTTGTTAGAGGGCTTCGCCGAATTCTTCGCCTCCAGAGTCATGCAGGCACACCGGGAGGATTTCGGATCGCCTTCGAAAGCCTACCCTCTCCAAACGGAACAAGCAGCACGGCTGGCTGCCACTTTGGGGGAGGACTCGATCGAGGCTGCCTACTTCGGAGGAAACGCTCTGCAGTTGAAGCGTTTGACCATTGCTGTGGAGGAATACACGAAGATTTCTCCGGATCTGTTGGTGCCAGGCTCCGTAGTGGATTCCATCTTGTCGGGCACGCAGGATACCAAGTCCCATTAAAGCGGCATACCGCGCGTAATCGCGGTCAAGCGAAGCCATGTCGGGGAGAGGCTTCCAGGTCCGGATGGTCCGGCTCAGATACGCTTGCCAGTCGCTCTTGGCGGATGTGTTGCAAGAACGGGGCGCGCGAGTCTGATAGGCTGCTAACCGATGACCAAACCGCGGCCAGCCCTGTTCAAATGGCGGCACTTCGAACCCGAGATCATTGTTTGCGCGGTCCGTTGGTATCTGCGGTTCTCGCTTTCGTATCGGGACGTCAAGGAGTTGCTCATCGAACGGGGTTTGCCTGCTGACCACACCACCATTTGGCGCTGGGTGCAGCGCTACGCACCCGAACTGAACAAGTGTCAAGGGCGGAATGACTGGGGACCACTAGGGCGGAGGAAAAGGGGACCACTGAAGCGGCGCGGTAGTGCCGCCGCGGGCGAGGGCGGAGCCCGCCCGCGGTTGTTTTTTTGTTCTTGAGAGGGACAAACCGAGGCGGTGGGAAAGTGGGAAACCCTGTTTTTGGGTTTTCCACTTTTCCATCCGCCTTCGTGGCCGGAGCTGTGGAAGGTCAATGAGGCCACCATCGAGAAGGTGCATGTGATTCTGAAGGAGAACCCGCAGGGAGTGCTCTACCTGCGGGATGAACTGAGCGGCTGGATGGTGCAACTGGAGCAGCGAGGGAGGGAACGAGATCGGCTGTGTTGCAAAAACTCAGTGAACGAGTCTGGTACGCTGCAGTATATTCCATGATCAAATCGCGGCCAGCGCTGTTTAAATGGCGGCACTTCGAACCCGAGATCATTGTTTGCGCGGTTCGTTGGTATCTGCGGTTCTCGCTTTCGTATCGGGACGTCGAGGAATTGCTCATGGAACG